>Ga0209748_1000366_pt1 | contig 24482 bp, 28 predicted proteins | sample BarGraIncu00421A_FD_185490 | JGI IMG/M metagenome (GOLD analysis project Ga0209748, IMG submission 185490) | Arctic peat soil microbial communities from Barrow, Alaska - Barrow Graham LP Incubations 004-21A (SPAdes) (version 2) | ecosystem: Environmental > Terrestrial > Soil > Wetlands > Peat... | reverse complement strand
TATCTACTAAAAGCTATGCCATACAAAAACTCTCACCTCTCATTCCAGAAGCAAAACGCTATATTGCAGGTAATGCAGAATGGCACGCTAAAATAGGAACTCCATATTTATCAGAAGAAGATCTTAAGCAGTGGCGAACACACTTTGATCCCAACTCCGACAATTATATCCTTGATTTGGAAGAGTTCTATTTCTGTATGCTGGAAGTGCTAACGATAGGTACGACGTAAAAGGTTACCCAAAGGCAAGATCAGAATATCAAGAAAAATATGTTTTATGGCCCGGAGGACAAGATCAGGATAGACGCAAGAAAAATGATAACCTTGAAAGACAGATAGCCTTAGCCTTCCACCCAAGCTCCTGCGGCCTCAGCCCCTTCTCTTCGCCGTGTTCGGCTTCTCCGATAGCCTCTTCTGAATAGCCGTATTTTAGGTTGTGCTTTTTAGCTTGATTATATGCGTCTATGGGCGCAAGAATCCATATCACGATTACGCCGAGTCCAGAAATCGGTATTGTCGCCCAAAAGAAGAGGATTGCGAGAGCCATAAAGCCGATGCCCCTGCACCATTTACCAACGTAGAACTGTCCAACGCCGACAATAATAAGAGAACCTAACGCCGCTGTAGAGGGATCCTTACGGTCGGGACGTACTTGCTGAACATACTGAGACTGTGGTTGTCCAATATCGAGATCCGACGGGATTTCAGATGCTAACGTTTCCAATACAAGTGAGTTCCCGCATTCGGGACAGAACTTGTCCTCTTGTGTGACGCCTTTCCCGCAATTTGAACAGAAGTTAGCCGCCATATTAACCGTTCGTTTTTCAGTTATGCAAGAGGCGACGGTTGGCTTAACTATTCCTCTCCTTTTTTCGACAATTCATGCGTTGAGGACTGAATCAGGCCTTGTGACTGTCTGCGCTGCCTAGCCTCTCGATAATCGTACCCAGCACAAGGCGCTTACGTAACGGGTTAAAATGTGAGTGAAGCTTTTCTTTTTCGTGTCCATCATTCGCGGCATTCATGAAGCTCGTAACGAGCTCATTTAGCGCCTGAGTATCATCTAATTGAGCCTCGGATTCTTCATAGGCTTTTGTTTTTACTTCTGAAAGTGCACGGCTCAATAACTCCGCGTCGCTACTGGTTACGAATAGTCCCTTTTCAATCTTCTTCCTTTGCTAGGATCTTATCATACTGGAGATTTCCAGCAGGAACCAGTCTCTTCACCTCATCGGGATAGCCGAATGAGATAATGGATTGCACCAAGAAATCCTCAGGTAGTCCAAGCACCTGCTTAACATAATCCTCAGCGGTCAGATTGCTGCTATGCCCTCTCTTTCTAATTTGGATCCAACAGGAGCCGAGGCCCAGGCTGGAGCCGACAAGCTGGAGGATTATAGAGGCAATCGAGCAGTCCTCCACCCAGACATCCGACTCTTCCCTGACGGCAGTGACAACCACGCCCAGAGCTGCCCCTTTCAGGAAGCTGCTGCCCCTCTCTTTCGCCCGGGAGAGACTCTCCAGCAATGCTTTATCGGTGATGAAGATGAACCGCCAGGGATTGATGCCGCGAGAGGAAGGAGAGCGAAGAGCGGCCTCCTTGAGCAGTTCGATCTTTTCCTTTTCTATCTCCCGATCCTTGTATCTTCTTATGCTGCGTCTATTTCTCAATATATCGAGCATAGTGATCATCCTGTTAGTTGTTAACTCTGTCAAAATCGCTCTTGATGCTCCTAGCAGCCAGCATTCCCGTAGAAAATGCCGCTTGCAGATTATAGCCTCCCGTATCCCCGTCCACATCCAAAACCTCGCCCACTAGATACAGTCCTTTGATCAGTCTGGACTGCATGGTTTTGGGATCGACCTCAGCGGTTTCTACTCCACCTCTGGTGCACATGGCCAGGTTAAAGCCACAAACATCGGATACGACCAGAGGTAGACCTGTCAGATTTTCAATCAATCGATTTCGCATCTTTCGGGTCAATTGAGCCGTTTGCAGGTCAGAGGCTATCCCCGAGATTTCCAACAATTTCTTTAAAAAACGGGGAGAGAGTGGCACACTAGGAGGCACAAAGTTAGGCAGACTTGCCAGCACAGACCGTAAGTTCCTTCCACCATCACGCCGTGCTTTTTCCACGAGCCATTCCTCCAGTGCCTCTCGTCTGTCCTCCGGCACAAAAGAGAGCTTAATAACGTCTTCTGCTCTGATATATCTGGATAGGTCCAAAATTCCTGGGCCTGAGAGTCCATCATGGGTGAAAAGAATATCGCCCCGATGTTCTTTGATTTTTGTTTGGCGATAGAGCGAGATCTTCATATCCGAAAACGAGAGACCGGCCAGCTCAGAGAAAGGATATTCCTTTATGAAAATAGGAGTTAGAGCCGGACCGATCTCAGATATGCTGTGGCCAAGGATGCCTGCAAACCTGTAGCCGTCTCCGCTCGATCCGGTGGCTGGATAGGAGCATCCCCCTGTGGCTATCACCAACAGCTTGGATTGATAGCTGCCATCAACACAGCCCACAAAAAAACCATCCCCCCTCCTGGTTATGGACTTGACAGCCTGGCTGCACTTGATAACTACCCCCAATTCCTGGCATTGCAGGGTCAAAATATCCAGCACATCTCTTGCCTGCATAGTATCCGGGAATATCTTACCTCCCCTTTCTTGGACCATGCCCAGACCCAGGTCTTCGAAGAAGGAAATGAGATTGCGGTTCGTGAAGCCGAGAAGAGCCGGGCGCAGGAACCTGCCATGATTTCCATAGTGGTCAAGAAAGTCCTGAATATCTCCATCGTGAGTTATATTGCAGCGGCCAAAACCTGATATCAGGAGCTTATGCCCTGGGGAATTCTTTCTTTCTATAATCAATATCTTTTTACCATTCTGCATGGAGTTTATGGCGCAAAAAAGCCCGGAAGGCCCGGCCCCGACAATAATCAGATCGTAGTCTTCGGGTCCAGGCAAAAGCTCATCCCTCTCGCCGGTTTCACGTACATCATCTGGCTTAGCTCAGGTTTTTTATGGTTGCAGAGCCTCCTTTCATCCCTCATTTTGGTATCCTCTTTCCTGCTTCCGAATAGCAAAAATAGCGAGAGCTATAGCAACAACAGCTGCAGCAACCGGAACTAAAAACACACCCGCCATGATTTCTAATGGCAAAAATAGGGTTAAAGAAATGCCTACGAAGATGGCTCCAGAGACTCCACTAATTACCATAAAAGCATTAACTATCTGAGAGAGCGTCTCGTCTTTCATACGATCATCGAAGTGAGCGTATCAACCATGTATTTGCGGTCGATGGTATCAATGGTTGATAATGAAATCTGTATCACGTCCAAGTCCTATATTTCAAACTCAGTATCTTTCCAATATTGCATATATAGTAAATAGACGTTCTCCGGCAACGGATTTCGGTACGTGCTCCACTCGACACTAACCCCTTTGTGAGCTGCGACATAGGTGCCTAGCTGGTATTTTGCCAATACTTTATATAAACATCATAAACGTTCTCAGGCAGCGGATGCTTGTAGTGCTTCCAATCGAGTCCACTCACGCCATGCGTCATCACATACGCCCGTTTTGATTGATCCTTTTGGATAATATCGCCATTTTGTAGTTTTCGTTCTTGATTGACGCTTGAGCGATATCATTAAAACCTTCTCTCCTTGATTACTGGATATGACAAAGGCGGACGACGCTGTTACGCTTTTTCAGCAAGGTTTCAACTGCACGCAGTCTATTCTCTCGGTCTTTGCGCCGGACTTCGGGCTTGACCGGGATATGGCACGTCGGATCTCGCAGGGATTTGGTGCAGGGATTGCTCGCACGGATAAAATGTGTGGATCTCTCTCTGCGGCGATTATGGTGATCGGGCTACGATACGGCGGCATAAGAGCTGATGACGTGGCAGCAAAAGAAAAAAGCTATGCGGTGGTCGGCGAGTTTCTAAATAAATTTAGAGAGCATCATGGTTCGGTAGCGTGCACCGATCTGCTTGGGTACGATCTTTCAGATCCGCGGCAGTTTGCTGATGCGAAAACGCATAAAGTCGCAATGGAGCGGTGCCCGGTGTTTATCCGGGACGCGGTCAGACTCGTTGAAACCCTGATCTAGACTAACGATGTCGCTATATCAGGCGGAACTCGATCCCAAAAAGCTAGAGAGAATCCGCTCAAAAACCAGTTGATAATGAAAAACTGATGGAAAAACAACATCCTCGTCAAATAATAGGGTCAGAAACCCCGAACAACAATGCGATCGATCCATCCTTCAAGAAAAAACTCGATTAAAACAAGTGAGGCTATTCGACTTGCCCTAAGGTTGTTACTTCCTCAGGAACTACGACGACCTCGGCAACCGCACAGTTGCGCTTTATCTCCTTGATTTCAACCTTAACTGAATCGTTGATCTTTGTGTTTGGAACAAAAACCACAAGCCCGCTAATGCGCGCAATGCCGTCTCCTTGTCTAGCAGTATCTTCAATTTTTACGTCGTGTTTGTCGCCAACTTTCACTGGAGAGTCTTTAGACGATCCGCTTCCGTAACTTCCAAAACTACTGCGAAAACTGCTGTTATTCGGTTTGTACACGTTTCACCTCCTTTTCTTACTGTATGTCCATATGTTTGGACCACATATAGTCTTATGCTACGTTGCTAAACAGCCCAATTTCGCGTAAGTAAGCATTTTTCCGTTTTTTAGCTTAAAACGAATAGAAAGCAATTGGTATTTATCGTTTGAAAGAAATGAGCGTTTTCAAATGGAAAATCAACAAAAACCATCCCCGCCATCACTGATGGTGTTTGCCAGCATCGGTATCGCATTGATATGGCTGCTGTTCGTGGGGTTATGGCTCATCTTCTATGCCGGTGATTTTAGCATCTGGCAAAACATAGGGGTCGTCATTGTCTCTCTTGCAGCTGTAGCGATATTAGAGACCGCGATCTGGCTCCCGTGGGGAATGAAACAACCGGATTGGGGAAAGAGCTAGGCTTTGCGACTGTCCGCTCCGTCTAGCCTTTCGATAATCGTGTCTAGCACCAGACGCTTACGTAAGGGGCTAAAATACGAGTGACGTCTCTCTTGTTCGTGTCCATCACTCTCGGCACTCATGAAACCCGAAACGAGCGCATTTAGCGCCTGAGTATCATCTAATTGAGCCTCGGATTCTTCATAGGCTTTTGTTTTTACTTCTGAAAGTGCACGGCTCAATAACTCCGCATCGCTGCCCGTTATGATTAATCCTTTCTCAATCATTTTTTCCTCCTCCTCGTACTTTTTACACGAACAAGCTCGACTTTTAGCATGATCGGTTTTTTCTGACGTCAATAATGGCGTCAAATTGGCCGTCATTCCCGGAGCGGTGACGCTAGGAATTACGGCGAAGGCAATAATAGAGGCGAAAAAGGCACTATAAGGGTGCAGCGCACTCCTGAGCGTCTTTGCCGCCCGCGGATTTATTTTTGACTGCATCACTTGCAGTCGCTGTCAGCCGCCGATCAGCAATCCTATCAGGACACCCGCGATAGCTGCGGCGGTTGCGATGGCTAAGGTCTCCATTACCGTCCTTCCCACCGGGCGTTTGCCAATCTTTGCTCTGAAGAGACCGAGCAGGATCAGGAGGGTAGCGGTTCCCACGATACAGGTTATCCGGGCCTCGGCAAACGGCAGAAATACGAAAGGTATCACTGGGGTTAATCCGGCTGTAAGATCCGTGATCCCCATCCAGCCGGTTTGCACGAGCATGGAGCCTTTCTGGGAGGCGGGGGTCTCCTCACTGGCGACCGCATCCTCGAATGTGCAGATCGCCAGGGGGTTAGCCTGTATATCGGTCCGGATCGTATCGAGGCATGTACTGCTCAGGCCTGTTCCCTGCAGCACACCCATCAGCTCGTTCACTGCATGGTCAGGATCACGACGGATCTCGGCTTCCCGCTGCTTTGCCTCCACCCGGGCTTCGTCTCTCTCGGACTCGAGATCGAGGTAAAGCCCCGCCATCATCGAGACTGACGCCGCAATGGCGCCCGTAGCGCCTGCAAGAAACACGGCACTTCCGGACTGGGCGCCTACTGCGACACCGAGCACGAGCCCGAAGATCGAGACGGCACCATCCTCCATGCCGTATACGATGTCCCCGGCAGAGCCGAGGAGTGATTCCTTAATCCGGTAGAGGAATGACGGGCTGGGTATTTCGCTCATGCCCGGATCAACCTCACAAATATTAAAATCATGGAGTTTAAAGGGAATCCAAGAAATATAAAAGAACTGGAAATGAGTTGGGGACTACCTCTTCAATTCCAGTTTCTCAACAAGGTGGATCAGCCGGTGTTTCTTTACATATTCCCTGTTCCCGGCCGCCCGTCACCGTGACGTGGTATTTCTGCACGCAGACGAGGCATTCTACAGTTCTGTCTTTAAAATTGACCTGTTTCGTCAGGTGCTCTTCTTGTCATAATCCTGTGTTCTGTGCGGGCAGGCAGATACCGGTACGAATTGGGATATAACGGGCCGGACAGGTGGTTTATGATACGACGGGTGATAACATCTCCAATTGCCGCACCAGCTTCGGACAGGGTCCCGCCAAGCAGCCTGTGGGATGCCGCCTTCAGTGGATTGCAGTCAGAATGGTATGCACTTCTCAGCTCCCCTTGCGCCACTGGCGTTATCCTGAGACTGGGGAATGGCGTCGAAATCCCCGCATGTCTGACCTGTTGCGGGAGAAAAACAAAAGATTAATCTTTCAGGAATTATCAGCTGAGATTGTTTTTCATGAAAAAAGAATATCCGGAAGGTGAGGCGATGCACCTTGCCAAAAGCCGGCTGGAAGCCCTGACGGATGGGATCTTTGCCTTCTCGATGACATTGCTTGTTGTAGGCATCAACATACCGGAGAAGGCGGCCCTGGTCCAGTCAACACCCTTCGTCACGAACCTTCTCTTCTCGCTGTGGTCTGATTTTTTCCATTATGTGCTAGCCTTCCTGATCCTCGGGGCATTCTGGCTTAGCCACCATGTCGAGCTCCATCCCGTGAGTCGCCTGGACCGGACGTATGTCTGGCTTAATATGGGGACCCTCATGTTCGTCGCCCTCCTTCCTTTCTCGACCTCCTTTTCGGGTGATTTTCCTGGTGTCCCCCTCGGTCAGATCGTGTTCGAGCTGAACCTTTTTGCACTCGGGATGGGGATGTTCCTGCAATGGAAGTACGCCACTGGGAAAGACCGCTTGGTTGAACCGGGAATGGCCCCCGGTTTTGTCCGGCAGGTGGGCACCCGCTCCCTGGTCGTTCCCTTTGTCTCCCTCCTCGCGGTCCTTGTCGCCCTGACGGGGAAGACGTGGAGCACGGCGGTTTACCTGCTCCTTCCACCGATCGAGTATGTCGTCGTCCGCTGGGCGAGGAGGTAGGCAGAACCTTCCGCGTGAACTATCGTTCATCCCATCACCCCCTCCTGTGCACCTACCCGTCTAAACCCGGCTACGAGACCGTGTCGCGTCGTGTATTCCCTGAGGTTTCTTCTCACTGTGCGTTCAGCCGCGCGCGGCCAGTAACAACGATTAAGTGCCTAGCGCGGACCTCGTCCAGTATCATGCTAGCCGCTGAACATTACCCAGACCTTTTTGCTGATGTTGCACCAAAAAGCGAGCTGCTGGAAGTCCACCGCAACAAAATCTCACTCCATCGTGCGAAAGAGAATTACACCTATCCAACAATACGGTTGCCCCATCACTTCTTCGCGCTTGCAGGACTGCCGACGCATATCTACCAGACCGTCCAACTTTTAATCTAAAACTGTTTTACTAAGAACGTATGGCAAAAGACCCTTCCAAACGTAGAAGATTGAGTGAAAGGAAAAAAGACGAGATCACTAAACAAATCGATAAAGTATTTATCTAGAAGTCAAAGCAGAGTTCGACCAATTGAGCGAAGGGCGAATATCAGGGGCAAGAGAGCGTGACTAACGACGCCAAATCCGGTTGGTACTCGGTCAGTGCCGAATACAAGCCCATCCCGATAGAGCTGCGCACGGGTCGCGGTGAGTGGTACCTCCAAACCACATTAATACACGAGTATCGCGATCCATCGGACAGAATACAGAACGAAAAAACACCGCTCGGCAGCATAGATGTAGATAACATTGATTCGGTCGAACTGCGCCAGGCATTCTATGCGGCAACCGACGAAGCGCTTGACGCTCTACAGTTACAGCACGAAACGCGCGAACAGATCGCTGCCGAACTTAGGCTCGTGGTGCGGCCACCAACTGAGGATACCCCGAAGCGGCCACGAATAGGGTTAGGTGCGCTGCTACCCGACGAAAAATAATAGCGTTGTCGTTTATCGCACTTGTAAGCCACTTCTGGGCATAAACCTGCTGTGTTATACCGGATAGCACCGAGATCTGATAGCTCCAAATCGAAAAAAGAATTCTCTTTTCTTAAGTCACGCTTTCGTCTGATGGCAGGGCGGGTTCCATTGCCCAATCAGCACCTCCAGTTTCACCGCATAGAGTCGCATGACGCAACTGACAAGGCCGTTATGAGCATGCAAAGCACTCAATCATCCTCGAAATGCCATTGTTTGAAACTGACTTGCAACTCACAGCAGCCTAGCTGCGCATAACACACCTAATCCTTAAAGCTTCGGGCCATGTATTACCAGCACAGTTATGAGTCACTTACGAGGGTCTACAATGAAAAAATCGTCTTTAGCAGGGGCATTAGCGGTGGTGATGCTCGCAGCTGTTCTCGCTGCGGGGTGTACGAGCCCTACGACATCGTCACCAACGCCGACTCCCAGCGCCAGTACTACAACAACCACAACATCGGCTGCAGCAAACCAAACCGTCATTCAGTACCTAGCGACCACGATGCAACAGCTGAACTTTACTGTGGCGACACCGTTTTCACTGCAACCCAGTCCACAAGCAGGGATTGCGGTGTACAACGGCACAGTGAGCGATAAAAACGGCACTTACGCCGTGAGCGTCCAAGCATGCAACAATGCGTCAACGGCGCAGGCACACTTCAATTCGCTCAGGACCATGTTCATGGGGCAAGGGTACGCTACGGTGCTGCAGAATGCGACTGCGTGGTCAGGGTTTAACGCGAATACCCAGAGAGGGGCTTCCGTGGAATACGGCAGCTCACCGCTCATGCCTTACTACTGCATGGTCATTACCGGCGGCGCCGCCGGGCAAACATCCTTCCAACAGACCATGTGGCAGCATATGTGGGACGAAATGCACGAACATTTGGGTAACGGTGGTGGCATGGGGCCTTACATGGGGCAAGGGATGAACGAGAACACGCGCACCGACATGCAGCAGGAAATGCAGCAGCATATGGGCCCGATGGGACAATAAGCGCAATCCTAAGTCCCTAACCCATTTCTTTCTTTTTTTGGGAAGCTAAAACCGGTTTACTCCCTTAGTTTTACCTGCCGAATTTACCCTCGCACGAGCTCTTATTTTGTACGCTCACGGCTGTTGATACGTCCAGCTGTATTCTCGCTGCTGATATATCTGCACGTGTATCTGTTGATAATTTGTCGGACCTGCTGCCGTGCGCTGTCGGGCAACCACGTATCGTGCGCGCGGTCTTGCAGATATCGGTAAGCTCCCAGTTGGTCGAGCACTTCCGTCAGCTGCCGCTTCCGCATAATCGTTCGTCTAGTCCGCTAGCTGCAATAGGAGCTCATCGACCTGGAGACAATCGTCGCGCACGCATTAGCGTAGTAAAACATGGGGTGTAAACGATTAGGGAGCGCGGTGTGGAAGTAGTCTCCTCGAAAATTAGCCTGCTTGCAGTACTACAAACGTGCCAAAAAGGCAGGTAGAATGATGGACGAAAGCGGGTCCAGACCGAGGATGTTTAGAATAATCATAAAATGATTAATCTCCGCTTTCGTCGGCGACTTATAACGATTGCCAGCCAGATAAACCTTTCTCTTGCTTTTTATACTCTGTTTAAGCAATAAATCAGGGATATTTAGCTTCAAGAAGGCGCTGAACAAGACCTTTTTTAAAATAATTTGACCAGTGCCATCTGAACAACTTTGGATATGATTATCTTCAGTTAGTAAGCTAACTTTCAAGCCACGTCAACGTGTTCTTACGAAGAGCTGAAGGAGAATTGATGCCGCACAAGGTCCGCCGGAGAGATTTAGAACTTCTTCGGAAGGAGCTAACAGCTAACTCGGAAGCAGCAACAATCGCTAAGTCGGGAGGGGCAAATAGAGCTAGCTATAAGAGATTTCCGCAAAGCAGAAAGCGCGAAACGCCGAGCGGAACGCGAGCGGGGGCCGCGTTATACGTTCGAGCAATTAGAAAAGATAAAACGCGAAGGCGAGAAGATGATCAAAGAGCGACAGCTCGCCGCAGCTAAGGTGAGTGTAGAGTCGCCGCCACGATATAGACGTGGGTGCATAACCGAGCTGGGTGTCTGTATAACCGAGCGAGGTATCTGTCGCCGCACCGGCGTAAAGTCAACTGGTCGGAAGAGTGGCGACTGCGGTTTAAAGGATAAAACTCATCTATATAAAGAAGCAAGCAGTATTTCCACGAGATGCAGCAGCTCGATACACGTTCTGATGATATGGAACTAATCGCTCCGTGTCCATGAATTGTTCAGTGTGCAGCAGATACCTCGCGCGCAAATATGATGTAAACCGGAAAGGGCTAAGTATACCTTATTACGCGGGATGTCGCCCCCGAGATAAGAAATGTGCATTTCAGAAACGCTGCGATCTCCTTCGGAATAATAAAGTTCGTTTTTGTTATGAATGCAGCAGTTTCCCGTGCGGCAACGTGGAGCGAATTGACGCACGGTATCAAAAGCATCACCACACGAGTTTTATCGAAAATCTCACCTTTATCCAGCAACATTCGCTTGCCGCTTTTATGGAGCGTGAGAATGCGAAGTGGCGGTGTGTGCAGTGTGGAGCAGTGCTGTGCTGCCATAATGGAATCTGTTACAATTGCTGCGTTGATCGCTTACAAACGAGGAAGAAGTTGTACAGGTGGGACGACGAACAATGAAGTTGACTCCAGCGCACGTTGACCGATGAAGCGAGGGAGCGATCATAATTTCTATGGCGACCCGGCCGGACGTCAGCACATTGAGATAAGATTCACACAAACGAGAAGCTCGTGTTTTTGGCTTGGCCCTGGGTCGATCGTAATTAACTAAGCACAAATCGTAATATTTTGACCTCATTCGGCCGACGTCGAGAAGCACAAAACTCAATGCTTGCAGGACCGTCTTAGACCCTTCTCAAAATGATGAAAAGTTCACGGCGCATCTAAGCAGACGTTTGAGAACAGGAGCCCTCATAAGCCAAGTCCTGCTCGTCAAACAAAAAAAGAAAGGCCCTCAAAGGACCTCTCACCGTCTTATTAGTAGATAGACTAATCCAGCCAAAAGTGCCGGTATCCCTAGTCCGAGCAACGAAAACTCTGAAACGGGTTGGGCAGGTAAGCTCGCGACGCCGCTCGTTTGAGCTGATGGAACCGAAATTCCAGGCACCGAGTCATTCTTAAGCGAGGCGGATATGATTGCGCTGGGGTCTGAGGAACTTGACGAGACCGCTGCCTTCACCATCGGTATTGCAGTTGCCTTCACCGCTGGTGTTGTCTTTAGCGTTGCTGTTGCCTTCACCGTCGGTATTGCAGTTGCCTTCACCGTTGGTGTTGTCTTTAGCGTTGCTGTTGCCTTCACCGTCGGTATTGCAGTTGCCTTCACCGTTGGTTTGACTGCTGCCTTCACTGGGGGCGTTGCTGTTGCCTTTACCGTTGGCTTTACGGCTTGCGTGGGCGTCACCTTAGGTGCCGGTGTTGCAGTCGGCTTAATGGTCGGCGTCGTGGCTGTCCACGCCAGCTTATCAGTGCTCCAGCTTCCACCACTGCTAAAATCAACGATCGAATTGTATTGCCGGTATACAAAGAAGCCGCCGTTGAGCCAAGCGGTCTTGACTGATGCGCTGACGCCATTTCCTGAAGCGGTATTCCCTAGGTTCGCAGGACCTGCGGCGTCGTTGTACCATGATCCGGTACCTTCAAGAGCACCGCCGGTCTCGTCCCAGCGCGTTTGTCGCACTGGTGCGTTTCCGTCCTCACCGATCCAGATCGTTGGATATTTCTCGTTGCCCGGGCCTGCACGCGAGTCCCACGCAATTTGAACGTAATAATTATGGCCCGTGCGAAGAACGGTATCCATTGGTATGTACCACCGCGCACCGCTGCCACCGGTCGTAGCACGGTAGATGGTAAGGTAGCCCTCATTAGGGCCCTTGTAGGTGTCGATTTCAATCATATAAGCGCCATACGCTTTGTCCCAAATTTTTTGGAAGCGCTGGCCAGTCATTCCGGCGTAATGAAACCCTATCTCCCACGACGCTGTGTTTTGGTTATTTGTTGCACTGCCGGCCGGGATGGAGATATAATCATTTTGCCCCATATCACCCCAATATGGGTGCCCATTTGATTGAGTCCGAAATAAGCCAGGGGTGCTGACGTAAGCGTTATAGCTGGCTCCTGTCGTCCCGTGGTTGACCCACGTTGATCCCGCTTGGGGGACGTAATAACTGGCGGGGGTCGGCTGTGCAGCAGCCGGGGTGATTACCGACCCTGCAACAAGCGATGAAGCCGCCAACAAAATAAGTACGCTAAGGACTTTTCTTTTTCCATATTTCAACTAAACACCTCGGTCTGGTAGTTCAGTGTGGCTAAACGACGACGAGCATCTATTTAACAGTTCCTGCCATCTATTTTTATAAAAAGGCTGAATAATTAATATTACCGCTTATTTTTTAATTTAAAGCATTTTAAATGAATATACGCATCTTCAACATAGCTAAGGGCTACCTACACAGTTTTAACGCGCAAAAATAGAATTGCCATCAGGAGCTCGTTCTGAGGCCGTAAACTGGGTACAATATTCGCTCGACGACACGGTGCCAAGCATGAACCTCTTCAGCCTGTACGTCTTTATTGAAATCGCACGGGTGGGGGGTGTTTTCGCTATTTGTACGCACGATTCCTCAACGAAGCAGCAGCCGTGACAGGAAGCAGTGAACTAGGAGAAATCGAGCCCTTTAAATTGAGACACTGAGGCGCTAATTCTCGACCGATGAGTATAGTGAGAGTAACGCGGCAGTTAAACGATAACATTTAAGCCGCGCCAGCGTGTTCTTATTTGTTTGAGTTTTACGCTTTTTTACGGTCAACGCGAAAAGTAGCGCTCAAATCCGAGTGAAAGCACTTATGCTTGAACGCTGAATTATGTAAGAGGTGATTAATAATGCGTTACTTGGTTTATTTTGAGGTTTCGACAGACGTCGGAAATCGCTTAGATTTCGAAGAAGAAGGGCCCGGGAAAATCATCGGATATGTGGTAAATCGATTCAAGCCAGAGGTGATGTATACAGAGGCAGGCACGCGCAATGTCTTCATGGTGGCTGATCTGGATGAGACACAAATGACCGAGCTCATGCTCATTGTGTCGAAGAAATTGGGCACGCAGCTAGAGCTCACGCCCGTCATTCCCGGAGCGGCAACGGTCGAAATTGCCGCGAAGGCGATAGAAAACGTGAAAAAGGCACCAATATAGCACGTTCTTATCACGGTCGGGGATCGAATCAGGTTCAAAATCTCTGATCCGATCCCAAAATGCCTTCTTGGGCCTGGGCTCCTAATCCTAAAAGGTTTGGGTAGCAGCAAGCAGTTTCAGTACTATCGCCGTATCGCTTTCTGAGAGTGTGCCCATGCCGCAGGACGGCGTGAAAAGAAATTGTTCACGTAACAGATTTTCAGCAATCCCTTTGCCGACAAATTCCTGGATAAGGCTTTCGTGTTTCGACTTGAGGCTATCGGGCGTTTCGGCGCGCAGTTTCTCGACGTCACCGGTCGGCACCAGGCCGGAAGCCAAGATCCCGCCGCGTTCCAAAAAGGCCTGAATTTTGTCAGGATAGAGCGCCACTTTAGCGCCATAAAAATACGCGTCAAAGGCAATGATGTCTATCTTGGTACTGGCAAGCAGGCCCCAATCCATGTTGCCGCAGCAATGAACGCCCACCAACGCGCCGGCATTGTGAGAAATTTCAAAGACTTCATTCAGTCCATTAATCACCTCTTCATCCTGAATCATCATGTATGCGGCCGTACCTAACGCGGAAAAGACCGGCTCATCGAAGAAGATTACCACTTGCTCAGTGTAGGGCTGCAATTGTTGAATTTGCCAGAGCGCCTTCATGCCCAGACCTTTCAGCACAATGTCGCGATATTGTTCGTCGAACCAGACCGAGCGGCGTTTCTGATCCGCCAGCCCTAAACCGAACGTAAAGGGGCCTGTAACCTGCCCTTTCAGAAATGGAAGTCTCATATCGGCAGCGGCCAACTGTCGCAACATACCATGCAGGCCGGCGGCGTACTCTTCGGAAATCGCAAAGGCGCCCACATGCTCCGCGACAAGGTGTTCATAAAACTCAACCATGGCGTTGGGTAGGTCGTCATCAACCTGCACCCAGATGCGCTTCGCGACCTCATCAACTCGAATACCCGGAAACGCTTCGGTGAACTGAGGAATCAAGGCTTCCTTAAATGACCGTCTCGGCAACTGTGGCCAGGCTGGAATAGTGAGTGGAACTTGTTCAAGCGCCTGAAGAGCCTCTTTGGGGGTCAAATGAGGCATACTGCCCATCATGGTCGTCTGGTGCGCTGGAAGTACAGACATCGTAAGAAATTTGTTATAAACGTTCAAATAGCTTTCAGCTGTTCTACATTTTGCCTCGGTCTACAATTACTAAGGTTGTGTAACCGCTCCGGTTCAAAAAGGTTCGATGCTTGGACTAAATTTGCACCTCTCCAAGCATGTTGAGGCATGTGAAAGAGGGCTCAAGCATGCAAAAGGAGCTTGCATCCGTCCATTTTGCTTTGAGCTTGCAATCATTTTTTCGGATGTCGCCCTGTGGGGGCCTCTATAGGGCTCCTTCGCTCAGCGATAAGCTTTTGCAGTACAATGACCAGCGGCAGACTGTATTGTTTGGCGTTTTAATGGAGAATAAGACTGCAGTGATCTTAATAAAAGCAAATACTTAAGTCAGCGCCCTCCGCAACCTTTTCCTATGCCAATCGATCATCGAACTGAGTCTATGCCTGGAATTCCAGCAGCCACCATAACAACCCCTGTTAATGATACGCGAGTAGAAAACTCAGAATTTGTTAAGGGCACGGCCCATAACATTGAGGGAGCACAATACTACCTATGGCTTGTATTATATGATTACAACGCGAACCGCCATTACCCACAAGATGGCCCCGTTGTTGTCTCCTCAGACGGCCAATGGGAGATGACTACATTTTTTGAGAGCATCGGAAGGTATGATATTACTGCAGTCGCTGCAGACCAAAACGCCAACGAGATTCTTTTACAATACCAAGCGGCCAGTCAGTCGAGAGCTGATTATCAGGGGTTGCCTGGTCTTCCCCAAGGATGCATAACGCTGGCTTCAGTCACAGTCTCCAGAAGGGAGGGCAGCGGATGCCGATAATTGCTCTACTCGACACCCCGAACGCCGTGCAAAGTCAAAAGGTGCTTGCGCTTATTTCTATCGGCAAGCTTTCGGACGGCTTGTATTTACTGCTTCCGTCATAGCTGAACTTAAAGTGCTGAACCCCTGCATAAGGTATGTTATCTTGAAAAGCGAAGAAGCAAGTTATCGAGCTGAATCAGGATTCAACGTGCTAAACGACAATATCCCTTCTTTGGCGGACGCGGCGCTGTCGGAGCGTTTATGCATATCGCTTAGGCCGCCGAGCAGCAATGGCCATTATCCAACGAGCAAGATCCAAAAAGGACCGGTGCTCGTATGTGGATCTGCTGACTTGTCTGGAGAGGGCGTTGGGTTAGGAGTGCCCATAGCGAAGTTTGCGCGTCATGTCTTTTTCCCTGGAAAAGCGCGCATCATCGAACGATTAACGGACGATCAACTATGTACGTGGATAGTGGACTACGAGCTCAACCTCGAAGAGCGCCTGACGTTGAAAAGCGGCAAGAAGATACAGAGCGAGAACTTCTATGCACTTAAGGAGTGGTTTGCGGGCCTCCATAAAGCAATTGATGCCTCGCGCGGCCTCATCGAATGGTCTAGCAGCGCGCTTCGTCGTACTTGGGGACTTAGCACGACTTTCGAACCGACGCGTTCCGTTGGAAATGTACATGTGTCGTACACCGTCGATAGCCGCGCTCAAGAGCTCCGCGTAACCGTTGATGCAAGCCGCTTAAACAAGAAAGGATGCTCGGAGATAATTCTTCTTAACGAGCTGGATGGGGGCCTCTTTGATCGTTACAGTGATGTTAACGGTTTAGCGCTCGTCGGCAAGGCTATTGGAACCTGGGAAGAAACCACTGCCGATTGTGTGACGCTCATCGACTCCCGTCACAACATCACGCTCCACTTTCGGAACGTCGCTCAATCCACGATGTATCGGGGACGAGAAGTGGTGCCGGGACGACTTTCCTGGGCTGGAATTGCGTACGTCATCGCACCACCGAGTGCGGAATTTAGCTATGACATAGCTATCAGGGAGGACATATGACGCGCGTTCTCCTTATTTATCCGTATTTCAAACCAAAGAGAAGTCGATCGATATTTCGCTTCCCGCCACTGGGGATCTGTTATGTTGCAGCAAGTCTGCAGGGGGCGGGATACGAGGTCGAAGTTCTAGATTGCACTTTCATGAAGCACGAAACTGCGCTTACACATGCCGCGCGCGCTCAAGCCGACGTTGTTGGGATTTACAGCATGATGACGATGCATGAGGAGAGCATCACGTTCGCCCAGCACCTGCGCCCCCACACAAGACTCCTTGTAGCAGGCGGCCCGCTCCCATCGTGCGATCCTAAAGCATTTCTGGATGACTTTGACGTGGTTGTGGTTGGGGAGGGAGAGCGCACTATGGTAGAGCTCGTAAATGCGCACGAAACCGGCAGCGAAAAAGCCGCCGTCGCGGGGATTGCGTACCGAGACAGCCAGAATGGCGAGAGAATGGCGGGCGACAAGGACGTCGTGTTAACCCCCGCACGCGCATTCGCAGAGAATCTTGATGATATACCGTTCCCAGCGCGCGAGCTGCTCCCCAACGAACTATATATCCAATACGGACAGCAGAAATTCGGGCACGGCAAGACCACCGTGATGACAACGCGAGGGTGCCCTTTTCGGTGCGAGTTCTGCAGTAACGCCGTCTTCGGAGTTTCGTATCGGGAGCGGTCAGCGGCAAACGTCGTTGACGAAGTGGCTCAAGTACTCTCGTTGGGTTACGACTACATTCACTTCGCTGACGACGTATTTACGTTCAACAAAAAACGCTTATTTGAGATATGCGCCGAAATCAAACGCAGAGGGCTCTCCTTCAAGTGGGAATGCCTCGGACGCGTCGATTCGATCACCCCTGAGCTTGCGTCTGAGATGAAGACCGCGGGCTGTGGCCGCATATTCTTTGGCATTGAATCAGGTAACAATTCAGTCCTGCGACTGATGAACAAAAGGATTACCGTCCAGCAAGCGCGCTCAGCGGTGACTGCTGCGCATGAGGCTGGCCTCAATGTAGGGGCGTTCTTTATCCTGTGTTACCCGGGCGAGACGAACGAAACGGTGCTTGACACGCTTCGATTCGCTTCCTCACTCCCGCTTGATTACCTCTCTTTCACGATGCCGTATCCGCTGCCGAATACGGCGTTGCACGAACGGATAAAAGAGCGCATCAATAAATCGTGGAGGCCGCCCGAAAGCGGTTTCTTAGAGCACATCTGCATCTTTGATGCTGATTTCTCGGAGACCAAGATGAAGTTCGCCATCATTAAGGGCCAGATCTCGTTCTTGCTGAAGAGAAGGCTCGGACACCACGCAAACATAGTGGTAGGACCATTCGAGGCAATAACGGACTTCTTGTTTCAGCACATGATGTGACCTAAAGCACAGTGCCGCCACACCAAAGTCTCTTCGAGACGCGGTGCGCTGACAGCTCATCGCTGATGCTTTCGACGGCGATTGAGTGTTTAGAATGTGATCTACGTTGGTCGTACAAGCCGAATCACAATGATTACGTTGGCAGCAGCCGCTGTGCACGCTATGTTAGCCGATCGCGCTCATATCAAAAAAGTTCTACTTCGACAACACGTGAAAGCAACGTTGTAAACGGCCGGTTGCTGCGTTTGTGCTATCTCTGTTTGACACGTGGATCGCGAAAGTAATGGTGGCCGCACCGCGCCAAAATCGAAAATTCAACGCGAAAAAGAAGAGGAACCGTTAAGGTAACGCGTACTGCTTTAATTAGCGTATAAAGGGATGTGTGTGTAGTAGCTGTCCCGTGTTTAATGAATACAAACTCAGCGGCTACTACTTCTGTATAAAAGGCGCTGGAGGAAAATCCAGCGTCTTATGATCCTTTTTTTTCAAACACAACAGTCTGCTTAGGGATTACAGACAGAGCAGCTGTGAAGGCCGTCTTTGGTTTACGTGCCGGCCTTCACGTAGTCGCGCGTGGCTAATCACAAAAACTAAGTGCCTAATAGCGTCGTCATTCAGCACTAGGAGATGAGGAGAGGTTAAACGGAACGCGCCATGCGTTCAGATGCTGCTGGTTGCAGAGCAACATACAAGCAAATAAGGTTTCATTATACGAGAGATCTCCGCGAAAGTATCGATTTATCGCTCATTCGGCGCGCAAATCTTTCATCTATTGAACTCCAAAGGAGAAGACCAACGTCATGCAACTACGTTAGAGGAAGACGTAGGCGTGCAGCAGCAAAGAGACAAGCATGCCTTCGTGAAATGGCGATGCAAATGAAGACTAAAACCCTTCGTCAATCGGTTTTGCTTAAAGCAACTCCTCACGAGGTCTATGAGGCCCTGATGGATTCCAAGAAGCACGCAGAGTTTACGCATTCTCCGGCGGTAATACGTAGGGAAGTCGGGGCGGAGTTTAGTGCCTTCGACGGCTGGGCCTCTGGAACGACCCTCGAACTGATCCCTGACAAGAAAATCGTGCAAAAATGGCGAGCCGCTGAGTGGCCCGAAGGTCATTATTCCACGGTGACGTTCGAGTTGCAGGCCCAAGGCCAAGAGACCAGATTAGATTTCACTCAGAGCGATATCCCTGAAGATCTTTATGTAGAGCTCGAAACTGGGTGGGTCGAATATTATTGGGACAACCTAGCGGCTTATTTTGGCTAATCGCCTTGAAATGGCAGGCGCGCTGAGTTGCAGCAGAGCTAATGCCTATTGTCCAGCAAGTCAAACAAAATAGACCACCCTATTCGTCGACGCGGTTGTTCCCCGACGTCGGCGTGCCTGTGTTAGGCCACGAAACAAATATCACAATTAACCGATCATCACAAAAAAGTGAGGTTGAACTCTATAGGATATGTAGATCCCGAAAGTGCATTATTCTTGTGATCCAGCTCAGGAAGACCAAAAGCCTCTTTCAGCTTACGCAGCTAAATTACTGGTGACCTAAAAGCCTTTGTGAGGCTCCCACCGAACAAGAAGCCAAGATAAAAGCCAACGTAAAACGATAAAAAGGAGCATTAAGCCAACGAAATGAGCGATAAGCATCTCGACGAAGGACACGACGGGCATAGGAAGCACGAAGAGATGCACGCAGCTGAGCACAGCCACGCGGAGCACGGTGCCCATGCCGGAGCCTCGCATCCAGCACCGGGAAAAGGGGCACCGGCGTACTCTCGCCACGCGGGTCACGATGTAGCTGATTTTCGACGGCGGTTCTGGATATCGCTCATCGTCACCATACCCATCCTTATCCTCTCTCCCTCGATTCAATCATTTGCCGGACTCGAAGGGACACTGCGCTTCCCGGGCGATCAATACGTTCTCTTCATTTTAGCATCGTTTGTGTACTTCTACGGCGGCTACCCATTCCTGAAGGGGATTGTCAATGAGCTGCGGGCGCGGCTCCCTGGCATGATGACGCTCATCGCCGTCGCCATCACCACGGCGTACCTCTATAGCACGGCGATCACGTTTGGGCTAAGCGGAGGTGTCCTCTTCTGGGAGCTGAGCACCTTAATCGACATCATGCTTCTCGGCCACTGGATCGAGATGCGGTCGGTTCTGGGTGCGTCGCAAGCCCTTGAAGAACTGGCGCAGCTCATGCCCTCTGACGCCCACAAGCTGCTTCCCGACAGAAGCGTGCGCGACGTTCCCTTGGACTCACTAACCGTTGGAGATTACGTCCTCGTGAAGCCAGGGGAGAAGGTCCCTGCTGACGGCGAGGTGGTCGATGGCGAGACCTCGATAAACGAATCGATGCTCACCGGGGAATCAAAGCCTGTGACCAAAAAGCGTGGCGCGACGGTCATTGGAGGTGCTGTCAACGGGGAAGGTGCCATCACGGTTCAGGTGAAGAAGATGGGCAAGGATTCGTTCCTCTCACAGGTGCTCGACCTCGTGAAGCAGGCACAGGAGAGCAAGTCGCGGACGCAGGATTTCGCCGACCGAGCAGCGCTGGCACTTGTCATCATCGCCCTTGCTAGTGGTGCGATCACATTTCTCGTGTGGCAGCTGCTCATCAACGCGAGCGTCGATTTTGGCCTCGAGCGGGCAGTGACAGTGATGGTCATCGCGTGCCCACACGCGTTAGGCCTCGCGATACCGTTGGTCATTGCTATCTCGACGGCCCTCGGAGCCCAAAACGGGCTCCTCGTCAGAAATCGTGCCGCTTTCGAGCAGGCGAGGAATATACAAGCAATCATCTTCGATAAAACTGGAACGCTCACAGAAGGACGCTTTGGTGTGACGGATGTCGCTACCTTCACCGATGACATAGACGAGCAAGCCCTTTTGTCGTATGCCTCGGCGCTTGAAGGACACTCCGAGCACCCCATTGCACAGGGGATATCTGCCTCCCAAGCAGCCAGCATGCCGCTTCACGTTGAATCCTTTAGAGCAGTGCCGGGTAAGGGCGTCGAAGGCACGGTAAACGGCCACGTGGTGCGAGTGGTCAGCCCTGGATACCTGAAAGAGCAGCGTCTCACGGTCACCGATGAGCGAATTGAGCGATTAACCGCCCAAGGCAAAACAGTGGTGTTCGTGGTCATCGATGAAGTAGTCGCTGGTGCCGTTGCCCTTGCCGACATAATTCGCCCTGAATCGAAGCAGGCTATCGCTGCGCTCAAGGAGATGGGCATAAGCAGCCTGATGCTCACCGGCGACAACCGGCAGGTGGCGCAGTGGGTGGCAGAGGAGGTGGGGCTTGACGAGTACTTTGCCGAGGTTCTGCCGCAGGACAAGGTGGTGAAAGTAAAGGAGGTGCAGTCCCGCGGTCTTGTGGTCGCCATGGTCGGTGATGGGATCAACGACGCTCCTGCTATAGCACAGGCTGACGTTGGCATTGCGATAGGGGCGGGCACTGACGTGGCGGTAGAGGCAGGTGATATCATCCTCGTGCGGAGCACACCCCTCGATGCCGTTGCCATCATCGGATTGGCGCGCAGCACATATCGAAAGATGGTGCAAAACCTCGGGTGGGCGACTGGCTACAACGCCGTTGCCATACCACTCGCGGCGGGCATCCTCTATCCATTTGGCATCATACTGACGCCGGCTGCAGGTGCGGTGCTTATGTCAGCAAGCACAGTTATTGTAGCGATCAATTCGCGGTTCCTTAAGCTCGCAAAATAGAGGACAACAAGAAGACCCGCTCAGTAACAGGCTGCGCGGTGCCGCGAATGACTCATGTGTCTTCACCGGGAGAAACTGGGGCTGTAACGTTCGGGCCGTGAACCTCATTAGCAGATAACACAGTGAGGAGATAGCGTGCTTCAAAAAGTTAATCGTTGCGTTTCAGCCGATGTTTACCATCAAAATCTGCGAGTTCGTGACACCGTTCGTCATCCATCATAGAAACGCGCCTGCCAACAAGCCTATGGGCCCAAAAGCCATGAAGGCCGCCGTCCACATCAGGCTTCTCACGTTGGCAACAGTCGGTTTCCTAATCAGGGACTGAACTATGTAGAGCCGTCCAAGGGCCTCGATAGTCACGACGGTCGCAAAGGCGACCCCGACAATCCCTAGGACGTAGGGAATGTAGTTAAAGAAGATACCAATTACGCTTACGGTTACAACGACGGCTACCGCTGCGCTTACACCCCGTGTGACCGCGCCCGTGGTGTATCCGGCCTTCGCGTCCCCCTCTACGGTGACGATGTCCATGAACGCGTTAGCTTGCATCCCGCCCGCAATTGCCATCGGTACGAAGGCGAGCGAAAGGTAACTGATGTGTCCGAGGAGGAGTAGTAGTTCACAAAAGATGGCGATGAATCCTAAAGCCAGTCCCATGAGGAAGTTGGCCAAGAGCCCTGAAAGCTGTTTGAGGATGCTGGGGTACGCTACTAGGAAGAGGATTTCGCCAAAGACGATAACGAACGCGAGGAAGTTTATATAAAAGGCGAGGGCGGCTCCAATGACGAACGTCACTACCGTATACTCAAGGACACCTTTCGGCGAGATATTGCCCGCGGGAATGGGCCTGTACGGCTTACTTAACGCGTCAGCCTCGCGGTCGAAGTAATCGTTGATGGCACAGCCACCTGCGTTTATGAGAGAAATGATGACAAATGCTATGATGAGTATGGGTACGTTATACAAGGGTGCGTTATAGACGGCCCGTCCAAGCACCATTATGTAGAGGACCCCCCATTAGACCAAAATAAAATCGCCACGGGAACCTCGCGAGAACCCAGTAGGTGAGCAGTTTGCGTCGTATTACTGAGAAAGGGCCCGGTCTCTTCGTCGTCTTACGGCGAATGCGCCTACGTCCGTCGAAGCTCGATTATCTTCCATTCTAACCTCGCCACAAACCGCGTCACCTGTCCTAACAACTGATAATTAAAAAGTATTGGTTTAGTTTGGTATACCTAAACAACAAAACACTAACCAGCAGTTACTCCGCAGTATCCTTTAACCGTGTTTGCTATATTCTTACGCATGGCATGCGAGGGATCGGATGGAACAATTATCGCCACTTCATCGGGATTACCAGGACCTGCGGCAAAGAACAAACCAGCATACTATACACGCCAAAGGAAAACGCTTAAGGGCATCGCCTTCTTTGATGTCTTTGTTTTGCTGTCGCGAAATCCGGACGTTGTGGGGCCAACTCATGATGAAAAAAGTGGCGTTTATATGTGTCGTGTTGGTGTGCGTCGCCGTTCTTTCCGCCGGATGTCTATCTACCAGCATGATGAGCCCCTCCATATCGGCGCCGAGCTCATCGAAAAACGCTGTGGAATCCACGCCGCCAGCATCCACGACGCTCGTCGCGAGTAATCCGTCGATTAAAGCGCTTAAGCCATCAGCTCTGACTGCGAATCAGTTGTCCAGGCGTCAATCCTACGGCGGCCCATTCTATTCGAGTTCAAAGTCATTGACCAAGAGATACCACTACCCGGGATGTTTTGAAGTTGCAAATATTGATGCGGAAAACCTCATTGCGTTCAATACACATGTAGAAGCGTGCGCCGCTGGTTACAAGCCGTGCTTGCGCTGTGACCCCCCACCGTGTGGGCGCTTCATATTAAAAAATGTTTGACTTTACACAAACTCGCTTTTTTTACGGTATCTTGTCGCGCTTTCGTCTATTGCATTTCGTGCTGAGTAGTTGCACGTTCCTTCCTTGTTGCCACCGCCCTCTACAATGGGGATGATGTGGTCGTATTCAGGCCCTTCAATATAGCCATATTCCGCGCAGCGCCCCCTGTCTCGCCCCCATACGTTTTGCTGATGCTGATAAGCAGCACAATCTTAACGGCATCTAAGCACCAAATGTATAAAGTGCAGCGCATACAATAACGGTTTTGCTATTCGCTTAGCCAGGCGGCTAGGAGGCGCTCGGATTATGACGGCGATGATACCACAATGTTATTTCTGCAAGCTCCACGAGCAAGGTATAAAATGCGCCAAATATGACCAAATCGCTCCCGAAATATTGGTTAACCTAATGAAGTGCACATTTAAGGAAGATACCGACCCGGAGGGGTAAACGATGACGATAATAGAGAGCGTAGTAAAATATGGATTTATCTTCTTTATTGGCTCCGCCTTAACAGTGGGGGGTGTTTGCGGCCTTATGGCTATATTCGGTTTCATATTCGGCACGCTCTGAATTCTAGACGCGCCAACCAAACGCGCTGAAAAGCGAAGGTTTAAGGTGGCAATACTTATATCTCAAGCCTTATCCGAGCGTTGTAGGGGCATTGTTGAGGCCCTTCTCTAAGAGGTTTCAATGGTGTTACACGCTTACTAGCACCACGAATCTAAAGTCGATGAGCGCAGCCCACGTGAGCTCTTAAACAGATTATTCGCTCTTTCGTGCAAAGAGCTTCAGATACTCCCCGTAGCCCTCCTTCTCCAGGTCCTCCTTCGGGATGAACCGAAGCGCCGCCGAGTTCATGCAGTAACGCTGCCCTG
>Ga0209748_1000364_pt1 | contig 24628 bp, 20 predicted proteins | sample BarGraIncu00421A_FD_185490 | JGI IMG/M metagenome (GOLD analysis project Ga0209748, IMG submission 185490) | Arctic peat soil microbial communities from Barrow, Alaska - Barrow Graham LP Incubations 004-21A (SPAdes) (version 2) | ecosystem: Environmental > Terrestrial > Soil > Wetlands > Peat... | reverse complement strand
TCACGATCCGGGCCCCCCTTCTCCCGAAGTTACGGGGGTATTTTGCCGAGTTCCTTAACCATGATTCACTCGATCGCCTTGGTATTCTCTACCTATCCACCTGAGTCGGTTTGGGGTACGGGCGGCTAGGACCTCGCTAGAAGATTTTCTAGGCAGCATAGGATCACCCTGCTTCCCGCAATTGCGGTCACCATCAGGTCTCAGGCACATGAGCCCAGATTTACCCGGACTCGCCCTACACCCTTAGACGTGGACTACCATCGCCACGCGGAGGCTACCTTCCTGCGTCACTCCATCGCTTACCTACTACCTGCTCGGGTCACGCGTTCCACACACCCCGCCCTCCGAAGAGATTGGCGCATGCTTCAAACGTTTAGCATCACAGGGTTCGATATTTGTCGGTCTTCGCCGGTACGGGAATATCAACCCGTTGTCCATCGACTACGCCTGTCGGCCTCGCCTTAGGTCCCGACTTACCCAGGGCAGATTAGCTTGACCCTGGAACCCTTGGATATTCGGCGGACGGGTTTCTCGCCCGTCATTCGCTACTCATGCCTGCATTCTCACTCGTGTGGCGTCCACGACTGGATCACTCCGCCGCTTCACTCGCCACACGACGCTCCCCTACCCATCAACACGCTTGGACCGCACAAAGTACGGCCGGGCAAAGTGTCAATGCCACAGCTTCGGTGGTGTGCTTGAGCCCCGCTACATTGTCGGCGCGGAATCACTTGACCAGTGAGCTATTACGCACTCTTTAAAGGGTGGCTGCTTCTAAGCCAACCTCCTGGTTGTCACAGCAACTCCACATCCTTTCCCACTTAGCACACGCTTAGGGACCTTAGATGGTGGTCTGGGCTGTTTCCCTCTCGACTACGGAGCTTATCCCCCGCAGTCTCACTGCCACGCTCTCACTTACCGGCATTCGGAGTTTGGCTGACGTCAGTAACCTGGTAAGGCCCTTTAGCCATCCAGTAGCTCTACCTCCGGTAAGAAACACGTGACGCTGCACCTAAATGCATTTCGGGGAGAACCAGCTATCACGGAGTTTGATTGGCCTTTCACCCCTACCCACAGCTCATCCCCTCAGTTTTCAACCTAAGTGGGTTCGGTCCTCCACGCGGTCTTACCCGCGCTTCAACCTGGCCATGGGTAGATCACTCCGCTTCGGGTCTAGACCCAGCGACTCATTCGCCCTATTCGGACTCGCTTTCGCTACGGCTTCCCCACACGGGTTAACCTCGCCACTGAGCACTAACTCGCAGGCTCATTCTTCAAAAGGCACGCTGTCACCCCACAAGGAGGCTCCAACGGATTGTAGGCACACGGTTTCAGGATCTATTTCACTCCCCTCCCGGGGTACTTTTCACCTTTCCCTCACGGTACTTGTCCGCTATCGGTCACCAGGGAATATTTAGGCTTAGCGGGTGGTCCCGCCAGATTCACACGGGATTTCTCGGGCCCCGTGCTACTTGGGATACTTCTCAGGAGTTCATGACATTTCGTCTACGGGGGTCGCACCCTCTATGCCGGACCTTTCAATGTCCTTCGACTATGCCACAAATTTTTGACTCCTTGTACGACTAGCAGATCGTACCGAAAAGTCCCACGACCCCGACCATGCAACGCCTACCAGCTATCACACATGATCGGTTTAGCCTGATCCGCTTTCGCTCGCCACTACTAACGGAATCGCGGTTGCTTTCTCTTCCTGTGGGTACTGAGATGTTTCACTTCCCCACGTTCCCTCCACCTACCCTATATATTCAGGTAGGGGTGACTGGACTTGCCTCCAGCCGGGTTTCCCCATTCGGAAATCCACGGATCACAGTCTGGTTATCGACTCCCCGTGGCTTATCGCAGATTCCTACGTCCTTCTTCGGTTCCTGGTACCAAGGCATCCACCGTGCGCCCTTAAAAACTTGGCCACAAAGATGCTCGCGTCCACTGTGTAGTTCTCAAAATACGGGCGGAACCCCACCACACACACCAGCGCCAACCCCATCCAAAAAAGACGAAGCGGTACGACCAGCAGGCAAGATCCGCACTGAAAAACCGGGCAGAAAAACGCCCGAGCCTTCAGGACCCAACAACGTGCCAGGCACCACACCCCCGATGCGCCGCTTTCCTCAGCCCCAACCCGAAGGAAGGAAACCAGTACTCACAACAACCACCAGACATGCAGTGCCAAATAATCGATGTTCCACCCTTGAGCAACCCCCACGACACATACGGCCATGAAAGGGCTACCTGAACACCCCAACCGAACCCCCACCACGATGGGCGAGAAGCTCGAGGTGCCAGTGCTCCTTAGAAAGGAGGTGATCCAGCCGCACCTTCCGGTACGGCTACCTTGTTACGACTTAGTCCCAATCGCCAGTCCCACCTTCGACGGCTCCTCCCCCTAAGGGTTAGGCCACCGGCTTCGGGTGTTACCGACTTTCGTGACTTGACGGGCGGTGTGTACAAGGCCCGGGAACGTATTCACCGCAGCGTTGCTGATCTGCGATTACTAGCGACTCCGACTTCATGGGGTCGAGTTGCAGACCCCAATCCGAACTGAGACCAGTTTTTTGGGATTCGCTCCACCTTGCGGTATCGCAGCCCTTTGTACTGGCCATTGTAGCATGCGTGAAGCCCAAGACATAAGGGGCATGATGATTTGACGTCATCCCCACCTTCCTCCGAGTTGACCCCGGCAGTCTCCTATGAGTCCCCACCACTACGTGCTGGCAACATAGAACGAGGGTTGCGCTCGTTGCGGGACTTAACCCAACATCTCACGACACGAGCTGACGACAACCATGCACCACCTGTGTACCGACCTTGCGGGGAGCACATCTCTGCACTTTTCCGGCACATGTCAAGCCTTGGTAAGGTTCTTCGCGTTGCATCGAATTAATCCGCATGCTCCGCCGCTTGTGCGGGCCCCCGTCAATTCCTTTGAGTTTTAGCCTTGCGGCCGTACTCCCCAGGCGGGGAACTTAATGCGTTAGCTGCGGCACGGACCTCGTGGAATGAGGCCCACACCTAGTTCCCACCGTTTACGGCATGGACTACCAGGGTATCTAATCCTGTTCGCTCCCCATGCTTTCGCTTCTCAGCGTCAGTAGTGGCCCAGAGACCTGCCTTCGCCATCGGTGTTCCTCCTGATATCTGCGCATTTCACCGCTACACCAGGAATTCCAGTCTCCCCTACCACACTCTAGTCTGCCCGTACCCACTGCAAGTTCGGGGTTGAGCCCCGAAATTTCACAGCAGACGCGACAAACCGCCTACAAGCTCTTTACGCCCAATAATTCCGGACAACGCTTGCACCCTACGTATTACCGCGGCTGCTGGCACGTAGTTAGCCGGTGCTTCTTCTGCAGGTACCGTCACTTTCGCTTCTTCCCTGCTGAAAGAGGTTTACAACCCGAAGGCCTTCATCCCTCACGCGGCGTCGCTGCATCAGGCTTTCGCCCATTGTGCAATATTCCCCACTGCTGCCTCCCGTAGGAGTCTGGGCCGTGTCTCAGTCCCAGTGTGGCCGATCGCCCTCTCAGGCCGGCTACCCGTCGTCGCCTTGGTGAGCCATTACCTCACCAACAAGCTGATAGGCCGCGAGTCCATCCTCCACCAATAAATCTTTCCACCCGATACAGATGCCTGTTCAGGTCGTATCCAGTATTAGCACCGGTTTCCCGGAGTTATCCCAGAGTGAAGGGCAGGTTACTCACGTGTTACTCACCCGTTCGCCACTGATCAGAGGAGCAAGCTCCCCATCACCGTTCGACTTGCATGTGTTAAGCACGCCGCCAGCGTTCGTCCTGAGCCAGGATCAAACTCTCCGTTGATGTTTCAAACCCCAACACCCACAACAAAGCAGGCGAAAGGAAAAACAAACCCCGAAGGGTAACTGATTCCAGCTGAGCAGAACGAGTCAAACTGACTCAATTCCTATTCAACCAAAGAAAAACCCGATCCACCCAGCAACCCGAAGGCCACCGAAACAAACCGAGATCAAACTTGGCATCGATTTTTGGCACGCTGTTGAGTTCTCAAGAATCGGACGCACACCAACACAACACCTTCCAGTGTCACACCGGGGCAACCAAACATTGTTACTGTCATACATATTGCGTTCAAACATTACTTACCAGAAGGTCTTTCGCATAATCGGCTCACGATCCGAAGATCGTTGTGTCGTGCGAGGCCTTGGCGAGTGTCCACTGTAACAGGCCGGAGCCTGTCCCATGATCCTCTTGCAAGAACCTGGCGGCACCGGACGAACCGGCACCCTTTTCGGTGGCTGACACATGCTACAGGGGTGGTTCCACACCTCTAACATGTGTGCTGCCAACCCGCGGGACCGGCCACTTCGCCCGGCGCTTGCGCACCTGCTGCAGTGGTGTCCGTTCCTCCCTGTCGGGCTGACTTGCTGAACTTTAAGCGCTACCCGCTGCCAAACACAAATCCGCTGCTCACAGGCCTGCGCGCGCGACCATCCGGGCCCTGGTGACTCCATCGATGATGGTGAACCCCGTTGCCAAGGTGAACTTCTCGATCAGGACGACCGGGTGAACGTCTCGATCAGGACGACCTGCGGGCGGCGGCCAGAGACTTGCGCCCGCGGCGAACCAGGGCGACCTGACCGTGCAGGAAGTCGGCTTCAGTCAGAACCGCCTCGGGATCACTGACCTTGACGTTGTTGATGGATGCGCCACCGTCGCCGATGACCCGTCGCGCGGCATTTCGGCTGTCCACCAGGCCCGTGGCCACCAAGGCATCCACCATCGAGTCTCCGGGTGCCACCTCTCCCCCGGGCAGCTCAGCGGTCGCGTCACGCAACGTAGAGGCGTCCAGGGCAGCCGGGTCACCCTTGCCGAACAGCGCTTCGCTGGCGGCCTGCACAGCGGACGTAGCGGGTGCGCCGTGCACCAGCGTCGTCACGTCGGCAGCCAGGGTCCGCTGCGCCTCGCGTTTGAAGGGTGTCTGAGCCAGCGATGTCTCCAGCACCTCGATCTCCTCGCGGGTGCGATCGGTGAAGATCTTCAGGTACCCGATCACCGATGCGTCCTCGGCGTTGATCCAGAACTGGTAGAAGGCATACGGCGACATCATCTCCGCGTCGAGCCAGACCGTCCCGCCTTCGGTCTTGCCGAACTTGGTGCCATCTGCCTTGGTGACCAGCGGTGTGGTCATCAGATGAACCGACTGGTGCTCCGTACGGTTGATCAGATCGGACCCGGCAGTCAGGTTGCCCCACTGATCAGCGCCGCCGGTCTGCAAGGTGCAGCGGTAGGTGCGATAGAGATGCAGGTAGTCCAGTCCCTGCAAGAGCTGGTAGCTGAACTCGGTGTACGAGATTCCGTCCTGGCTGGCAAGGCGGGTTGCTATCGCGTCCTTCTTGATCATGGCGTTGACCCTGAAGTGCCTGCCGACGTCGCGCAGGAAGTCCAGCGCCGACATCGGCGCAGTCCAGTCCAGGTTGTTGACCATGATCGCGGGGTTGTCGCCCCCGAAGTCCAGGAACGGCTGCACCTGCGCCTGAATCTTGGCCACCCACGCGGCCACCGTCTCAGGAGAGTTCAGGGTGCGCTCGCCCGTCGCCTTGGGGTCACCTATCAGGCCGGTGGAACCACCGACGAGGCAGAGCGCGCGATGACCTGCGCGCTGCAGGTGACGCATCAGGATGAGCTGAACGAGGTTGCCCATGTGCAGACTCGGTGCCGTCGGGTCGAAACCGCAGTAGAAGGTGATGGGTCCACCCGCGAGCGCCTCACGCAGCGCCGGCTCGTCGGTGGTCTGGGCCACCAGCCCACGCCACTGCATCTCTTCGAGGATGTCGCTCACGGCGTCTTGTTCCCTTCGCTGGCCCAGATGGTCACGACACAGCCTGCCCTACGGGTCGCAGGACCGGACGGCCGGTTTGGGTGGACGGACCTTACCGGGCCGGTATACCGAGACCGTCGCCTCGCCCTCGAGCCAGAACCGCCAGGGGTATGCCGTGGCGTCACCTCCCGGACCACTGACCCCGACCCGGGGTCCGCTGAGCACGTTCGCGCCCGGCGGTTGCCCGGGCAACGACCCGGGCAACCGCCCGGGCAACCGCCCGGGCACGGCCCCCCGCAGCACCAGGGGGCTGTCCGTCGCGGTGGTGTCGATACCGTTCTGGTCACGGGTCAAGGCCAGCGTCATGGCCAGGCGGGCAGGGCCGCGCGCCAGATCGCGATCGATGACACCTGCCCGACGAGTGCGGGCCAGCTCAAGCCCCTCCACGACCTCACCAGCCCGCATGAGCACGGCGCTGGCGGCACCCGCCGAGCCGCACACCAGGTTCGCGCACCAGTGCATCCCGTAGGTGAAGTAGACATAGAGTCCGCCCGGCTCGCCGAACATCACCCGGGTGCGCGGCGTCTGGCCTCTGAAAGCATGCGACCCGGGGTCGTTCGAGCCGTCATACGCCTCGACCTCGGTGAGACGGACCGTGACACCCGCATGCGAGACCGTGCACCCGAGCAGCTGCGGTGCCACCTCAAGGACAGGCCGGGCGAAGAAGGCACGGGTCAGCCGGCCCTGCCCTGCGCCTTCGAGGGCACTACCCCCTGACGGCGACCCACTCCCGGCCGCCACCCTGGTCCCGGACCGCGCCCTACCCGCTGACCGCAAAGGACCTTGCCTCGATGACGCGCGCCCGCACGAGCTCCAGCTGCTCACGAACACGAACCGGCGCCGTACCGCCCTTGGAGTCACGGGACTCCAGTGATCCGCGCACGCTGAGCACGACGCGCACGGCCGGCGTGAGGTGCGTCGAGATCGACCCGAGGTCTTCGTCGGACAGGTCCCAGAGCTCAATACCACGGCCCTCGCACTCGCGAACACAGGCACCGGAGATCTCGTGGGCGACGCGGAACGACACCCCCTGGCGGACCAGCCACTCGGCTATGTCAGTGGCAAGAGAGAACCCTTGCGGCGCCAGCGACTCGAGCCGCTCGGTGTTGAAGGCCATGGTCGCGATCATTCCGGCGAACGCCGGCAGCAGGACCTCCAGGGTGTCGATGCCGTCGAATACCGGCTCCTTGTCCTCCTGCAGATCGCGGTTGTAGGCCAGGGGCAGCCCCTTGAGCGTGGTGAGCAGCCCGGCGAGGTCCCCCACCAGCCTTCCGGCCTTGCCGCGAGCAAGCTCGGCCACGTCAGGGTTCTTCTTCTGCGGCATGATGCTCGACCCGGTGGAGTAGGCGTCGTCCAGCGCGATGAAAGAGAACTCCTTGGTCGCCCAGAGGATGACCTCCTCGGCGAGCCGGGAGATGTCCACCGCAGCCATGGCGTTGACGAAGGCGAACTCCGCAGCGAAGTCACGGCTGGCGGTTCCGTCGATGGAGTTCTCCACGGCACCGGCGAAACCAAGGTCAGCCGCGACCGCCTCGGGGTCCAGCCCGAGGGAGCTGCCGGCCAGGGCGCCCGAACCGTAGGGCGAGAGGGCCGTTCGGCGATCCCAGTCCTGCCAGCGCTGCACATCGCGCAGCAACGCCCACGCATGAGCCAGCAGATGATGGGCCAGCAGCACGGGCTGGGCGTGCTGGAGGTGCGTGCGACCAGGCATCGCCACATCGATGTGCTCATCCGCCTTGGCCACCAGGGCGTCCACCACGTCCAGGACCAGCGCGCTCACACGGCGGGCGTGGTCGCGCAGGTACATCCGGAACAGCGTGGCCACCTGGTCGTTGCGCGAGCGGCCGGCTCGCAGCCGGCCACCGACGTCAGCACCAGCGCGCTCGATCAGGCCACGTTCGAGCGCCGTGTGCACGTCCTCGTCGCCCTCATCGGGGCCAAAGGCTCCTGACCTGACGTCGGTCAGGAGCTGCGAGAGCCCCGCAAGCATCGCTTCGAGGCTGGCGTCGTCGAGCAGACCGGCGCGATGCAGCACCCGGGCGTGCGCCTGGGACCCCGCGATGTCATACGGGGCCAGCCTCCAGTCGAACTGGGTCGACTTCGACAGCGCGGCCAGTGCATCCGCGGGACTGCCGGCGAACCGTCCACCCCACAGGCTGACCTTGCCGACCTGGCCGGCACCCGGCATACCAGCGCCCGTCATACCCGGGGGGTTGTCCCGACTCACTTACCCAGCCGCTGGTCACGACCAGAGGCGATCTTGCTGGACAGGCCATGCAGGTGGATGAAGCCCTTGGCCTGGCTCTGGTCGAAGGTGTCGCCTTCGTCATAGGTGGCCAGGCCGAAGTCGTACAGGCTGGTCTCGGAGCGACGACCGGTGATGACGGCGCGCCCGCCGTGCAGCGTCATCCGGATGTCACCGGAGACGTGTTCCTGGGTGGAGGCCACGAACGCGTCGAGCGAGCGCTTCAGCGGGCTGTACCACAGACCGTCGTAGGTGAGCTCGCCCCACTTCTGCTCGACGCCACGCTTGTAGCGGCCGAGCTCACGCTCGATGGTGACGTTCTCCAGCTCCTGGTGGGCGGTGATCAGGGCGAGCGCACCGGGTGCCTCGTAGATCTCACGGCTCTTGATGCCGACCAGGCGGTCCTCGACCAGGTCGAGGCGGCCGACGCCTGCGGCGCCTGCCCGGACGTTGAGCTGTGAGATGGCCTGCAGGACGGTGCACGGTGCGCCGTCGATGGCCACGGGGACGCCGGCCTCGAAGGTGATGACAACCTCGTCGGGCTCGTGCGGACCGTCCGGGTCCTGCGTGTACGTGTAGAGGTCCTCGATGGGCGCGTTCCAGATGTCCTCGAGGAAGCCGGTCTCGACCGCACGACCGAAGACGTTCTGGTCGATCGAGTAGGGGTTCTTCTTGGTGGTCTCGATCGGCAGGTTGTGCGCCTCGGCGTAGTCGATGGCCTTGTTGCGGGTCAGCGCGAGGTCGCGGACCGGGGCGATGCAGGTGAGGTCGGGAGCCAGCGAGGTGATGCCGACCTCGAAGCGGACCTGGTCGTTGCCCTTGCCGGTGCAGCCGTGGCCCACGATGGTGGCGCCGTGCTGCTTGGCTGCCTTGACCAGATGCTTGACGATCAGCGGACGGCTCAGCGCCGACACCAGCGGGTAGCGGTCCATGTAGAGGGCGTTGGCCTGGATCGCCGGCAGGCAGTACTCGTCGGCGAACTCCTCGCGAGCGTCGGCCACGTAGGCCTCAACCGCACCGCAGTCGAGCGCGCGCTTGCGGATGACGTCAAGATCTTCTCCGCCCTGGCCCAGGTCGACGGCGACGGCAATGACCTCGGCGCCGATGGCGTCAGCGATCCAGCCGATGGCGACGGAGGTGTCGAGACCTCCGGAATATGCGAGAACTACGCGGTCAGTCATCGGTACTCCTTGTTGGTTTCATCGTCTGTATGACGACTTGCTGGGTCTGCGGGATGAGTCGAGCTGTCGTCCACCTGGTCGTCCACGTGGTCGTCCGGGTGGTCGTCCACGTGGTCGTCCACGTGGTCGTTCGGGTGATAGTTCGGGTGATAGTTCGGGTGGTGGATCGGCTCAGTTCGCTCACGACCGGCCAGAGCCAGCAGGCGGTTCGCCAACGCTCGGCTCTGCGGTTCTCCACCGGTGATGATCATGATGGTGTCGTCGCCGGCGATGGTGCCCATGATGTCCGTCTCGTCCGCGTGGTCGAGCGCCGAAGCCAGATAGTTGGCGGCTCCCGACGGCGTGCGCACCACGACGAGGTTGGCCGAGACTCGTGCAGTGACGAGCAGCTCCTCACACTGTCGCCGCAGGCGAGAGCTCACCTCGTCCGGGCCGGGGGCCACCCGGGCCGTGCGATCGCCGCCCTCCCCGGGCACGGCATACACGAGCGCCTTGCCCTCGCGCACCTTGACCGCACCCAGCTCGAGGAGGTCACGCGACAGGGTTGCCTGGGTGACGGCAAAACCGTCACGCGACAGTATCTCCAGGAGCTCGCCCTGGGATCGCACGCTCTGGCGCCCGAGGATGTCCCGGATGAGCTGACGGCGCCCTGCCAGGGTCTGCGGAATCATGGGGTCGGCTCCAGTCCCTCGAGCAGGGACGGCAGCGCCGTCACGAACGAGTCGACCTGCGCGTTCGTGATGACCAGTGGGGGTGCGATCCGGAGTACGTCGGGCGTCGGTGCGTTGACGATGAAGCCCGCTTTCTGAGCACGGTCGGCAACTACTGCCGACACATCGGCGGTCAGCTCGATGGCGCGCAGCAGACCCGCCCCACGAACCCCGCAGATCAGTGGATGGCCAAGCGCGGCAACCGAGTCAACGAGGTGGTTGCCCACTGAAGTGGCATGGGCGAGAAGCTCGTCCCTCTCGATCGTGTCCAGAACCGCTAGTCCCACGGCGGCTGCCAGCGGGTTGCCACCGAAGGTCGTACCATGCTGACCAGCCGTGAGCAGCCCGCTGACGCCGGGACCGAAGGTGACCAGAGCCCCGATCGGCACTCCTGCGCCGAGCCCCTTGGCGACCGTGATGGCGTCGGGGAGGATGCCCGCCTGCTGGAAGGCGAACCACGTCCCGGTACGGCCCACGCCGGTCTGGACCTCGTCGATGATGAGCAGCGTCCCGGTCGCCGTGGTCAGCTCACGGGCCAGTTTCAGGTAGGCCGGGTCAGCGGCCACGACTCCGGCCTCGCCCTGAAGCGGCTCCAGGAACAGTGCAGCTGTGCCGTGGCCGACGGCGCCGCGTAACGCAGCCTCGTCGTTCAGCGGGACATGGGTCACCGCGCCGATGAGCGGCTCGAACGGCTCGCGATACGCCGGCTTGTGGGTCAGCGCCAATGCCCCGGTGCTGCGCCCATGGAACGCCGCCTCAGCCGCGACCAGCCCGGTACGACCCGTGCGCCGGCTCAGCTTGATCGCTGCCTCGATCGCCTCGGTGCCCGAGTTGGCGAAGAACACGGCTGAGCCTGCCGGGGCACCGGCGATGGTGAGCAGCCGCTCGGCCAGCTCGATCTGGGGCGGGGTGGCGAAGAAGTTGGACACATGAATCAGGGACGCGGCCTGCCTGCAGAGCGCGGCGACTACAGCCGGGTGTCCGTGGCCGAGCGCATTGACGGCGATGCCGGCGAGCAGATCGAGATAGCGGTTGCCGTCGGCATCCCAGACGTAGCAGCCCTGGCCGCGGGTCAGGACAGCTTTGGGTCGGCCGTACACACCCATCAGCGACTGTGCGTAGCGGTCGAGGTACGTCGCATTGTCGTGTGCCGGCATCAGGCATCACCGCCAAGCGTGGTCGCGTCAACGGGGAGATGGCCGTCGTCGGCAGGGCCATCCTCGCCGTCGGCAAGGCCGTCCTCATCGTCAGCGCGCAGCCGGGCGACCCGATCAGCCTCGGCGTCCGGAATGATCATCGTGCCGATGCCTTCGCTGGTGAAGACCTCCAGCAGCAGCGAGTGCATCTGCCGACCATCGATGATGTGCGCCTGGGGCACCCCCTCGGTCACCGCCCGTACACACGCCTCGAGCTTGGGTCTCATGCCGGCAGCGACCCGGGTCAACAGGTCGGCGGCAGCGCTCACGGACAGCTGTGAGAGCAGGGTGTCCGGGTCGGGCCAGCTGGCGTAGACGCCCTCGACGTCGGTGAGCACCACGAGCTTGTGCGCACCGAGAGCGACCGCGAGCGCTGACGCCGCGGTGTCTGCGTTGACGTTGAGAACCTGTCCGTCCACGTCAACGTCCGGAGCCACGGTCGAGACCACGGGGATCCGCCCCGCGTCCAGGATGTCCATGACCGCAGAGGGATTCACGCTCACGACGTCGCCGACCAGACCAAGATCCACCGGTATGCCATCGATCACCAGGTCGCGTTTGCGCGCCCCGAAGAGGGCGGCGTCCTCGCCGGACAGTCCCACCGCAAGTGGTCCGTGTTGGTTGAGCAGCCCGACCAGCTCGCGTCCCACCTGGCCGGTCAACACCATGCGGACGATGTCCATGATCTCGGGGGTGGTCACCCGCAGACCACCCTTGAACTCGCTGGTCAACCCGACCCGCTCGAGCATGGCCGCGATCTGCGGACCGCCGCCGTGCACGACAACGGGGCGCAGACCGGCATACCGAAGGAACATGATGTCCTGGGCAAAGGCCGCCTTGAGCTCGTCATCGACCATGGCGTTCCCGCCGTACTTGACCACGACCAGCGCACCCCGGAATCGCTCGAGCCACGGAAGCGCCTCGACCAGGATGTGCGCCTTGGAGGCCGCAGCCTCAAGCCGGCTCGCCCTCATGTCGAGTACGCCGAGTTCTCGTGGACGTAGTCGTGGGTCAGGTCATTGGTCCAGATGGTCGCCGTCTGTGCTCCGGCGTGCAGGTCCACCACGACATGAACCTGCCGGGCGCCCATGTCGATCAGTGTTCGGTCCTCGCCGACGCCCCCCGAACGACATACCTGGATACCGTTGATGCTCACGTCCAGGGTGGCCGGGTCAAACGCGGCCTTGGTGGTACCCACCGCTGCGAGGACACGACCCCAGTTCGGGTCACCGCCGAATACCGCGCACTTGAACAGGTTGTTGCGGGCGATCGCGCGCGCGACCTCGAGGGCATCGGAGACACTCGCCGCGGAGCGGATCTCGATCGCGATGTCGTGCTGGGCGCCCTCAGCGTCGGCGATCAGCTGCCGGGCGAGATCCGCACAGACCGAGGTGACCGCCGCGCTCAGCTCCGGAGCCGACGGGGTGATGCCCGACGCCCCGGATGACATCAGCAGGACCATGTCATTGGTCGACATGCAGCCATCGGAGTCGATCCGGTCGAAGGTGGTCTCGGTGGCGCCGCGAAGGGCGGCGTCCAGTACGCCGGCGTCCGCCACGGCATCGGTGGTGATCACGACGAGCATCGTGGCCAGTGCCGGTGCGAGCATGCCTGCGCCCTTCGCCATCCCGCCGACCGACCATCCGTCGCCGGTTGCCATCGCCTGTTTGTCCACGGTGTCGGTCGTCATGATCGCCGTGGCCGCGTCCGCACCGCCAGTGGCCGACAGCGTGACGACGGCCGCGTCGATGCCGGAGGTGATCTTGTCCATGGGCAAAAGCTCGCCGATCAGACCGGTGGAGGCGACGACCACGTCTCCTGACGACACCCCGAGCGCTGCGGCGAGGTGCTCCGCGCTGCGATGGGCGTCAGCGAACCCGGCAGCCCCGGTGCAGGCGTTGGCCCCTCCCGAGTTGAGCACGACCGCGTCAACCCGGCCGTCGGCCAGCACCTGACGGCTCCAGGTCACCGGCGCGGCTTCGACCCGGTTGCCGGTGAACACCGCCGCGCCATGATGGTCCGGACCGTCGTTCACCACGACGGCCAGGTCAGGTTTGCCGCTCGGCTTCAGCCCGGCCGTCACACCGGCCGCACGGAATCCGGCGGGGGTGGTAATCATGACTCGCCTCCGCGCTGGTTCCGGTCCTTGCCTCGCTGCGATCCTCGCTCGCTGACGGCTTCGTAGATGCTCACGGGGCTACTCCTGCGGTCGGCAGTGCGGTGGTCTCGGGCAGCCCGAGGGCGAGGTTGGCGCACTGCACCGCAGCGCCCGCGGTGCCCTTGGTCAGGTTGTCTATCGCGGTCACGGCGATGACCCGTCCGGTCCGTTCGTCCAGAGCCACCTGGAGGTGGACGTTGTTGCTACCGAGCACGTCCGCGGTACGCGGCCACTGCCCTTGCGGCAGAAGATGCACGAACGGCTCGTCCCCGTAGGCGGCGTCCCAGGCTGCCCGCACGGTGGCCTCCGTCACCCCGGGCCTCACCCTGGCCGTGCAGGTGGCCAGGATCCCTCGTGACATCGGCGCCAGGGTCGGCGTGAAGGAGACGGTCACCGGCTGTCCGGCTGCGGCGCTGAGATTCTGCTCGATCTCAGGTGTGTGCCGATGGGTGCCGCCAACACCGTAGGGCGACATCGAGCCCGTCGTCTCTGAACCCAGAAGATGCGGCTTGAGGGACTTGCCCGCGCCAGAGGTCCCGCTGGCGGCGACGATGACGACGTCGGCGGTCTCCAGGACTCCCGCGACGAACCCTGGCGCCAGGGCAATGGTGCACGCGGTGGGATAACAGCCGGGGATGGCGATCCTGCGCGCCCCGGACAGCGCCTCGCGGCCCTTGTGTCCCAGCGGCAGCGGCAGCTCCGGCAAACCGTAGGGCCAGGTGCCCGCGTGGCTGCTGCCGTAGAAGTGCTGCCACTGCTGTGCATCCGCCAGCCGGAAGTCCGCGCCGCAGTCGATCACGATGACGTCGCCGGCCAGCTGGTCCACGATGGCGGCAGAGGCGCCGTGAGGCAATGCCAAAAAAACGACCCGATGACCGGCCAACGTCTCGACAGTGGTGTCGAGGAGCACACGGTCTGCAAGGGGGGTGAGGTGCGGATGGATGTCGCCCAGCCTGGTGCCTGCGTTGGACGACGCGGTAAGGGCTCCCACCGCGATATCCGGGTGTGCGAGCAGCAGCCGCGCGATCTCGCCACCTGCATAGCCGCTGGCTCCTGCTATCGCCGCCCTGATCATGCGCATGACTATACACACTTATGGGAATATATGCAGGCTCACCCCAGAGGGTCGGACGACCCCCACGGCCGCAGCCGAAGAGTGCGCGCCCCGTCGTCCATCCCGAGCCCGGCCCGCTCGCGCAGCGTCGCCGGGGTGTCAACGCCCGCCCGCACGAAGCGCCCCGACCACGCATCGAGCTCACCACTGGCCAACGCCAGCACCAGGTTCGTGACGTCTGCGGGTTCGGTCCACTCGGTGCGGCCGCGGTGCAGCTCCATCGAGAGGGTCATCTGGGTGCGCACCACGCCGGGGGCAAGGTCAAAGGCCCTGATGCCGTGGGCCCACCCCGCCCGGTGCGTGCTCCCCGTTATCCGCGCCAGCGCCGACTTGCTGGCGCTGTAGGCGCTCAGCTCGGCCCGCCCCGTAGTGCCGGCCCCGCTGTTGAGGTTGATGATCCGCCCTCCGCCGGCCGCGATCATCTGAGGCACGACGGCGCGCGTCATCAGGAAGGGGCCCCGGACGTTCGTGGTGATGACCGACCACCACTGGTCGACCTCCGCCTCCCACAGGGGCACCTCGCGCTCGATCAGTCCGGCGCTGTTGACCAGCAGGTCGATCCGTCCCCAGGACGAGACGACCGCGTCGACCGCGTCACCGACGGCCACCTCATCAGTCACGTCGACCGACCTGGCCATGGCGAGTCCGACGCCGCCAGACCCGATCTCAGCGGCGACCGCAGCGGCAGCCGAGCCGTCCCGCGCGAGCAGGCACACGGCATACCCGTCGTGTGCGAGCGCGCGAGCCGTGGCCGCCCCGATGCCCCGGGAGGCTCCGGTGACAACCGCGACCCGATCCGGCAGTGTCACGTGGGACGCCTCCGACGCCTCGGACACGTCAGGCTCCGCGCTGGACCGCACCCACCGCGGCAGCGGCAGACGCGATCGCCCGGTCTCGAAAGCCGTTGACCTCCTTGGTGGTCAAGGTTCGCTCCGGTGCCCGGAAGACGAGGCGGTACGCCAGGGACTTGCATCCGGGCCCGACCTGATCCCCGCGGTAGATATCCATGAGCCAGACCGACTCCAGCATCTCGCCGGCACCCTGCCACAGCGCCGACTCAAGGGCAGCCGCGCTCACCTGCTCATCGACGACAAGAGCCACGTCGCTCTGCGCCACCGGATAGGTGGACAGCTCTCGTGCCTGAACCGTGACATCGCTGGCGACCGTCAGGACATCGACGTCCACCTCGCCGGCACAGGTGCGTGACGGAAGGCCCAGAGCAGCAACCACCTTGGGGTGCAGCTCGCCGGCGTGACCGACGAGCGTCCCATCAGCCAGCTCCAGTCGTGCGCACCGCCCGGGGTGCCACGGCGCATGGTCATCGGCGGTGACCACGAGGTCCACAGCCAGGGCGGCGGCGACGGCAGTGGCAGCACCGACGGCATCGGTCCAGTCGGCCGGACGGCCAGGTCCCCACCACCCCGCAGGATCGGAGTCACCGGTGAGGGCGAACGCGACTTTGCGCGGCTGTGGGGGAACGGCGGCCATGATCTGCGCAAGGGTCACGTCATCCGGACGTTCATCGGTGCCCGGAACCGGCGCGGCCTGTGGTTCCCACAGCGGCCGGGTGACCAGTCCCATCTCGAAGATGGCGGTATCGCGCGCTCCTCGAGAGACGTTGCGGCGCAGCGCCTCGACCATCGTCGAGAACACTGAGGTCCGCATCAACGGCGCCTCATCCGAAAGGGGGTTGGCGATGCGCACAGTCGTCCGACGTGGGTCGTGGGACGCCAGCCCCAGGTCGTCATGACTCTTTGCCGATACGAATGGATAGGTCAGCACCTCGACAAAGCCTTGCCCGGCCAGGGTGTTGGCCAGGACCCGCCGAACGCGCTGGCCATGGGTCAGGCCGTGGCCACTGCCCGCGCGGGGAAGCACAGAAGGGATCTGGTCATAGCCACGCAGTCGGACGACCTCCTCGGCGAAGTCAGGTCCGTTGTTGAGGTCGGGACGCCAGGACGGCGGCAGCACCGAGAGCGTCGCTGAGCCTGAGGCCGACCCGGACTGTGACCCGGCTCCCGGCTCAAGAACATCGCAGCCGATCTCACGCAGGGTTTCGATGACCTCGTCACGGCCGTACGGCAGGCCGATCAGCCGGGCCGGCAGGCTGGGGTCCAGATCGATCCGGGGGCGTGCCGGACGCTGATCGACGTCCGTGACACCGCCATCGGCGTTTCCCCCACCGAACTCCATGAGAAGGCTGACCGCCATCTCCGCGGCCACCGCGGTGATGTCCGGGTCCACCCCCCGCTCGAATCGCTTCGAGGCCTCGGTGATCAGCCTGTGCCGACGTGAGGAACGCGCCACCGAGGTCGGGTCGAAGTGCGCCGCCTCCACCAATACCTCCGTGGTGGACGGGCCAACCTCCGAGGTGGCACCTCCCATCACTCCCGCGATGGCCAGCACCCCCGTGCCACTGTCGGTGATCAGCAGATCCTGCGGGTAGAGCTTTCGCTGCACGTCATCGAGGGTCTTCAACGTCTCGCCGGGTTGCGCGCGACGTACCACGATCGGCCCCCGCAACGTCGAGACGTCGAAGACGTGCAACGGCTGACCCAGGGCGAGCATCACGTAGTTGCTGACATCGACAGCCAGCGAGATGGGCCGCATGCCCATCTGGGTGAGTCGCTTCTGCATCCATGGCGGCGAGACCGCGGAGGCGTTGACTCCCCGCACCACCCGTGCCACATATCGGTCGCAACCCGCACGACCGTTCAAAGGCGCCTCGTCAGCCAGCTGCACGGCATACCCGCTCGTGTCGGACGCTGGTGACACCAAAGCTGCGGGGTCTCGGAAGACTCCACCCACGGCGTGGGCGTACTCACGAGCCATGCCACGCATGCTGAGGCAGTAACCACGGTCCGGGGTGACTGTGACCTCGACGACCTCGTCGGCCAGTCCGAGCAGCTCGATCGCGTCGTCCCCCGGGGTCAGCTTGGCTGCGTCCTGCTCGCCGAGAAGTGTCTGAAGCACGATGATGCCCTCAGTCGCATCAGGGCCCGAGCCGATACCGAGCTCGGCAGCGGAGCAGATCATGCCGTTGCTGACATGGCCGTAGGTCTTGCGGGCTGAGATGGCAAAGCCACCGGGCAGGACGGCGCCGGGAAGGACGACCACAACGAGGTCATCGACGGCGAAGTTGTCGGCGCCACAGACGATTCCCTGAGCCGTCCCCTCGGTGAGCTGCTGACCATTCTGGCCCACGTCGACCTGGCACCAGCGGATCGTCTTGCCGTTCTTCTGCGGTTCCTCGACGAGCTCCAGGACCCGACCGACGACAAGGGGACCGGTGATGTCACCACCGTGCAGGCCCTCCTCCTCGAGACCGATCCGGACCAGGCTTGCGGCGACCTCGCGACCGGTCGCCACCGGCGCGCCCTCGACGTACTCGGTGAGCCACGAAACAGGCGCCCGCATCAGATCTCCATCCCGAACTGCGTGCTGAACCGCACGTCTCCCTCGAATATCTCGCGCATGTCCTTGACACCATGGCGCAGCATCAGCGCTCGTTCGATGCCCATGCCGAACGCGAAGCCGGTGTATCGATCCGGATCGATGCCACAAGCCTTGAACACGTCACGGTTGACCATCCCGCAGCCACCCCACTCGATCCATCCGGTGCCACCACAGGTGCGGCAGTGCTCGTCCGAGCCGCCGCAGATGAAGCACCGGAAGTCCAGCTCGGCGCTGGGCTCGGTGAAGGGGAAGTAGGACGGCCGAAGTCGCGTCTCGAGACTCTTCCCGAAGAGCGCCTCGACGAAGTGGTCGAGGGTGCCGCGCAAGTGCGCCATGGTCAGGCCCTCGGCGATCGCAAGCCCCTCGACCTGGTGGAACACCGCGGAATGCGTCGCGTCGAGCTCGTCGGTACGGAACACCTTGCCGGGGCACACGATGTACAGCGGCAGATCACGCTCGAGCATCGAGCGGACCTGAACCGGCGAGGTGTGCGTCCTCAGGACCAGGCCGGCGTCGGGGGGGTCGACGAAGAACGTGTCCTGCATCTGACGCGCCGGATGGTCGACGCCGAGGTTCAGCGCGTCGAAGTTGAACCACTCGGACTCGACCTCGGGCCCCTCGGCGATCTCCCAGCCCATCGCGACGAAGATGTCGCCTACCCGCTCGGAGATCAGCTCGAGAGGGTGACGGGCACCCAGCCGCCGGTGAGCCACCGGAGCGGTGACATCAACGGCCTCCTCGACCAGCAGGCGCGCGTCACGCTCGACCTCGAGCTCGTTCTGACGCTCGGCCAGAGCCCTGGCGACCCGTCCGCGAGCCATCCCGACCCGCTTACCTGCCTCGGCCTTGGCCGTGGGAGGCAAGGCGCCGATCTCGCGGTTGGCCAGGGACAGCGCGCTCGCATCACCCTGGTGGGCCAGCCGCGCGGTCTTGAGTGACTGGAGAGAGTCAGCCGCGGCAAAGGCCGTCAGGGCCTCGGTAACGGCCGCCTCGAGGGCAGCCGGGTCGAGCGCGCTGACCTCGACGGGGTCATAGCTCTTGTTGGGTCCAGACATCGGTGTCCTTATGGTGTGGCAGTAATCGTCTCGGGTACGGGTGGTTCAGGCGATGGATCAGTGAGCTGCGCCCGCGAGGGTGCCACGAGGCGCACGGGTGAGTCTAGAGGCCCGCTCTGCTGGTCCGCCGATGTGTCCGACTGGTCAGCCGACGCCTTCGGGGGCGCCCGCGGGCAAGGTAAACCGGAACTCAGCCCCGCCTGAGGCGGCCTGGCCGACGCAGACCTTCCCGTCGTGGGCCTCCACCAGTCCTCGCACGACGTAGAGACCCAGGCCGGTGCCACCGCCGCGGGACCGGTGCCAGAACCGGGTGAAGATCATGCGGTAGTTCTCCGGGGGGATGCCCTCGCCCTCGTCACTGATCGTGACGGCGACGGCCTCATTGCCATTCTGTCTGGCCGGAGCGACGGTCAGGGTGACCGTGCCCTCGCCGTGGCGCACGGCATTCTCCATCAGGTTGGCCAGGATCTGGTCGAGCCGGTCGGGGTCGGCCCATACCTCGGGCAACGCTGACTCGTGCCCGCTCAGAACAAATCGCTCGCGGTCATAACCGCTGGCGACGAACCTCTCGATGTGCCGCTCAATGGCGGCGTACACATCCACCGGCTGTTTGCGCACCTGCAGTCGCCCGGCGTCGATGCGCGAGATGTCCAGGAGCTCGGTGATCAGCCGGGTGACCCGGTCCGCATCGGCCTCGATGGTCTGCAGCATCAGCCGCTTCTGGTCATCGGTGAAGCGGTCCCAACGACGAAGGAGAGTCGAAGAAAAACCCTTCACCGAGGTGAGGGGAGAGCGCAGTTCGTGGGCGATTGTGGATATCAGCGCGGAGTTGTTGGCCTCGGCACGACGGCGCGCCTCGGCATCACGAAGGGCGACGACAACCTGGCTGACCGGCATACCGCGTCCGGGGCGCAGGTACCTGGCGGTCACGAGCACCTCATGAAGTCCGGGGATGATCAGCAGCTTCTCGCGGTGACCGGATCGGATGGCCAGTCCGTTCCAGGGATCGGTGACGTCCCACCAGGAGCGACCGTCATACTCCTGCAAAGGAATCGCCTTACGGATGTCCTGGCCCAGCAGCTCCGATACGGAGACTCCGACGATGCGGGCGGCCCGGTCGTTGACGTAGACGAGGAGCCCCTGATCGTCAGCGACCATCAGTCCGTCGGGGTGGTTGTCACAGATGCCGGAGAACCACCCAGCGGAACTCTCGGCAGCCGATCCGTTGGCCCCTTGTCCCATACAAAGACTTTATCGAATACCGGAGTGTTTCTGCACGCCAGCCGACTGATACAGACAAAGGGTTGCGGCCATGGCGAGGTTCAGCGACTCGGCCTTGCCGTAGATCGGGACCCGGACCACGGTGTCGCACGCCGCCCTGACACCGGGCTCGAGACCCCAGGCCTCGTTGCCCATCACCCACGCGTGCGGCCTGGACAGGTCTACGTCACCCAGCAGCGTGCCCCCGCTTCCGTCGGCCGCCAGAAGGGCCAGACCAGCCTCGCGAACCCGATCCAGCAGTATGGCGATCGGCACTCCGGTCACGATCGGCAGGTGGAACATCGACCCGACCGTCGACCGGACCACCTTCGGGTTGTAGATGTCGACACTGGAGTCACTGAGCAGGACGGCGTCGGCTCCGGCCGCATCTGCACCGCGGATCACCGTGCCGGCATTGCCCGGGTCGCGGACATTGGTGAGGACTACCAGGAACCTCGGGCGATCATCCAGCACTGCGTCGAGGTGGACGTCGACGGGCCGACAGACTGCGACGACGCCCTGCGGCGCCAACGCGTCGCTCATGGCAACAAGGACCTCGTGGCTCACCTCACGGATGGACAGACCAGCTGCCCTGGCCGCATCCAGCAGGGCCGCCTGCCGGACGCCCGCCTGCCCGGAACCGGCCTGCGCCTCGAAGTCCCGCGCCTCAAAATAGAGATCCTGGACCGTGTCAGGCCGGTGCGCCACGACCTCGCGAACAGCCTGGGGACCCTCGGCGAGGAACAGACCCTCACGCTCACGCACGGCGCGCCGACTCAACGCCCGCACTGACCTGACCCGGTCGGAACCGATATTGGTCAACATCTGATGGTCAGAGCTTCGGGGCGTCGAACCGGCGCGCGGCGATGGTGCGGTAACTCAAGCGGACTCAGGCGGCGCTGTCGGCGACGTTCTGCGCCGGCGCATGGGCCCGAGAGAGCTCGACAAGGGCGGCGAAGGCGGCAGCGTCGTTGACGGCCAGCTCGGCCAGCATCCGTCGGTCGACCTCTACCTCGGCCGTCTTCAGACCCTGGATGAAACGGTTGTAGGTCATCCCGTTGGCGCGGGCGCCGGCGTTGATCCGCTGGATCCACAGACGACGGAAGTCACCCTTGCGAGCGCGACGGTCACGGTAGGCGTAACCGAGAGAGTGGGTGACCTGTTCTTTGGCCTTGCGGTACAGCCGCGAACGCTGTCCGCGATAGCCGCTGGCGCGCTCGAGAACTACCCGGCGCTTCTTGTGGGCGTTTACCGCCCGCTTCACGCGTGCCACGTGAGACTCCTTGCCTTGTTTTCGTATTACGAGTGTGACTGGGCCCTGCGTTGCTGTGACCCTGAGTTTGTCTGACCCTGGACTTGTTGACTACTTGCCGAGAAGCTTCTTGATCTTCCTGGCCTGCGGCTTGTTCAGCTGCACGTCGTTCGCGATCGAGCGCATCTTCTTCGAAGACTTGTGCTCGAGCAGGTGGCGGCCACCGGCCTGCTCACGCATGACCTTGCCGGTGCCAGTGAGGCGGAAGCGCTTCTTGGCGCCGCTGTGGGTCTTCATCTTCGGCATGGTGCCGATCTCCTTCAGTCGTGCGGGTCCTGCCGGACCCACGGGATTCTGTCGTGAAGCTGGTGGAAACTACTCGGCGGTGGTGATCTCGGTCTCGACGGCGGTTTCCGCAGGCGCAGTCGTTTCCGCAGGCGCAGTCGTGTCCGTGGCCGGAGCCGCGCTCGAGGCTGCAGCAGCGGCAACGTCACCTTCGCGCTTGCGACGCTGTTCGGCTTTGGCCTCGGCCTTCTTCTTGGTCGGACCGATCACCATGATCATGTTGCGGCCGTCCTGCTTGGGCGTGCTCTCGACAAAGCCAAGATCGCCGATGTCTCCGGCGAGACGTTGCAGCAAGCGATAGCCGAGCTCGGGCCGCGACTGCTCGCGACCGCGGAACATGATGGTCACCTTGACCTTGTCACCGGCCTTGAGGAACCGCTCAACGTGGCCCTTCTTGGTGGCGTAGTCGTGGGGGTCAATCTTCGGACGAAACTTGATCTCCTTGATGACCGTGTTGACCTGGTTCTTGCGGGCTTCCCGCTCCTTGATGGCTGCTTCGTACTTGAACTTGCCGAAGTCCATGAGCTTGGCGACCGGCGGCTTTGCCATCGGGGCCACCTCGACGAGATCGAGGTCCGACTCGGCGGCCAGACGCAAAGCGTCCTCGACTCGCACGATGCCGACCTGCTCACCATTGGGACCAACCAAACGCACTTCCGGGACCCGGATTCGATCGTTGATACGAGGCTCGCTGATGTCTGTTCTCCTCTGTTGTCCGTCCAAGAGGACTGTGTTGTCCGTCAAGGGCGACCACCGGCAGACGAGAAAAGCCCCTCGCCACCATGGTGCGCGAGGAGCTTCGTAAGGAGCGTCCAACCAAACCGCCGTGTATGACGGGTGACAGACACACGTCATACGCTGCACGTCTGCTGCGGCGCACCATGGGTGCGACGCCCCAGCCGGGCGGACCTGGAACCCGGCGGCTGTGACTGCAGCGAACTGCGAGCGTGCCGACGCGGGTGGAAGCAACTTGCTTGAGCTTCTCTTGCACGCTGCGCCATTCGGGGAGTCAAGAGCTTCCTGAAGACACAGCCGGTCGAGTTGTAAGGCTATCAGCGCGAGCCCCCGGACTGCCAATCCTGACCGGACAACCAATCCTGACCGGCTGTCAGTCCTGACTCCAGCACCCTCGACCCTGGTCGATGGCCTTGCGCACAGCCCCGCATAAGCAGAGCTCACTCGCTCCGTTAAGCAGAGCTCACCGGCTCCGTCGCCAGGACCTGACGGGTCGCTGCCCGCTTGCGGGAACGGCGGTAGGTTCTCGCTGCGCCTGCGCCGGCGGCGGCCACGGCCAGGCCAACGAGCGAGACGGTGACGAAGCCGGCGCCCCAGCCCCAGCGGTCGATCGCCAGGCCGGCCAACGGGGCGCCCAATGCCGAGCCGGCAGTCATGGCGGAGCCGTGCCACCCGATCGCCTCGCCCCTGGCTGCTTCGGGCACCACCCGGCTGAGCTGGTCGACCGTAGCCGTGATCGTCGGCGCACAGAGCAGCCCCGCCCCAAAGCCCAGCGCGGCCAGCGGCCACACACTCGGAGCGAGGGCAAGCGGGATGGTCGCCACGCTGAGGCCGCCAAGCAGCAGGAACGCCGAGATGGAACGGTGCAGAAGGCCGTAGACGAGGCCACCGATGACCGATCCGAGCCCCCAGAGGGCGAGGACCGGACCGATCAGCGAGACCTTTCCGAAGTCACGCAATGCCGCGACGAACGCGATGTCGCATCCGGACAGGACGATGGTGGAGGCGGCCGCGGCGGCACACATGGCCAGGAACTGCGGACGGAACCACGCTTTGCGCGGAAGTGGCTCTTCGCCATCCTCACCGGCCTCGCCACCGTCGGCATGCATGACCGGGTTGACCAGCCAGAGGCCGACGCCGGCCAGGACGCCGAGCATCTCGATGGTGAACAGGACCCATGAGGTCGGCCAGATGGTGGCTGCCCAGATACCGATGACCGGACCGATCATGAAGGACATCTCGACGGCAACCGCGTCCAGGGACAGTGCTGTGCGCCGATCGCTCTCCGGGACGGCCGCAATGACCGCCTGCCGAATGATGGAGAACGTCGGCACGACGAACAGGCCGGCCAGGGCTGCGAGGAGAAGCAGCGGGAGGTAGTCCACGAACGGCGCGATGGACCAGCAGATCGCCGTCATGACCAACGAGGGCAGGACCACGCGACGCAATCCCTTGGTGTCCAGCAGCCTTCCGCGCCAAGGCCCGCTCACCGCGATACAGACGGTTGCCGCGGCGGTCACCAGCCCTGCGGCGCCGTATTCGCGGTGCAGGGTCTGGACGACGTGGAGCGTGAGCAGGACGCCACCGGCAAAGATCGGAATGCGCACCAGGATCCCGAGAGCCAACGCCTGCCGCATTGCGGGGACGGATAGCACACGGCGGTACGGGTCGAGCGGCATCCAGTCAGGTTGTCACATCAGTCCGAGCGCCGCGAATGGTTTGTTCCGGGAGCGATCGCCGTGCCCTCTCCCATCCCCTGCCACGGAGGCTGAGGTCACCTGGCAGAAAGCTCATCGCTGTTCTTGACTCGTTCCAGATTGCATGGTTCGGTGGACCCATGACCCCGGAGGAACAGCTACGGGAAGTCTCCCTGCGTGTCACCCGTCCACGGGTCGCCGTGCTGACCGAGCTGAACGCACACCCGCACTCCGACGTGGACACCCTGACGGCCAAGGTCCGCGCCCGCCTTGGCTCGGTATCCACGCAGGCCGTCTACGACGTCCTGCGTGCCCTCGCGGACGCCGAGCTGATCCGCCGGATCGAGCCC
>Ga0209748_1000363_pt1 | contig 24751 bp, 29 predicted proteins | sample BarGraIncu00421A_FD_185490 | JGI IMG/M metagenome (GOLD analysis project Ga0209748, IMG submission 185490) | Arctic peat soil microbial communities from Barrow, Alaska - Barrow Graham LP Incubations 004-21A (SPAdes) (version 2) | ecosystem: Environmental > Terrestrial > Soil > Wetlands > Peat... | reverse complement strand
CGATCAGAGTCTGGTACGGAACGCCTTCCTCGAGTGCCTTGACCTGAATGTCGCTCAGGTCGCCAGACGACAGTCGAATGTTCACCCGCCGGTCTTTGATGGCAGTGGCACGAGCAGCAGCCTTGAACTTGGCAAGCTCCGCCTTGGTGGCAACCGAGTCGAGCTTCCCCTTCTCGAAGACAACAAGAACTTCCTCTTCGTAGGCATCAATCTTCGGCATCGGCTTCACCATCTTGCAGGTAGTCCCGTGTCGCTTTGCGACTGGGAATGATGGTCTTGAGGAAGAAGTAGTCTTCATCCTCGACGAACGGCACCAAGTAAGCGTAGTTGTCCGCAGCCACGACGAGAATGCGCTGCCGCGGGTACTTCGCCTGGTTCGGATGGGCCAGGATGTCGAGCAGCCCGCCTGTCTCGATTGCTACTACAGCGCTCTCGAAAGAAGCGCCCGGATCAACCTTAAGCGCTTCGCTCTTCTCTGGACTCCACCGCAATGGCTTCATGGCAGCATGCTACGCCGCTGTGTGCCTTTTGTCACCACACGACGCCTGAGACGCCCAACGATTGGGTTCAGCCGCGTTGCGAAGCACAGCGGAGCAAGGTCGGCTGCAACCCGGTGCTAGGCCACAGCTTGCGCGCAATTGATGTTTCTTCCATGGATAGGCAGTCCAGTACTTCATCCTTTGGTGCTGTCTACCATCTGCCGCGCGATCTTCTCCAATCGCGTCAGCTTTGCCGGGTATTGCTGGAGCGTAGCGCTCATGTCGTAAGCCTGATTCTCGGTATCCATGAGAATGCCGCCCGTGATCTGCAGACTGAGCATGGGATCGAAGGGGCGCATCACGAGTCGCATCACGCGCATCATGGGCAAACGCACGTGCTTCTTCTTGGCCGGCCGCCGACCAACTTTCTCAAAGAGTTCGACTTCTGCTTGACCTTGAGTTGCCGGCTCGTCAGCGCGCCGCGCATCTGAGCAGCATCGACGTAGCCAGAGCCCTCCTCGCAGAGCCGCGCGAACGACTCCTTGAGGCGCCGAGGATCGCGGCAAGCTGGTCGCTGCGCTTCTGGCCGAACAGGCTGCTCGCCTGCCCGTGGTCGACCAACGCGTCGCGCAGCCCCACGATAAGGTCTCGGGCCACCGACAGCGTGAGCCGGAACGCCTCCGTCTGGGGACGTGGCGGTGCCTCTGCCAGGCGCGCGTGTACTGCTGCACGACGTCGAGCACCGCGGCGCCCTCGCCGGTGACGAGCTCGTGACGCGTGAGCGTGCGGGCGAGCAGGCCGACAGCCTGCTCGATCTCGCCGAAGCCCTTCTCGCGCAGGCGCCGCTCGTTGAGCGTGTAGCCGCGCAGCAGGTGTTCGCGCAAGGTGCGCGTTGCTTAGATGCGGAACTGCGTGCCGCGCGCGGAGTTGACGCGATAGCCGACTGAGATGACGGTATCGAGGCCGTAAAGGATCACCGGCTTGTCGGACGATGCAGTATGCACTTTCTGCATATTGCCCTCGGCCGACAGCTCGTCGTCGGCGAACGCCCTGCGAATGTGACGCGAGATCACCGACTGATCGCGGCCGAACAGCTCGGCCATCTGCTTTTGCGTGAGCCAGACAGACTCGTGCTCGAGCAGCACGTTGAGGCTTGCTTCGCCATCGGGCGAGCTGTAGAGGACGACCTCGCCAGCATTGTGTCCAGGAGTCTCATTCATGCTGTCTTGGAGCCTAGTGTCCCGCGTCTGAAGTCCTCTGACGCGATCGTGCGCGACTGAGGACTTCATCTGCGGGCTTGGTCCACACGAACGGCTGGCAGCGCTCGTTCCAGCCGTCGATGAAGCGGCGGATGGCGGCCACCAGGTCCTTGACGCTGGTGAAGCTGCCGCGGCGGATGGCCTGGCGGGTGATGATCCCGAAGAAGACCTCCACCAGGTTCAGCCACGAGCCCGATGTCGGGGTGAAGTGCAGCCTCACCCGTGGGTGCTTGGCAAGCCAGGCCTCGACGTCAGCGTGGCTGTGGGTGGCGTTGTTGTCGACCACGACGTGCAGCTGGCGCCGCGGGTAGGCCCGGGCCACTTTCTTCAGGAAGCCGACGAACCCCTCGTGGCGCTGCCGCCCGCAGCCGGCGTCGGTGACGCGGCCGGTGGCGACCTCGAGCGCGGCGAACAGGGTCGTCGTGCCGTGGCGCACGTAGTCGTGGGTGGCCTTCTCGGGGAGGCCGGGACGCAAGGGCAGGATCGGGGCGCTGCGGTCCAGGGCCTGGATCTGGCTCTTCTCGTCGACGCAGAGCACGACCGCCTTCTGCGGCGGGTCCAGGTAGAGGCCGATGACGTCCCGGACCTTGGCCTCGAGCTCGGGATCGGTGGAGAACTTGAAGGTCTCCCGCCGCCACGGCTGCAACCCGACCCGTCGCCAGCAGCGGGCGACCGTGGCGTCCCCGAGGCCGAGCTCGGCGGCGAGCAGCTTGTCTACGACATTGAGCGCCTTCGTAAGCACTTTCCTGCAGTGCCGGTAAAAGTCATTCTGATCGATGTTGAAGAATCGCGGGCCACGAGCTAGAAACCAACCGCAACGGCCACATTCACACCGGTTGCAGGGCTCTCACGCCACGCGTCGCGGGCAATGGCTTCCGCGCCTGCGCCCCCTACCGCCCAAAGCGCTATAATCCTTGGACTCGCTTTTCCCCGGGGCCCAGTCGCCCCGCCAACCCAGTGAGGTGCAGAAGGCTTCATGCCGCCTGCAGATAACACGAGCCCGCCCGGCGGGATCGCCACCGTGGTCCCTGTGGCGCGGCTCCGCAACGTGGCCATCATCGCCCACATCGACCACGGCAAGACCACGCGAACTTCTCCGGCGAGGTGGAGCGCGTGCTCTCCATGGTGGACAGCGTGCTGCTGCTGCTGGACGCCAACGAAGGGCCCATGCCCCAGACCCGCTACGTGCTGATGCGGGCGCTGCGGCTTGGACTCCCCCCATCGTGGTGGTGAACAAGGTGGACCGTCCGCGGTCCGACCCGCACGGCGCCCTGGACAAAACCTTCGACCTCTTCCTGGAGCTGGGCGCTACCGACGAGCAAGCCGACTTCCCCGTGGTCTATGGCTCGGCGCTGGAGGGCTGGATAGTCCGAGACCCGGACAAAGACCCGCACGAGGGGATGGACGCGCTGTTCGAGACCATCATCGCCGAGGCGCCGCCTCCGCAGGTGAACTACGATGTTCCTTTCCGCATGCAGGTCTCCACGCTGGTCTGGAGCGACTACCTGGGGCGCATCGGCTGCGGCCGGGTGCTTGAAGGAGTGCATCGCCGGGGCCAGGAACTGGTGCGCACGTCCGGCCGCGGTCTTATCGGCTACCGCGGCGACTTCCTCACGGACGCCCGGGGCATGGGCATCATGTCGTCGCGCTTCGTGGGCTACGGACCCTGGTGCGGCGAGGTGAGCCATCGCGACCGCGGATCGCTGGTGAGCATGGAGACCGGTCTCGCAACCGGCTACTCGCTGGAGAACCTGCAATCCCGGGGCACGCTGTTCGTGTCCCCCGTGGACCCGATGTACGCGGGCATGATCATCGGAGAGCACTCGCGGCCCGACGACATGTCCTGCAACCCCACCAAGACCAAGAAGCTGGGCAACTACCGCTCCCAGACCAAAGACAACGACGTGGGCCTGAAGGTGACGCGGCGCATGACCCTGGACCAGGCGCTGGAGTGGATCGCCGCCGACGAACTGGTGGAGGTCACGCCCAAGTCGGTGCGCGTGCGCAAGGCAGTGCTGGACGCCGAAGAGCGCAAGAAGCTGAACCGAGCCATGGCCGGAAGCCGGACGTGAACATCCTGGCCATCGCCGGCAGCCCCCGCCTGAACGGCAACAGCACCTCTCTGCTGAAGCTGGCGCTGAACGCCGCGCGGGAGCAGGGCCATCTGGTGGAACTGATGCACGCGGTGCAGATGAGCGTGCGGCCCTGCATGGCCTGCGACGCCTGCAAGCGGGGCGATTCCTGCGTGGTCCACGACGGCATGATGGAAGTCTACGCCGCGCTGGACGCCGCCGATGCCCTGGTGATAGCCACCCCCATCCACTCGTACACCATGTCGGGCTGGATCAAGCCCGTGGTCGACCGATGCTACGCGCTGTTCGATGCGCGGGGCAGATCCCGCCTCCACAAGGGCAAGAAGCTGTTCGTGATCACCGCCCAAGGTGACAAGGAGCCTGACGACGGACATGCCACCGTGAACAACCTGGCCCGCGCGTACGCATACTGCGGGTTCGTGCTGGCTGGCTCCCTGGTGGCCAGCGACATCATGGACGTTCACGACTGGAGCGACCGGCCCGACCTGCAGGAGGCCGCGCGCCACCTGCTCACAGACGTAGTGGGAACTGCAGCGGCCGAAGGCGACGGAGCCTAAGACCATGCCGTCGGGTTCCCGCGCCGGCACAAGACCGGCGCCGGAACCCGACCGAAGACGGAGCCTACTCGGCCTCTTTCAGCTTCATCTCCTCACCGCAGCACATCAGCTTGCACTCGTCCACGGTGCAGGCGTCACCGCTTTCGTGCGAGCAAGGCGATATCACCTTGAGTTCCACGCCGCAGTCGAAGCAGTAGTACACCTGTCCCACTTCCATGTCCATGCAGCAACCCATCCCGAACCTCCCTGCCGTCGGTAGCACCCCACCGTGTGGGCGTGCGCCAGACGACCTCATCGTTTGCAGGGCTGTCAGGATACCAAGCGCCCGCGTCAGGCGCACGCACTCGCGGCGCCCGCGTCAAGCGGCGGCCGCGTCAACCGGCCGCCGCGCCGTCTGATCGGAGGGTCCGCCGCCTCGCGACTACCAGCCGGGCATTTGCGCGTTCAGCTCTTCAATGGGAGCGAACCCCAGCTGCGGATGACCGTAGCGGGCGCCACCGAACGAGACCTGCCCGGCGGCAGAGGAGAGGCCGCTCCGCAGCCGCGCGTGACAGGGGTAGCCTACCAGCGCCATCTCTGTGCCCTCCGTGATCTCGACGCTCATGATGCCGCGTCCCGTGGCAGGATCGAGCATGCAAACGTGGTCCGGGAAGACGGCCCGCAGCGCTCCGTCCACCCACAGCGCCATGGTCTCGTTCTTGATGACCAGTTTGGCCGGACCCCCGGCGTAGCCGCCGCGGCCGTCCAGGACCACGTTGGTGATGTAGAAACCGCCCACGTCCTCCCCGCTCACGTCCGCCACCACACCCCTGAACAGCGGCCGCGCCCCGAGGACCGCCGACGCGGCCGCCACCGGGTCCTCGCCCACGGCGCGCGCCCGTTGCAGCTCCCGACCGATCTCCATGGCCTGCGTGATGGTCCCCGGGACCACGGTGCGCTTGAGGTCCGCCCCGCTCATGGGGTAGTGGTTGTTGGCGCCCATCCCCCCTCCCCGCGTGACCATCCAACGCCCGATCTCATCGGCGAACGTGGGCTGATCCTGCTCGGTGACGACTATGGCGTTGCCCGCGGCGTCCACCAGCGGCATGGGGGTAAGAGAGATGCCGTGCATGATGAAACTGGTCATCTGTGTCTCCGGTGCGGAGCGTCCCAACGCATCCCCGTTCACCGCTGCGGTTCCCAGACGCGCTGCGAGCGACAGGATCACCGGTGTGTTGAGCCCTCCCACCTCGAAGGGCACCACGTAGTCCACGGAACGGTGCAGGTAGTGCTCCATAGTGCGTGTGGCGCGCAGCAGTTCGAAATCGGTCTCCCAGCGCTGGACCAGCTCTTTCACGCCGATCTGCTCGAAAGTCTTGACCGATCCCATGATGCCACCGCTCACCACGAGGGACGAGTCGGGCAGGTCGTCGGGGTCGATGATCTCCAGGCTGCGTCCTCGAGCCAGATCGTTCACGAGGATCTCGCGGCCCCAATCCGGGCTACCTCCCCCGCCGGTCCCCTGGATGGCAAGCCCCTCCAGGAGCGGGTCTACATCCTCCGCGTTCAGACGATAGGTCGCCACGCCGTCATCCTCCTCTTGCGGTCTTTAGCGCTGGACGCGACCGGAGGCGTCGCCTTTCACCAGGGCCTCCACTTCGTCCACCGTCACCATGTTGAAGTCGCCCACCACCGAGTGCTTGAGGCACGAGGCGGCGGCCGCGAACTCCACCGCGTCCTGCGGGCCACGCCCCCGGAGCAGCGAGTAGATGAGCCCGGCCGCGAAAGCGTCGCCTCCCCCCACCCGGTCCACCACGTGTATCTGGTACCTGCGGCTCTCGTAGAACACGGTGCCGTCGTAGAGGAGGCCGGACCACCCGTTGTCGGAGGCCGACTGACTCTCCCTGAGCGTGATGGCCACGTGTTTCAGACCGAAGCGGCGCTGCAACTCGGCCGCCACCTCGCGATAGCCGGCGGAGTCCAGTCGCCCGGCGGACACGTCGCTCGCCGCCGCCTGGATGCCGAAGACCTTCTCGGCGTCTTCTTCGTTCGCCACGCACACGTCCACGCTCTTCATGACCTCCCCCATGACCTCGCCGGCCCGAGCGGGGCTCCAGAGGTTCTTGCGGAAGTTGAGGTCGCAACTCACGGTGCACCCGGCCGCGCGCGCCCGGGCCACGGCCTCGAGCGTCAACTCGGATGCGAGGGGACTGATGGCCGGGGTGATGCCCGTGATGTGGAACCAGGAGCAGCCTGCCAGGATGGCTCCCCAATCGAAGTCCTCCGGCCGGGCCTGGCTGACGGAGGAGCCTGCGCGGTCGTAGACGACTTTGGATGCGCGCTGGGCCGCGCCGTTCTCCAGACAGTAGATGCCGAGCCGGTCCCCGCCCCATGCCACCAGGTCCGTCTTCACCCCGAAGCGGCGCAGGTGGTTGACGGCTGCTCGGCCGAGCGGGTTCTTCGGCACTTTCGTGACGTAGTAGGAATCCAGCCCGAAACCGGCCAGCGAGACGGCCACGTTGGCTTCCCCACCCCCGTACGTCACGTCGAAGGACTCGGCCTGGATGAAGCGGAGATAGCCCGGGGGTGAGAGCCGCAGCATGATCTCGCCCAGGCACACCACTTTGGCCGGCGCACTCATCACGCCCGAGCCTCGCGGATGCGCTCCATGAACGCCTCCGCCGTAGCGGTCACCTGCGCGTAGTCCCCGGTCTTGGCGCCCTTGGTCAGCTCGCCGCCCACACCTACCGCCACGCAACCGGCCTTGAGCCAAGCGCCCACGTTGTCCAGGCTCACGCCTCCCGTGGGAAGCAGGGGAGCCTGCGGCAGCGGCGCCTTGACCGCCTTCACGAACTCCACTCCCAGTACGCTTCCGGGAAAGACCTTGACGATGTCGGCACCGCACTCCATGGCCTGCACGACCTCGGTCACGCTCATGGCGCCGGGAATGCAGACCTTCTGGTAGCGGTTGCAGAGCCGCACCGTCTCCGGGTTGAGGTGGGGGCTCACCACGAACTCCGCACCAGAGAGCAGCGCGGTGCGCGCCGTCTCCGGGTCCAGCACCGTTCCCGCGCCTATCAGCACCTCCTTGCCGGAGTAGGCGCGCGCCAACTCACGGATTACGTCCATGCATCCCGGCACGGTGAGCGTGATCTCGATGATGTCGATGCCCGCGGCCTTGATCGCCTCGGCCACGGCCAGCGCCTTCTCCGCGTTCTCCGCCCGCACCACGGCCACGATGCCGCGGTCCACGATCCGCTGCAGGTCGTCAAGCTTCTCCATCAGAACCGTACCTTTCCTCCGTATCCTCTCCGCTGCTTTCCTTGATCTCGGACGCTGCGCGCCGGCAGGCCTCATACAGGATGCCCACATCCACCGAGTACGAGATGTACTGGACCCCGAGCATGACCCACTCACGCGCCACCGTGACGTCGTCGGCGAACGTGCCCACGGCCACGCCCGCCGCCCGCGCCCGACGCACCGCCTCCAGCATCCGCTCGATCACCGCCGGATGACGCACCTGCCCGGGCACGCCCAAGGACTGGGAGAGGTCGTACGGGCCCAGGAACACGACGTCCACGCCGGGCACGGTCAGGATCTCCTCCAGCCGCTCCAGACCCTCGCGCCCCTCGATGTGCAGCACCACGCAGGTCTCTTCGTTCGCACGCGCGAAGTACCGGAAACGGTCCTCCGACGAGTAGCCGGCCGCCCGGACGTACCGGCACACGCCCCGTTCGCCCTCCGGGTGGTAGCGGGCATAGCGTACGGCCTGCTCCGCCGCTTCGGCCGAGTCAACGTGCGGCACTTGAACCCCCTCGGCGCCGACGTCGAGCGCCCGCAAGATGTCAGGTCCCGCGTTGGCGGCCACGCGGATGACCGGCGCGGCGCCGGCAAGCCGGGCCGCGCGTACCAGCCCCTGCGCGGTCTCCACGCTGAGCGGACCATGCTCCAGGTCGATGATCACGTAGTCGAAGCCGGCGAGGCCCATGATCTCGGCGGCAGCGGCGTCGCCGAACTTCATGAAGGGCCCCACCACCACGTGTCCCTCGCGCAGGCGGCGGCGCAGGCCGGCCACAGCGCGGGAGTCGCCGCGCGTGTCGTCCATCGCCGCTACCTCCCTTCCCGGAAATCGGCCAGGGCCGTGAGCCCTGTGCGGATGTCATCGCCGGCCGAGGCCAGCGAGATGCGCACGAAACCCTCGCCGGAGGGGCCGAACGTGGACCCGGGAGCCACGGACACTTTCTTCTTCTCCAACAACCCGAGCGCGAAATCCGTGGAATCCTCGCAGCCCACCTCCACCCACAGGTAGAAGGCCCCGTGCGGCTCCACGTATGGGATCCCACGCCGATCGAGGACCTCCTTGGCCACCGCTCGGTTCTCCCGGTACGTCTCGCGCATCGCCGCGACGCAGTCCTGGGGCCCGGCCAGCGCCGCTTCGGCGGCCTTCTGCGAGGGCGCCGGCGTGCAGGACACGTACGCTTCCTGCAGCTTGCCCAGTTGCCGGATGATGGGCTCCGCCGCCACGGCGTAACCCACCCGCCAGCCGGTCATGGCGTAGGTCTTGGAGAAACCGGAGGCCACGATGACGCGCCCGTCGGTGTCGAACGCAGAGGCCGGTGTGTGGCCGCCCTCGAAGATGATCTTCTCGTAGACCTCGTCGGAGATGAGGTAGAGGTCGTGTGCGCGGGCGAACGCCACCAGGTCGCGCACGAGGTCCTCGGGGAACACCGTGCCCAGCGGGTTGGACGGCGAGTTCACCACCATGACTTTGCTGCGGTCCGTGAGCACGCCCTCGATCGCAGCCGGATCGGGCAGGAAGCCGTTCTCGGGCGGCAATGGGTAGCGCACCGGCACGGCGCCCACGCACCTGCACATCATGTGGTAGTTGGGCCAGCCCGGGTCCGGCAGGAGCACGTGGTCCCCTTGATCCACCAGCGCCCGCAGCACGCCGGAGATGGCGCCCACCGCGCCCACGGTCACACCTACCTGTTCGGCCGCCACCCTGAGCCCGTACGTGTCCGAGACGCGCTCCGCTATGGCGTTTCTTAGTGAAGGTATGCCGGAGTTGCCCGTGTACTTGGTGTAGCCCTCCCGTGCGGCCGCCAGGGCCGCCTCGATGATGTGCGGCGGCGTGGGGAACAGTGGCTCCCCCACCTCCAGCCGGGTCACACCCGGGATCTCCATGGCCACGTTCATAATCCGCCTGATGCCGGACTCCGCGAGCCCCAACACCATGGATGACATGGATGACACCTCGCCCGCCTCCTCTATCGCTCAGCCCATGCGACTACCCGCCGGCCAGCCCGCTGATGACCGTGAGGGCGTCTCCCGGCGACAGTGTCCGCGCGGCGCATTCCTCGGCGGGGATGCGGCGGCCGTTCACGGCCACGAGCACGGCCGGATGGAACACCTCGTCACCTTTGTCCCGCGCCAGCGTCTCCAAGGCCGCCTGCACGGTGGTGCCCTCGGGCAGCACAAAATCGGTCACCTCCACGCGGGAGGTGCCTCCGAGACCGCCCCCGAACCTGAGCCGCACCGTCATCATGGCCGTCACCATCCCCCGCTCAGCCCGGCAGCTTGCCGCGCCGCTCGAGCTCGCCTCCCACATCGACCAGGCCCACGGCCTCCAGTGTGGCCCGGGTCGGCCACGAGGTGGCGCGATCCCAGCCGTGTAGGTCGTAATAGTCGTCCAGCATGACATCGAGCTCGGCTTGAGAGTTGATGGCGTCGGGCTCGGGACGGTCGGGGTTGATCTCGTTCATGAGCCGCCAGGGCAGGTGGTCGTCCGCCCGGGTGGCCCCCTGGCGCACGTTGAAGCACTTCTCCAGCGTCACGATGCGCCGGCCCAGGTGCATGATCTCGTCTTCCGTGGTCTCGATCCCGATGGCGGCCGAGTAGATGTCCGCCATCATCGCCGGTGTCACCCCGTACAGGGCGGTGCTGGTGAACGCGCAGTACCCGAGCGCGTCCGTGACGGCGTAGCAGTCCTCGTGCCAGCGCACGATCTCCGCACGCTTCTCCGAGCAGTACGCGGCCGTGTACTTGGGATCGCCCGTGATCTTCTCGATCAGCGCCCGCCCTTCCGGGCTCATCCCGAAGTCGGCGAAAGTCTCCGTGTGCAGGTGGTCGGCGCCGCGAGGGTTCACGGCGAAGGCCAGGGCATAGGCCTTGGCCGAGCGCGTATCCACGCGGGACTGCTCCAGGCCCTTGCCGTGCACGGCCCACTTGTACGAATCGCCCCCCACCCGCTCGGCCGCCCGCTTCACGCCGTCGGCCAGTACATCGCCGAAACCTTCACGGAAGGCGATCTTGCGAGCCAGCTCCACGATCATCTCACCATCGCCCCAGTGCAGCTCGCGCCCGTCAAGGTCCTCTTTGGTGATGAGGCCTTTCTCGTACGACTCCATGGCCCACTGGATCACCGAGCCGAGCGAGATGGTGTCCATGCCCATGACGTTGGCGATCTCGTTGGCCATGATCACCGCCCGCGCGTCAAGCGTGCCGCACCCGGAGCCGAGCGCTACCAGCGTCTCGTACTCGGGCCCACCGGTGGACGACCCGGCGAACGGCCCGTCTCCCACCGCGCAGTGACGGTGGCAGCCGATGGGGCAGCTGAAGCAGGCCACGCGCCGCTTCAAGAGGCCGGAATCCGAGAGGTACTGGCCGGTGATGCGGTAGACGTCATCGATATGGCTGCGCCGGAAGTTATACGATGCCAACGCGCGCACCTCGTTGACCCCGGCCAGGCTTCCCGAGGTGCCGTAGGTTCCGAGGCCCTCGAAGCCGGAGTCGGCCTCCACCGAACGCCGGGCGGCCAAGGCGAGCTCATGGAAGCGGGCGGGTTGCACGGGCTTCACGGCACCCGTGCCGCGCACGGCAACGGCCTTCAGGTTCTTGGAACCCATCACCGCGCCTACCCCGCCCCGGCCGGCCGTGTTGTAGACCGTGAACATGACAGAGGCGAACATCACCCGGTTCTCTCCGGCGGGTCCGATGGCCACGGTCTGGATGTCCTCGTCGCCCAACTCCTCTTTCAGCGCACGGTCCGTCTCGCGCACATCTTTTCCCCAGAGATGGCGGGCATCGCGGAACTCCACGCGCGCGTCATCTATCCACACGTACGTGGGCTCCTCCGCCTGCCCCCGCACCACGATGTTTCCGTAGCCCGCGTACTTCATCTCTCCGCCGAAGTGCCCCCCGGCGTTAGTCTTCAGGTACCAGCCGGTGGCCGGGCTCAGGCACGTGACCGTCGTGCGCCCCGAGCTCGGGGCCACGGTTCCCGTCAAGAGGCCGGTGCCGAAGATGAGCGGGTTGTCTGGACCGAAGGCATCGGCGCCGGGTTCGTAGAGGTCCCAGAGGTATCGGGCGTTGATGCCACGGGCGCCCAAGTACTGCCTGACGAGATCGTCGTTGGGCTCACGCCACGAGATGCGCTTACTGAGGTCGATGAACAGCGTGTCACCCGCGATCTGCTTCATCGTTCCTCCCTCCCCAGCGTGGCGTCCATGACCAGCGCGAACTCCTTGACGCGCCCGCGCCGCTTCTCCCTTGTGGCCTGGCCGATCGACTCGAACTTGAGGGCGCCGGTGGGGCACGCTTTGACGCAGGCTGGATCGCCGCCGCACAGGTCGCAGCGGATGGCCGTGTCCTTGGCCGCCGGCACATCGGCCGCCCCGATGGGGCAGGCCCCTACGCACTCCTTGCAGCCGATGCACCGCGCCTCGAGCACCACCGCGGTGCCCGTCTGCGGATCGTGGGTCATCGCTCCGGTGGGGCAGACTTCCTCGCAGTACGGCCGCCGGCAGTACACGCAGGTCACCGGCACGCTCAGGCCCTCGCCCTCAAAACGCACCAGCCGGATGCGCGAGAGACCAGGTGAATACACACCCTCGTGCACGTAGGAGCACGTCAGCTCGCACTGACGGCAGCCCGTGCAGAGTTCGGGGTAGGAGACCACTATCCTGTCAATCATGCCTGCACCTCGCATGCTCGCGCTTCATCCTTCCTGATGGCCGCCTGCAGCCGGCCCGCCTCGCTCACGTCCCCCACAAGCACCGCGCCCACCAGGCGCCCCTCACGGAGCACCAGCTTCCGGTACCGCCGCCCTGTGCGCTCCACCACGGCGTCGCAGCCGTCCCCGTACCTGACCCTGACCTGCCCCATGCTGACGAAGGGCAATCCCAGCACGTCCGCCGCGTTCCGCTGCAGACCGCCTCGGAACCGGGCGTCTCCACCCGCCATGTTGGTGCCCGCCACCCGGCCCTGCGCCACCGCGTGCGGCCAGATGGCCCCCACGCGCCGGCGGCAGGCCACCACGTCCCAGACCTCCGCCACATCACCCGCCGTGTACACTCCCTCGGCGCTCGTCCGCATCGCATCGTCCACACGCACGCCCACGCCGGTCTCCACCTGCCCCGCCGCAAGCGCCACCGCCGGCTCCGCGCCTTTGCAGTACACGGCCAAGCCGCAGGGGAGTCCGGAGCCGTCGGTGAGACCCAGCGCCTCCAGCCCGTCCGCGCCCTCCACGAGTTCCTGTACGGCGGCATCAAGGTGGAAGCGGACACCGTAGCGGCCCAAATGGGCCTGCACGATGGCGGCCGCCTCCCCGTCCGCCACCTGCGACAGGATGTGAGACGACGCCACCACCACGTCCGGCGGCGCACCGGCCTCGCAGAGGGCGCACGTCAGCTTGAGTCCCACCGGTCCCGCCCCGATGACCGCCACCCGCCGCCGCCGGGCCACCGCCTCCCGGATGGCTCGTGCGTCTTCCAGCGTGCGCAGTCCCTGGATCCCGGTCAGACCGACAGGGGTGCCGCGAGGGAACACGGCGCACGCACCTGTGGCAAGGAGTAGGGCATCGTAGGGCAGCACACGCCCGTCATCCAGCATCACTTCCCGGCGGGACACATCCAGCGCCGCCGCCGCGACACCGCTCAACAATTCCGCGCGCAGCCTCCGGTACTCGCCGGCATCGGCGAGGTACAGTGCCTCCTCCGGCAGCCGCCCCGCGATGAACGGAGTCAGCAGCACGCGCGAATAGGCCGGACGGGCCTCGGCCGCCACCAAGGTCACCTGCCCGGCGTCGTCCAGCGCACGGATGGCCCGCAGTGCCGCGAGCCCCGCCGCGCTGTTGCCCACGATCACATAGCGCCTGGCGCCAGATGGCCCCGGCATCACTCCACTCCCTCGCGCAGGGCCATGCGGCCGCGGCGCCGCCCGGCCGCCAGTCCCCCGGCACGCCCGCCGCCGCCGAGGGCACCCGTGGGGCACACGCGGACGCAGGCGGGCGTCCCCAGCTCGCGGCACCCGTCGCACTTGAAGGCGCTCGGCCCACCCGGCAGAGCCCCCGGCTCGTGTCGGGCAAGCTCCACCGCCCCGAACGGGCACTCCATGACGCAGGTCCAGCATCCCACGCACCGCGAAGTCCGCACGTCTACCAGCCCCGCTTTGGCGTCCAGACAGAAGGCCTCGCTCACACAGCCGTCCACGCAGACGGGCGACTCGCAGTGCCGGCACACGGCCACGCGGTAGCGCGGGGTCTCCGGCCCTCCGCCCGATCCGGCGGCCGTGATGCGGATCCGGGTGGCGCCGATCCCCTCGAGCAGCCACGCTGCCGTGTCCCGATCACCCGCGTGGGCGGCCACGCAGGCGAGCTCACACAGGCGGCAGCCCGTGCACTTGCTCTCGTCTACGCGGATGCCCAGCACCGCCCGCCACCGCCTCTAGCCATTCCCACTGATCCTCTCGAGGAACGGGGTGTATGTGGGATCGTCCGCCAGGCGCGCGCGCTCGGCCAAGCCGCCCGCCCGGAGCAGGAGCGCCGTTTCCACACAGCGCCGCCCCACGTCTCGAGCGGCCTTGGCCACAACGCCCGCGTCGAACCCGCCGCCGGCCACCTGGGTGGCGAGCGCGTCCTTCTCGATGGCGTTGGAGGTCCATCCCCCCGCGCCTATGTAGCACTCCCACATGTCCCCGGAAACGGGGACACACTGCATGAGGAGCGCGTGGTTCACCAGTTGCGTGAGAGTGGACTCCTGTCCGGAGAAAGCGTGGATGCCCTGTGCGATGCCGCCTATCGCTTTCAGATGCCGGGGAAGCGACTCTCGACCCGGCGGGTACAGCGGGCTGTACCGGGCGAAGAGGCTGTTGCCCAGGCGGTCGATAAAGCATTTCACTTGTCCGGGCATGCCCATGTGGTACACAGGCACCGAGTAGATCACCACGTCCGCAGCCACCCACAGGTCGCGCAGCGCCTGGAAATCGTCCTTGATCACACATTCGCCGCCCAGCTCACCGCACTTGTAACAGGAGCTGCAGGCCCGGAACTTCTTGCCGCGGAAGGTGTAGCTCTCAAGGCGCGAACCCACGGGTGCGGCCTCGGCCGCCGCCTTCATGGTCTCCCCGAGGAGGAAGGCGCTGTTCCCGTTGCGCGGGCTGCCGCAGACCCCGAGGATCATGAGGCCGCTCATGTCCGGTCCTCCTTCCCCGCTCCCACGGTCGCGGTGGACGCGCAACTGGCCGCGGACCCGTCCGTCTGACCCGCCATCAGGAGTCCGATCCTGCTGACGTCGAACTCGCCGCGCGCAAGCTCGCCCACTACCCGGCCCCTGTACATGATCAGCATGCGGTGGCTGAGAGCCAACAGCTCTTCCAGGTCGCTCGAGATCAGAAGGACCCCGACGCCCTTCTGCGCCGCAGCCACGAGCTGCTCCCGCACGAACTCGGTAGCGGCGAAGTCCAGGCCGCGCGTAGGCTGAGACGCGAGTACCACCTTAGCTCCCCCGCTCAACACCCGGGCGAGCACCACCTTCTGCTGGTTGCCGCCGGACAGCGTGCACACGGGCACGGCAGCCGAGGGCGTGCGCACGTCGAACTCCTGTATCGCCTCTCCCGCGTTGTCCTGGATGGCTCGGCGGTTGAGCACACCCAATCTCGAGAATGGCGCCTTGTCGCACCGGTCGTAGACCAGGTTCTCCGCCAGCGTCATGTCGCCCACGCAGCCGTAGATCTCGCGGCTCTCCGGGATCGAGCCAAGGCCCGCGTCGGCACGGCGGGAGATACTCCACCGTGTGGCGTCCTTGCCGCCGAGTACTATCCGCCCGCGCACCGCCTTTCGCTGGCCTACCAGAGCCTCGGCGAGCTCCGTCTGCCCGTTGCCGGAGACGCCGGCTATTCCCAGGATCTCACCACTCCGCATCTCGAACGACATCCCGTGCACCGCCCGCTCACCCTCCACCATGGCGGTCACGAGGTCCCGCACCTCCAGCGCCACATCGGAGCCGGGCACCGGCAGATCATACTCACGCCGCTGCACCCACGTGTGGCTCACCATCATCCCGGCCACGTCCTCGAGCGATGTCCCGGCCCGCTCTACCGTGTCGATCACGTGGCCCGCGCGGCAGACGGTGATGCGATCTGCAACCGCCATGGCTTCCTTCAGCTTGTGTGTGATAAGGACTACTGAGTGCCCCTCCCCCCGCAGCCTCACCAGCAGTTCCAGCAGCCCGTCGATCTGCTGGGGCGTGAGCACGGCGGTAGGTTCGTCCAGGATCAGGATCGTGGCGCCCTGATAGAGCATCTTCAGGATCTCGGTCTCCTGCTGCTGGCCCACGGGGATGTCTTCCACCCGGTCGTCCAGGTCCAGCGAGAAGCCGTATGCCGCGATAAGCTCCTCGAGCTTCTGGCGATGCTGGCTCCATCCCGGCGCCACCTGCCCCCAGGTGAGGTGCGGCATGACCACGTTCTCCAGCACCGTATAGGGGGGGATGAGCGAGAAGTGCTGGTGGATCATCCCGATCCCGGCCTGGATGGCCTTGCGCGGCGACCAGTCCGCTCCTACCTCGGCGCCCCGGATGCTGATGGTCCCCGAATCCGCGCGGTACATGCCGTAGAGGATGTTCATGAGGGTGGTCTTGCCGGCCCCGTTCTCCCCCACGAGCGCCCGGATCTCGCCCTCGCGCAACTCCAGAGAGACACCGTCCAGCGCTAGGACGTCGCCGAACGACTTGGAGATGTCACGCATGGACACCGCGATCTGCGCCCCATCAGCCACCAGACACCGCCTTCACGTTTGATACGAGGAGGGGCTGGGACGCCACGGCGTCCCAGCCCTCGAGGAGGAACGTCCGCTACTGTGGGTTAATCTCCTCGTGCGTGACTTCCGGGATCTTGAGCTCGCCGGACCCGAGTTTGGCGATGGTGTCGGTGATGTCCTTCTCCACCTCGGCCGACACGCTCCCGCGGAACGGCGCCGCCCTGAAGAAGTCGAACCCGCAGGGGTAGATCTGCTTCTTCAAGGTGCCGTTGCTGAACGCTTCCGCCATCTGCTTGTACATCTTGGCCGCGTCGATCAGGGCGCTGGTCAGGATAGCGTTCGGAGCGTCGTCGTACCAGTCCGCCGCAAAGCCGATCACCTTGGCGTTGCCGGCCTCAGCCGCCTCGAACACGCCGGTGGTCCCCGGACCGCTATCGGCGAAGATCACGTCCACGCCCTTCTGCACCTGCAGGTTGGTCACTTCCTTGTGCTTGGGCAGGTCAACCCAGTCGCCCACCCAGGATACGGTGACTTCGACATTGGGGTTGACCGCCTTGGCGCCTTCGATCGCGCCGCTGAATAAGATTACCAGCGCGGGAACGGGCACGCCGCCGATCAGGCCGATCTTGCCGCTCTTAGTGGCTTTGGCCGCGATGATCCCCACCATGTTGCCGTACTTGTAGAAGTCGGGAACCCACGCCGCCGCGTTGGGCGCGTCCGGCAGGGCGTCCACGGCCGACATCATGACGAACCAGGTCTTCGGATATTGCGCCGGCACGGACTTGAAGGCCTCGCTCTGCCCGGCGTCTGGGAAGATGACCGGGTTGTAGCCCTTCTCGGCGTAGCCGGCCGCGGTCCCAGCCGTCTGCGGGTAGGGCACGCCCTCGGCCACGGCTATTTCCCAGCCCAGGTCGTTCTTGAGGTACTGCACGCCTACCCAGTCGGCGCGGTCCCAGCCGCCGGCCTTGGGCGGGTTGGTGATAGAGAACATCATGCCGGCCTTGACCTTGGCCGCCCCGGTCGTGGTCGTTGCGGGATCTGCCGTGGTGGTGGTGCTGCCGCAACCGGCCACAGCCAGGCCGAGGAGAGCCACGAGCAACAGTACGACCGTCACGATCCAGGTCTTGTTACGAACGATGATCATCGAAAGAACCCCTCTTTCTCCGCTCCATGCGGACCTTGCTACAGAGCCAGTGCTGCTATCGCCGGTGATCCATCACCCCTTTAGGTAGGGTTTGCCCGCGTCCCGTGGGCCACGACCCTTGCCGAAGAGGCCCACGGCGATCAAGGTCATGACGTAGGGAAGCATCAAGTAATAGTACGGGTTGAGCCCCACCCCCGCCGCCTGGGCTCGGAAGGCCAGCGCCTCTCCCGCGCCGAACAACAGGCACGCACCGAAGGCGAGCAGCGGGTTCCAGCGTGCGAAGTACACAGCGGCCAGGGCGATGAAGCCGCGACCCATCGTGAGGTTGTCCGTGAAGCTGCGCACCACCGCGAGTCCGAGGGCGGCGCCTCCAAGCCCGCACAGGGAACCCGCCGCGCACAGCACGATGGTGCGCAGGAGCGTGACGTTGAGACCGGCGGCGTGCGCCGCGTGAGCGCTCTCGCCCGCTGAACGCAGCAGCAGTCCCGGACCAGTGCGGAAGAGGAACAAGTACATCAGCACCACTGCCACGATCGCTATGTACGCGAGGGGAGACCACGACGCGAAGAACCCGATCACCGGCACGTCCTTGAGACCTGGTGCGATCGATTGTAACGTGCCCGGGGCAATCAGCTGCATGCCCTTGTCGATGGTGATCTTGTAGATGAACGAGGTGAGCCCCAGACACGTGCCGTTGATGGCGATGCCCACCACTATCTGGTCCGCCGGCAGGTAGACGGTGAAGAACGATTGGATGACCCCGATCACGGCGCCGGTGATGCTGGCAGCCACTACGGCGATCCAGACATTCTGCGTGAGCACGGCGATCACCACGGCGGTGAGCGCGCCGGCCAGCATCTGACCCTCCACGCCGATGTTCAGCACACCCGCCCGTTCTGCCAGAAGAATGCCGAGCGCGGCGAAGATGAGAGGCACCGCGTCCCGCATGGTGGCGAGGAGGAAGCTGACGATCCAGGAACTCATCTTGTGACCACCACCCTTCTCCTGCTCCTGCCTGCACCTGTCTTCCAGCGTGAGATGCGTATCGCCGCCTGCAGCCCAACATAGATGAGGACCGGAAGTCCCTGGAACAGGCTCACCAGCGCTGCAGGTACGCCGGTCATGGCCTGCATGTTCCTCGAACCCGTCTCCAGGATGGCGAAGATGAAGGCCACCACGAGCACACCCAGCGGGTTGCCGCCCATGAAGCCCACGGCGATACCCTGGAACCCCCAGGACTTGGACCAACCCTCCGCCACCCGAAAGCTGAACGCCAGGATCTGCACCCCGCCCGCCAGGCCCGCGATAGCCGCCCCGATGAGCACAGCCGTCACCATCACGCGGTCCACCTTGATGCCGCCCGCCAGAGCAGCCGACCGGTTGCAGCCCACGGCGGTCGACTGGAGGCCGAAGACCGTGTAGCGCCCCACCAGATACATGAGCACGGCCACGCCCAGCGCGATCAGCACGCCGGCGTTGATCCCCTCGAACAGAGTGGGGAGTCGCACCGCGGTGGATACCAGCTTGGTGGTTCCGTAGAAGGCCTTGGGATCCTTGAGAGGACCCGTAACCATGACATACATGAAGAGGACGCAGGTGAAGTTCATCATGATGGTGGTGGTGACCTCGCTGGCCCCCCGCTGCACGCGCAGGAACAGCGGCACCACTGCGGCCAAGGCACCCGCCACGAGCGAGCCGAGCAGAGCGATGATCATCACGATCCAGCCGGGTGCCGTCACGAAGAGCCCGATGACCACGGCCGCGAGCGCCCCAAGTTCCACCTGGCCCTGGCCTCCGATGTTGAAGAAACCGGTACGTAGAGGGATGAGTACCGCAAGGCCCGTCAGCGAGATGGCCGAAAACTCAGCCAGGGTGGCCAGCACCTCATAGCGCCCCTTCAGAGCGCCCTCGAAGATGGCAACGATCGCCGTCACAGGGTTGGCCCCGGCAACGAGCGCGCAGAGGCCCATCACGATCAACGATAGGATCAGCGTGACGCCGCCTATGAACAGCGGCTGCCACCGCCCCATGGCCACGACCATGATTCGGTCGAAGAGGCTTGACCTGGGGATAGTGGCTGCCGTGCTGGTCATCGCGTCGTACCGCCTCCTCTAGTGCACCCGTGTCCAGTCTAGGTCGTCCGCCGCGGCGAAGACCGGGCGCGCCGCCTCCACGGCCGCTCCCCGCTCCAGCGGGTGGTCGAACGAGGCAAGCGTCTCCTCCAGGCCCATGATTCCCTGGAACACGAAGTGGCGCTGCGCACCCACGCCCATGGTCCCGATGCGTAAGTTGTCATCGCCGATCTCGCCGTTCCCGATCGCCACGCCGAAGCGCCCGAGCAGGCGCTGACGAAGGTCGCGTTCGTAGAGCCCCTCGGGGAGGTGGAAGACGGTGACCACCGGAGCCGCCACCTCGTCAGACGCCGCGACCACCCTCAGTCCCATCGCCCGCACGGCCGCCCGCACCGCCGCCGCGCACACCTCATGGCGCCTGCGCGCGTGTTCCAGACCCTCGGTGAACAGGTCCGTGAGAGCCCCGTGCAGGCCCTGCACGACGGGCCCGGAGGGGGACGTCTCGTGCGGCGCCCGGCCGCCGCCATGTGGTTGCGGCGCGTGTTCCCGCCAGGCCAGGTTCATCCCGCGGACTTTCACGTCGTGGTATCTTCGCCACACCGTCAGGTCCAGGCACAGCGAGGTGTTCTCGTCCGGGTCACGGGCGTCCACGGCGGCCCACACCCGAGGGCTCACCCCCACGATGGCCACACCCTGCGGCCCCGAGATGCACTTCTGCAGGCTCGCGAAGGCCAGGTCCACGCCCCAGGCGTCCACCTGGAAATCCATCCCGACCAGCGACGAGATGCAGTCCACCATGAAGAACAGGTCTCGCTCCCTGGCCAGCCACCCCAACTCGGCTATCGGGAAGACCGTCCCGGTGGAGGTCTCCGCGTGGACCGCGTAGAGCCCCCACACACCTGGGACATCCAGCGCCGCCTCCACCGTACCCACGTCCATAGGCCGGCCGTACGGTACAGCAACCACGAGAGGCTCACAGCCCACGATCCGCAGCAGACTCGCCGCCACGCCGCCGAACACGCCGCCGTTCATCACCACCACGACGCGGTCTCCGGCACGGAAGAGGCTCTGCATGCTCGCCTCCATGCCGTAGGTGCCACATCCCGCTATCAGAAGGATGTCGCCCGTGGTCGGCAGCAGCCGCTGCGCCATCCCCAACGTCTCTTCCTCGAGGTCCCAATACCAGGGGTAGTAGATGGGCGCCCACATCTGCTGCGAGAGACCCCGCAGGCAGCCGCTCGACATGGGCGTCTGCCCCGCGCTCATGTTGACCCTCATGCCGGCACCTCCTCTCTCTACCTACCGCTGTGGAGCGGCCCGGCCACGGGCAGGTGGCGCTCCCCACGCAGCCGGGGCCCGTACGATTCCACCGGGAAACCCAAGTTGGCGGAGATGTCCCGGGCGCATCTCTGCACCAGCCGAGCCGTGGTGGCCACCGCCTCGTCCGCGGACCGGAAGTCCGGTCCGGAGATGCTCACGGCCGCCAGGAGTGCTCCGGTATTGTCGAAGATGGGCGCCCCGACGCAGATGATGCCCTCCTCGTTCTCTAGGAGGTCGAGCGAGTACCCGTCGCGCCGGACTTCCTCGAGAGAGGCGAGCACGTCCTCCGGGCGGGTCCGCGTGCGTGGCGTGCGCGCCACGGGCGGGTGGCGTCTAAGCACCGCAACGGCCTCCTCGGCCGGCATGTACGCCAAGAGAGACTTCCCGAGCGCCGTGCAGTGCGCCGGCACGCGCGCCCCGATGCGGGAGGCGATGCGGATGGGGCGCAGGCTGTCCACCTTGCTCACGTAGACCACCTCCCCCTCGTCCAGGACGCCCAGATGGACGGCTTCCTGGGTGTCTTCAGACAGCCGTTTGAGCGGAACGCGGGCCGCCGCCACGAGTTCCGCGCCCTCCAGAAGCCATCCGGACAGCTCTACCACCTTCCAACCTAGGCTGTACTTGCTCGTCTCGGGAGACTGGCGTACGAAGCCGCAATCGTGGAGCGTCGTGAGGAAGCGGTACACGGTGGACTTGTTGAGGCCCACCTGGCGGGAGAGCTCCGAGAGGCCCAGCCCGTCATGCCGCGCCAACACCTCAAGGATATAGAGAGCTCTATCGACTGATTGGATTCTCTTACGGGGCTGGTTCACTATGTGGCACCTCGGTTCAAACCGTACAACGATGTCCGGGCCAAAGTCAAGAACAGGGAACCGCGCTCGATCGAGCCCGCCCGGGCCCACGCACCGGCGGCGCCCGAGTCATCGGGCGGGGGCGCCTTTCAGCCGGCCGCAGGTCGCCTCGCGACTACCAGCCGGGCCTTCCCGCGTGTTCACTCTGGTGCTCATCCGGGCAAAGGGGGGTAGCCGGTTAGCTCCTCCTCCCCTGGCTCCGGCTCCAGTCGTAGCCGAACGTCAGCTCAGCCTCGGTGAGCGGCCCGGCAACCACGGCTTGCTCGATCAGGCGACGGAAGACGAGCCCACGACTGCCGGAGCTGCGTCTGTTGAAGCGGAACGTGAACTCCTCCAGGTAGGACTGCTGGTGGGCCGGGGTGACAGAGCCCTGATGCGTGCCCAGGATCCAGCGTTTGAGGAGGGCGGCGACGCGGTGCACGCCGGGCATCGAGACGTGGGCTGGATCGCCCGACGAGGAAAGCACAGTCCGCTCGTGCACGTACCCGTGCCTGAGCAGGCCGTTGTACCCAGTCCAGCCGTCCATGCGCACGGTCACTCCCTGGGCGATGACGTCGCCTGCAAAGGGCTGGAGGCTCGCGCCGGAGACATCGGGGACGTGGCGCATCCGCAGGCGCCCGAATCCCTTGGGCTCCTTGACCTCGACGGCGATCACAAGGAGATGCGGGCGTGAGAAGCCACTCGAAAGTCCCGCCGCGATGAGTCCGATAAGACGCTGGGTAGGCGCATGAACCTGCTGACCCTTCTCGGCATCGCCGTGGGCCTGGCGATGGATGCCTTCGCCGTCTCCATCGGCATCGGTCTGAAGCAGTGCTAGGTAGGCACCCGGACGACGGTCCGCCTGGCGTGGCACTTCGGCCTCTTCCAGCTCCTCATGCCGATCCTCGGGTGGCTCGCGGGTCTCTCTCTGGAGCGCTGGATCAGCGGCGTGGACCACTGGATCGCCTTCGGGCTGGTGGCCGCCATCGGCGGCAAGATGATCTACGAGGCGCTCTACGGCGACGAGGAGAAGCGCGCCGAGAAGGACCCCACACGCGGCGCGTCGCTGGTCGTGCTGTCGGTGGCGACGAGCATCGATGCTCTCGCCGTCGGCCTGTCGCTGGCGCTGCTCGGCGTGCAGATCTGGTATCCGGCGGTGATCATCGGCGTGGTCGTGTTCGCCTTCACGGCGGTGGGTCTGCACATCGGCCGTCGCTTCGGCTCGTTGCTCGGGAAGCGGATGGAGATCGTCGGCGGCCTGGTCCTGATCGGCATCGGCGTCAGGATCCTCGTCGATCACCTGTTCTGACCGCGGACGGGCCAGACGGGATGGGCGCCCTCAGGCGACGGTGTTGTGCAGCTCCCCGACGCCTTCGACGACGATCGTGACAGTCTGACCGGCGGCCAGCGGGCCGACGCCGGGCGGCGTACCGGTCATCAGCACGTCGCCGGGCTCCAGGGTCATGATGCCGCTCGCGAACGCGAGCAGCTCGAGCGGCCCCACGAGCATGTCGCCGACGAGGCCGTGCTGGACCTCGGCGCCGTCGAGCAGCGCGCTCACGCGCGCTTCCGGCGACGGCGCCTCGGCCACGATCCACGGGCCCAGCGGGCAGAAGGTGTCGAAGCTCTTGGCGCGTGTCCACTGCCCGTCCACTTTCTGCAGGTCGCGGGCGGTCACATCGTTGCCGCAGGTGTAGCCGGCGACGAAGCCGCCGGCCTCGGCCGGCGACGCGTCCTTGCAGCGCCGGCCCACGACGACGACCAGCTCGGCCTCGTAGTCGACCTGGTTGGAGCGGGCCGGGCGGACGATCGTCTCCCCCGGCCCGATGACCGCCGTGCGCGGCTTCATGAACAGGATCGGCGCGGATTGCACGGCCATCCGCAGCTCGTCGGCGTGGGCCCGGTAGTTGAGGCCCACGGCGACGATCTTGCCGGGCAGCACGGGCGCCAGAAGGCGCACCGCCGCCAGTTCCGCGTCGCCGGTGATGCGGGCGCCGTCCTCGTAGGCCGGCCGGTCGAGCAGCTCGACGGCGTCGCCGGCGAAGCGGCAGTGCCGCTCGTCGCCGGCCACCGCGACCCGCCCGAAGGCACCGGTCGGCGGCCGGCCCGGCGCGTCGCCGCCCCTCACGGCTGCTGGCTCCTCACCATGCCGTACTCGATCGAGTCGACGAGGGCCTCCCAGCTGGCTTCGATGATGTTCTCGCTGACGCCGATGCTGCCCCAGGTTTCGTCGCCGTCGCTGGCGTCGAGCAGCACGCGGGTGACGGCGCCCGTGCCCTTGTTCTCGTCGAGGATGCGCACCTTGTAGTTCACGAGCTCGATGTCGCTGAGGTGCGGGTGCTTGCGCGCGATGACCTGACGCAGGGCCGTGTCGAGAGCGTTGACCGGGCCGTTGCCTTCGGCGGTGCTGATGATGCGCTCGCCGCCCACGTGCACCTTGATGGTCGCCTCCACGACGGCCTTGCCGTCCTCGCGCTTCTCCACGATCACGCGGAAGCTCTCGAGGCGGAACAGCGGCTCGTGCGGCGCCAGCTCCTCGCGCAACAGGAGGTCGAAGGAGGCGTCGGCGGCCTCGTAGTGGTAGCCGCGGTGCTCGCGGTCCTTGAGCCGCTTGAGGACGGTCGCGACGCGTTCGTCGTCGCCGTCGAGCTCGAGGCCGATGTCGTGCGCGCGGCGCAGCACTGCGCCCTTGCCCGAGAGCTCGGAGACGAGGATGCGCTGCTGGTTGCCCACGGCCGCCGGGTCGACGTGCTCGAAGGTCTGCGGCGCCCGCTCCACGGCGGCCACGTGCAGGCCGCCCTTGTGCGCGAACGCGGCCTTGCCCACGTAGGGCTGGTGCGCCCAGATGGCGGCGTTGCACACGTCGGCCACGAAGTGAGCCGCCTCGCCGAGCCGCGCGAGCTGCTCGTCGCCCACCACCGGCAGGCCCATCTTGAGCTTGAGCGCCGGGATGATGCTGACCAGGTTGGCGTTGCCGCAGCGCT
>Ga0209748_1000360_pt1 | contig 24847 bp, 23 predicted proteins | sample BarGraIncu00421A_FD_185490 | JGI IMG/M metagenome (GOLD analysis project Ga0209748, IMG submission 185490) | Arctic peat soil microbial communities from Barrow, Alaska - Barrow Graham LP Incubations 004-21A (SPAdes) (version 2) | ecosystem: Environmental > Terrestrial > Soil > Wetlands > Peat... | reverse complement strand
TTTCTTCGCTCCCCTTGGGGACGGGGTAAACGAAGAAAATCAATAAATATGAAAAAGGTTTTAATACTCGGAGCAGGATTGGTAGTCAAGCCGATGGTAGAATATCTGCTTAAAAATAATATCGGATTGATTATTGCATCTCCGATGAAAGAGAGGGCTGATGAAATGATAAGTGGAAATCCGCTCGGATCTTCACTTGATTGGTCAGTGGATGACCCGGCGATGCTTGAAAAGCTTGTTGCTGAATCTGATATTACTGTAAGTCTGCTGCCATATAAGTATCATTCCGATGTTGCAATTGTATGCCTCCGGAATGGAAAATCTCTTGTTACCACATCTTATGTCCAACCCGGTATGATGAATCTTAATGATGCCGCTAAAACTTCCGGTGTGTTATTTCTTAATGAGATTGGTCTCGATCCCGGGATAGACCATATGTCGGCTATGAGAATTATCGACAAAATCCATTATAAAGGAGGAAAAGTGGCTGAGTTTTATTCACTTTGCGGAGCCTTACCGGCTCCTGAGTCTGCAAACAATCCATTGAAATATAAATTCTCCTGGAGTCCAAAAGGTGTTATTCTTGCAAGCAGGAACAGTGCCCTATATCTTAAAAATGGTAAAAAAGTATTCATCGAATCTGCTGATCTCTTTAAAGACAGGTTTAATTATTATTTTCCTGGTATTGGTGATCTCGACGTCTATCCGAACAGGGATTCTATAAACTATATAGACATTTACGGCATCCACGAAACAAATACCATGTATCGTGGCACGTTCAGATACAAAGGGTGGTGTGAAACACTCGATGTGATTAAGAACCTTAATATGCTGGATGATTCTGTAAAAGACTGGCAAGGGATGAGTTATGCCGGATTCCTGGCAGAAAGAGGTGGATTAGAAGTTAAGGAACTTAAAAAAAATATAGCACTAAAATTAGGAATTTCAATTGGATCCACGGCTATTCAGTCGCTGGATTATCTTGGATTTTTCAGCGATGAAAAACTTCAATATCTTGAGACAACCCCATTTGAAATCACATCGGACAGGATGATAAAAAAAATGCTGCTATCTGATAATGAGCGCGATATGGTTATTTTGCAACATATCTTCCTAGCATCTTATCCTGATGGGACCAGGGAGGTCATAAAATCATCGATGCTTGATTTCGGATCACCTTCCACGAATACTTCTATAGCAAGAACAGTTGCTCTGCCTGCTGCCATTGCAATTAAAATGATACTTGAAAAGAAAATTGAAGTTAAGGGTGTTCACAGACCTGTTATCCCTCAGATATACAATCCTGTTCTTGATGAATTAAAGATCCTTGGTATTGAGATGAAGGAGGAATTCGGATTGCCGGAGAGTGAGATGATAAAGTAACCTTCCAGTTTTGGGCAGTTTTAAGAGTTTGACACCATAACTCTCCCCTCCTTTTGAAGGAGAGTTTCAGCGGTGCATAAATAAAAGTGCTGATATTTCTCAGAACTTCAGGTAAAACTCCTTCGTAAGATTTTTGTATTCCTCAGTAAATTCATGTCTTCTGCCATGCTCTATGGTGAGGAAACTTTCAGCAGGTTTTATCTGATTTTTGCTGAAGGTCAATATAAGCCTCCGTATTTCTGATGACGGTAATGGTTTTATTTTCAGAATATTATTACAATATAGCCCATATTTATTAGCCTCAGCTATAAAGACATTCCCTTCAACATAAGGCAAAATCAGTTGAAGCCGCCCTTCGTCTTCAAGCAACTTTGAAACACCTTCCAAGATTCCATCAGAGGTTAATGAATCATTATGTCTGGCAAAAGATTTTCGAAGATCAGGGCTTTTCAGGGAATCGGAAAAAAAAGGAGGATTGGTCACAATCAGGTCGAATTTTCCTTGCACCTGATTTAAGTTTTGAAGGTCTGTATGTTCAACTTTTATCCTTTCATGCCAATCGCAACGGCTGACATTTTCACAGGTCTGGATATAAGATTCATTATCGGGCTCTATGGCTGTTATTTCTGCTTCACATCTTTGGGCGAGCATTATTGAGATCAACCCTGTACCTGAACCAATATCCAGAATTCTATTGACGCCTGTGACGTCAGTATATGCTCCCAACAGGACACCATCGGTACCAACTTTAAATGCTGATTTGTCCTGATAAATTGTGAACTGCTTAAAATTGAAATAATTATTGGCCATTCTCAGAACTTTTCATTCACGCCCAGACCAAAAAGTGCAAAATCATATTTCACCGGATCAGAGGGATCAAATTGACGGAGGATTTTCGTAAGTTCTTCCACTGCCTTCCAGTCATTTATCTTTCTTGTTAATAGTCCAAGACGCCTGGCGGTATTACCAGAATGAAGATCCAACGGAATGTAAAGCATTGCGGGATCAATCTTTTTCCAGATACCGAAATTCACTCCAAAATTATCTTTTCGCACCATCCATCGCAGGAACATGTTTAATCGAATCATTAAGGTAGCATGTTAATCAAAGTTTATCAATTCGCTATTATCCAACTCAATTATATCGCCACCAGGGGAATAAACCTCAGAGCCATTAAAATTATCCGGGACTTTTGATTTCTTACCACTGGCTTTTAAAATATACTTTAATAATTCCTTGTCATCCACCATGTCTTCCTCAGTTATCGACCTTTGCCTATAATGCGACATCTGATACCATTTTAATGCCTGCCAGTCAGTCATGAATATGCTCGTTTCATCAAAACCGGAGTATTCAATATTGACTAGAAAATATCCTCCTTTGGAATCTTTTTTATTATTATGCTGGATTGTGATTTTCTTTATTAGGGAATGAACAAGTGCTTTAGTATCATCAAAACCTGCTGTCAGTTTATATTTCCCGATCGTATTCTTAACTCTCCTTGCTCTGTTTTTATCATCTTTTTCAATCAGCTTATTTTCCAATAGTACAATAGCTTGTTCATTTTCCTGAATTTTCTTTTTTACAGCAGTAAGTCTTTCTTTTATTTTAGGATCATCCATATAATCAGGATCTAAAAGGCGATCATATGCCAGCTTTTCAACCTTTTTGTTTCTTTCAAGCTCTTTCTTTAACTGATTGAGTTTAACTGTTAGTTCGTCAATTTCTTCTTTATTAACTGAGAGGCCGGTTAAATATTCCTGTAAATCTTTTGAAATGAATAGGTGCTTTATAATAAACGTTTCTAATTTGGGGATGCTTAACGCTCTGGAGGTACAAGAAAGCGCATTCCTTAATTTACTTTTACACTTATAGGCATTGTCTCGACCCTTTAATCGTTTTTTCCCTCTATACTCTTTCCCGCATATTCCACAAAAAACCAACCCATTCAATAAGTAGTGATATTCGTCCCGTTTCCCAACATTTTTTTTGTTATTTTTCAGGTTCATATTAACCTGATCCCAGGTACTCTCATCTACTATCGCCGGTACTTTAGTTTCATTCTCACCGCCATTCCACTTTCTTGTACCCTTATAAATTGAATTTTTGATTAAATCATACACCACATTTCCACGCCATCTGACGTCATCTTTATTATAAACCGTGATTAGTTTTGTATAGTTATCTTTTCTCTTAAATTCTCCTTTATAGTCGTTAAATTTTGTAGGTATGAGTTCTTTATTCAGCGTTTTTGCAATGGTGTAAACACCTATGCCACTCCCTGACATTTGAAAAATCCTTTTTACGGTCCCGGCTTGTTCTTCGTTGATTGTCAGATAACCATCCTTATCTCTCATATACCCATATGCTGTAATCCCGTGGGATTTACCTTTTAGTGAGTTAGCGGTATGAGCTAATTTTACCTTCTGTCCAGTTAAAGTTGCAAAAAACTCATTAGTCAATGAGAGAATGCCAGTATATAACTTGTTCTCAGCAATATCGAGATCAAGGAATTTGCCACCCGGATAATACTTGCATTTATATTTAAGCATAGCATAAGTGAACAAATTCCATATTCTGTTATTACGTTCAATTCGGGACTGGTCAAAGCAGTATACTTTAGTGATAGTTCCCTTCTTGATGTCATCTAACATTATCGCAAATTCCGGACGATCCTTAACTTCTTCCTTGGTTCCACTTATACCCCTGTCGACATATGTTTTAAACTCAAGGCCTTCAACTTTAGCAAATGCTATGCCTTCCTGCATTTGTGTTTCAATGGAAACATCTTTGCCTTCTCCTTTGTGTTTGCTTATTCTACAATATATACCAATCATCAGTGTTAGCTTTGCAAAGTATAAAGGTAAGTAATAGTGATAATATAAAGAAAGCAGATAACTATTTATTAATTAGGCATATAAGTTCTATAAAATTTTATAATTTTTTATAAAAAAATTTCAGAAAGGCATTTTGGCCAAGATCATTTATATTTTGGGAAAATTTTTCTTCTGAGTTTTTATCCTGATTTCTATTCTTCCTAGTATTTATGATAAATAAAAGAGCTAATAGTGTTTTGTTTGAAAGAAATCTTAACGTAGCACCCCTCAACTACAGAGGGGGTGTGTGGGCCGGGGACTGTATCCCCGGGATCCCTTAAATGATTAAATATGTATACATTATATCATAGATTACAATTCTTACTCAAGTGTCAGGGAAAGTCATTGAAAGGTTTGTTGCTTCGTATTGGTTGTCATTTCTTTTCTACATGGCATTGCTTAAAGCATAGTAGTATTTGCACAACAGGGCAGGTTGTTAAGGTAAATAATATTTACACATTTGCGGAAGAGGGGGATATCGATATTGTACGCATGTTGGACGTTTACCAAGCAAATGGTTATTTGTATTGTACTCTATACTTTTTTACCAGGAACAAAATTGCCACGGTAAGCCAGATATTAAATCCTGATGACTTTGGGATATGGAGTATCATGGATAATGAAGAATACGATGAAAGAATGTCAATGCGTTTATGGCAGGAAGTTGATAAGGATGATGATCTTTTAGATTTTTCTTCTTAAATCCTAATTCATATTGACTGGTTATCAAATTTAGTTGATCACGTGTAATTGAGGTGTCGTTCGAGTACCTCCATGTTCACTTTTTGTAAAACATAAACCATTGTAATCTAATATATTACAGGGGTTTCGATTTTTAGGCCTAACGAACGTCCTGTTCCAGTTTGATATAATTCTTTTTCCTCATGATTTCCAATGAGATTAGTTGTGACCCCATTCCTACATAGGTTACTTCTGCTTTAAACCATTCTGTAAGATTCGCTTCTGAAGGGATAACACCTCCTGTTGGCATAATACTTGTCTAGGGCATCGGCCCCTTTACAGAGGCCACAAACTTCGGACCTCCAACCTGGGAGCCGGGGAATATTTTGACTCTTTCAACTCCAAGTGACTCTGCTTTAGATATTTCGGTGACTGACCAGCAACCGGGTGACCAAAGTATTTTTCTCCTGTTAACTTCGGTAGCTATATCTTCATCTAATAGTGGGGAAACAATGAAATTTGACCCTAGTTGAATATAAAGTGCAGCCGTAGGGGCGTCCAAAATAGAACCCGATCCAAGAATCATATCCGGAAATTCGATAGCAGCCCATTTTATAAGTTATTTAAAAGTCTCATGTCCAAAATCACCTTTGTCTGCAAATTCAAACACTTTTATACCACCTTTATAACAGGTTGATATGACCTGCATACATGTATCAGGGTCTTTATGAAAAAATACAGGAACCATCCCCGTCTCTGCCATTTTTAATGCAAAATGTATTCTTATAAACCTTGCCATATAATTTTATTATTATTTAATTAATTTATTTCCTGTTAATAGTTGAAACATTCCATTTTAGCGCTGGTTATCTGGATACACGACCAGAACGATCTCCATGCATAAGCGCCTCAACTTCCCTGACTGTAACAAGATTAAAGTCCCCGGTAATTGTATGCTTGAGGCATGATGCAGCAACAGCAAAATTAAGAGCTTGCTGATCATCACCAAAATAGGTGATAAGACCATAAATGAGACCGCCCATGAAGCTATCTCCTCCCCCAACCCTGTCAACGATGTGTGTAATGTCATAGGCTGGTGCCACAAAAAGGTTCCTGCCATCGAATAGTACCCCCGACCATGTGTTATGGCTGGCACTTATAGATCCACGAAGAGAAATAATTACCTTTTTAGCCTTTGGAAATTTTTCCATCAATTTACGGCAAACAGATTCATAAATAGCAGCTTCGACATGACCCTCAGTCACATCTGCACTGGCAGGATGAATTCCGAAAACCATCGTAGCATCCTCTTCGTTGCCAAGGATTATATCGCAACCTGCAACAAGTTCCGGCATAACCTCTGAAGCTTTTTTACCCCATTTCCAGAGATTCTTCCTGAAATTCAGATCGGTTGAAACGGTAATTCCTTTTTTATTAGCTGCTTCTATAGCTTCCTTACAGACAAGAGCAGCTCCTTCAGAGATAGCAGGAGTAATTCCTGTCCAGTGAAGCCATGTGATTTTTTCAAAAACTGAATCCCAATCAATCATTCCAGGCTGAATACCTGCAATAGCAGAGTTTGCTCGATCGTAAATAACCTTGCTTGCTCGTGCAACGGCACCTGTTTCAAGAAAGTAAATACCAAGCCGATCACCACCATAAATGATTTTATCTGTTCCGACCTTGTATCTCCGCAGATCCATCAAACAAGTTTCTGCAAGATCATTTTTCGGAAGACGGGTTACATAATCAACTTTTAGTCCAAAGTTGGCCAGCGAAACAGCCACATTAGCTTCGCCTCCGCCAAAAGAAGCATTAAATTGCCGAACTTGACTAAAGCGTTCAAAGCCAGGGGTAGCCAGCCTTAGCATAATTTCTCCAAATGTTACGATTTTGTTATCCATATTTTAAATTTATTCTTTATTAAAGACCAAAATATCCCATTCCTAAACCATGTAAATGAAATTCATACTTTTATCATCGACACTGCATTTTATATTTCTTACGTATGATTTGTTAATTCTTTGTAGGCTAATGAATATTAATTTTCTATTACAAATTTATTATGCTATATTTTAATAGTTAGTATATCTCTTAAGTTTTGACATATACCAAAATTATGAGATTATCACTATTAATTAGGTGTAAATGGTCAGCCAAAGTTGGACAAAAATTGAGTATAAATTAGGAGATGCCTTTTCATTTTTAAATAATTGCAATTTAGATAGTTTTTTCATTTTATGAAACTACTATTTCCATCTTTTGATCGAAGTAATTTAGCCTTCTCATTATTAATGTTTTTCTCTTTGTAAAAGACCTTGCTAATTCTACCTCTCTTTGCCTCCCAAAGAATAGATCTGCAAGGGATCATATTATTTAATGATTCATGATAACGCTGGTAGTTATAATAGTCGACAAACGCCTCTATTTGCTGTTCAAGTTCTTCCGGAAAATAGTAGTTATCCAACATTATGATATTCTTCATTGATCTGTGATATCCTTCAATCTTGCCTTGAGTTTGTGGATGATTAGGCTTGCCTCTTAAGTGATCTATTCCTTCCTGGTTTAAGTACTCATTTAAATCGTTTGAGATATAGCAGAAACCATTGTCCGAGATCAGCCTGGGGTGTTGGTTTTTCTTTAACTCCTTTACCTGTAAAGCCTTCTGGATACTACGCTCCACATAATCTGATTTCATATTTTTGCATAGTTCCCAACTGATAATATTACTGGAGTAATCGTCCAAAATTGTCAGTGCTGTCCAATATAAATATTATTCCTGATTTTTGATTCAGATAATCAGGCAATTAAGACACAAAAATATATATATTTAAAAACAATCCCCATTAAGGTTCTTAAAACAAGTCTAACTGAATTTGTCCCGGTGGTGCTTTATCCTGTAAAAATGGATGGTTCAGCCAGTCAAAAAAATCAATTTTTTAAAATTCTAAGTTCAACTAATAAGTGCAGTGAAGTGTAGAATAAAGAAGGAAAACAATCTTAAGTAAAAGGTACTGCCTTCCCTCAATATAATTTTCACTCTATGCAATTTTAATATAACCAACTTTCAGTTATTGAGCTCAATCTGATAAAAGTTCTAATTGATAGCAGAATTTCGTTCTTTGAAATAGCTAATACGCTTAACCGTGCTCCCTCTACTATAACCAGGGAAGTCAAATGCAACTTGACTAAGCGAGGTCGAGGTTATGGGACATACACTCCTGAAAAAGCTCAATTGAAAACTAATCTTCGTCAGGAATGAATGAAAACCAGAATGGATTACTTAGACTATATATCCAAAAAAAAATGTCGTCACAAAATAATGGAGATCATAGCATAAAGCTAATTACAAATAAACTTAATAATCGTCCAAGAAAAACCCTTGGATTTTATACACCTAAAGAAGTATTGTGTGATCAACAGATAGTTGACCTATTTCGTAATGTACGTAGTTACTGTCTGAAGATAAGAAATTTAGATGTTCGCCAAGCTCACTAATAAGTAACAATCCACCATCCCTGCTTATGCAGTCACATAGAAACTAAGTTCAATATTTTTACCTTGTATCAGAAAAAGGTTAAGTACGGGAGTGGAAATCTCAGTTTTTTTATCTACCATTGTACAAAGGGGTTATTGTTGTAAGCAATTCAAATATAACTAATTAGATTATATTTGAAGAACAAATACCCCTTTTTTATGAATAACTCAGGTTAACTAAATTTGTTAATGATACTTTGAATTCATTTCTTATATATAAATTTATCTTATTTTTATCTCAATTATATAACTATTTGATATTCAATCGGGTTATTTTTTGTATAGGATAGTAAATTCTTCATGAAAGACATTCTTTTTACCGATGCATTAAAACTCAGAAGGCCGAATGCCTTCAACATAATGGTAAAACCTACAGGGCCAATATGTAATTTAAATTGTACCTATTGTTACTACCTGGAAAAGAAGAAGCTTTTTCCCGGGAAGAATGACTTCAGGCTGGGGGAGGAGCTTTTGGAGAATTTCATAAAACAGTATATTGAAGCACAACAAGTTCCTGTAGTAACATTTACTTGGCAGGGAGGAGAGCCTACAATTATGGGTCTGGATTATTTTAAGAAGATAATTGAACTTGAGGATAAATATGCTGATGGTAAAAAAATTGAAAATGCATTTCAGACCAATGGTACAAGGCTGAACGATGACTGGTGTAAATTCTTTACAGATAACAACATACTGGTAGGTATCTCGATAGATGGTGAAGAACACAACCATGACCATTACAGGAAGACAAATTCCGGAGGGCCTTCCTTTAAAAGGGCAATGAAAGGAGTTGAACTGCTTCACAAGAATAAGGTTGAGTTTAATACCCTGAGCTGTGTAAACAGCTATAATGTGCATTTTGCACCTGAGACATACCGGTTCCTGAAACGTATCGGTAGTGGATTTATCCAGTTTCTGCCGGTTGTTGAACGAATTGCCAATCATCCTGAAGATGGAAGTTTAAAACTGGTGGCTCCTGGCTTTGGTGCCGATGCTTCGGTTACCGACTGGTCAGTAAATGGAAAGGACTTTGGCAGGTTCCTGATTACCATTTTCAATGAATGGGTACGGAATGATGTTGCAAAGTATTATGTTCAGATCTTCGACACAACCCTTGCTAATTATGTCGGTGAAATGCCGGGCCTATGTGTATTCTCAGAGACATGTGGCGATGCTCTTGTAATGGAGCATAACGGAGATCTTTATTCATGTGATCATTTTGTTTATCCTGAATATTTCTTGGGAAATATTACTGAGACACCGATGATTGATATGGTGAAATCGCAGCGCCAGTTTGACTTCGGGATTGATAAGCGCAACAAATTACCAAGATATTGCCTTCAGTGCGATGTCAGATATGCCTGCCATGGTGAATGTCCAAAGCACAGGTTTATTAATACCCCCGATGGTAAACCAGGTTTAAATTATCTGTGCGAGGGTTATAAGATGTTTTTCCATCATGTGGAACCTTATATGGAATACATGGCGAAAGAGCTTAAGAATAAACGACCCCCTGCGAATGTAATGAACTGGATCAGGAATAAGGATAACCAGGTTGTAAAGCCTGTAACTCCCGAAAGGAATGATCCTTGTCCATGTGGCAGCGGAAAAAAATTCAAGAACTGTTGTACGGGGAAGCCACTATATATGGCGTAATGGTGCTCAAGCACAACAGTATAAAGGTTTAAAACCTAGAACATTGAGTGGAGTGTCTTTTATTCATTATTTCCCATTCTTTGCACATCGGAATCCCATGTTGAATAAAGAAGTTTCGACCGTATTGCCTACGCGGAACGATACTGTGTAACTGAGTTCTTTTGCCTGATCGAAAAGAAAAGACCCTCCTCTGATCACTTTGGTATTGATATCGAAACTGAAAGGCTGTTTGTTCCCTTTGTATAATCGGTAACTATCCGAACACCATTGCCAAACATTTCCTCCCATATCAGTCAGTCCCACCGGAGTAGAACCGAAAAATCCCACCGGTGATGTAAAGGCAAATCCATCGGCATATTGGGCATCGAATTGTCCCCCTTGCCATACATTGGCTTTATATTGCTTATTTTCAATTAACATGTTATCCCAGCTATACAAATCAGCAGAATTTTTCCCGTTGCGAGCAGCAAATTCCCATTCGGCTTCTGTTGGCAATCGCAAACCGGCCCAGGCGCAATAAGTTTCTGCATCGTTCCAACTCACCTGGGTCACCGGATAATTGTCCTGTGCTTTTGACTTACCTGGTCCAAAAGGATATTGCCAGGATGCCCCCTTTATAAGATTCCAATTCCCGGAAGTAATGTCGTACACTCCTGCATCACCAAATTTTTCAGCATCGGTAACAAAATTTGTTGCAGACACGAATTCCTGGAATTGTTTAACTGTTACCAGGTATTTATCAATATAGAATGGTTTGATAAGAGTATCAAATTCCGGAGATTCATTTGGCAGTCGCTGTGAACCCAACCGTATTTTTCCCCCGGGAAAATATATCATCGTCCGAACGGTGTCAGCTACATTTGTGTTTACGGAAGTTTTTTCAGTAACAGGAGTTATTGAAGTCGGATTTCGCTGGCTGCAACCGGTTATAAGCAGAACTAAAAATAAGGAAAACAAAATTCTCATTAAATTCATTGTATTAATTCTTTTTTTCGTCTGCTTAATCAATTATTACTGTTATATTTATAATACTTTTTTCTAATTGCAATATCTTTCTTTCGTATCTGCAACAGCTTTGCCACCTGTAACAGGCTTAGGATGAACTTTATGAAGCATAGCTTTCATTTGTTGTACCACCTCGGCATATTTTGAATCAGCCGCAAGATTATGCAATTCTTGCGGGTCAGCTTCTTCATTATACAATTCTTCCCCCATTTTTCCGAATCCCCATTCAGTATATCGTCATTCTTCGGTACGAACGCTATGACCCGGTGTATTTCCTCTCTGAACCTGGGTAAAAGCCGGATGCTTCCATTCTGCTTCAGGATTTTGAAGAAGAGGAATTATTAGTTTTTTCATATTCCCCATTATAAAAATATTAATTGCATTTATCATCCCTTTAATTTTTCGTTCATGTTTTTGCTTCAACACATTGTTCGCCAGACACCTGTGCGAGTTGCATATTTCCCTGTATATAAAGCTGCTCTTGTGGGAGAACTTACAGGATCAACAAGAAAATTAGTTAACCGTACATTTTCATTATAAAGCTTATCGATTTGTGCTGTTTTTATAAAAGGATTCCCATGACATGACATATCTCCATACCCCTGATCATCGGTAATCACAAGGATAACATTGGGTTTGGTATTAGCCTCAGGGTTATTGCCAGATGAAGCTACAGATGCTAAAGCGGAAAAGCCGATTACTGAGCCTGATAAAAGTTTTTTCACGAAGAAAATGTTTTATCACAATAAATTTATTTTTTATAAAATTTGGTTTTTATCGCTTCTCAATTATCCCTGGTACTTTTTAAAACAACCTTATCAAAGTAAACCGTGTTATTGCTTCCTTCAAATGATATAGTCAGACGCATATCCTGTACATCATCACCTTTATGAGTGTAAGTTGCTTTATATTCCTTTTTAGTGGTTTCAACGGCGATGGGCTCTGAGGTCCAGTATACGGTGTCTCCCTCATTTGCCTTTTCAAATTTTGCCTTAATAATCGCACCGGGTTTTTCTGCTTTTGCCATAAAGGTAAGCGTATAAGTGCTTCCTTTCCGCAGGTGCAAATGGAATTTCCTGCCATATCCTATATTTTGTGAGTTCTGCGATTCCTGAAAAATAAATGAATTTGTTGCGTTGCCAGCCAGAGCAATCTTCAAAGCATTATTCCCACTCAGGCCATCATTGTTTGTAACAGAGACCCTGGTTGTATCGGATATTTTCCACTTGCTAAGAGAGTTAAACTCTGTATTTAAAAGCGGATTAGTTGGAGGCGGAGCAGGTGCAGTCACACCGGTTAAAATGTTCAAAACATCCTGATCCCAGCCCCATTCAGAGTCAAAGATGCTCCAGTCCCAGGCATTACCTGCCACAGCATGGGAACAGAAATACATACTTCGAATTTCCCTTTACCTATTTGTTCAGCCATGAATTTTGTAAACTCAAGAAAATCTTCATCGGTTATTGTGACATTCATTGCACCCCATTCAGTTACCACTACGTGCTTCCCTGTTTTAACTGACCATTTAGTCATTATATCAAAGCGGTCAGTCAAGTCTGTCTTCCAGGTTGAGAATTGACTCAGAAAGACATCTTTACCTTTGGGCATAGTAAATTTTCCTGGCTCATAAATATGAACAGCTGCCATAATGTTTTTATCCTGTTCAAAGCCTGTCCCATCGCAAAGCTTATATGTAAGATAGGTAGAATTTATGTATTTATCAGTCCATTGAGGCTCATTCCACTGAGGTCCGCCGATAAGTATCGTTCGGGTTGGGTTGGTTTTCCTAATCGCGGGCATAACTGCATTATACCATTGCAGCACAATATTATTATCCGGTATTCCTGCAAGTCTCGGTTCATTTAACAGTTCAAAAACAATATTGTCCGGATAATTCTTATAATAATCTGCATATGCTTCCCATTTCTTTACGTATTTGTTCAGGTCCGTGCCTTTTCCGGAAATAATCATACATAGATTAATAGCAAGATCATTATCGATAGCACTTTGCACAACCGGTGCAAAAAGTTGCGGACCATCATTGGGCAAATAACCTATAAAAACCCTTACGCACGAAAACCCGGCACTTTTTATTGCTTTTAAATACCCTGAAGCAATATTATATGTTTCCTGTACATCATCAGGCGAAAATTCAAAATTCAGATTAATACCTTCTACCAACTGCTCAAACAATTCATGGCCGGGTGCCTTAGCGTTTTTATCCGGCTTAACCAAATTTTTGTTTTCCTTACAGGCGTATGAAATTAGTGCGGACCAAATCAATACGGTCAAAGTCAGAAGAGTTGAAAGAAGCTTCCGTAAATAACTCCCAGATTGCTTAGATTTATTTTGATTTAAGAAGAGAATTTTCATTTTTTAAATTTTGTTTTTCTGAATATAATTTTGTTTTTATTTTGATTGGTTCTGATCTTATTATTAACAATGATCAATAATTCCTTGTGCTTCTTAAAGCAACCCTGTCAAAATAAACGGTGTTATTGCTTCCTTCAAACAGTATTGTGAGTCGCAAGTCATTAACATTATCACTATTGTGGTTATATTCAATAACATATTCTTTTATACCGGTCTCCACTACAACAGGATCGGATGTCCAGTATTTGACACCTTCCCCATGAGCCTGTTCAAATCTCGCTTTTATTACCGCCCCTGGCTTTTCGGCACGTGCAAGGAAAGTCAGCTTATATGTGTTGCCTTTTCTCAAGTGCAGATTGAATTTATTATGAACTTTAAATGTAGTTTTCGGGGCTGGATTAAATGGGTATGGGTTGAAGTCGGTTTCCTGGTAAATAAATGCTTTTGCTGAATCGCCTGCCAGTGAAACCCTTAACGCATTATTTCCGCTCAGTCCACCATCTTTTACAATAAAGACTCGTGAGGTATCTGATACTGTCCACCTGTTTTCAAAAGAATTGAATTCCGGGTTCAGAAGCGGATTGGTGGGAGGAGGAGCCGGAGCCTTCACTCCTGTAAGAATATCAAGCATATCCTGATCCCAGCCCCATTCGGAATCGAAGATTGACCATACCCACTTATTACTGAACTGGGCGGTATAGTATATCGATCCTATATCTCTTTTTTTCAGTTCCTCAAAAAAGAACCTGGTATACTCTATAAGCTCAGAATGGTCTATTGTAGGAGTTTGCGCCCCCCACTCAGTCATAATTGCAGGTTTTTTATATTTTTTACCCCAGTCATCAATCAGATCAAGTCTGCTGGTTATTTCTGTTTTCCACTGAGGAAAATCACTAAGTTTAACATATTTACCTTGTGGCATTGTTAAACGGGTAGGAACATAATGGTGAAAAGCGCCAACAATGTTTTTATCCTCCAAAAAACCTGTACCATCATCCAGTTTATAAGTAAGATGCTCAGGCGTAAGATACATTGATCCCCATTGAGGCTCATTCCACATAGGTCCACCTATAAGAAGTACCCTTTTAGGATTAGTTCTTCTTATAACTGGGATAACAGAATTATACCATTCCATTACAACGTCTTTATCTTTCAGACCTGAACCGAAAGCAGGTTCATTTAATATTTCAAAAACAAGATTATCGGGATAATCCTTATAGTATTCCGCAATCGCTTCCCATGCTTTCATAAATGATACCTTTCCCTCCTCGTTCCCAAAATATAAGAACACTATTACCAGATCACGCTCAATTGCATCCTTTATTGCCTGCTCATAAATACCTGGATCGTCTGTTTTATAGCCGGCAAAGATCCTCACGCTCTCAAATCCGGCAGATTTAACTGCATCAAAATATCCAGGTTCATAAAGAACCTTATCCGGAAAGTCGGTAAAAGTAAAATCGGTATTGATCCCGTTTTTCAAATGCTCTATAACCATTTTCGGAGTCATTGATTCTTTTTCGCTAGCAGTGTGATAGGATTTACAGGCAAATGAGTTTTTTAATATAAGCTTACTTGAATACAGGCCGGGTAGCAGAAGCAAAAGGACTAGAGTAAGTAATAATTTATTCATAGTTTAAATTTTGATTGTGGTATTTTTATGCTTGTTGAGCATGATCGATTTAAAAATTATTAATAAATATTAAAGACGTGAAAAGATCTTTTATAATTTCTGATATTTCTCAATTTCCAGAAACAGCCTGAAGATGCCATTCGGGAACCCTTTATAATCGAGTGCTTAGCCGAATTAAGGAAAATAGAAAAATAAGTAGTCAATAGAATGAGGATAAAAAAATTCTCATGTCTGAAGATATTTTTTAATAACTTAAAACTATGCCTGTATGCATGGTAAATGTAGGAACCTTTACAATTATTCTATTTCCTTTTTCCTCGTATTTCAGCTTTTTACCACCCGGAATCTGGTATACATTTCTTATTTTTTCAGGAACCTGTACTTGTATTTCAACACCCGGTACTGGGAGAAAATCTTCAATTACCATAACTTCTCCACGCTGAAGAGCCGGGCTGTATAACAGGTGGGCTACGTACCTATTTTGCTTTTCCTGCTTCAGGAAGCTGACCCTTCCGCAACTTGGTAAACTGTTGACAACAAGCATGGGAGACTTGTAGAGTAAATCGATTGCATTGTTTACCATTTCCCGGTCTAACCTTAGTGCATGTGTAAAGTAAAGCTTATCGAGATTATGAGTGAAAAAGATAACATTCCCATTTCGAACCACTGCAGGATATTGAGAGTCCTCTAACTTGTATGGTGTCTGGCAATGGCTGGAATAGTGTTCATAAGTACGGTTAAAGTAAGGCTCACGAATAGTTGCAAGCTCTTTTCCGCTGGTAAGCTTAACAAGTAATCCAGCCTCGTAATTCAGAAAAGGTGTTGTAACAACATTTTTGCCAATCTCCGTTTTTACAACGGTATAATCAAAATTGAAGTCGGATTTCTTAAGGTATTCTGTGCCTACATCCAGGATAAATTTCTTACCTACTTTATCAAGCGCCCCTTCGCCAAAAACAATCAGTTTTCCTCCCTTTTTAACCCAATTATTAATTAGTGACGCCTGACTGTCATCTAAGCACGGATGACCTGGAATAATGACCATTTCCAACTCGTCGAGGTTTTTCTCATCTGCTATAACAAAATCCTTATGTGTTTCCAGAAGCATATTGACTACCCCACGGTCGGCGTTATTATCGAGAGTAAGCCATATACCCAGTCGCGATACCGGCACCCCACCCGGCCCATATTGCTCGATCTGCTCAACATATTTATAGGCTTCTCCAATATTCCGGTAAGTATCCATGTCCATCTCGCCCGATGGGTGTAACTGATCTCCAAAGTTGCATGCTGCTCCATAAGAGATCATTGCTGCAGCTTCATATTTGATGGCATCAGAATTTTTAAAACCTCCAAATTCTCCCCATGACTTATGAAACTTGCCGCTCATGGCAACTATAAAAGTTCCCTGCCCCAGATGATATTTTGATTCAAGAGGAAGTTTATCATATCCACCCCAGGTGGTGGGAAGGTCTTCCAACTCCTGCTGGGTATTTAAATCGAATAAGCGTTCTGTAAAAGTCACATTATTTCTCACATGAGGAGTACCGTTAAAATATATAGTGGCGTTGGGGTAATATTTTGCAATCAGCAATCGAAGCTCTTTTTCCTGAGCCTTTACTGCCAGTGCGTTACTCTTAATTACTTCTTCGGGATTATTAAGGTCAATCCCTTCTTCCCTCATCCTCTTTAGGCAAAATTCACAATAGCATCCCTTGACATGGTAGATGTCGAACCAAAAACCATCAACAGGATATTTTTGGCATATCTCTTCCACCTGTTTCTTAATAAGTTCATTATAAGGCCCTCCTGCAGCCGGACAAAGCTCTTTCCATGAAGTAAAGGGTTTTACATCTGTAATTTTGGCATTGAAATCCCAATTGGTCGCCTGGTAAGATCCATCTTTATTCCTTGCACACCATTCGGGATGAGTTTCAGCGTCGTTAGCTGACCAGCCAACAGTGAAATAAATAGGACATTTCACCCCAATTTCGTGGCAGGCTTCTATTTCGGCTCCCAGCAAATCGAATTTCAGGTTAGGGTGAACATTACCAATTTTAGTTGGATAATAACTCCAGCCATGATGACCTTTGGCAAAAATATTGATCTGATTGATGTGCCCGGTTTTCAGTGCATCCTGAAACTGCTTTTTATCGAATTTTTCTCCAATCCCGGGTATGAGTTCGGAGGTATGGAAATCCAGATGTACCTGACGGGTAGGTAATGGTTCACTGACAGTTCGCTGTGGTTGGGCCAGGCTATTCATAGTAATGAACAGTAGACCGATGATCAAAAGATTTCTTAATGTATTCATAATGTTTTAGTTATTTTTTTCTATTACAAATATTCCTAATTTTCATACTGATTCTCAATAAAACTACCGATAGATTGATACTTCCGGTAGATTTCTGCATACCTTGCTGCATTAAGTGGATTAGGGAAATACTCCTTTTCGAAACCCTTACCCATTGCTTTTTGGGCATCTTCCACTTTCGGATAAATTCCAGCCACTACGGCGGCAAACATGGCTGCACCAAAGGCACAAGTCTGTTCCGTACGTGCTACTTTGATCGGCATATTCAACACATCGGCAAGGGTTTGCATCACGAAAGACGATTTTTTGGCAACTCCGCCTAATCCGATAATCTCTTTAATTTCAATACCTTCGCAAGAAAAACGGTCGATGATTGCTTTGGACCCAAATGCAGTAGCTTCAACCAGTGCCCTGAAAATCCGGGGTGCGGTAGTGCCTAATTTTAGACCCATAATTGCTCCAGCAAGCTCTTGATTTGCATCAGGGGTACGACGGCCATTCATCCAATCTACCGCTATAATGGAAGACTCTCAATCGGGATATCCATAGCTTCGACTGATAAACTTGGTATAATCCGATCTAAGGTATCGGCTATCAGTTTTTCACGGGTCTCAGAATCAATCAAATTACTTTCGGCAAGAATATTTTCGATTGGCCAGGATATGACTTTTCTGAACCAGGCATAAATATCGCCAAATGCCGATTGTCCTGCCTCAAGACCTATGAAGCCAGGTACAACCGAACCATCAACCTGGCCACAGATTCCGGAAATCAGCTTATCATTAATCTGGTTGTAAGGAGCAATCATAATATCGCAAGTGGATGTTCCGATAGCTCTTACCAGAACATTGGGTGTAATTTCTCCACCCACAGCTCCAAAATGACAATCGAAGCCTCCAACACCAACTGCTACATTAGTTGATAAACCCAAGCGTTCAGCCCATTCTTCGGTCAATGTCCCCACCTTTACATCACTCGTGTAGGTTTCGTTGTATAATTTAGCTCTAAAACCTTTTAAAATCGGATCCAGTTCGGATAAAAAAGCATCTGACGGCAATCCACCCCAACCTTCGAACCACATGCCTTATGGCCGGCTGCACAACGGCTTCTCAAAACTTCAATTGGTTTTGTCTTACCTGTCAGCAACGCGGGCATCCAGTCGCAATGCTCAATCCATGAATAGGCAGCTTTGCGCAGATTATCATCCTGACGCAATACATGAAGCATCTTGGCCCAGACCCATTCCGAAGAATAGATTCCTCCTTCAAACTGGGTAAAATCAAGCTCCCATTTTTTGGCAAGTGCGTTAATCTCTCTTGATTCTTTGATGGCTGTATGATCTTTCCAGAGCACAAACATGGCATTGGGATTGTCTTCGAACCCTGAGGTTAAAGCCAGGGGTAAACCGGATTCGTTGACCAATACCGGTGTGCTACCGGTAGTATCGAACGAAATACCGACTACATTCTTTGCAACCTCCATGCCTGCTTTTCCCAAAGCTTCATTAATTGTGTATTCCATCGATTCAATATAATCGAGAGGGTGCTGGCGATAGTGATCCTTTGTCGGATCACAATATTTACCAACCGCCCAACGCGGATAGTTTTTTACAGCCGATGCAATTTCATCTCCATTGAAAGCATTTACGATCAAAGCCCGTGCTGAATCAGATCCATAATCGAAACCTATTACCTATTTAATATCTAACATCTTTTACAGATTGTAAATTATTAATGAACTGCAATTTCCTTAACCGTTGTTTTTCTTACGCCAACAAATCCAAAATAGGCAACAAATGCAAAACAGAACATGGGTATAAAAAATCCAACAGCCATATTAAACTTATCAGCAATTAAGCCCATTATCGGAGGACAGAAAGCACCACCAGCTACAGCCATAACCAAAAAGGATGATCCTTTTTTGGTTAATGCCCCCAAATCACTTATGCCTAAGGAAAAAATGGTAGGGAACATTACTGACATAAAAAAATAACTACTGAATAAGGCAACAACAGATAGGTATCCTAATCCTAATACAACTAACAGAAGTAATACCGTATTTATCAATCCGTATAATATCAGCATCTTCCCTGGGGAAACATACTTCAGGATAAATGCACCGCTCAACCTGCCCAACCAAAATAACCCCATTCCGCCAAAAGCCAGAATCAGGGATGCAGCCTGTTCTGGATTGCGAGGCATAAATAACTCACCAAAATAACCCAGGCTTTTCATAACCTGTTCAATGGTTGTCTGAACATTTGGAACTTCTTCGGTTACATAGTTGATAAAAAATGAATTAACACCTGTCTGACCTGCAACATACAGGAACTGGGCAACTACTGCAAGGATAAAGAATGGATGCTTAAGCAGCATCCTCATTGGAGGATCCTCCTCTGTATCCTTTTCCGAATGTTCTTTGATATCGGGCAGCTTTGTGAATAAAAATGCGATAGCAACAACCAGTACCACACAACCTATTATCATATATGGTGTAAGAAGCGAATCAAATTTTGTATTCCCCCCTTTACCTTCCGCACCAAAAATTAAAAGTCCTCCAATCAGCGGACCCAGAATCCAACCCAGTCCATTGAAGGACTGTGAAAAGTTGATGCGCTGTGAGGCCGATTCTTTTGGACCCAAAACCGTTGAATATGGATTTGCTGCTGTTTCCAGGCATGCTAAACCACAAGCGATAACAAACAAAGCCATTAAAAATGGGATGAATGTACCAAAAGTAGCCGCTGGATAAAATAAAAACGCTCCAATTGCAAAAAGTCCTAGTCCAAGAATAATTCCAAATTTATACCCAAACCGTTTCATGATCAGTCCTGCGGGGATAGCCATTACAAGATACCCTATATAGAGAGAGAATTGAACAAATCCTGATTGTGCTTTTGAAACATGAAGTACATTCTGAAAATGCTTATTTAGCACATCGAGTAGTCCATGAGCAAATCCCCATAAAAGGAATAAACTGGTAACGAGTACAAAAGGGATGAGATAACTTGTTCCATCAGGGCTCTTAATAAGTGAAACTGATTTTTTATTCTTGTTCATAAAAAAGTAATATTAATTTTGGGTAAAAGCTTCCTTGATTTCTGTGATAGTTAAATTGAATAATTTTTCAGTGATTAAGCTCAATTCCTTTTCGTCACCAGTTATATGAAAAATCCGTTGAGTATGAATGATTTTTTGTCCGGGAGAAAGATAGGCTGCGGGAGAGGAGCTTTCAATTTCATAGAAGGGGCCCATAATAGATCCATCCTCAACCGGACCGTCGTTATACGAGTTAACTACATCTCCCTTAAACGGATCCTGGTTTCCCCATTTTGAGTTTACATATTCTGATGGTTCTTTCGGTATAGAAAACCAAAGCAAAGTAAGTACTTGTTTTTGGCCGTCATAGCTACCACAATAAGGCAGAGCAAATTTTGGATGGACACCTATTTTACTTCTATATTTTCCATCTATTTTAAAATAAATAACCCCATCCTTTATTAAAAGCCTGTCTGCAGGAACCTTTCCGAAATAATTATCTGTGACTATTTTACCCAATTCGTTTCCCATCCCTTTCTTAAAAGGAATAAAAACTACACCCACTGGTGATGGATTAAACTGGGACAAAATCCATAAAGACAGGACCCCTGTTTGCTTATTCCACTCTGTAACTCCTTTGTTTATCAGAATATTTTCAGATTCATAAGCTACATATTTCAATGATTTATCAATAGGGCAATTCAATGCATTTTCAACCTCTTGGGGATCAAGTAATTTTACATTTCTTTCGATTCCTATATTTAGAATAGTCCCGGTGTAATTTTTTAAAGTAAATTCTTTTTGAAAACTAACACTTTGAGGGGTTTTTCTGACAACATCGAATGCTAATACATCAAGTTCTTTAGGGACCACCCAGTTTTCAAATATTTGTTCTTTCCCTTTTTCAAAATATATTGAAAAAGGACCTCCCTCCGGGCCTAACCAAAGACGTTCTTCACCTCCATAGGGGTTGAATTGCGTGCTAACTTTTCCTGATTTAAAAAGGTTATAATTTATCCAACCAAAACTTAAGCCTTTATCGCCTGTGGCGGTGCTGGTAAAAACCCGGCCCTGGTAATTTTTTGAAAGTAGAACTTTAGCATTTCCATTATTCAATTCAATCACGTCACAATAATTTTTGAGAAAGGATTTGTCTTCACTATATGTGTTTCCTTCAGACTGTTTCATAAGTTTCTTTGTTTTTCCATCCCTATTCTGTTGCGTCGAGCAAGCAAAAACGGGAAGCATGATTATTAATATTAAAAAGACTACTTTTCTCATTCCATTTAGTTTTTTAATAAACCGGGCTTTCGCCCGGTTTAACCCCATAACCAACTAACCAACTAACCTATTTATATAATGGACCGAAAGTATTACATGATCTATAATCAGAACCTTCTTCATCGCTCCCAAAAGAATTCCAAGCACTTGGACGGAAAATATTTTCGTCACTTACATTGTGCATACAAACCGGAATTCTTAGAATCGATGCGAGAGTAATTAAATCAGCTCCGATATGACCAAATGAAATAGCACCATGATTTGCACCCCAATTTGCCATTACTGAATAAATATCTTTGAAAGGTCCTATTCCGTTAATCCTAGGTACAAACCATGTTGTAGGCCATGTTGGATCTGTACGTTTATCTAATACTTCATGAATTCCGGTAGGCAATTCAACTGTCCATCCTTCTGCCAACTGAAGAACCGGGCCCTGTCCCTTAACGAGGTTAAGTCTACACATTGTTACCGGCATCTCACCTGCTGTTTTAAACTGAGAAGAGAAACCTCCACCCCTGAAATATTCTATGTTACCTGGACACCACCTCGTGTTTTCAAGACATTTGTCTGTTTCTTCCTTGGATATATTCCACCATGGTTTCATCACAGGTTTACTATCTTTATCTCTTTGCTGAGCAGTAGCATCAAGTGTTGTTGAACCTGAGTTTATTAAGTGTATTATTCCGTTAGCTGCCAGGCCTGATAATTCATGTCCAGTTACACGTTTAACTGATTCTGGACTCCAATATGTTCGAACATCTGAGAAAATCTGAGCAGTATTAGTCAGCAGGTGCCCAAAAAGCATGGATACCCCGTTCAGACTATCATTTTCAGTAGCAAAAACAAATGCCTCTCTTATACCGTTCCAATCAAATGATGAATTTAATATAGCCTCTGTAAAATCACCATTGGGATAAAAGTCTGTCCACTGACGTTGCCCCTGGAATCCTCCCGCAATCGCATTCCTTCCCCTTGCTTCTTCACCAAATCCCATCTCTGCAAGCTTCGGATTTCCAACCATCAAATCCTTCATAATAAGGGTCATTTTCACCACAATCTCCCATTCCCAGTCCTTCCTTTTACGGTCTGAAGGCTTCTTGTTTACATCAGTTCCTTCTATACATTTTTCCTTAACCCATGCCATTGCCAGATCAAATTCTTCTTTGACATAGATTCCTTGTTCAATCCTACGGAGGATTTCTGTCATGTCCACAAATTCAGTCCTCATTCCGAGATAATCTTGAAAGAAATCCGGATTTACAGTTGAACCAACAATTCCCATTGAAGTATATCCTATTGACAGGTATGTTTTTCCTTTCATAATAGCAGCAGCCAATCCTGCTTTCACAAACCGTAATATTTTAATCGATACATCTTCAGGAATCGACTGATCATCTGAATCCTGTACATCTCTCCCATAAATGCCAAATGCAGGCAAACCTTTTTGCGTATAACCTGCCAATGCTGATGCCAGATAAACAGCTCCCGGGCGTTCCGTTCCATTGAAACCCCATATTGCTTTGGGAATCAGAAAATTCATGTCCATTACTTCTGCCCCGTAACACCAACAAGGAGTTACAGTCAGGGAAACAGCTACTCCTTCTCGTTCGAATTGATCAGCACAACGGGCTGAGTCAGCAATACCTCCAATAGTAGTTTCCGAAATGACACATTCAACTCTTTCGCCGGAAGGGAACCGAAGATTAGCCTCGATGAGCTGGGCTGCGGCTCTTGCCATATTCATGGTTTGTTCTTCTAGGGATTCCCGGATCCCTCTTTCCCGACCATCAATTACCGGACGAATACCAACTTTGGGTAATCGTCCTATTAATCTGTTTGTCATTGAAATAAATTTTAAGTTGTTATATCAATATATATATTAAAAATAGTTAATCGTTTAAGCATAAATTACATTTCCGCGGTATCGATCCTGAGAGTCAAGGAATGTTTTTCTTTTCCCCCATCGGGTTCTTATAGCCTGGGTTGTCTGGCTGACCTTGATTTTACAAGTTGGCCTTGTCAATTTTAATTGATTTGTATCTGCTGGCAGTTTTCCAGTAAAGGAATAGTCGGCAATACGTAACAAAGTAAAGTTATAATTTCCTGATGAACAAACTTTTAAATACAAATTTTATGAACAATGTTACGAATTGTTATGAATAAACTAAAAGTTAAGGTGAATCATTATCTTCTGATGATAAATGAAATGGAATTGTCAGAAGTTCATTGTAAAATCCGGACACCTTGACCACATCTGGCCGGTTCAATTGCAATTATCATAAATATTATAACAACAAGCATTTAATTCCAAGAATGGTCAATTTACTCCAGCGAAAGGGGGTCAGAGCCACTGGCTTCTCCACCTGAAACTAAAGCTGTTCATCAATAGAATCGAATGGACGTATCCGAAAACAATGCCGGATTGGCCGCATTACTATATAGTCAGAAGTAAGGTTGATGAAAATCTATTCGTAAAACTTGTTGAACATATTCGACAGTATGGATACCCAAGTAACTTTTACAAAAAAACCATTACCTACTATGAGGAGGATGGGTTAATTTATTGGACAATGGGAAATCCGATTAATGAAACGACAGTAATCAACAGAACTGCCAAAGAAAACTCTTATGAGGAAAGACTGAAAAATGGTACTTTACCCTGAATTTTAAGCTTTTGCTTTAAATTACCATACATTTAAACCTACCTTCATTTAATATACACATTTTATCTCAATCAGTGAGATATTTTTACTACTTTCATGTGTAATTTCAATTCAAAGCCGATGAACAGGATAAAAGAAGTACTTGATGAGCGGGGGATCAAACAGACCTGGCTTGCAGAGCAATTGGGGAAGAGTTTTAACATGGTTAATTCATATGTTCAGAATCGAAGACAGCCAAGTCTTGAGGTTCTTTATAAGATCGCAAAGATTCTGAATGTAGCCTGAATTATTCATAAAAAGGGGGTTTTTGTTCTTCATTTACAACTTAATTAGTTATATTTGAAGTGCTTACAACAAAAACACCCCCCTCTATTATGATAAACAAAAATACAGAAAATTTCACACCA
>Ga0209748_1000355_pt1 | contig 25064 bp, 21 predicted proteins | sample BarGraIncu00421A_FD_185490 | JGI IMG/M metagenome (GOLD analysis project Ga0209748, IMG submission 185490) | Arctic peat soil microbial communities from Barrow, Alaska - Barrow Graham LP Incubations 004-21A (SPAdes) (version 2) | ecosystem: Environmental > Terrestrial > Soil > Wetlands > Peat... | reverse complement strand
TGTTGATATTTTTGATTTTAAATCACGTAAAAAAATTCATTTAAAGAAAGGAAATGGTATCCGTGATTTGACTTCTGATAATATTTTTTCACTGCTTACCGATAGACGTGGAAATATTTGGATTGGAACTGCTTGGGAGGGTGTTAACCGGATTGATCCTGCTTTAAAACAAGTCATTCGTTTTAAGAAGAGTGAAACGGGAAATAATAATTTAAGTGTCTCTATTATTCGACTATATGAAGATAAAAGTGGTGACATCTGGATGTCCATTGACCCTGAGGGATTCAATAAATTTGATTATCGAACAGGGAAAATGTCATATTTCTTGAGACTAAATGAGGCCCGAAATACAGTTGGCGCTATTACTGCTTTGGGTTTTTATGAAGATTCTAAAGGTAGATTTTGGATTGGTACACGTGGACAAGGATTAAATTTATTTGATCGTATAAATAAAAAGATGGAACCATTAATTATTAAAGATGAAATAGCTAATGGTGATGTTTTCGGAATTCTTGAAGATGAAAAAGGAGCTATTTGGGTTAGTACTAACAAGGGTATATCTAAATTTATTGTCAAAGATACAAGTCGTTCATTAGCTTTCACGAAAAGAAATTTTGATGTGCTTGACGGGTTACAAGCTAACCAGTTTAATTTGTTGTCGGCTTTTAAAAGTCGAAATGGTGAATTATACTTCGGTGGAGTAAATGGAGTTAACTATTTTAAACCTCAGGAAATTGTATATAATACCAGCAAACCGAATGTTGTCTTTACCAAGTTTTCGATTTTTAATGTCATAATGACGCCAAACACCAAGGGGTCTCCTTTGAAAAGTGATATATCAGAGTCCAAGACGATTGTACTAAATTATGAACAGTCTCTTTTCTCGATAGAATTTGTAGGAATGAATTTTACACAACCCCAAAAGAACCAATATGAAAGTATTCTTGAAGGCTTTGAGACAAATTGGCGATATCTTGGAGTAGAAAGAAAAGTAACCTATACAAACCTTGACCCGGGAACGTATGTTTTGAAAGTTTTGGCTTCTAATAATGATGGATTGTGGAATGATAAAGCAGCTACATTAACCATTGTTGTTTTACCACCTTGGTGGAAAGAAACCTGGTTTAAAGTTTTAGCCTTATTCCTTTTTGTTACTTTACTTACAATCGCTATACGGATACGTTTTAGGCAATTAACAAAACATAATGCTGAGCTTGAAGAAAAGGTACTAATAAGGACAGAAGAAATTTCTAAAAGGACTGAAGAGTTATCAAAGCAGTCTTTAAACCTGGAAACAATCAACAATGAACTGATTAAATCGAATGCCACGAAAAATCGTTTGTTTTCGATTATTGCTCATGATCTGCGAAGTCCGTTTAATAGCTTAATAGGAATAGCCAACTATTTGAAAGAATATTATTATGAGCTAGACGATACACAACGTCATGAAATGATTTCTAAGATTGAAAAGTCGTCCAGTAATTTCTATGATTTACTTTCAAATCTTTTGCTTTGGTCGATGACACAAAATGATGCACTGAAACTAAATCCCGAATCTGTAAATCTTTTACTAGTTATAGAACAGACATTTTTAACTCTAAAAGGAAATATTGACGAGAAACACATTCATCTCGAAACTGACTTGTCTGATATCACTATAGTTGCTGATAACAATCAGATACAGGCAATCATACGAAATCTGCTCTCCAATGCTATTAAGTACAGTAAGGAAGGTGATGTGATTTCGATCAGTTGTCGTGAAACATCAACAGATATGGTCGAGATAAAAGTTGTGGATCAGGGAGTTGGGATGTCCGAAGAAATCAAAAAACATCTGTTTGATTCATACCAGATCCAATCACAACCGGGTACCAATAATGAAAAAGGTACCGGTTTGGGATTGACCATCGTATATGATTTTGTAACACTTCATAAAGGCAGTATTCAGGTTGACAGTAAACCCGGAATGGGAACAACGTTTGTTATCCTCCTTCCGAAACAATCAACGCAATAAACCCAATAGTGCATCGTATGCATACCCCAGAACGATTGAACCTGCGAGGATAAAGAAGATGTAGAGGAAAATCGCCCTGCGTTTCATGATGATGTTTAGTCCTCCGATGACTCCAAGACTTGTAGCAGGACCCGAAATCATAAAAGCGAGTAATGTTCCGTCACTGGCTCCAGCATCTCTTAAAACGGATAATAATGGAACTATGGTAGCATCTGAGATATAAAGTGGCAAACCTATCAGACTGGCCAGGGGTACAGAATAAAAATGATTACCCGAAAAAAGAGTCATAACCCATGCATCCGGGACATAAGTCTTGAGCAGATATGCGATTGCAACAAACAGGATGAACAAAGGAAGAACTTTTTTAATACCCAGATCAATAAAGGAGTTGATGATTTCTTTCACCTTGAATTTTTCCAAAAGTGAAGGTTTTGCTTCCAGTGTTGCTGTGCAACAATTGTTATTGTCTTTGGAAATTGATTTCACAGTAACATTGCAACAGTCATAATTGTCAATGAGTAAAAGTTGTGGCGTAACACTACTGCAACAACTTATAACCGGTTCTTCCTTTTTGATCCAAAGCTGATCATCAAGTAACCGTGTGTTTTTTTCAATCAAATGCGTTGCAAAGCCACAAACCAATCCCAGTATAATAGAAGCTACTGTCAAAGCAACGGCGAATTTAATTCCCATAAACCCTGAAAGCAACACAAAAGTATCAGGACTCATCAATGGTGACGAGACCAGAAATGCCATGATCGGACCCCATGGAAGTGCAGTAGTCAGCAATGACAGGACGACTGCCATGGTTCCGCATGCACACAATGGCGTGACGGCTCCTATAGTGACACTGCCGGGAATCATCCATTGTGGACGTTTCAGGAAGAGGGCCTTTGCCTTTTCGGGTTTGATGTAAACCGCCAACAGGACTGCAATAAAAATACTGATAAACAGATAAAATCCGTCGTAATAGAGTGTGTTGAAAATGTAACTGATTAATCCGGTTAACAATGAAACGATAGTTGAAAACATGTTTGAATCTCCTTTTGCTTAAATTGTTAATTGATGATGCAAAATTGGAGATATCTCAAACTATTTCTCTTGACCTATGTCAAGAAATGCATTTGTATGTTTTTATTTAGTGAAAATTATAATTTATTGTTTTGCAAAAAAGTGAAGTACTTTATGTGTATTGTGATTTCAATTTGTCTGAAATATGAATTATTCTTCAAACAGATTTCCGGGAAACGGTCATAGAGCTGAAATCCATTTGTAATCTTATTATAATTATTACAATCTTAATTATTACAATTGCAATAATTATGATTGTAATAATTTTATCGTCAAGATGAAACCTTTTTTTATAAAACTATGAATTTCAAGATTATTGTATTGTAAGTTAGGAGAATGTATTTTAAAATGCGGTGTGTTTTGATATCTCAGCTACTAATATATTTAGGGGCAGATTCAAATATTGACAGTTTCTTTTATTCAACAATAAATTATTTATCCAAAAATTATAATGTTGGAAAAGTATTCTCCAGAAACGCGTCAAGAAATGCGGGAGACAAGTTTTTTCCTTAAACGGCTGAGTGTTTCGGGTTGGATACCCAGGTATGAAGCAATGAATTGGAGGGGAACCCGGTTGACGATGCCGGGGTTTTCTTTGAGCAGGAGTTGATATTTTTCGATGGCGGGAAGTTTGCTGTTGCGCCACTCATTTTTCTGCATAAACATGAGTTCCTTTTCGGCAATGATTCGTCCGACTTTTTGCCAGAAAGTCGAAACAGTATAGAGATATTGAAGATCGCGATAAGAAATAGTCAACAACACAACATCATCCAAAGCTTGAGTGCTTGTGTTTGAAGGTGTTTGCGTGATAAAACTAACTGTGGAGGTAGCAAATGTATTTGTGCCACACAAACAAACCGTGGCTTCTTCCCCGTCTGCATTGTAATAAGTCCGCACCAATCCCGAAACCATAAAGGCAAAATGTGTGCAGGTCTTGTTTTCTTCAATAAAATGCTCCCCTTTCTTCAATTCACGAATAGCAAAATAGGGTATTGCCAGATCAAAGTCATCAGCATTAAAGGCTGTGATGTTTTTCAAATAATTCCTGAACAGATTGATGGCTTCTTCGATCTTCATTTATTGAATTTAATTAAAAGCGCCTGTTACGCATGAACAAACTTACTAAAAAATAAAGAAATAATTTTGTAAAAATATCCGGATTATTTATCAAAAATACCCTTATTAAAACACCCCTGTATGAGCATGAAAAGCAGCCCAAAACACTTTCATATGACTTTTCTATAAAATTAACATAAAACTACCTTATAACCTCTTTAATACCAATTTAAAACCAATTCTATAGAGTAGTATTAGATTGGTTTCAAATTGGTTTTATATTGGTTTTATATTGGTTTTGAGGGAACTTTTTATGGAAGGTTTATCATGCGCTTACAGGCTGAATATGGGAAGGGTAAAAGCAGGGTTTTTTGGAGTTAAAATGAGGTCAGAAAAACTACTTGTTTCACGAATTGAGAAAAGTGTTTTATTAATTGAATACTCCCGAACACTCCCACTTTTTTGCATATTCTAATCTTTGATCATTCTGAATTAAAAATGTTCATGTAGCTTTGCATATTCAAATCAACGCACGAATGAAAGAAATTCCTGAACATATTCCTTGTGGCTTTTCGATACCAACTGCAAATCCTCACGCCGTGTCGGCAAGTTTGCCGACGATTGCTGACGTGATTGGTTATGAGGATAAACTGGCTGCTGTGATACGGAAAATGCAATCGGGATACCCGCGTTTCTTTATGAATAAGTTCGTACAGGCTGTTCGGGATGATTTTTTTGAAAAGGAGAATGTTTCAACTGAGTTTGATCTTATACCGGTTTCTTCGTTACATGGCGTTTCATTAATTGCGAATCAACTGGGTAATGATTTTCAAACGCTGAGTGTTAAAGGTTTCGATTTTATTAAAATCGAGAAATCATCTGAATATTTTGCAGCTGTTAAATCGTTCATTCAAAATAACGGGTTGAACCCATCGTCGCGCAAAGCCGAAGATTATTTATTAAAAGGTGGGATTGTTACTGAGGAGTTTAGTGAGGATAAGGAAGATGCATTGACTGCAGAGTCGACCATCAGAAATTATTTGGCCGATGCCTATGAAGTGAAATCAGCGGAAGATGTAATACTTTGTAATACAGGAATGAATGCTGTTTATACTGTATTTGAGGCGATTAAGAAAGTACAATCACGGAAGGGGAGGAGGTTGTTTGTTCAGCTTGGATGGCTGTATCTGGATACGATCGAGATCATCAAAAAATACAGTAACGATAAATATTTTCAAATCACCTCAAACAGTTTGGATGAACTGGAGAATTGGCTTGTAAATAATCATCAGGAAGTTGCCGGCCTCTTTACTGAAGTTCCGAATAATCCATTGATTCAGTGTCTGGATCTTCCAAGACTGCGAAAAATTACTCAAAAATACGGGATACCGGTTATTATAGATGCCACGATCGCTACTCCGTTTAACATGGAGGTGTTGGAATATTCAGATATTGTGACTGATAGTCTTACAAAATTTGCCTGTGGGCATGGCGATGTGATGATGGGAGCCATCGTGTTGAATCATAAAAGTGAGATTGCATTGGCTTGCAGCGAATTCATTCCAACTTTTGTTGAAAAGCCGTATATAAAGGATCTTCAACGCTTGGCATTTACTATAAAAGATTACAGATCAAGGGTTGAGAAGATCTCGCACAATACAATTGCTTTGTTGGATTATTTTAATGATTCTAAACGGATTGGTGCGATCTATTCGGCCTTGAATCCGGATTATATTGATAATTTTTTGGCGGTACGGAAAAATGATACTGCCATGCCGGGGTTAATTTCTATTCTGTTCGACAAAAAGCTGCATCATTATTATGATCAGTTGCGTTTGCCAAAGGGGCCTAGTTTTGGAACAGAGTTCACATTGGCCATGCCGTATGTGTATCTGGCACATTTCGATCTGTTGCATACTCCTGAAGGAAGAAATTATCTTGAAAACATTGGTTTAAAATCGGAATTGCTCAGAATTTCGGTCGGAACTGAACCCATCGATGAGATCATCAGGGTTTTTGAAGAATTGAGATAATGATGATTAGAAGCTGTATTTTTAAATACCGAAACATTAAAAATTACATATAAAAACATGTAAACGTTTGTTGTTGTATGGCGACGAATTGTAGTTGAATTATTCATCTTTGTATAATCGTCATTACGATATGAATTTTGATGCAAATCCATTATCATAATCTTTTTAAAAACAGTCAAACATTTAAAAAAATCAAACTCATTATGCGTACAGTCAAACAGTTATCCCGTATTCTTTTCTTTTAGTTGCAATGGCATTTATCATTATGCTTTCAGGTTGCAAAAGCAAAAAAGCAAGTTCAAATGGTAAGCTCGAAGGCACCATCAGTATTTCAGGGGCTTTTGCATTGTATCCTCTTGCAGTGAAATGGGCAGATGAATTTAAAAAGGTTCATCCCGATGTGAAAATTGATATTTCAGCAGGTGGGGCCGGTAAAGGAATGACCGATGTATTGTCGGGCATGATAGATCTGGGAATGGTTTCGCGCGGAATCAATGAAGCCGAAACAGCCAAAGGCGCATGGCCAATTGCTGTTGCAAAGGATGCTGTATTGCCTACTATCAATGACAAGAATCCTGTTTTGGCTGAGCTGAAGCAAAAGGGGATGAGCAAAGAAAACCTTATCCAGATATTTATAACAGAGAAAATTACTTCCTGGTATACAACTTTACAAAAAGTTGATACCAGGGCAGACGGGAAAATAAATGTATATATCCGCAGTGATGCTTGTGGAGCAGGTGAAATGTGGGGAAAATATCTGGGCAAAAACCAGGAGGGATTAAACGGAGTTGGAGTATTTGGAGATCCGGGTGTTTCGGATGCTGTTAAAAAGGATCCGTTGGGGATTGGCTATAACAATGTTGTTTTTGTTTATGATATTAAGACCCGCAAGTGTTTACCGGGGATTGCAGTGATTCCTATTGATGTAAATGCAAACGGAAAAATAGATAAAGAAGAGAATTTTTACGGTACATTGGATGAATTGATGGGTGCAATCCGTGATGGTCGTTATCCTGCACCTCCGGCACGCGATCTCTATTTCGTTTCTAAAGGCAAACCTACAAATGAAGTCACAATAGCTTTCATGAAGTGGGTATTGACAGATGGTCAGAAATTTGTAAATGAATCAGGTTATGTTCAGCTACAGGATGAGAAGATTAAATCAGAAGTTGAAAAATTGAAATAATTATTCGGGAGTAAAATATCAGGATGACCAGATGTGTCCTCCTGATACTTTAAATAATAACAATAAGAATAACATTTATGAAATTAAATCTACCAGGATTTTGTTTTGCTTCATTGATACTTGTCACAACGATTTCATTAAAAGCACAAACAACAATTGAAGGGGAGTACAGACCCCGTTCTGAGTTTCGCAATGGTTTTCGTAAGCCACTGGCTGATACATTGAAACCGGCTTTCTTAACTACTCAGCGGACAAGGTTGAGTGCAGGATATAAAACAGGCGGTCTGACGACGATGTTGACTTTGCAGGATGCGAGAATATTCGGAGCCAGTGATGTGAAATCCAATGTTTCGAAAATTGAGATCTTCGAGGCGTGGGCTGAAATGTTACTTACTCCAGGCGTATCGCTACAGATTGGCCGACAGAAACTGAGATATGATGATCAGCGTGTATTTGGAGAATCCAACTGGAGCAATACAGGTCAGACGCATGATATAGCATTGTTGAAATATTCATCAAAAACGATTCAGGCACATTTGGGTTGGGCTTATAACAATTCAAAGGATACTTTACTGGAGGTCAATTATACTGTTTCAAAGATGTATAAGTCGATGGGGTTCTTATGGCTCTCAAAAGATTTTGGAAAAGGATTGAGTGTGACTGCCGTTGGTATTTCGGAAGGATTACAAACCACCGATAATTATAAGAAGACTTTTCACAGAAATACACTCGGAGCAAATCTGGTTTTGCAAAATGATCAGTCACGATTTGGTTTTAAAGCATCAGGTTATTACCAGTTTGGAAAAAGCAATGCCAACGATACTGCAAAGCTTGTTAAAAATATCACTTATGCTGATCTCAGCGCATATATGCTGGCAATTAGAGCTACTTATAAGATAAATGACTTGTTTGCATTACAGGGCGGTTTAGACTACTTCTCGGGAACGGGTTCTTCGACAGCAAATAATAAATCTTATACTTTTAACCGCTTGTATGGTACCAACCATTCTTTTGGAGGGAACATGGAGTATTTTGTGACACTTCCTAAGGCCGGTTTGACTGATTATTATGCAGGCGTAAGTTATCTGGCAAATAAAAAATTGTCTTTTGACTTCAACCTACATTTCTTTGGTCTTGATAAAGATATGTCGTATAGCGCCAAAGCAAAAAACGGTACTGTAACTAAAACTGTTGTGAATTCATTTATTGGTATTGAACCTGATCTGGTTGTGAACTACAAGTTAAGTAAGGAGTCTGTCATTCAGGCGGGATATAGTCTGTTTTTGAATTCTGTTTCAACTAAGGATTATTTTAAAATGGGGAGCACCGTGACTCATTTTCCACAATGGGTTTATCTGATGTTTACAATCAAACCTCAGTTTTATAAATCACCAGAGGTGAAAGTAAATTAGAATGGTTGTGTTTTTTAAAAGCAAAAAGGCCGTCTTTTGTGAGACGGCCTTTTTTGAATGATATTAACTAACAAATTTTAACCTTTTGTTCTCATTTTGTAGAATGAACGATATACAAAATAAAGGGCAATTACAAAGAATACACTACCAACGATTGGGGCAACGTCTCTGAATCCTTCAGAAATTGCAATCTCCATAGCCAGCATACCAAATAATGTGGTAAACTTGATGATTGGGTTAAGGGCAACAGAAGAGGTATCCTTAAAAGGATCACCCACTGTATCACCAATAACAGTAGCATCGTGAAGCGGAGTGCCTTTTTCTTTCAGGTCAACTTCAACAACTTTCTTAGCATTGTCCCATGCGCCACCGGCGTTAGCCATAAAGATAGCCTGGAAGAGTCCGAAGACCGCGATTGAAATAAGATAACTGATAAAGAAGGATACAGGTGCATTGTTCCCATTATGAGGAGCTGAGAAGAACGCAAATGCAAGTGCAAATGAGAAGATAGCGATGAAAATGTTAAACATACCCTTTTGAGCATACTGAGTACAGATTTTAACAACTTCTTTTGATTTTTCAACAGATGCTTTTTTCTCTGCATTAGGATCAAGATTGATGTTTTTCTTGATGTATTCTACTGCGCGATAAGCACCGGTAGTAACGGCCTGGATAGAAGCGCCTGTAAACCAGTATACAACTGAGCCACCACAAATAAATCCAAGAATGGTATATGGATTTAAAATGTTGAGAATTGATTCCGGTTCAATACCAAGTTTGTTTTTGATAACAAGAATCAATGAGAAGATCATTGTGGTTGCACCTACAACAGCAGTACCTATAAGAACAGGTTTTGCAGTTGCTTTGAAAGTGTTACCGGCACCATCATTGGCTTCAAGATAATGTTTAGCCTTTGTGAAATCGGGTTTAAAACCAAAATCTTTTTCAATTTCGTTGCTGATATTTGGAACATCTTCGATCAATGATAATTCATAAACTGATTGTGCATTATCGGTAACCGGACCATAACTGTCAACAGCAATGGTTACAGGACCCATGCCCAGGAAACCAAATGCCACGAGACCGAAAGCAAAAATAGATGGATAGATCATGAATTGCTCTAAGCCAAATGTACTTGCCATATATGCAATAAACATTAACCCGAAAAATACCATACCTTGCCAGAAAGCGCTGAAATTACCTGCAACTAATCCTGAAAGGATAGTTAAAGAAGCTCCACCCTCGCGAGAGGCAATGACAATTTCTTGTACATGTGTAGACTTTGGACTGGTAAATAATTTCGTGAATTCAGGAATCAAGGCAGCACCAAGTGTACCACAGCTTATGATGATTGAAAGAACTACCCATAGATTTTCAGATAAGAGTCCAATTTCTGTTCCTGGACCAATCATGAAATAACTGGCTATGAAAGTAACTATGATTGAAAGAATTGAAGTAATCCAAACCAAATGGGTGAGGGGCGCTTCAAAATCCAGGTCATCAGCTTTACTGTATAAGGCATTACTGATTGCGCTATTAATCCAGAATGCAACAACTGATGTAATGATCATTAGGATGCGCATTACGAAAATCCAAACAAGAAAAGTAGCTTCGAGCGTAATTCTAGTTTCAGCGGGGAAAGAAAGCCCAACTGCGAGTACAATAAAAGAAATCAGTGCAACACCAGTCACACCATAAGTTTCAAAACCATCGGCAGTAGGTCCTACACTGTCACCAGCGTTGTCGCCACAACAATCTGCAATAACACCTGGGTTACGTGGATCGTCTTCTCCGATTTTAAACACTACCTTCATTAAGTCTGATCCGATGTCAGCAATTTTAGTGAAGATACCACCGGCAATACGAAGCGCAGAAGCACCAAGTGATTCACCGATAGCGAAACCGATAAAACAAGCGCCTGCTTTATCACCCGGCATAAACATCAGGATGATCAGCATCATGATGAGTTCTACGCAAACGAGAACAACACCAATACTCATACCTGCATTTAAAGGTATCTGTAATAACTTCAGCGGTTTGCGTTCCAATGAGGAAAACGCCATACGGCTGTTGGCCAATGTGTTCATCCTGATACCAAACCAGGCTACTCCATAAGAACCCAGGATACCAATAACGGTCCATGACAGGATAAGCAATACCCCACCAATACCCTGGCCCTGCAGATACCCGAAATAGAAGGCAACGCAAACAGCGATAAACATAAATAGGATCACAAGGAATTTGCCTTGTTGAATCAAATATGTCTTGCATGTTTCAAAGATTACTTTTGAAACATCAAGCATAGAACTGTGTGCTTTTAGGTTTTTTACCTGAATGAACTGATACAGTCCAAACGCTAAGCCTAGCACACAAATTAAAAATCCCCACATCAATAAGCCGTGTTGGCTGTCTGAGAATGTGGGGATTTTCAAGTCGGCTTCACTTGCAAACAGCATCACTGGAAGCAATAGCGCCGAGAAGAGGGCAATTATTTTTTTCATGGTATTCGATTTATTGAATAAGAATTTAACCAAAGTGGCAAATATAGTGACTATTAAAATTACCACCAAGAAAAAATAATACTATGTTCTTATTAAATATGTAGTAGAAATGCATTTGATTTTATATTTACATAATGAATATGATTGGTAATCTGTTGATATGTATTTATATAAAATTTACTATTGTCTTTTGGATCGTTTTTTTTACTTAAAAAATGTTAAAAATATTTTTAAGTAGACTTATTTTAAATAACGTACACCACTATAATTCATGTCTGAAATGGCAATCGTATCATAACAATTCTCTTTATTCTATTTTTTTGTTGCATTTGATAAAATTGGAATTAATTTTGTGAATGGGTAAACCTTTTGCCAAAACATGCTTTACGCATTTTTGTTAACACTTAATGATGGATAAAATTAAACTTGAAATAAAAGGACTCTCTTATAGTCAGGCCAGTAGTGGAGCTTATGCTTTAATATTGGGCGAAGTGGATGGTAAAAGAAGACTTCCGATTGTAATAGGCGGTGCCGAGGCCCAAAGTATTGCGATGGAGTTGGAAAAAATAAAACCTGCCAGACCATTGACGCATGATTTATTTAAAAGTTTTGCTGATGCTTTTAATGTAAGATTGTTGGAAGTAACAATATATAAATTTTCTGAAGGGGTGTTTTATTCGCAACTATTGTGTGCGAATGAAACACTGGAACTCAGCATAGATTCAAGAACTTCTGATGCAGTTGCGTTGGCAATTCGATTTGGCAGCGATATTTTTACCGTTCAGGAAGTGATGAATGATGCAGCGATTGTAATTGATGAGGAGACTGAACTGCAGGAAGGAACCGAAGAACACGAAGAACCTCTGGGAACTGGAGAAAATCCACTTGAATCACTTACACTTACATCTCTGGATGAGGAATTGCAAAAGGCAGTAACTGATGAAAATTATGAGCGTGCTTCACATATAAGGGATGAAATAAATCGTAGAAAAAAACTCTAACTTTCATAAAAATTTATTCATGGACAGATTCTTCGGCCTAATTGGTATCGCCGTTATTTTAATTATTGCTTTCCTGATGTCAAACAATCGGAAAGCAATCAATTACCGACTTGTAGTATCAGGTTTACTACTTCAGATTGTTTTAGCAGTCTTCATATTAAAGGTGCCTTTTGGGCAAATGCTTTTTTCGAAAATCGGTTTTGGAATTACAAAATTACTCGATTACGCAACAATGGGAGGGAATTTTGTTTTTGGAATATTGATGGATGATAAGGCATTATCTAGTGTATTTGGCATTGGAAAGGGCTTTATTTTCATGTTTAAACTGGTACCTACAATTATTCTTGTAAGCGTTCTGGTTTCAATAGCGTATCATATAGGCCTTATGCAACGGATTGTTGCGGTATTTGCAAAGGGAATGCATTTCATCATGCGTATCAGTGGTTCTGAAGCTTTATCCAATGTTTCAAGCGCTTTTGTAGGACAAGTCGAGGCACAGATCCTGATTAAACCCTATATTTCGACCATGACGATGTCAGAGCTATTAGCTTCTATGACCGGAAGTATGGCATGTATAGCAGGAGGGGTAATGGCCGTCTATATTTCAATGGGTGTTCCGGCTGAATATCTGCTTGCTGCAAGTATAATGGCTGCTCCGGCTGCATTAGTTATCTCCAAAATTGTATATCCTGAAACAGAAGAGTCAAAAACCCAGGGTGTCGTTAAGCTTGAAGTCAAAAGAGCACATGCCAACCTGCTTGATGCAATTTCTCATGGGGCTGGCGATGGTTGGCGGGTTTCTCTCAACGTAATAGCTATGTTGATTGGATTTATTGCTTTGATTGCACTTGTCGATGGAGTGTTGGGTTGGGGTGGTCGCCTTTTGGTGCAAAATACCGGGTGGTCTACAAATGCGATTGGCATCAATCTTGAAAGTTTAAGTCTGAAAAGTATATTGGGAAGTGTGTTTTCATTGTTTGCTTATGTAATGGGGGTATCATGGAGTGAAGCACATACAGTTGGTTCATTCATGGGAACCAAATTTGTTATCAATGAATTTGTTGCCTACACTGACCTGGCGGCCGTAAAAGCCACGCTTTCTCCAAAAGCATTGGTTATTGCCAGTTTTGCTCTTTGTGGTTTTGCAAATTTAAGTTCTATTGCCATTCAGGTTGGAGGTATTGGAGAATTAGCTCCCGACAGACGTAAAGATTTGGCTAAACTCGGATTTACGGCACTTATTTGTGGAACACTCACAAATTATCTTTCTGCAGCTTTGGCAGGAATATTGATGTAATTTAATTTTTTCAAATGAAACAATATCTCGATCTCCTGCAACATGTTATTGCAAATGGTGTGGAGAAGAATGACCGCACGGGGACCGGAACGATTAGTACATTTGGTTACCAGATGCGGTTTAATCTGCAGGACGGTTTTCCGTTACTAACAACTAAGAAGGTACATTTGCGATCCATTATTCATGAACTGTTATGGTTTCTGAAAGGAGATACAAATGTTAAATATCTCAATGATAACAAAGTGACAATTTGGGATGAATGGGCTGACGAAAATGGAAATCTTGGACCAATATATGGGCATCAATGGCGTTCATGGGATGCTGAAGAACACAGTATTGACCAGATTGATGAAATAATTGAAACCCTCAAACACAATCCTGATTCACGCAGAATGATTGTCAGTGCATGGAATGTCGGGAAGCTGCAGGAAATGAGATTACCACCGTGCCATCTTCTGTTTCAGTTTTATGTTGCCAATGGTACACTCAGTTGTCAACTTTATCAGCGTAGTGCAGATGTATTTTTGGGAGTTCCTTTCAATATTGCTTCTTATGCTTTGCTGACAATGATGATTGCTCAGGTTTCCGGTTTAAAACCGGGTGAATTTGTTCACACAATGGGTGATGCTCATATTTATTTGAATCACATGGAGCAGGTTAAATTGCAATTGTCACGTGATATCAAACCTTTGCCAAGAATGATAATTAATCAGGGGATTAAGGAAATTAATGATTTTGTGTTTGACGATTTTCAGCTTGAAGGATATGATCCGCATCCTCCGATAAAAGCATCAGTTGCGGTCTGATTACTTAAAAATATGACTGAAATTATCATTATTGCTGCCATTGATCAAAACAATGGATTAGGTTATCAAAACCATCTTTTGTGTCATTTACACGATGATTTGAAGAATTTTAAGAAGCTGACAAGTGGTCATACCGTTGTGATGGGACGTAAAACATGGGAATCTCTCTCTATTAAGCCTCTTCCTAACAGAAAAAATATAATACTTTCCCGACATGCCAATGCAACTTTTACGGGGAGTACTGCATCTATATCTATGAATAATGTTCTCAGTTCATGTTCTGATGAAGAAAAAATATTCATTATTGGTGGTGCTGAGATTTACAGACAATTTTTTGATATTGCTCATCGTTTGATTATTACTCATATTCAAAATCATTTTAATGCTGATGTTTTCTTTCCTGAAATCAGTGAAGAAAAATGGTTGAAAGTTAAAGAAACCGAACACCCTATTGATGAAAGACATGCATATGCATTTAATATATGCGATTATATTCGTCAGGATCAAATTGATAAAAATTAGTTTTCACTTTTAATGAATAATAAATACAATGAAAAAATTACTCTTTTTACTAACAATTCTAATTGTTGCCGGATTTTTTTTAAACAGTTGCTTAAAAGAACCAAAAGCACCTGATGCAGGTTATGATGTCACTGAAACAGGTGTCAATTCCACACAACTTATCGAAGCCCCGTTAGATGTTTTTTTGCAAGCAGACAGGGCTATCAGGTTACAACGTGATTCCATTGTTGCCAGAAACATAAATCAGTCTACGTTTAGTTTTAAAATCGGTTATATCAACTTTACAGTTTCTCCGGCCGATACAGTCACCTTTCCAAAGACAGTAACTGTTGATTTTGGTACAGATACTTCAAAATCTTACACCGGCAAAATGATCTTAAAATTAAACGGAAACATGAGAAACAATGGTGCAAATTGTGCAATCACTTATGTTAATCTAATTACTGGGAAGAGTTCAATTACCGGAATTGATTCAATTATTTCTTCCGGAAAAAACAATGGTAATATTATCACACGCTACAATATGCATGGTGGACATCTTGTTGGATCTGGAAATAAGAATATAACTTACAGTGGCCGGGTTATTTCTAAATTTAATTTGACCACAGGCAATAATGTACTTGATTCTGTTGAAATAAATGCAACTGATGCAAATCAGTTTGTATACAAATTATACTCGGTTCCTGTTTACAAGCTGCAGTTGGCATCTGATTGTAATTACTTTAATTCCGGAGTTATTATTTCAGATATAAAGATCAACAATGTCCTGACCGGGAATATGGCTTTTGATTTTGGCTATAGTCCATCGGGTTATACAAACGCATGTGATGCAAACGGAGCTATTTATGCTTATAGTTATCTCAATAAAAGCTATCAACAGCAATTTTTGTTTTTTGCTAAGAAATTTCAATAAAAAGCTATTGTAGTTAAAAAATGTATGAATAATAGAAATTTGTAGTTTCTATTCATATTTATACTACTTTTGTCTCAAATTAATTAACAAAATGAATTTACTCATCCAGTTTCATCACCATCACCATACTTGCGAAAAGGCGAGCCGGTGTTAGTATGTACTGTTTAAAACGATATACATTAAAAACCCGCCCGTCTGAAAACAGGCGGGTTTTTTGTTTACCCGGAGTTTTCAGAAGGGCATAAAACATAATCAAATGCCTATAAAATTAAAAATTGCAGTTCAAAAGTCAGGCAGGCTGACTGAAGACTCTCTTAAACTGTTGAAAGAATGCGGTATTTCAATCAATAGTGGCGGTGATCAATTGAAAGCCTCTGCTCGAAATTTTCCAGTAGAAATTCTTTATTTGCGTAATTCTGACATTCCTCAATATGTAGCAGATGGAGTCGCCGATATAGCTATATTGGGTGAAAACGTAGTTATTGAAAAACGCAAAGATATCAGGCTCATTGAACGGCTTGGGTTTTCTAAATGCCGTTTATCTATGGCTGTTCCCAAAGGAGTTGTTTATGATGGTCCCGATTTTTTTAACGGAAAACGTATTGCAACCTCCTATCCAAATTCCTTATCTGATTTTTTAAAAGAGAACAACCTTGAAGCTGAGATTCATGAGATTTCAGGTTCAGTAGAAATCGCACCAAATATTGGTTTGGCAGATGCTATTTGTGATTTGGTGAGTACCGGAAGTACGCTTTTCTCAAATGGTCTCAAGGAAGTCGAAGTGATTTTGAAAAGTGAAGCTTGTCTGGTGGCAGGGAAAAATATTTCACCCGAAGCTCAGGAAATTCTTGATAACCTCCTGTTTCGTTTTCGTTCTGTTTTGGCTTCGAGAAATAATCGTTATATATTACTTAACGCACCCAACGAAAGAATCCCAGATATTATTAAAGTATTACCCGGAATGAAGAGCCCCACAATCATGCCATTGATTGAAGAGGGTTGGAGTTCAATACATTCTGTGATTGGTGAAACAGATTTCTGGGCTGTTATTGATCAGTTGAAATCATGCGGAGCTCAGGGAATTCTCGTTATGCCTATTGAAAAGATGGTTTTATAATTAATCCTTGTTTGGATAACAATGAATTAAAATTATTGTTGAGATCTTTTAATCTACAATCATTATGAAAATAGTTTATAATCCAGATAACGAAACCTGGAGTCAACTGGTGAACAGACCCAGTGTTGATATAGCAAAAATGGATGAATTGGTCAGAGGTATCTTTTCAGAGGTGAAAATGAAAGGAGATGTTGCGGTCAGGAAATACACACGCTATTTTGATCGGGCCGAGCCGGAAGATATTATGGTTCAACCCAATGAATTCAAGCGTGCGGAATTACTTGTTGCTGATAATTTGAAAGATGCAATTAGGATTGCTGCAACTAATATTGAGACTTTTCATGCAACACAAACCATCAATTCTTCAATAGTTGAAACCACACCGGGTGTCAAATGCTGGCAAAAACCTGCTCCTATTGAAAAGGTTGGATTATATATTCCGGGTGGAACAGCACCTTTATTTTCTACAGTTTTGATGCTTGCTATACCTGCACGAATTGCCGGGTGCAAAGAAGTCGTACTTTGTACACCTCCATCGCCCGATGGGACAATCCACCCTGCAATACTTTATGCTGCAAGGATTGCCGGAGTTTCCATGGTATTTAAAGTTGGAGGGATTCAGGCAATTGCAGCCATGACATTGGGTACAGAATCAATACCTGCCGCATACAAAATTTTTGGGCCGGGCAATCAATATGTTACAGCTGCAAAACTGGAAGCTTTTCGTTATGGAATAGCAGTTGATTTACCGGCAGGGCCTTCAGAGGTAATGGTGGTCGCAGATCAGACAGCTGTTTCATCATTTGTGGCTGCAGACCTGCTTTCACAAGCTGAACATGGACCCGATAGTCAGGTTATGATGATCACATGGATTGATGGATTGATGGATAAAGTTATTGCTGAAATCGAGCAACAGATTGAATCTTTGCCACGAAAAGAAATTGCGAGGACGGCTCTGGAAAACTCATCATTTGTAAAAGTGAATAACAGAGATGAAGCAATTTCCTGCATCAACAGTTATGCACCCGAACACCTGATATTATCTGTATCTGAAGAGGAATACTTCTGCGACAGGATTATAAATGCCGGTTCTGTGTTTATTGGGAATTATTCTCCAGAGAGCGCAGGTGACTATGCTTCCGGAACCAATCATACTTTACCGACTGCAGGCTTCGCACGCATGTATAGTGGAGTTTCGACGGATTCATTTATTAAAAAGATATCCTTCCAGAAGATCAGTAAAGATGGCCTTTTGCAACTGGCACCTGTTATCATAGCTATGGCGAAAGAAGAAAAGCTTGAAGCTCATAGTAGAGCTGTTGAACTTAGAATATCTAATCAATAATCTTTAATATCGATGTTTATACTTGATAATAAAATACGAAAAAATATTAAGGGATTAAAACCTTATGCTTCTGCACGTGATGAGTTCAGTGGCGAAGCAGATATTTATCTGGATGCAAATGAAAACCCTTTCCAGAATGGCAAAAACCGTTATCCGGATCCACATCAACGGTTTTTGAGGAAAACAATTGCAGACATGAAAGGGGTTGATCCTACAATGATATTTACAGGAAATGGCTCAGACGAAGTAATAGATTTGTTGATGCGCATGTTTTGTAATCCGGGTGTTGATAATATTATCACTTTACCGCCAACCTACGGGATGTATAGTGTCAGTGCCGGAATCAATGATGTTGAAGTTCGGGAGGTTCCACTCACTACCTTTTTTCAACCAGATGTTGATGCAATACTTGCAAAGGCTGACGAAAAAAGTAAGCTGTTGTTTATTTGTTCACCCAATAATCCAACAGCAAATCTGGTAAACCGGGAAATTGTTATTGCATTATTGAATCGGTTTGAAGGTCTGGTGGTTATTGATGAAGCATATATTGACTTTTGTCCTTCAGCAAGTTTTACCGGTTTTATCAACGAATATTCAAATCTTTTTATCATGCAGACTTTATCCAAAGCTTGGGGGTTAGCAGGAGTCAGAATTGGAATTGGAATCGGACAACCTGATCTGATACAAGTGCTGGATAATATAAAACCTCCATACAATATAAGTGTTTTGAATGCCACTGCTGCAATTGAAGCGTTAACTGATTCTAAATCTATGATTGAAAAGGTTGATATTTTGCTTGCTGAGAGGGTTTGGTTAACGAATGCATTACGCGAACTGAAATCTGTTGAGAAAATCTATGATTCTGATGCTAATTTTGTATTGGTTAAGATTCAGGATGCTGATCAGGTTTACAGAAAACTAATTGAGCAGAAAATTGTTGTACGCAATAGATCTTCGGTTATCCTTTGCGAACAATGTCTTCGTATAACAGTTGGCATTCCTGAAGAAAACAGAAAACTTATTAAAGCACTTCTTAAATTAGAAGCATGAAGAAAGTACTATTCATTGATCGTGATGGAACATTGATACTTGAGCCTTTCGATTTTCAGATAGATAGCATTGAAAAGCTTACTTTTTATCCTGGAATGTTCAGATTCCTGGGGCAGATAGTCCGATGGATGAACTATGATCTGGTAATGGTTACAAATCAGGATGGTCTTGGTTCTGAGTCATATCCTGAAGAAATATTTATGCCTATCCATGATTTAATCATGAGATCTCTTAAGAATGAAGGTATTCATTTTTCAGCTGTTCATATAGACCGCAGCTTTCCGGAAGAAAATGCAATTACACGAAAACCTGAACTTGGAATGTTGACGGATTATCTGAATGGAAATGTTGATATGGCAAATTCTTTTGTGATCGGAGATAGGCTGACAGATATTCAGTTAGCTGCAAATCTTGGGTGTAAGGCTATTCGTCTTCTCCCTTTTGATGAATCGGGTATGGCTTTTGAAATTCCGGATGGTCTGAAACATGTGATTGCATTAGAAACACCAAACTGGGAAGGTGTATGGAAATATATGGCTGGTAATATGCGAAAAGCAGAAATTGTCAGAAAAACTAAAGAAACCGATATCAGGATAAACCTGAATCTTGATGGAGAAGGCAAATCAGAAATCAATACAGGCCTGAAGTTTTTTGATCATATGCTTGAACAGATTGCTATGCATGGAGGAATTGAACTAAAGATCTATGTGAAAGGCGATTTGGATGTTGATGAACATCATACAGTTGAAGATACAGCTATAGCACTGGGAACAGCATTTGCTCGAGCCATTGGTGATAAAAAAGGAATGGCCCGCTATGGTTTCTGTTTGCCTATGGATGATTGTCTGGCTCAGGCTGCCATTGATTTTGGAGGACGTCCATGGCTGGTATGGAAAGTAAAATTTAAAAGAGAGTTCATTGGCGATGTACCAACTGAAATGTTCTATCATTTTTTTAAATCTTTTAGTGATGCCGCCCGGATAAATCTGAATATTCAGGCAAAAGGTGATAATGAACATCACAAAATAGAAGCTATTTTTAAAGCAGTATCCCGTGCTATCAGGATGGCTATCAGGACTGATTTTGAACATGCAAGCTTGCCTTCAACCAAAGGAACGCTATGAAAAAGGTAACAATAATTGATTATGGTGCCGGTAATGTGGCTTCTGTAAAATACGCTCTTGCGAGAATGGGAGTAGAGGCTGTTTTAACTTCTGACCCTGACATACTTTTAAAAGCAGAGAAAGTGATTTTCCCGGGGGTAGGACATGCAGCGGCTGCTATGCAGGCACTCCAACTAAAAGGACTTGATGCTGTCATTCCCGTCCTAAAATGCCCGGTACTGGGGATTTGCCTCGGGATGCAACTCATGTGTGATCATTCTGCAGAAGGTGACGTTAGTGGGTTAGGCATATTTTCAGAAAAAGTATTAAAGTTCGAAAAGAGTCTAAAAGTACCCCATATGGGGTGGAATACTGTTTTTAAGATTTCTGAACCATTATTTAGGTCAATTCCTGACCATAGTTCAGTTTATTTTGTTCATAGTTTTTATGTGCCTATTTCTACTAATACTATTGCAGTTTCATATTACGGAACTGCATTCAGTGCTGCCTTACAGAAAGACAATTTTTATGCTGTGCAGTTTCATCCTGAAAAGAGTGGAACTATTGGAGCTCAGATACTTCAAAACTTTATTGATTTATAATTATGATCGAAATTATTCCGGCAATTGACATAATAGCAGGGGACTGCGTTAGGTTAGAAAAAGGTGATTTTACAACCAGTAAAATCTATGACTCAAATCCTGTATTAGTTGCAAAACGATTTGCAGATGCTGGTATTAAAAGATTACATCTGGTTGATCTTGATGGAGCCCGGACAGGAAAAGTGACAAATCTGAAAGTACTTGAGGATATTGCAAAATCAACTGACCTGATAATTGATTTTGGAGGAGGACTTAGAGAGTTTAAGGATGTTGAATCTGTATTCAATGCAGGAGCTAAAATGGTAAATCTTGGTAGTATGGCGGTAAGGAATCCACATATTGCTCAGATAATTTTGGACCATTTCGGTTCAGATTGTGTCATTCTAGGTGCTGATGTGAAAAATGAAACCATTGCTGTTAGCGGTTGGACCGAAGGGGTTTCAATAAGCCTTTGGGAATTTCTTCAGGACTGGGCTTCGCGGGGAATTAAAAAAGTATGTTGTACAGATATCTCAAAAGATGGAATGCTTTCGGGTCCGGCATTTGAACTATATACTACAATCAAGGATGATTACCCACATATTGAATTAATTGCGAGTGGTGGGATCAGTAATATTGAAGATGTGGATCTGTTGGATGAAATTGGTATACCTGCAGTTATTATAGGTAAAGCCATTTATGAAGGGAAAATTTCGTTAGAAGAATTAACCAGAAAATTTATAGTTTAAAAATAAAATCTACCAATATTGAACAGGTAGGGATGAGGGATAAATATGTTATGTAAAAGAATTATTCCTTGTTTGGACGTGATGAACGGAAGAACAGTGAAGGGCGTTAACTTTTTGAATCTTCGTGATGCAGGAGATCCGGTAGAACTTGCTGCACGTTATGCTCTTGAAGGGGCAGATGAACTGGTTTTTCTGGATATCACTGCTACACATGAGAAACGGAAAACATTGGCTGAACTTGCTTCAAATGTTGCTCAAGCAATTAACATCCCATTTACAGTGGGTGGAGGTATAGTTTCAGTTGATGATGCATTGGTTCTTCTGCATTCAGGAGCTGATAAAGTATCGGTTAATTCAGCTGCGGTCAGAAGACCTGAATTAATCAGTGAGTTGGCGGCACAGTTTGGTAGCCAATGTGTTGTTCTGGCTGTAGACGCCCGACAAACTGAAAAAGGGTGGGAGGTCTATCTGAATGGAGGACGTATACCAACCGGAATTGAATTGTTTGCATGGGTGAGTGAAGCAGTTGACAGGGGGGCTGGTGAGATTCTTTTTACTTCTATGGATCACGACGGAACGCGGAATGGATTTGCCAATGAAGCGCTTTTAGAGATGTCGCAAAGGTTCTCTGTTCCACTCATAGCCTCAGGGGGAGCCGGAAATATGGATCATTTTGCAGATGCATTTTTAAAAGGTAAAGCAGATGCAGCTCTTGCAGCTGGAATATTTCATTATCATGAGGTAGCAATCCCTGACCTTAAGCAATATTTATTTAATAAGAAAATCCCAGTAAGAATATCATGAAGGACATAAAATTTGATTTACAAACCGGTTTAGTTCCTGCGGTTATTCAGGATGCTTTAAGTGGACAGGTATTGATGCTTGCATATATGAATGCTCTGACTGTTAGGCAGACCCAGGAAAGTGGTTTGGTTACCTTTTATAGCCGTTCACGTCATGAAATCTGGGTAAAGGGAGAAACCAGTGGTAATTATTTAAAATTTGTATCTATGGCTGTTGATTGTGATGGCGATACTCTTTTAATAAAAGCAAACCCGGTTGGACCTGTTTGTCACACCGGTAGTTACACTTGTTGGGATGAAGAAAAAGCGGTAGGTTCCAATCTTGTTTTTTTAAAGCAACTTGAGGATGTCATTCATCAGAGACGCAGCCAATCACCTGAAGTATCCTATGTAGCAAAATTGTTTTCAAAAGGAATCAATAAAATTGCTCAGAAAGTAGGGGAGGAAGCTGTAGAAGTGGTGATTGAAGCAAAAGATAATAACGATGAACTGTTTTTAAATGAAGCTGCAGATCTACTGTTTCACCTGATGATTTTGTTGGAAGCCAAAGACAAAGGCTTAGAAGATGTCGTGACAATTCTAAAAGGAAGAGTAAAATGATAATTATCGATACCTCTTTTTTAGAAAGGGGTATCGAAAGAATCATCGTTCATCTTGCTTGGAAGTGTGTATGTGTTTGGGGTATTGGGCTTTCCTGAATTTGATGTATAATCAAAGTCATGATTCTGAGGAATAGTTGTGTCAGTCATGCCCCCTATATTTCCAAAAATATTATCTTCCGGATCCGTAAACTTAGCAAACTTGCCAATAAAACGAAGTGGGATATCAGCCAAACTACCGTTACGGTGTTTTGCTATGGATATTTCAGCCATACCGGCAGTTGAATTACCGGTTTCATCCTCGTCAAGTTTGTAATATTCAGGACGATAGATGAAGATTACGATATCAGCATCCTGCTCAATTGCTCCAGACTCACGAAGGTCGGAGAGTACCGGTTTTTTTGTACCCCCACGTTGTTCTACAGCTCGACTCAATTGAGACAACGCAATAACCGGGATACGCAATTCTTTTGCCAGACTTTTGAGCGAACGCGAGATTAAACTGATTTCTTCAACACGGTTACCCTTCATATCTGTTCCTGAATGCATTAGTTGCAAGTAGTCAATGACAACCATATCAATATTGAATTGTTGTTTTAATCTTCTGCACTTAGCCCGAAGTTCAAATATCGAGAGTGAAGGAGTATCGTCAATATAAATTTTAGCATCTTCAAGACTCTTCATTTTAGAGAATAACTGCTGCCATTCATGACTTTCCAAATCTCCCCTGCGAAGTTTCTCAGCCGGTATTTCAGATTCACCAGAAATAAGACGTGTAACAAGCTGAACAGCTGACATTTCGAGTGAGAAAAATGCAACAGATTTCCCGTAATCTATGCATGCATTTCGTGCTGTGGTTAAACAAAAAGCTGTTTTACCCATTCCGGGACGGGCAGCAACAATAATAAGATCATTTGGTTGCCAGCCGGAAGTAATACGGTCGAGTTCTGTAAATCCGGAAGGTACCCCGGTGAAATTTCCATCTTTTTTACTTGCAGTCTGTGCCATCTTAACGGCCTCCTGCACCAAAGTCGGCATATCTAAAAAACTTCGTCTGAGATTGGTTTCACTGACTGAAAAAAGACCTTGTTCAGCTTTGTCCAAAAGATCGAAAGCATTGGAAGTGTCTTCGTAAGCCTCTTTGATTACATCTGAAGAAATGCGGATTAATTCACGTTGAATATATTTCTCAATGATAATACGGGAATGATATTCAATGTTGGCTGCTGATGCAATGCGATTTGTAAGTCGAGTGATATACCATGGGCCGCCAACAAGTTCCAGTTCGCCGCTTGTTTTAAGTTCATTTGTGACAGTAAGAATATCAACAGGTTCTGATTTACGAAAGAGATTCGTAATAGCTCTGAATATTCGCTGATGGGTTTCTTTATAGAAAGCCTCAGGTCTTAAAATATCGATGACTTCAGTGAGGGCATCTTTTTCAAGCATTAACGCTCCAAGAACTGCTTCTTCGAGATCAAGTGCCTGAGGTGGAATCTTTCCGGCCTCTGGAATTAATTGCGTTGAGGGTAGTCTTCGCCCAAACTTTTTTTTGTTTTCCGGTAAATCAGAAGGATTGAAACCGGAAGATTGTGACAGGTCATCCATATTGCCAAAAATACAAAAATCCCTCCATGTAAATGGAAGGATTTTTGTATTTATTTTTTAAAAATTTATTAGAGATTAGTCCATGCCTCTTCCACCACGGAATCCACCCATGCGCATGCCCGGCATCATCTGATGATCATCTTGTGGTTGTGCTTTCTGAGCACTTAAAAACTTGTTAAAGTTATATATAAAACTTACCAGGAAGTAGCGTGTAAGTACTTTTGACTGAACGTCTTCGATATAATTTTCAGTTGTTGTACGTCTGATACTTACGGCTTGTCCAAGAATGTCATATAA
>Ga0209748_1000354_pt1 | contig 25071 bp, 17 predicted proteins | sample BarGraIncu00421A_FD_185490 | JGI IMG/M metagenome (GOLD analysis project Ga0209748, IMG submission 185490) | Arctic peat soil microbial communities from Barrow, Alaska - Barrow Graham LP Incubations 004-21A (SPAdes) (version 2) | ecosystem: Environmental > Terrestrial > Soil > Wetlands > Peat... | reverse complement strand
CCTTTTTAAAGTTGTTTAAATGGTCTTCGCCCAATTCCTTAAATGCAATTTTATCTTTTATGATAAAATAGGTGGCTATTAATATTTTGTGCCCTAATGCAATGATTGATTTTTTCTTTCCCCTTCGTCCCACAAGGCTTTTGTACTTGGCACTCATATAAGTATTTTTTGTCCTGGAAGCTGCCCACCCGCATTCGACTAAAAGACTGCGCAAATATTTATTCCCGTAGGTAATGCGTCCGCTTTTGTTCTTTGCGGCTGTTTCATTGCTTCCCGGACAAACTCCTGCCCAGGATGCCAGATGGTTTTGGTCTGGAAACTGTTCCATGTCAACACCTACTTCTGCAATTATGCAGGTTGCACCTTCGAGGCCAACCCCGGGAATACTTTCTAAAAGTTTACGTTCCGTTTTGTAGGGTTCGATGCAAATCTCGATCCGGGCATCAACTTCAGCAACTGTATTTTCAATTTTGGCAATATTCCCCATGATGGTTTTTAGCATAAAACGGTGATGGGGGGTAATGTAGCCTGTCAGTGACTCTTTAATGTCCTGCCGATTGGCCTTTACTTTGCCATGAACATACTGCAAAAGCTCCTCAGTCCGGTAACTTTCGTGCATTAAAATATGGTTGATAATTTTCGTGCCTGTTGCACCAAATACATCGTTTAATACGCTCGAAAGTTTAATATTGGCATCTTCAAGAATCTTCTGGAAACGGTTCCTTTCTGCCGAAATCTGGTTAACCAATTTTGTTTTATAGCGGGTCAGGTCCCGAAGTTCACGAATCGGGCGTTCCGGTATAAAACTGCCTTTTAGCAAGCCGCTCAAAAGTAGCTTGGTCAACCAAAGACTGTCTTGCTTATCGGTTTTATGACCAGGGACATTCTTAACATGCCGGGCATTGACAAGTAAAATCTTAAAATCGTCTCCCAGTACATTAAAAATTGGTTTCCAATATACCCCGGTGCTTTCCATGGCTACATGGGTAACTTTGTTTTTTAATAACCACTCTTTCAATTTTATCAAAGAACTTGTAAAAGTCTTAAAACTTTTTGTTTGTGTTTTTATAATTTTGCCTTGGATAGTTGCAACAATTAAATCTTTGTGGACATCCATTCCGCAGTCGCACTCAACGACTTGCTCGAATTCGATAACTTCTTTTTTTTTCATGGCTCTTAGTGATTTTTTTTGACAACTTAAAACTAAGAGCTTTTTTTAGGAGCAGCACCATATTACATGGCCTTTTGTAGCTGCTCCTTTAAAATTTTTCCTCGGCGATGAGGGTTTCATACGTATATAATTTATTTTTTTAATCCCGCATATCGGGATATGGAATTTGCATGAAGTAAATATTAATTCCGATTGATGTTTTTGAAATCATGCACAATTCATCTTGAAATAATTATTAGCAAACTGAAAAAAATTAGATTTGGAATCCAACAAAGAATTCAAATCTAATCTATAATTCATAATGGTATCATTTGGATTAATTTTCTGCTATTCGACCAGGCTCCCTCCGGTTTTTACCTTCTACACCCTGAATATCATCCCCCAGATCGAGACGTGCTTCATCGGCCAGTTTCCTAAGATCAATTACAACATCAGGGTAATATTCCTTTACATCATACCTTTCACCCGGATCGCGTCGGAGATCATACAAGCCTTCTTCAAATTTAAAGTTTTCGTTCGTACCTCCTGGGAATCCGTCTGCACCGGGCTTAAAACCGATGTAAGTACGGCCGGAGTGTGCAAAAACAAGTTTCCAGTTTCCTTTACGGACTGCCTCCAGACTATTCTTCTGGTAGTAATATAAGAATGTTTCTCGTGGATTAGCATTCTCATCTCCGAGCAAAAGGGGTAATATATTCAACCCGTCAATTTTTTTTTCAGGAAGTTGAGAATTCGTAATGGCAGCTAAAGTTGGAAGAATGTCGATCGTAGAGGCAAGTTTATTGCATATTACACCTTCAGGAATATGACCTGGCCATTTCATCAGACAAGGCTCTCGCTGCCCACCTTCGAAAGTGTCTCCCTTCGCTTCGCGCAAACCACCCGTTGACCCGGCATGATTACCAAAATTTAACCAGGGACCATTATCAGAAGTGAAAATAACGAGTGTGTTTTTAGCTAAACCATTACTCTCCAATGCTTTCAGTATTTCGCCAACCGACCAATCAATTTCCATGATAACGTCGCCATACATTCCCTGTTTGCTTATCCCTTTGAATTTTCCGGATACAGCAAGTGGAACATGCGGCATCGAATGCGCGACATAGAGAAAAAACGGGTTTTTCTTATTTTCTGTTATAAATCGGACAGCCCTTTCGGTAAAAATAGTCGTAATTTCCGATTGATCTTCAAGTGATTTGAATTCCCTAACTTTTTTATTGCCCTCAATTAATGGGAGTGGCGGAAAGTCATATTTCCGGTCATTCCTTTCAGCAGTAATAGCTGTCCCGTCATAATTGACAGGCCACATGTCGTTCGAATATGGAATCCCCAGATATTCATCAAACCCTTGCTGTAAGGGAAGGAACTCACGCAAGTGTCCCAGATGCCATTTCCCTATTGCCCCAGTTTTGTAATTGCTTTTTTTTAAAACTTCAGCTATGGTTTCTTCTGAAGGATTTAAACCAATTTTTGAATCAGGGAAAAGTGCTCCTGTAATACCCACCCTGTTTGGATAACACCCAGTTAGAATGCCCGCTCGCGAAGCACTGCAAACGGCTTGGGCCGAAAGAAAATTGGTAAATCGAATGCCCTGAGCAGATAGGCGGTCGAGATTTGGAGTCCTGTATTGTGTTGCTCCATAGCAACTCAAATCTCCGTATCCCAGATCATCCATAAAAATCAGGACAATGTTGGGTACTCCTAAACCTAGGTTTGGTTCCGGTGATTCGCATTGCGCAAGAAAGCATGTAACTGCCGCCAAACCATAAATTCCAATCAATGATTTTGGTACTGTTCTCATGTTATTCCGTATTTGAAATAAATCTTTCTCTATTGTTCATCTAATAAAGCTTAATTTCTATATCTGAAATCATTCGATCAAAACGCATTTACCTAAAATCTACTTGCCGATTCTTTGCTCATATTTATCGTCAGGTGCAAATATTAATAACTGACTGAGGGATTCATCTTCTCCCATCACGATATATTTACCATCTTCGGATGAAGTGATGGTTCCCAATTGAAAGCCACGCCATAATATACCCTGTTCAATACCAGGGGCTATCATGGTAAATTCGGGATTTCCCAAGTCGGTGAATCCGTCCTGGTCATCATAACTAAACAAATGTGCATAACCTGGTTGGCCACCCGCAATGCCATAAAGCTTTCCATCTCTTCCGAAGCTTAATCCTCTCAACCGATTCATTCCAATTGGTTTTCCAAGATTCTTTATTTTTTTTGTAATAGGGTCTATTTCAAAAAGTTGCCCGTCTCCCGCATTTCCTCCGTAAATCTTTCCATTGGTAGATCTGGTCCACGATTCTACTTGTCCCAGTGTACGTCTTCCCCATACTTCCGGAATATCTTTCATTACCTGAAAACTATCCTTTTTAGTATCAAAATAAAATAGACTGTTTATAGGAATACTGCCGAATATGAACCCTTCTGCCTGAATCAGACTTCTGGACAAATAATTTTCAGGACCCAAATCATACTCTTTCAGCGTTTTTATCTGTTCACCGGTAGCAGCGATATTCTTATAGGTACTGATCTTTTTGGTATCAATAACATATTTAAAGAATGTACCAGACGGACAGCTTACTCCATAAAGCGTCTTTTTCTCGGCATCCAATGTTAGAGAAAGTATACCTTCTCCAGGTAAAATATTTCCTAGATCACTGATATTTATAGTGCCATCCTGTCCAATATCAACTTGGAAAAGATGCCCATCACCATTTGAACCATCGGTTTTTTTATTGGCCAGCGTACCTGCAAACAAAGCATTGCTTTCCCCACGACAAAACCCGGTTTGGATCGCCAACTGTCCGGGAATAATTTCATTGAGATCCTTGATTTCTACTACCTGACGCTGTTTTAGAGAAGCTACAAAAACAAAAGGGGTCATGCCTTCATTTGCTGTAGTACCTCCTATAATATGGTCCCCAATTATGATTAATGAGGAAATTGAATTCCGGTAGATGGGTAATCTTTTCAAATCGCTGTTGGGCAACGAAACCTCGATAGCAAAGTTTTCTTTAGGACTAAAAAAAGTATATTGTGCCCTTAATGATTCAGAATACAGATTCAACAGGAATAAGACAAATAATAATAGTGTGTGTTTTTTCATTTTTGAACCTCCTTTGTGGGATTAAATTTGACCATAATTGGTTGAGAATTGGGTTTGCCTTCAAAATACTCTGAAGACGCTTGACCGGGTGCAGGTATTAACTCTCCTCTGCCAGCAAAATAAAGGTTCCCATCTTTATCCTTTATATCAGATCCGGTTGCCTCCCCCAATTCGTTTGACGGGAATTCGTAAATGATTCTACGTGAATGTGTTTTAGGATTTAATTCCATTAAAATCGTCGCATTTTCTTTCACATAATTTCCATGTCCCCCAACGAGATAATATAGCTTCCCATTATTCCCAAAATTTAGATTAGGGACGTATGGAGTCCATTCGGGCTGATCACCTGTATCAGCTACTCCTCCTAAGTCTTCAACAGGACCGATTCCTTCTTTTTGGGGATGAAAAGCGATGACTTTTGCACCATAAGTAACAAGATAGATAATCTTATTTTCATGATCTTTTGCAAAGGCTGTAATACCTGTTATAATTTTTCCTCCCGGAGTACCTTCAAATGCAGGCAGGCTATTCTTGGCAAACACCAAAATTCCTTTATCCTTTTCATATTTAACTAACCGCTGACGCCAATCTACATAATAGCAATTTCCCCACCAGTCGGTAAAGATTACACGCGGAACATGCGAACTGCCCAGGCGACCAAGATCACGTAAATCATTTTTAGCAGGATCGAACACCAGAAAATGCGCCTGCGGATAACTGACGGCATAAAGCAAATTGGTTTCCATATCAATATCAATATCTTTTAAACTTTCATAGGGCATTGCCATGCCTAAGTTGGTCATAGTATTGGTGGACGGATTCCATTTCATGAAAAACCCGCCAACATAACCCGCCGGGTGGTCCATTAAGTATTCCTCTCTGGACTCCCCACCATCAGTAGTGAAATAGGTCATTCCATCGGATCCAAAAACAATTTTTGAATGAATTTTTGCTTGCCATTGGTAAGGTCTTAAATACCCCAAATCATTAATGAAGCCTTTTAATTTCATCTTCTTGAGCGCAGGATTGTATTCATAGAATCCAACCCTATCATGGTGGTTTGTTACACCAATAAAGACAGTGTTGTATTTAGCATTATAGCCAATGCTTCCCCATGTGGAGACCTTCCCAGGAAAGTCGGGATATTCAATAAAAGTAATGTTCTTTTTTGTTATTTCCTTCCCCTGACCTTTTACTTCTATTTCAGCCATGATACACCAAACAAGAAGCATCATAATAAAAAGCTTTTCCCCTCTCATCCGGTGGAAAAAAGTAAATGATTTCCATCCATTCATGTTTGCTTTGGTTTCATTTTTCATTTTGAAAATATTAATGTATTAATTTTTCGGAAAATGCTTATCTGCTTTAAACATGTTGGTAATCAACCTGGCTGAACCATACAGGCCTAAGTATCTTTCAACATGACCAAAGCAGATAGGCAATTTTTGGAAATAGTACTGTTTTAATTTTTATCCCACCAAAGTGGTGTGGTTATTTTATCAGGCCCACCTAATAGAACTACCGCTTTCACAACTTCAGCGCCATTGGTTTGTATTTCTGAAGTTAAGAAGGGTATTCTTCTTATCCATTGAGTTGTAGTGTTGGTAATATCCGGATTTTCTGAATTGGCTACGGGATATAATTTAAGAATATGGCTTCTCCTGAAATCGGCCCATGCTTCCATACCATCAGGGAATAGGGCGAGCCATTTTTGGGTTGCAATCTGCTCCAGCTGTATCTTCACATCCGAAGTGTTAAATTTAACCGGAATGTTCGTCATGGGTGCGGAGTTAAGATAATCATTAGGTGCAATAGGAGTAGCAATATTATTGATGTAATTAGTAATCAAGGTATTATTGGTGATACCCCACTGCAACATAGAATTTGTAATACCTTTCTCATAAAGTTCACTGGCTGTGCCACCCATGTCCCAACCTAATATTGCACCTTCAGCTCGCAGGAAATAAGCTTCTGCAGTACACATAACAATTTGTGGTGTAGCCAGGTGATTGGGATCTCCCACACCGGGAAAAGCTGCAGGATCGGCCCAGCGATGACCAACATGTGAATTAGCATTAACTTTATTTATATCCAGTCCCAATTGGTCTATTGAAAGCCCATTTCTTAGTCCCTCGTAGGTACCAGTGTTTACTGCAGGCAAAAAATATTCCGCCATTCTTGGATCTGTATATCCCTTCAATACAGATTCCATTGAAGCACTCATTCTGAATTCATTATAATTCGACATCGAAGAAAGACGATTAGGATCCCGCAAACTTTTAGCTGCATAGGCGTCATCGTCAGGACTAGTTGTTAATACACCATCCGCATATGCCGCTTCTGCTTCAGTTTTCGCCCGGACAGGATCGACTTTGGATATTCTTAAAGCTAAACGTAAACGAAGTGTATTCGCAAATTTAATCCACTTATCCACATTACCCCCATAAATAAGATCGTAACTACCAAAAGGCTGCTCATTGGTCTTTCCTTTCAAAATGACAACTGCAGAAGTTAATCTCTTAAAGAAATCATCGTAAATTTTATCTTGGGGATCATATGGAACGGATGTTCCCGGTACACCTGCATTAAAATAGGGAATCGGTCCCCAATAGTCAGTTACCCGGTGAAATGCATAAGCCCACCAGATATTACATAGCGCATATTCTGCCGAAGTGGAATCAGTAGCTGCAAAAATGGTTTGTAGTTGCGGTACTACACCCGTGTACATAGGATCAAAATTATTTCTCACCCAACTCATATCAATAGTTAGGACATCCGAGGGAAAGTAAGGTGCATTATCTGCAAAATACTGTGCATATTGATCTGCAAACATGTTTTGCGCACACTGGTCACTCCAGGGAATAGATTCAATGGCTCTCGAAAATAAAAATGGCAACTCGGCTTGTCCAACAGATGCGACTTTGTTTTTATCGGTATTAATCTCTGGGTAATTGTCAGTGCATGAAGTAATTAAAACTGCACCACAAAACAGCACAATAAATATATATATATTCTTCATAATATTTAATTTAATTTTTTAATCTAGAAAGTCATATTAAGATTAAAGCCCATACTTTGAGTAGATGGCAATATTCCGTATTCAACACCCTTTAAATTATTTCCACCGAAGGTCATATCCGGATCAAACCACATCTTGCGTTTTCCTTCACCTGGTATACTTAACAATGAGCTGCCCCGATATAACCAGAGTAAGTTACGGGCTACAACAGATAATTTTGCAGATTTTATAAAAGGTATAGAATGGATTGGTATATTATAGCCGAGGGAAAGTTCCCTCACCCTAATATTGGTAATGTCGTATGCAAAAAATTCACCAACCCCAGCACGTTTCTGAGATACTGTTTGCCAAAAATTCTGCGATGTGATTTCGGCCGCCACCAATTGCCCGCTGTCATCTACTCCTCCAAGATTCCATCCGCCTTCCCGATATTTGGCGGTGGCTTCAGTGATGCCACTGAAAGCAAGATTTTGTTCTGTTCCGGAAATCATTACGCCACCAATACGTCCATCTATAAGTACCCTCAATGAAAAATCTTTGTAGGTAACTATATTGGTCATGCCTAAAGTCGCTTTAGGGTTGAAGTTGCCAACAACTCCCGGTTGGTCACCAGTTGCCTTTGTAGTTAACGGCTTGCCAGCCTCAGTGACCAAATAGTCACCATTAGCATTTTTTTTCCATTGATAGGCAGTTATGTCGCCAAAGCTTCCACCTTCGACTATCTGAGGCAAACCGCCAAAATCTATAAAACCACCTAAAAAGACAGTTTTTACCTCATCGCTTAGTTTAATGACTTTATTACGGTTAATACCAAGATTGAATGCAATATCCCATTTGAAATCACGTTTGCTTACCGGAGTTGCACTCAAAATCAGTTCTACACCCTGATTTTGGATATTACCAGCATTAATATATCTGCTTGAATAACCAGATGCTACAGGCAGATTGATGGTTAGCAGTTGATTAATTGAATTGCTTTTATAGTAGGTTACGGTTAATCCGTAATGGTTATTTATGAATTTTGCATCAATACTGGCTTCCAGATTTTTTACGATCTCAGGTTTCAAATCTGGAAAAGGAAGAACAGTTCCCCGGGATAAATAACCATTGCCTGCACCTGGAGTATAATCGTAACTCGATGAAAGAAGCCCAAACTGACCTCCATTTCCCACTTCAGCATAATTAATATTTGCTTTTAGAAATGATATGCTTGTAGGAAGCGTAATCAATTCTGATAATATTCCGGCTGCACCAAATGAATAGTATTGAAATGCATGAGGGGCTGGAAGACGTGAATCCCAGTCATTGCGTAAGCTTCCATTCAGGTATATAGCATCTTTGAATGAAAAACTTGCCTGTCCAAAAACAGATTGAGTTTGTACCCTATTTCCGATTGAAGAGAATTGAGGAGTCGTTGCAAAATTTAGACTGAATTTGTTTGTTACATTCAATCCGTCGGCTATATTCAATGTTTGATCGTAACGATTGTCTTTAAAAATAAATCCTGCCTGATAATTTACTTTTATCTTGTCAGTGATCTTACTATTTCCTTCTAAAATTGCATCAAACCATTTTTGTGAATTGATAGTATTAGTTTGACTATAATACCCGCCAGGCTTGGTTGCCAACTGAAGAGTTCCCTGAAAAATTTGTTCCTGCCCATTATCGAATGTTCTGTTTAAATTGGCACTTCCAGTAATACTCAGTTCACTGGAGATCTGATATTTCAATTTTAAAAATCCAATTATATTATCTCTAGTAACATTGTTAATATCTTTATTGACAACCCAATAGGGATTTGCATAGACACCCTGTACAGTGGAAGGCCATGGGGTAGGTACGGGAATTCCCAAAGTATTGGTGGTCAGATATTGTTTAGCATCATCCGTACTGATATTGCGGGGAATCTGGTAAATATCCAACACAGGTCTGTTTCCTTCTCCTGGATTTGGCTGATAGTTAATTTTGCGGCTCAGATAAGTAAATTTTGCGTCTGTTGAAAACTTTTTACTTATTTGATTGCTAACCCGTATATTAAATGTATTGCTCCTCAAAGAATTGTTTGGGACGATGCCTTCAACACTGCTATTAATATACGACAGGTAGGTTTGCATTTTTTCAGTACCACCTGACACGCTTATTGCATTGTTAAAGCTCAAACCTGAGTTAAAGAAATTTTTAATATTGTTAGGTTGAGCTGTATAGTTACTTGTTTTGCCGAGGTAATTCGTATAACTCTGACCAGTCATTTTTGCTCCCCAACTATCGCCTACCAAAGGATCTAAATTGCCACTAGTTCCTTGTCCATAAGTGTTTTGCACTTTTGGTAATGCAAAGGCAGATTCAAAAATTGTACCTGAATTTAGGGTCACCGAAAAATCCCCTTTTTTTCCTTTCTTCGTAGTAACCACTACTACACCGTTACCTGCTTCCCCGCCATATAAAGCGCCGCCAGTTGCCCCTGATAATATGGTAAGGGATTCAACATCATCAGGATTTATATCAGCTGCACTTGCTGGTACTCCATCGATTACTATTAAGGCACTGTTGCTATTTTGTATAGACCTGTTACCTCGTAAAATTATCTCAGCATTACTTCCAAGTCCACCAGTGCTTTGAGTTATAAGTGCATTAGCAACTTTCCCCTGCAAAGAATTCAAAACATTATTCGGATCTCTTATCTCTGTAATTTGAGCAGGTTTTATTTTTTGAACAGCGTAATCCAGTGATTTGGCTTGACGACTGATACCCAAAGCAGTGACGACCACTTCATCTAGCCCTATATTTTGGGGCTCCATCACCATATTTATAACTACTCGTTCACCTATTGGTACCTCTATAGGTATCATACCAATAAATGCCACACTCAGGGAAGAAGCACCGGCCGGAACTGAAAGGCTGTAATTCCCGGAAGCATCAGTAATAGAGCCAATATTCGTGCCAGTAACAATTACAGTAACACCAGGCAAACCAAGACCATCCTCCTTACTGGTCACTTTACCCGTTATCGTTTTTTGAGCAAACGCAACCTGGATTCCAGCAATTAAAAGCAATACAAGAAAAATTCCAATTTTTTTCATGATTAGTGATTTTTTTTAATAGTTCAATTTAATAGTTTAAAAGCTTAACGTGATTAGAGAAATTTATTTATTGTATCTTTAATGATATAATTCAAACCATTCTATTTTTTCATTCATTTAATATGTCGATCTCAGTCTCGCGTTGCCTGCATGGATGCGAAGGCATATTTATCTTTGCAAATCGAGCTTTCTCAAAAATGGAAACAATTGTCTTTTTCCTGATTACTTTGTTCATTGTAATTGATTTTCGAAATGATAAGCAATAACTCCTTTCACAACACGCGAGATGGCTCCGCCCACCGATGGCGAATCGGGACTTAAACCAAGTTGAAGCGATTTGAAAAATCCCAGCATCTGCCCCGGAATAATATTGCAAATCGGAAGAAAGTCTTCCTGCAACCGGCTTTCACCATCAGCCAACTCAAAGATTTTGTCCATTCCCGGAATTGTGATGTCAGTCTCCATTAGACCGGTAACATAGAGCGCTTTTTTACTTTTTATAACAGAAACGGCTAAGTCACGTTCATATTGCTGCACATATGGCTCATTGGAAAACAGGAAAAAAACCAGAGTTTTTCCATCTATCACCGCCTTTGGACCATGTCTGAATCCTAAAAAGGAGTCCTTTTTGCAGATAACTTTTCCATCGGTAAGTTCCTGTAATTTTAAGTGTGATTCAGTAGCCGTGCCGTACAATGGCCCAGAACCCAGGAATACCGCCCTATGGAAATCCATTTTGGCTATTTCCTTAAAATCAGTGGCATACTTATTCAGCAGTTTCGAAGCATATCCCTGAAGCAATAGAATTTGTGATTCAAGCTGATCAATTTCATCTAACCTTGCAATGAGCAGACCGGCAAGCATCATTCCCGAATAACTGCCAGTCATGGCAAGGCTCTGGTCATTGGCTTCTGTAGGAAGCATGAAAACATACTTTTGGGAATTAGTCTGATAATTTGCCAGTTCACCGGCAGGATCACATGTAATAATAAGGTGATATACCTTGATACAAACCTGGTCAGCGATAGTTGCTGCCGCAACACTTTCCGGGCTGTTGCCCGAACGTGCAAAGGAAACAAGCAATACAGGCATATCCCTGGATAAATAATCGTAAGGATGCGTTACAATATCTGTTGTAGAAATGGTGGAGATGTTATTTTTGAAATGCCGCAGGAATACTCCGTGCAGAGATAAACATATGAAAGCACTTGAACCGGCTCCTGTTAATACAATCTGAAGCTTTTCATTTGCCAACGCTTCGTGAAGGAAGTCCTGAACGGCTTGTTTTTCGCTCCTAATCTTATCATATACTTTCCGCCATAGAGCCGGTTGTCCGTAGATCTCGGTTGAAGTGTACAAAGCTCCTCTTTCTTGCATTATATCTCTTGAAAATCCCCAAATACACATTGTAATTATTTTAAGTTTATACCTTTCGTTTGCTTTCGGTACAAATATATATATTTTTTTTAATTTCATATCCTTATTAATAAATTTTTTTATTTTTATTTTTTTAGACCATAAGGTTTCATAAGCTTGAAAGATTATATTTGTATTTTATGCGGTGTATGGACGTCCATAAAGATTTACTATGGTGACGTTAAAAATCGATCTGCAAGTAACCAGGCTCCAGTCAATGAAGCACTAAAATATTTTAAAAAATATTATGACAATAGGTGATAAACAAAATACGGTAGGACGCAGGATGAATATCTTGAAAATGCTATCAGCCAACGGGCAGGTTTTTGTGCCCGAACTAAGTAATGAATTCGGCGTAAGCGAAGTTACCATACGTAACGACCTGGAGCAACTCGAAAGCAAGCAACTACTGATCCGTGCACGTGGTGGTGCCATGAGAGTTGATCATGTGGTTAGTTTCGATCAGCACCTTAGCAACAAGCATATAATTAATATGCAGGAGAAAAATCGGATTGGGAAAGCTGCAGCGCAACTAATCAAAGATTCAGACACAATTATCATGGATTCGGGTACTACCACACTGGAAGTGGTAAAAAACCTGCCAATTACACTAAATAATCTTACAGTAATTACCAATGCACTCAATATTGTGAACCATCTGATTACGAATCAGAGCATAACCCTCATCATTCCAGGAGGTGTTTTGCGCAAAAACTCGCTTTCGCTGATAGGACCATTAGCAGAGAATAATTTCAAAAACTTCTTTGTGGACAAAGTTTTTTTGGGGGTAGATGGGTTCGATACCCGGCAGGGAATTTCAACACCCAACATGGAGGAAGCTTACCTTAACCAGATTATGATTAACATTGCACGGGAAGTAATTATTGTGACAGATTCCACAAAATTCCTTCGCAAAAGCTTGGCTTTCATCTGCAAAATCAACCGCATCAATACCGTTGTAACTGATAGTGGCATCACCGACGACGACAAAAAAAGACTGGAAGACGCAGAAATTAAACTTATCGTAGTATGAAAAGTTCCTGATAGTGTCATGTCAATTTGATATTGACGCTTAATATTTATAACTCTTACCATAAAAAAAAGCGATGGTAAAATACGAAGTAGCTTTAACAAAAGAAGAGCATTACGAGTTCATGTCCATAATTGGTAAAGGCAGCCATAGTTCTCGGCAGTTCCGCCCGTGAGGATTTTGCCAGTGGTCGCTTCGGTTGCTTGCAGATAAGATGGTGGAAATGGAATATATTGAAAGTATTTGGTTCTTCGTCATATTTGGCAGAACATTGGTACTTGAGTGCCCGGTTGAAGCATGATAAGTTTGTAAAACATCAGGCATCGACTCCCTGATTCCAATGGCTATTTCCCGGTAATGGTCGGTCTGCTCCTTGGGATCATTATCGCCTCCCTGTATCCAGAATAGATTTGTACACCCGGCAAAATATTTTCCGATGAAACGTCCATATTCCCTGCACTTTCCCGTTCCGTTTTCCAAAATAACAGGGTTCCAGAAGTCATTACAGCAACCTTTCCAGACTGGAGCCATACCTACCAGTAATCCTTTCTCTCCGGCAAGCCGAATTCCTTTCCGGATATGTTCGAAATAGGCCAGATTCGGTTTAGTAAAATCTTTTTCTTCGAATGGCTTATCCCCATTCACATTTATTCCTGAAGTAAGAGCCATGGTTTGAAGCACATTAAATCACTGGCTGATACGCAAGTCCATCAACTCACCCATTTCCTTCTCACTCAGGTTTATAAATATTCGCCAGGGTGTTTCGGCCTGATAGAAGAAGGGTTCGCTGTTGCTGTCAACAAGATATCGGCCATTTTCGCTTGCATGAAGCGGAAATACAGGTTTTTGAGGAAAACCATTGATCGACCAAACTGCGATGATTATAATTAAAACAACTCGTTTCATAGTATATGGTAATCAAATATGTGTAATTATGTATTTAGCTTAAGCAAACCATTCACGTTTCCGGCTTGACAAATTATTAAGGATCTCGATTGTAATATTCACATTTTTAATGACTTGAAAATCAAACATTCCAACACAAATAAAGTCAGCACCATTCTCAAAAGCCCATCGGAACCCATCTTCGGGTTCAATGGCTCCGGCTGCAAGTACTTTAAAACCCATTACGGGTACTTTGGTCCTGTTGACAAAATCGACTGTTCGCTCGGGAAAAAGACAGAAGCAGTTGTCATGCCATTTTTCATGATCCATATTTTTCTTTCCGTCAACCTCAAAAGGAACACGGTTTTCTCTTGGATGTGCCGACCAATAGTTATCATGGTGCATTGTTTTCATGTAGTAATCCGGGATTATACCCTGATTTTCACAGTGGATCATTGACTCAATGCTATGTGAAGCCAAGCCAACGGTATAACCCTGCTTACGGATATGGCTCATCATTTGGGCAATTACTTCAATTTTTTTATCTCTTACCAACCAGTCACACCAGTTTCCTTGAATCTGAAGGATATCTGCACCATAATCAATTGCCTGATTAATCTGCTCCAAATAATCACCCTTTTCCATATTTGGAGCTACCTGCGAAATAACCTTGATCTTACTTCCCGTTGCCTTTTTATATTTGGCCATCAACGGATTAGAAGGAAAACCAATATTGATGGTATCAATACCGGCGTTTTCTGCAAGCATCAAGGTTTCATAAACTTTTTTTTCAGTATTGTAAGCACGGAAAAGTGAGGGAACATAAATCAGATCTCTTGAATGTGCCCATCCGCCAATCAGATTTCCACCAGCAACCAACCTGCTAATCTTGTGAGGGCCAATCTTACCCTTGGGCAATTCACCTTTCAGTTCACTCAGAGCACTGGATTTCACCTGAATTGTTGCGCCAGACATCACATCGATATCATATTTTTTGTTGTTTTGTATGGCTCCCCAACCCATTATCCCTAGTGCAGGTATAATGGCCAGATTTTTCAATGCTTCACGACGGCTATTTACGATCACTTCATCTGAAGATATTTCTGAAACAGTTGATTGACTTTTCTTATTTCTGAAATTAAACTTCAGGGCACCAATACCATATCCAACATCATTCAAAAAGGCAATAAACAGCAATACAGCAGCTTCAATAAATAGCTTGTCAACAATAAACAAATGACCTTCGCCTGTGCTAAACAGAGAAGAGCCAAATGGCGGATATGCGAAATAGTAGAGAGAAAGCAAAAGAGCACCACTAATGGCCGCATAACGAACAATTAGCCCGATAAACAAAGCAATTCCGATAAGGATCAAACCATAAATATTCATTAAATCAACGGATTTCATCAATAGGGGCGAGGCTGCTAACCAATGATAAAATTCTGACAGAAAACCCGAAGTATTGGCTAAAAACGGATATGCACTCCAGTTTACTACAAAAAATTTAGATATCCCTTCATAAAGGAAATGCCATCCAATAGCCACACGAAGTATGGTTATGAAAAGCTTTTTTAGATCGATCTGTTTACCGTATTTCATAAATTGCTTTTTATTATATTTCGGATAATGACAAAATCCCCTGGCAATGCTGTAATTGCGGCTTTTTGAATAGTTGCGAATGGACGTGAGGCCGTAACTGGATTGCTGTCCGATGAATCAGTTTCGACTACCTAATAATGTGTGTCTTCAGCTTGCCTTTGCTGAACATGCAGAATTATGGTTAGTATAAATACAACAAGTATTACAAACAGGGACAACTTTCGATCAACCCTACATTGTACATTAGTTCTCATCATAATACATCTTCCTAAAATTTATTTTAATGCCAGTTAATACCTGAAAGCTAACCGGCGATCAAAGAACCTGAATTTTAAATGTCCATGCATATTGACAAGTAGGTTTCAGTTGTAAAGCAGATGGAATATATATTATTGTCCCGTTCACCGTTTTTTTTTAACTTAGAGGTTTCTTATATCCCAGAAGATAAATCTTACTTCCAATAATTGGCTGAACCGCTGAAATCAAAATCTTATCAGGCATACTTTTCCCATTTTCATCTGGTAAATAAATTGCATTCACGGAATTGCCCTTTTTCGTGAATGCAATTTTGGCCTCTTGATACGGTTTCACAGGTTTGGTTCCATATATAGCTTCACTGTTTATTTTCATCCAGCTCCCGATTTCATTTAAACGCTCATAGGCAACGGGATCAAGATCACCATCTGGTCCCGGACCAACCATGCACACAAATGAAATATTAGAAGCAGATAATGCTTAAAATGTGTAGATTAGCAATCTAGCTCCTTAAAAACATCAAATAAATGAATACAACACCTAATTTTTTGATTCTTCTATGAAATTTAAACATTTCCATAGAAGAATCAGGCATGTTAGGTTAAGGGTAGCGCCAATTCATGATAATAGTAATGTTTGAACGTCGTTATAAGGAAGCCCGAACGCATCTGCAACACCTTGGTATACAATCTTCCCTTTTACTATGTTCAATCCTTTTCTCAAAGCTTCATTTTCAATACAAGCTTTCTTCCACCCCTTGTTAGCTATCTGTAATGCATATGGCAGTGTAGCGTTGGTCAATGCCAGAGTTGATGTGCGAGGCACAGCTCCGGGCATATTCGCTACACAGTAGTGAATAATATCATTTATCACAAAAGTAGGATGATCGTGTGTTGTTGGTACAGTAGTTTCAAAACAACCACCCTGATCAACGGCCACGTCAACAATTACGGTTCCCGGTCTCATGGTTTTAAGCATATCATGGGTAACCAGTTTAGGAGCAATTGCTCCAGGAATAAGAATTGCACCAATAATTACATCATGATCACGAACCATTTCACGGATGTTGTATTCGCTGCTCATCATAGTCTTTACATTGGCAGGCATAATATCGTCGAGATAACGAAGACGTTTCAGGCTTATATCTATAATTGTTACATCGGCACCCAATCCACAGGCCATTTTGGCCGCTTCGGTTCCTACTATTCCACCTCCAATAATCAGCACCTTTGCAGGTAGTACTCCGGGTACTCCTCCCAGTAATACGCCATATCCACCAAAAGTTTTTTCAAGGTATTTGGCACCCTGCTGAACCGACATACGGCCTGCAACTTCAGACATGGGGATAAGCAATGGCAATGAATGATCGGCCATTTCAACTGTTTCGTATGCCAAACAGATCGATTCGTTTTCGATCATAGCCATTGTTAATTGCTCGCATGATGCAAAATGGAAATAAGTATATAAAATCTGGCCTTTTTTAATCAGTTTGTATTCTGATTCAATTGGCTCTTTCACTTTGATGATCATTTCAGCAATGGCATAAACCTCCTCAATGGTTGGAAGAATAGCTCCTCCTGCATAAATGTATTTCTCATCACTAAATCCACTCCCCGAACCGGCAGTAGTCTGCACATAAACTTTATGACCACATTTTAGCAATTCAGCTACACCTGCAGGCGTTAAGGCAACTCGGTTCTCGTTGTTTTTGATTTCTTTTGGTAATCCTATTATCATTGTCTTAGTATTTTACTTAAATATCAAATTTGAATTTTTTTGAACTGGAGATAATCAGGTATATGAGCAAAAGCAATGCAATTGCAGCAAAATTAGTTTAGCTCCGCGATTTGAATCTTCTGTTTGCTATTGTGCTTTGGGATATTTGCCCATCTATTTGCTGATATTTAAGCTATTGTGCCAATATATATCCCATACACATTCATGTTGGTCCTCATGTTTTCCTCCTTTCTTAGTTTTACACGCATCTATGTGCTTGCCTATCTTTTCCTGAACTTTAATAAAATTAGCATTCATAACACGATAAAAATTATTCTGCATTTACGGAAAGTGGAAACTTGCTAAGTAATCAAATTTGCAAGGCATTTACAATTTTTTTAGTTGGTTTCCGGTTTTTCTGGTTCTGCAATTTGATGTAATTTCGTTTCCATTTTTGTTTCTTCAACTCCCATGAGAAACGCTGAAAAAATAGCGATCAACATTCCGGTTATTATTACAGGATGAGGTATTACAGCATAAATAGTTAATGAAATTAGTACTGTCAGCACCGGGGAAAGGGCTGTTGTCATTGGAGCAATTATTATTGCTTTCCCAAATCTAAATGCATATACCAAACAAAGTGCACCAAACGCATTCAATATCTGAATTATAGCAGCTAAATAAGGTCCCTTAAACCCCCAATTGACAGGCTGTGAAAAGTCGGTCATGATCAGTGCTAAAGGAATAAGAAGTACAGAACTTACCATCATGTAAAAAAAAATGCTTTCTGCCTTCATCGATTCATTTGCAAATCGCATTACAAAGCCCTGGGCCCCCCACGCTAATAATGGAATGGCAGTTAAAACCATCCACAAATAGCCATTAACGCTTTCATCTCCCGGCGGTTGATAAGAAAGAAGCAGAATTGCAATGATAGCAATTCCAATACCAATCCAACCCTTTACCCCGGTCTTTTCTTTTAAAAATACAACAGCTAACAGAATCGTAACAACAGGCGTTAAAGAAAGAAATGGAAAAACGAGATAGGCCGGTGCTATTCGTAATGTAAAAAAAAGAACTAATTGTCCAATTGCACCAAGAAACCCAATTAAACAACCATATAAAATAGCAGTTTTATTATATTCAAGTTTCCATTTATTAATGATTAAACCAAGAATTGCAGCGGGTATCATAGTTAAAGACCATACTACATATCCTAAGGTTGCGGGGAAGCCATTTTTTTCAGGAATTTCAATTAATGCCCCCCAAACTCCCATAAATATGACATGTATAATTACGAATCTGAACCAGTTTTTTGATTTTTTCATTCAATGATCTCCAAATATTTTATTTATATGATAGTTTAAAAAGTCTTCATAATTGAATTGAGAAAACGAACTTAATATCTTATCTATTGATTTTCAATAGCATTTAAATGTTGATCAAACCAATTAATCATACGGTTATATAAATCATACTTATTTTTAGGTCTGAGATCAGGTCGCCATCCATGTCCTTCACCGATATATTGAATTAAGGTTGTTTTAACGCCTCCTTTATCCGACTCATAGGCAATTTCAAAACCATCAGGAGACCACAAAGGAGAATTTCCTTCAGTTAAAATCCGGAGTTGCCTATCCCCGATAGATGTTAATGCAATATAATCTTTTCTGCAATTATTAGAGGCATCGGTAATGGTAACAACGCTAAGAACCTGGCAACCATCAGGAGATAATCTGGGGCTGCTTACCTTCCTGATTTCGAAAAAATCATCCAGACAAAAAAGGCACTTACTTTGATCAGATCCTTCCTCCATGACTTTCGATATAAAATTGCGTTTAAATTTTAATCCTTCGTTATCCTTTTGCCTTCAACCAGTTCAAGCGCTTTAAAAAATAGAACGAACCGACGATCTTTACCATGGCCCATTATTTCATTTTCCAGTGCCTTTGTTTTCGATGATTGTTCGTTGTATTTTGAAAATACCCATTCTGTTTGAGGGGATAATTTTTTTTCTGAAATATTCCATGTACTCAATGAGTCCAAAGAATGTTTCCAACCTTTCATCCGTTCTGCCGCCTGTATCTCTTTATCATATTTATCCATTACCAATAGTGCAATATAATTGGATGTTGAATTTTCGGTTGAATTAAACTTTTCTGCGTCAGAAGAAAAATCCAGGATATTCCGGTAATAATCCGAAGATTTTTGTTTATTACCTGTTTCATTTTCACAGTATGCAAGCAGATAATCAAGTAGTCTGCAATCCGGATCGTAAGGTTTTCCTACACCAAGTTTTTCCGGAAACTGTTTTGCCTGTTCGAGATACCTGATTGCTTCCTTGTATTTTTTCTGTTCTACATTATTCAAAGCCAGCGCCAGATTTGCCATCTCATATATTTCATGCCCTTCTCTTGCACCTTCCTGAGGCAGAATAAGAATTTTATCAAGCACTCCGATGCATTCCTTTGGCTTATTCAAATTTAGTAATGACTTTGCATAATCTATACTGATAACAGGGTTGGATGAAAATTTCTGATAGGCTTTTTTTGCATTGTCAAGTTGTTTGGAATAAAATCCGTTTTTTTCATAATAACTACTAATCGCATGCCAAGTTCGCCATTCTTTTGGATCTATAGTAACTGCTTTTATAAAATCTTTCAGCACACTTTCCTTTTTTGTTTCGTCATCGCTGAATAAAACACCTCTGGAAATATAGAATGGTGCATAATCAGGTTCATTCTCACATTTTCCAAACAATTCCTTCGTCTTTATTAAATTAGTATTGTTCCAATGAATCAACGCCGAATAATAGGTAGTTTTCCAGGTATGACGTTGCTGCCCTGCCCATTCCAAAACGGGCAGGGTTTCAGGACGGAATGGAAACACCAGCCATGGAGAAATAGCTTCCGCCTTATTTAAGTATTCATCCTTTTTTTGATTGGAGCTATTTCTGTAAAGATATGCGAGCCAGTAATAAATAGTTGGATATGCCGGTGCCATTTCAAGTACCTTGATAGCTTCCTCATTCATCCCTGTGTTTGCATACTGAACAGCAATCTCAAGGTATGTTTCCTGGGGAAATTCATTTTGTATGCCTGTCTGGAAAGTAGTTCTGCCTGTTGCAGTTTCAGCAACTGATAAATATTTCTCAAATCTTGCATATTGATTGAGGGGATCAATTTGTAAAAGTTCATTGATAGCTTTCTTTGATTCATCGGCTTTATTCAATTTTCTGTTGGCAGAAATTAAATAAGCGGCAGCCGTAAGATTGTATTTATTATAATCGAGGGATTTCCTGGCATATACTACGGCTTGGTCAAAGTTTTTTCTCTTTAATTCAATCGCCGCTATCTGCGCATAAGAAGCCGAACGGAATTCCATTGTTCTTGAAGAAATGCTGAGTGCTTCCTCTGCTTCATCCGTGTTATTTAATTTATCCTGTAACGTTCCGTAAATATAGTTTGCAGCACCATCGTATGCGTTAAATTCAAGTACTCTGATTGCATAACCTATTCCTTCTTTATATTGCCCTCGCCTATAGAACAATTCAGCGATCCGCGCCAACGCTTCACTATGTGTTGGTTCCTTTTCAATGCATTGTTTATACAAGTCCATTGCATCGTTGAAGTTACGCATAGCGTTCTGCTCCTCTCCCAGCCGAAATAATCTTTCCCCAGAATTAAAATCCAATATATTTTCATTAGCACGAACAGGCCGTGAGAGAAGGCTTTCCGGTTTATTTGAATAATATAATCTCCTATTCCCCAAGTTAACTGTAATACCGTCATTTGCATTCGAAACAACAGCAATTGAACGGCGGAATGTTTTCATCGGCTCCAAATTTACCTTTTCAGAGAATATTTTATTGCTATTTACGGAGATCACAAGACTGTCAGCAATTTTTTGCAACGGACAAACGATCACATATAAACTATCTTTTGTTATTTTTATATTCAGTGTGCCATAAATATTTGCATCAACCATCGCTCCGGTTTCTTTTACAGGGAACCAATAATCTGTTTTTGTTTCAGTATAGAATGGCCTATGCGATAACTGACTGAATGGACTATGATAACCACTCTTTTCCGCAGCCTGATTGAGCTTAACACCTGACTGCGCCTCAATATATTGTCCATCTTTATCTGTAAGCAAGTCTTCCCAGATTCCGCCATCACGCGCAAGAGACCATATCCATAATTTTTTTCCGGGAGCATCGGTGTATGAAGACCAGTGTCCAAAACCAAAAGATGAATTATTCCAATAACCGCCAAACCAGTTGCGGTAATCACCCACTATATGGTAAGACTTGCTACCCCCAAAGTTATTATTCTTATACACCGAAAGATCGCGGCCTTTGCTGTCAACCGGCCAGGGGCTCGCCAAACCATCATGTCCGATGTGATAATTACCTGGAAAATAAAATTGCAAGTCATCAGCTGCTTTGAAAGCAGCATTCTCCCATGACATATAAGCCTGATGCAATGGAAGCGGATTGAACCATAGTGCCTCGGTTTCAAAGTATGCTTTGTCCTTCGGTAAATTTATTTTAACCCGCCACTCACTCCGAGAAGCAAGATCCATGCCACCAACCACACAACTTACACTGCCATCAGGATTTTTCATGATGACATAATCCACTGGAGCCGCAGCCCAAGGAGCGTGACCCAAATCAAGTCCGAAGTTGTGCTCAATGCCACCACTTGTCCACGGTCCTCTTGTTCCAATAGCACGAAACTTCATGACGTGATTCTGAAAAACAAATTCATTACCAGTAGTTTTCTCAATTGCACCCATAACTTTCCCTCCTACTTCCGGCAATACGGTCACGGTGATAAAGTTATTCTCTAAGGTCACCACTTTCCATTTCTTATTGACTCCCCTATTTGTATACCCATCTATCATGAAATATGGATAAAATGAAGACACCATCTTGTTTATGGCCATGGCTGGCAAAGGATTCGGATCAGAATACGGATATGTTTTTATTGTTTGATAACCTTCTGTTGCAGATACATTTTGTGCATAAGAAATCACAGGAAAAATGCAAACTATAAATATCCATATGAATTTAAGCATACGTAAATAATACATGTATAGGAATTTGTTAAGTTCCAAAAGAATTGCCATAGTATACAAATTTTGTTGCTACTAGAAAAAAACAATAATTATTGTTTTTTTCTAGTAGACTGGTCAATAAGTTTTCCCAATTTAATCCTGTTTTGATCCCATCGTTCTGAATCATAACTCCAAACATCCAGGTTCCCTATTGATTTATCCCCGAAAGGCTGTTTGATGATCTCATTTACAATTTGATCGACACGATCCGAATTTTGATCCAATTTAGCTAATAGTCTCATATATTCGTACTCCTGAACTCCATTTCTCATCGTTTTTAACCGAATTGAAGGACAAGGTTCCTTAACATTAGGAAGTACTCCCGGCTTATAAATTAATGAACCATTGCCATTAAACTTCCTGTAAGTAAATTCTGAATCTGATTCGGATTCTTCTTTAAAGAAATCTTTCCAAGACTCAGGATCGTACCATCCACTTTCCCATCCAGCGCCTATTCCCCAGCTAAGCCAAGAGTAAGTTCTATACTTCCAGCAGCTCCAACTAATTGCCCTATCATTAATTAATGGTAAATCAATAAATGTGGAACTCCCTACCCAACTATTTACCTTACTTTCGTAAAGCATTGGTCCGTATAGCCAGTCTTTAATTCCCATTGCCTGATATTTTTTAACTTTGTCAATATTATAATTAATAGTATGAGATGCCCAGGCATTGATAGATTTTCCAATAATACTCATCGCTTCTTCACTATACGCACCATCTACTCTAAACTGAGCCTCCGGATATTTTTTTTTGAATATATCCCCGTAATACACCATTCGATTCCAGGCTTCCGGAAAATAAGATTCATCAAGACCATTCAAATAAACAGTTAAGTCTGTTTTCTGAGGGTTGATCAAAGTCTGAAGGTGATCATGTACCTTTTGTATTACTTTTGTATATACTGCTTGATTAACCGAATTACGCTCAACATCCGGTTTACCAACATCCGGCCATCCGGCCGTTCCATGCTTTCCGTAAACATCAAAGGGCAACGCAAATGTTTCAATTGGTTCCCCATATCCAGGACCATAATTATAATTGTAAGTTTTTGTAAATGCATCTCCCTTCAAATACTTTTCAAGGCGGTTATCAAATGAATTCCAATTAATATTTATATCACCACTTTTAGAAATATCCAGGTCTGGTTTGTAGGTAGGATCCATCAATGATACACGATTACGTTTGAAAAGCTGATAAACTGCTAATTCTTGTTCTTCATCCATACTACTCAAAAAACCTTCCTGCTGAATACTTGCTTTAAATACATTTTCATTAGGTAAACCAAAATTCCAAATATTTAGACAAACTGGAATTTTTTGGATAATATCTCCAATGGTAACGGATATCGTACTCATATAAGTACCTGGTTTCGCGTCCTTATAATCAAAGGGGATGTATTGATCTACCCATACTATAATTGAACGTTGACCATCGATACGATTGTTAAAATCTGGAAGGTTAAAAGGATAAACCCACCTTCCTTTAACCTTTGAAGAATCACTTTGTATATATTTCAGAGGAATCAATGCATCCGGATACCAGCCTTTTCCTAAGGAGGCCCTAGGATAACCAGTGCTTGGCGTTTTAACCTGAACGGCCCATTCCAAAAATAATTCTGGTGGTATCTTAAAATGGGAATCTTCATTATTAAAAGAAGTCATATCAACAGAAATCCCCTGCAAAGTGGAAACAGCGTTATTGATTATGATCAATTGAAATGAAATATATTCTCCCCTTGCTGCATATAAGGAAACCTGGTCACCGTTATATATCCAATTTTTGTCCAATAAATTTAGTTTTGGCACACTATCTGTTATACCATGAAACTTTTGTTCGATAATTTCATTACTTACAGGGTCTACTCGAATGGATGAAGGTATAATGCTTATTCTCCAACCCGCCTTATCAGCAGCTGAAACCTCTATCCTACCAACTAATACTAATATTAGTAAAATCTTAAGTGCATTCATAATTTTATTAGTAGATTAAACTTGATTTACTTTCGCATTCTTTGCTCATCTTTATCTTCGTTTACAAGTATTATTATTCGAATGATGGACTAAACTTCTCTCATCACAATATATTTAACAACAATTGATTTTGTATAGTCATGTTCCGTTTCTTTCAGATTATTTTGTTGAAATATTTGGTTGCCAATTCGCTCGTAATTTCCATGTTCGCGAATGCTCCGGTACCACCTGCATTGGTGGTAGAAATAGCACCTACAAGGGGCTCCGTACTCAATACATTGTGCAAGGGAATTGCCAGAAATAAATTTATGGATGAATCCTGCATTAAAACTATCACCTGCGCCAATGCAATCCACTACATTTTCATTCAGAAACGCAGGTTGGTGAAGTATTTCCATTCCTTCCCAGCCAAAACCGCCATTTGGACCATTTTTTACCACAAGTGTGAGTTTAGGAGCATATTGCTTCATTTGTTTTATTCTTCTTCCAAAGAGCTGGTTGTCCGTAGATCCCGATTGAAGTGTATGAAGCCCCTCTTTCTTTCATCATATCACTTGCCCCCCCCAAATATTCATAATATTTTTTTTAAATTCTGTCTTTCGTTTAGTTTCGGTACAAATATATAATTTATTATTTAATTTCGTATCCTTATTTATATTATTTTAAAATTTATTTTAAAATA
>Ga0209748_1000353_pt1 | contig 25074 bp, 24 predicted proteins | sample BarGraIncu00421A_FD_185490 | JGI IMG/M metagenome (GOLD analysis project Ga0209748, IMG submission 185490) | Arctic peat soil microbial communities from Barrow, Alaska - Barrow Graham LP Incubations 004-21A (SPAdes) (version 2) | ecosystem: Environmental > Terrestrial > Soil > Wetlands > Peat... | reverse complement strand
TAAAATTTCCTTTAAGGAGCACTCTTATATAAAACATAAACCCAACACGGTTTCTGAAAATCTATTTATTCGACTTATCCAATGCTTTCTGATCTTCTTTTTTCTGTTTAACTATTTCCTCTTTTTTCTTTTCAGCAGCTTTATCCTTCTTTCTGAAATACCCCTTTAAAAGGAAATTGTGTTTGGCGGCATTCATGTTTTCATCTAACCCCTTGCTGCTTTTTTTAAGATTTACAATTGTTTGAGAAATATCTGCAGCAATTGCTGTATCTCTGATCAGTCTTCCCAGTGTTCCTTTTCCCCGGTTTATTTTAATCATGACTTCGGCCAGTTGATTCGAAATAATTGCTGCATTATCTGCTGTCACCTGCAAACTCTTCATGATAGCATCCGTTTCGGTAGGTTCTCTAGACTTTATATATTGACCATCTACCGCCTTTGGTGAATCTGTACTTCCCTGGGATATGATTAAAACGCGATCTCCAATAATTCCGGATGTACCTATACTGGCTTCACTGTTTGATTTAATAAATCGCTGAACATCCTTTTTAATTATCAGGTCAACCCTTACCGTTGAATCGTTGACAATATTAATGTTATCAACAGTACCGACATTGATTCCTGAGAAGCGGATCGTACATCCGACCTGCAACCCACTTACATTATAGAAAGTTGTATTGAGCTTATAAACAGGATTGAATAAATTTTTCTGCCTACCAATAATAAAGATTGCAATGACGAAAAGCCCCAATCCTACGGCAATAAACATTCCTAATCGTGCTTTGAATTTTGCTGTGTGCGTATCCATTTTTTGAGATTATTAATATTGAGAGAAATAAATTTTTTACTTGAAGAAAGATTTGATCAACGGGTCTTTGGAATTTTCAAATTCCTCCAGTTTTCCTTCTTTATAGATTATACCATCTTGCAACATGATGACACGGTCTGCTGTACTTCGGACACATTCAATATCATGTGTTATGATGATGGAAGATGTCTTATATTTTGTTTGAATATCATTGATGAGTAAACTTATCTCATCTGAAGTAACGGGATCGAGTCCTGTTGTTGGTTCATCATACAATAATATTTCGGGATCAATAACAATAGTTCGCGCAAGGCTGATGCGTTTTCGCATTCCCCCTGATAACTGTGAAGGCATTTTATACAAAGCATCCGACAAACCGACATTTTCCAATACTTCTGCTATTTTTTCGTCTATCGCGTGTTGGTTAAGTTTGTTTTTTATCCTTCGCAAAGGGAATTCAAGGTTTTCTTTTACATTCATGGAATCATATAGCGCACCACTCTGGAAAAGAAAGCCTATTTTCTTTCGTATTTCGGTCAGACCATCTCCATTCAATTTACTCACATCTTCTCCAAAAACCTTGATCGTTCCAGCATCAGGTTTTAAAAGACGAACAATACATTTTATCAGTACTGATTTTCCGGAACCCGATTTTCCCAGCACTACAAGGTTTTCACCATTTAAAAGCTTTAAAGAGACATCTTTTAATACTTCCTGATGACCAAATCCTTTTCGGAGGTTCTCGATATCAATAACATATTTTCCATTTTTAGTTATTGCAGTCTCGAGTGCTGATGTAGTTTCTTCTATCATAGCATATCGGTAATTTGTACAGCAATCAGGTCAACAATTATTACAAGTAAGGAAGCCAAAACTACAGCTGAATTTGCAGCTTTTCCTACACTCTCTGTTCCCCTACCTGCGGTATAGCCTTTATAACAACCGACGAAACCAATTACACCTCCAAAAAAGAAGGTTTTAATAAAAGCAGGCAAGAAATCTAAAAACTTAAAAGGAGTAAACGACTGTGTAAAAAATAAAACGTAATTTACATCACCTTTTATATTTACACCAACCCAACCCCCAAAAATGCCTAGAGCATCTGCATATAAAACTAAAAGAGGAATCATCAGCGTAGCAGCCAATACCCTTGTAACGATTAAAAATCTCATTGGATTGGTTGAAGACACTTCCATGGCGTCAATCTGTTCAGATACTTTCATAGAGCCTATCTCTGCTCCCATCCCGGAACCTATTTTCCCGGCACAGATCAAAGCAGTAATAACCGGTCCCATTTCTTTGATGAGTGACATTGAAACCATATTGGGAAGTAAAGCTAAAGCGCCGAAAGTAACAAGCGAAGGACGCGCCTGAATAGTAAGCACCAGACCCATTATGAAGCCTATCACGGAAATGAGTGCTAAAGACTTATAACCAATCTGATAACACTGACGCAGAAATTCTTTGAATTCAAAATTCCGTGAAAAGGTTTCTTTTACTGTCTGTGTGAAAAAAATAAAAAAATCAGCAACATCAGTAAAAAATCCGTTTGCAGTTTCAATTTTAACAAATGTTTTTTCAGCCAGCTTAATAGTATGCTTCGAAGCATTCAGCTTGATTGGGATTACTTTAATAACTGAAGTGAGTTTTTTCATGATAAAACGATTGTTGTCATCAGCATTAGAATTGAATTAATCTGGTATATTAAAGCTTTTCCCGAATTACAGTATGCTAAAATGATTGATTATTATTTTAGAAAAATTATTGCGAAATAATTAAAATATGAAAAGGAAATTTCAAAAGTCACCATTAACCAACTTTCGGCAAATGACAACCAGTAAAACTTTTATTTTGATGAGAGAGATGAAATTATTGCTTTAATTTGCTCCTTGCTTTTACCGAATTTTGACTGAAGTTTTTCAATCATTTCTTCATTTTTGCCTTCATCAAACATTAACCCATCCTCTGTAAGTAACGCGAATCTTTTTCTGAGACTGCTTCTTTGTTCCTTCCAGTTTACTTTTAATTCTGTTAAGTTTGCCATTTTATATATATTAAGATAGTGAGCGGAATTTCATAGTACAAAGGTGATAAGTTTGGCATGAAAAAGTGTTACACAACTTTATCAATATGTTACATGATTCACACATTTTCTATGAATGTTCATATTTTGTAAAAGATTGAAATCCAGCAAAAAGAGAATCCAAAATACCTGGTAAAATAAAAACAGAGATCGTTTGAATGATCTCTGTTTTTATATGATTAAACTTGATTATTACTAATCTTATTTTTGGGGAATTATATCAATGATAACCGTACGGTTATAGAATCGTTCCTCAGGGAATTTATTGTCAAAAGGAGCCATAGTCAGATCTTCACCGAATCCGGAAACTTCAAACTTGACATCATTGCGACCCGTCTTTGTTAAAGCACTTTCAATAATTGCTTTGACATCATTTGCCCGTTCAATTGATAATTTCAGGTTATGAGCATCTTCTCCAATAATATCAGTATGTCCATGGATGATAACAGTTGCACCAACCGGTATTTTAGGAGTTACAAAATCAGTAAGATATTTTTCGTACAGTAAGATAGCTTTTGAATTATTGAACTCATACAGAACACTAAAACGCATCATTTCATTAGTTACTGGAGGTGTCCAAAGTACCATATGTACATTTTTCTCCTTCTTTACAACTTTGCCACTCTTCGTTTGACCAGTCATTACTACTCTGTACTCTCCCTGAGGATGAGTGCCTAAAATTGATTTTCCGGGGATACTTACTTTTTCCTGAGTATAAGGTCCAAATGCCTGAACATTTCCAGATTCATCAGTAATTTCTAAAGACCATGAATTGAATGCCTGGTTACCTCCTTCAGCATTGAAAATGATATAGCTATCCAAAGGTGCCTCCTGAACGCCGTTGATTTCCACGGGTCTCAGCGGAGCATATAAACCACTCTGGAATTCCATGAGCATTTCAGGTGAACTGCTTTCGATAGATACTCTTCGGTCACCTTCGTGGAGAAGGTCAAGTTCGATTTGACCACCAACATGTTCAGATGGGATTTTTGGTTTATTTCTTCCTTCAATCTTTATCCTTGCAGGATCAATATCAAATACAACTACAAGATATTGTTTGACGTTTTCAGCCATGACGCGACCTTCTTTCGGAGTAGAATTTGATGATCCGACAAGTGTAATGGTTGCTGTGGGATTTTTTTCCATACGGTCACCAATGATGTTCATTACATTGTAATAGACAACCATTTCGCGTTTTGAACGACCTGATAAATTTTTAGGAACAAACTTTTCCAGTTGATCTTCTTTGAAGTCCTTTACCTCATCTTTTTTGAGCAATACATACCGATCAGGAATCTCAGTAGATTCGGCATTAAAGAACACATAGTTACGAAGAGGAAAAATTTCATGCACCCTGCGTTCGACCGGAATGTTATAAGGAGCTACAACTGTAAACTGAACTTCAGGATCAATCACTACAACTTCAGCAATAACAGGTGCTTTAACTTCAACCGGGGTTTCAATTTTATGACCATGTCCAAACTTAAGTGCTACACCTGCTCTTAATGTTGCTACAGTCCATGTTTCGGTAGAACGGGGTTCCTGTCCAAAATATGGTTGATACGCTATGAAAGGAGAAAGAACAAATTGTGTCTGATGGCTCTGTGAAGAAAGTGGAATATCAATTCCAGCTCCAACCTGCATAGAAATCAATGAATTGTAAACATTGCTCAGATTTCCTTTTACATCTGGTTCAGCAACCTGATCCGGAAATGCCGGATTGGATTTTTGTTTGTATGTGAATGATTTATCGACATTGAACGCAAATCTTGGTCCTCCATAAATATAAAAGTTAGATTTAAATGGTGCAATACGCAAGCTAGGTTCTACAGTGACATAATTCAGATCAACTGCTAAATCAGCAGGACAATTACAAGGTGTAATTACCTGGTCAAACTTACCTCTGCGGCTGTCATAACCAACCTGCAACATGAAACCAAATCTGGTATCGGGTCGATGAAACTCCAATAGTGGAGCCAGATATAGCCCTACTCCTTTTCCATGACGAAAAGCAGTTGGTACAGTTAAATCGTTGTTCAGTTCCTGAGTAGTACCCTGGTAAAAATTAATGTTTGCGCCAACAGCACCGCCAAAATACCAGGATGGTTTAGTATATTGAACTTCCTGCGCCTTTAAAGGCGTCTGAATAGCTATCAAAATCAAAGCACTGAAAAGAATACTCTTCATTATCAGGCTGTAGGGGAAAGACGACATGCACGATCCCATTTTATTATAAATTTTCATTTCAGTTATGATTTATGGTTTCGTGATAATGTTAGTACTTGTCAATACAACTGCACCATTTCTGGCAAGCATTCTGCCTTGTGCTGTTGCATGTGAATTCATTGTAATAGATGTCAGGGCCAGTACATTTCCTTTGAAGATTGTATAATCTCCAATAGTTGCTGAACTACCAGTTTGCCAGTAAACGTTCTTTGCTTGAGCGCCACCTGCAAGAATAACATTTCCTCCGGCACCACCTACTGTTGTGAAATCAGATGCTATCTGGAAGATCCAAACTGCATTTGCATCACCTTGAGCATCCAACGTCAGATTACCTGATTGGATTAAAAGTGTTGAGGTTGATTTATAGATACCCGGTGCAAGTGTTTTGCCCCCCTGATCACCAGCAACTGTTGCGGGTGCAGGTGAAGATGCTCCTTCTGCAAAAAGGTATGCATTTGTCAGATCCAGTTTTGCCTGAGTCAACATGGCTGCAACTCCCGGAGGTGCAATATCATCAGAAGCAAAAATTGATCCATTGACAATGATTGCAGGTGGGAATCCTGTAAATGATGAACGAAGACCTGGTGATATTCCGCAATCCATATCATGAATTTCACTGAAGCCAGCAGCATTGGTTACACCGACACCGGCAAGAATCCCGAAATTACCGGCAGATTTTAGGTCAACACCCAGTGGGCCTAATGTACTTTTGGTACTGAATGACCAGACATAATCATTGGCCAATGATACTCCGGCTATGTTTTTAGCACCTGTCGTAATCTTTGCAGTATATGTTGTACCGGATAAAAGAAGACTGGTAGGAGTAAATGTTGCAATCACACCTGAATAAGTAATTGCCCCGGGAACTAAAGTTGTACCATTCATTACCGTAAAGGTCAGTGAAGTAATTTTTGTAGGATCCATAGCTTCGCTAAATGTAGCAGAGGCGGTAGAATTGAGCACTACTCCTGTGGCCAGATTTAATGGAAGTGTAGATAATACCTTTGGAGCTGATACAGATCCTGTGGTAAATGACCATACAAAATCACTGGTCATAGTTGTTCCGGTTGCATCTTTAGCGCCTTTGGTGACAGTAGCTGTATAAAGAGTACTGGCTGTCAGTGGGACAGATGGCGTAAAAAATGCCATACCGCCTGCATATGACACTGCCCCTGCAACTGGAATCATTCCATTCATAAGGGTATATGTTGATGCAGAAATAGAAGCAGGATCCATCGGAACATTAAATGTAGCAGTAACGATTTTATTTAGAAATACTCCTGTTGCGTTATTTGCAGGATCACTGGCAATTACCTTTGGTGAAAGGTTAGCACTGGTCGTAAAAGTCCAAACATAATCAGTTTGCAATGCATTTCCCATCTGATCTTTTACTGTTGATTTAACCGTACCACTATAAATAGTATTGGCCTTCAATACAGATGTCGGGGTAAATGTCATTGAATAATTCGAGGCATTGTAAGTCATCGCTCCTGCTATTGCAACAGCTGTTGAATTGGATGCTCCTGCACTCTTGGCTGCTTCCTGTAAAATAAAAGCTGAAGGGATTATCGTCAGAGGGTTCATCTTCTCATTGAAAGTTACGGTAACGACCTTATCTAAAGGAACTCCTGTTGCAAGATTTGTCGGATCTGTTGAAACTACAACAGGACAAACTCCAATGACTCCCACGAACTCATCTTTACAACCACTTGTAAAAATCGCCAGAAATAAGGCTATGAATGCGGTCATCCATAATTTGGTTTTGTTTGTTTTCATTATACTACTTTTTGGATTTTCATTTTAGTGAATAAAAAGAGGCTGCCCCGGGAGGCAGCTTCTTTCCGGATTTTGATAGTTTATAATTAATTATGGTTTTGTAATTGCATTTTGATCAAGAACGACGGCAGTTTGAGCCAATGCTCTTCCATTCATGGATGCACCTGTTTTAAAGATTACACTTGTCTGTGACAATATAATTCCCTCGAAATGTGCATTTAATCCGATAGTTGCCTGACCGGCTACCTGCCAGAAGATATTCTTAGCCTGAGCGCCTCCGCTAAGTGTAATGAGAACAGCAGGGCTTTGGGTCAAATCTCCTGAGATCTGGAAAATCCAAACATCATTTGCACCTCCTGAAATTATTACATTGGATGGCAATGTAACTGTTGTTGTCCATTTATATAGTCCCGGTGCTAGAATTCTTCCACCGATATTTCCGGTTCCCAATTCAGTAAAATCAGGTAATGGACGTCCGGCAGCATCTGTATAAGCTGTAAGCATATTGTTTACTGCAGTTGTCAGGTTTGTAGAAGTTGGGGCAACCATATCGGCAGCAAAGATCTTACCAGTTATCTGAGGTGAAGTTGCATATCCGGTAGCATTTGTCAGGCTAAATCCTGTAACATAAGATGTTGCAGCCGGACTCAATCCAATATCACCTGTAATTGCTGAAGTTGGAACATTTGTGATGGTTGATTTTGCAAGAATAACATAATTTCCTGCTGCACCCAGATCAACTGGAGCAAGCGTTGTTGGAGCTACACTACTTGTTGTGAAATTCCAAGTTATATTTGCTGCAAGTGCATTACCGGCAAGATCTTTTGCTCCGGTAGAGATTTTAGCAGTATATACAGTTCCGGCTGTCAGTAAAGCTGTTGGTGTAAATGCTGCAGTAACTCCTGTATATAATACCGTTCCCGCAACTACTGTAGTACCTTGCATTAAAGTAAATGTCGAATTGGTGATTGTTGTAGCATCCATTGCTTCGCTAAAGGTTATTACAACTACCTTGTTTCGTGCAACATTAGTTGCATTGAAAAGAGGATCGGTTGAATTAACCATTGGTAAAATAATATCGGGTGCATTTGCTGTTGTAAAACTCGACTTATATTCAGAGACTAATACATTACTTGCAACATCTTTAACACCTGTTGTAACTGTTGCTGTGTATACTTTTGAAGGTGACAGCGCTGCAGTTGGAGTAAAAGTTGCTGTTGTGGCTGTTGTGGTTATAGCACCCGGAACTAAAGTTGTACCTTGTTTTAACATAAAAGTCAAAGCCGAAATTGTTGACTGATCCATCGGTTCGCTGAAAGTAATTACAACCGTATGGTTGAAAGCCACACCGGTTGCATTGTTTGCAGGATCAGACAGAGTAACTGTTGGTGGTGTTAAATCAGTAAAACCACTGGTTGTAAAACTCCAGACATAGTCTTTAATGATGCCTTTACCATTGCCATCTGTGACACCTGTGGTAATTGTAGCAACATAAAGTGTATTTGCGGCGAGGTTTACAGTTGGAGTAAATGTAGCAATCGTTCCACCCACATATTCAACAGCTCCCGAAATTAGGGTAGTTCCCTGCGTTAAAGTAAATTTAGCAGTTGTGATTGTTGTTGGATCCATTGCAACGTTAAATGTTGCTGAAATTTTACTGTTGATGGCTACGTCTGTAGCTTTGTTAATCGGATTAGTTGAAGTCACCATAGGGCGAACTCCAGGGTCAACATATTTCTTACATCCTGTTACTACCAGTACCAATAGCAATGTAATAATTTGTAAAACATTTTTAACTTTCATTTTATCCTTTTTTAAAAATATGAATTTTTGTGAATTATTAATCACAGGACAAAGATGAATAGTTCTTTCACATGCATTGTTACACAACTAAATCTAATAGTTACATCATTCACACATTTACTTGCTTTAGATTTATCTTGTTTTTTAAACTTATGATAAAATAAGTTCATTCTACAAAACACAAAAAAACAGAGACCTTAAATCAAGGCCTCTGCTTTTTACTAAATAATTATAATTGACTATAAATATTATTTTGCAGGAATAATATCAATGATAACCGTCCGGTTATAAAAGCGTTCCTCAGGATATTTGTTGTCGAAAGGAGCCATAGTCAGATCTTCACCAAATCCGGATACTTGAAATTTTACATCAGTTCTACCGGCGTTTGACAGGGCTTTTTCAATAATAGACTTGACGTCGTTGGCACGTTCTATAGACAAATTAAGGTTATAAGATTCTTCTCCAGTAATATCGGTATGTCCATGAATAATAACGGTTCCACCTATTGGAATCTTAGGAGTCACGATTTCAGTGAGATACTTTTCGTATAATGCAATGGTCTTAGATTTATCGAATTCATAGAGAACACTGAATCTCATCATTTCATTACTCTTTTCAGGTGTCCATAGTACCATGTGTACGTTAGATTCCTTCCTTACCGTCTTACCACTCTTTGTCTGACCTACCATCACAACTTTGTAATTTCCTTCAGGACGGGTCCCTAAAATTGCTTTCCCGGGGATACTTACTTTTTCCTGTGTATAAGGTCCAAAATTCTGCATGGTTCCAGTTTCATCACTGATTTCCAAAGACCAAGTTGAGAATGCGTTATCGCCTCCTGCTACATTGAAAGAAACATAGCTATCAATTGGAGCTTCCTGAATACCAACGATTTCGACTTCTCTCAGCGGGGTATCAGGACCACTACGGAATTCAATCAGTAAAGCTGGTGAATTGCTCTCGATAGATACCCTGCGATCGCCTTCACGAAGAAGTACAAGGTCTAGTACGCCACCAGGATGTTCAGATGGAAGTACAGGTTTATTGCGTCCTTCTGTTTTTATCCTTGAAGGATCAATATCAAAGACTGTTACTAAATATGTCTTGACCGATTCTGCCATTTCACGACCCTCTTCAGGAGTATTATTTGACGATCCAACCAGAGTAATGGTTGCTGTTGGATTTTTTATCATACGGTTACCGAGAATATTCAATACGTTATAATATACAGTCATTTGGCGTGCACTACGACCTGACAGATATTTAGGTTTGTACACTTCCAGATTATCTGCTCTGAATTCTTTCACCTGATCTTTCTGAAGCATAACGTAACGATCGGGGATCACTGTCGTTTCTAAATTGAAAAACACATAGTTACGAAGTGGAAAAGTTTCTCTTACCCTGCGTTCGGAAGCAATGTTTGTGGGTGAATTAATAGTAAACTGGACTTCAGGATCGACTACAACAACTGCAACAGGTAATGGTGCGACTACCTCTGCGACGGGTACTGCAATTCTATGACCAGTCCCAAACTTAAGGGCAATGCCTGCTCTTAATGTGCTCACATTCCATGTTTCGACTGTACGTGGTTCAGCACCAAAATAAGGATGAAAAGCGACAAAAGGCGAGAGCATAAATTGAGTGTGATTGCTCGAAGAAGAAAGCGGAATATCAATTCCTGCTCCTACTTGCATTGAAATAGGTGATTTGTGTATATCACTAAGACTTCCATGCACATCAGGATTTGGTGTCTGAGCAGGTACAGCCAAAGGATTGACCCCTTGTTTGTAGTTAAAAGATCTCTCTTGCGTAAAAGCAAAGCGCGGGCCGGCATAAATATAAAAATTTGATTTGAATGGGGCAATACGCAAACTTGGTTCTATTGTAACGTAAGTAAGATCAATGGCTAAGTCGGCAGGGCAGTTACAGGGAGTAATTACCTGATCAAATTTGCCACCCCGGCCGTCAAATCCTATCTGCAACATGAAGCCCAATGCTGTTTTTGGGGCATGATACTCCAAAAGAGGGGCAAGATAGAGTCCAACACCTTTCCCATGATAAAAAGGAGCAGGAGTTGTTAAAGTTGAATTTAAATACTGAGTAGTGCCACGATAGTAATTAAAATTTGCACCAACCGCTCCGCCAAACCACCATGATGGTGTAGTATACTGTGCTTGTTGTGCCTGAAGTGACATCTGAATGCTTATCATCATAAATGCACTTAAAATGACACTTTTAATGGCTAAGCTATATGGGGATCCTCTTAAGCGCGATCCTTTTTTAATATTAGTTTTAGCTTTCATGTTTTTTTGATTTAGTATTTTTGTTTTAAATTATTTTGATTTAATCCCGCCTTTCGGCGGGATTAAATTGTCTGTTTTTTTTAACCAATATTATAGGCTTAATTAGGAACGTTAATGGTTGTGTTTACCATGGTAACTGAAGCTACCAGAGAAATCGCTCTGCCATTAAGTACCGTTTGAACAGCTACACCGGGTGTAGAGAAAGTAACTCCTGAATAAGCAATGATGTTTCCCACCATAATGCCACCTCCTGCTCCGTTAATAGTCGCTGCACTACCTACATACCAGTATACATTCCTGGGTTGGCCTCCGTTGATCATTATAACGCTCTTTGCACCTGTCGGCCCTGCAATACCCACTGTTAGTCCGGCTGCTGTCTGGAATATCCATGTAGCATTCGGATCACCCTGAGCATCCAGTGTAAGATTACCATTGGAAATATTAAAAGTGCCACTTGCAGATTTATAGATGCCTGGTGCTAAGGTTAATCCACCTAGTTCGCCTGCACCGGGATCAGTACCTCCTGGCATTGAAGCGGGAGAAATACTAAGATAAGCAGTGTTGGCATCAGCCAAGCCCTTTTGTGCAATTAAAGCTGACTCAGCAGTTCCGGGAGGAGGAGGAGCTGTATAGATCCCGCCAGTTGCATTTCCCTTATTTAGCGGTGTTTCTGTGTAAACATCTCCTGTTAACCCATCATGGAACCCTGTTACTAAAGTAGAAGCAGCGGTGGTACCTATACCTCCATTGTTAATTATAGTATTTAATCCCTGGTTAGTTATCCCTGCATTTCCTCCAAAAGCACCGAAAATAGAAGCGCTTCCTAAGACAGGCGGCACTAACGGCAGTGTGATAAAGCTCCACACGTAATTACTTACCATTGGCGTGCCTTGTGCACTTTTAGCTGCAGTTGTAATTGTAGCTGTATAGGTTGTGTTTTCTGTAAGATTACTGGTTGGAACGAAGAATGCAGTTGCACTACTGTATGAAACTGTTCCTGGTACTGCCGTTGTCCCATTTGCTAAAGTAAAAGTTGTCGCAGGTGAAACAAGAGTCGTCCGATCCATAGGCATACTAAAGGTTGCGGAAACTGTCTTATTTAATGCAACACCTGTAGAATTATTTGCAGGATCAGTCGTGATTACTGTTGGAGCAATAGGGGCTACCGTGGTAAATTTCCATACATAGTTAGCCGCCAGTGGAACACCAAACAGACTCTTAGCTCCGGTTGTAATCGTAGCCGTATATTGGGTGCCTGGCAAAAGATCAGCGGAAGACACAAAGGATGCTGTTGTTCCATCGTATGTAACTAAACCTAATACTGACACTGTCCCTTGGCTTAATGTAAAGGTCGTCCCATTAAGCGTAAATGGATCCATTGCCACACTAAATCTTGCAGTAACTACTTTCTTTAGAGGAACATTTAAAGCCAAATTTGACGGGTCGATAAATGTCACAGTGGGAATAACAGAGGCTAACGTGGTAAATGTCCAAACATAGTCTGCAGCCATAGGAATGCCGATCATACTTTTGGCTCCGGCAGTAATCGTTGCCGTATATTGAACACCCGGCAAAAGATTAGTGGCCGATACAAAAGATGCAGTTGTTCCGTCGTAGTCGACAGTTCCTAATACTACCGTTGTCCCTTGTTTCAAAGTAAAGGTCGTCCCATTAAGAGATAACGGATCCATAAGTAAACTAAATCTTGCAGAGACTACTTTATTAATAGGTACACTTGTAGCCAGATTTACTGGGTCGATAAAATTAACTATTGGCACTGCGCCTGTAGTAAATTTCCATACATAGTCTACGGCTAATGGAATGCCTGCCAAACTTTTGGTTCCGGAAGTAATAGTACCTGTATATTGAACACCAGGTAAAAGATTAACTGAAGGTGTAAAGGAGGCAGTTGTTCCGCTATATGTAACAGTTCCTGCGACCGGGGTAGTCCCATTTGCAAGGGTAAATGTTGTCCCACTTATTGTCGAGGGATCCATTGGTACACTAAAGGATGCAGTAACTACTTTATTTAATACTACGTTCGTAGCAAGATTTGCCGGATCAGTCGTCAATGTTGGCGATATACCGGTTGTAAATGTCCAAACATAGTCAGCAGCCAATGGTGTGCCTAATGCATTCTTTGCTCCGGCAGTAATGGTGCCGGTATAAACGGTGTTGGGTGCAAAAGCGAGAGCATGTACAAAGGTTGCTGTAGTACCACTATACGATATTGTTCCTACGACTGGAGTTGTCCCTTGTTTTATTGTAAAAGTTGTTGCAGTAAGGGTCGTCGGATCCATTGGAACACTAAAGGTTGCTGAAACAATTTTATTAAGAATTACACCAGTAGCATTATTTGCCGGGTCAGTAATCACTGTTGGCGGTATACTGGTAGTAAATGTCCAAACATAATTATTCGTCATTGGTGTACCCAGTACAGTCTTAGCTCCGGTAGTAATTGTGCCGATATAAAGAGTGTTAGGCGTAAGCGCGCTAGTAGGTGTAAAGGAGGCTGTTGAACCAAGATACGTAAATGAGCCTGGTATTACTGTCGTCCCTCGTTTTATAGTAAAGGTTGTTGCATTAATGGTCAAAGGATCCATAGGAGTACTAAAGATTGCGGTAACAACTTTATTAAGGGGAACCTCTGTAGCAAGATTTGCCGGATCGGTAAACACCGTAGGCGCTGCCTCGGTGGTAAATGTCCATACATAATCGGCATTAGGTAAATTGCCCATTAAATCCTTAACCGATCTTTTAACCAACCCTGTTAATTTAGTGTTGGCTGGAAGGGGGCTGGAAGGTGTAAAGGTTGCAGTTAAACCGCTGTAAGTAACTATTCCTGCGATTGGTGTGGCACCTGTTAAAGTAAAAGATGCATCAGTAATTGTTGCTGGATTCATCTTTTCATTAAATGTTGCCGTAATCACCTGATTGAGTGGAACATTGGTTGCAAGATTTGCAGGTACTGTTGATACCACACTTGGGCATAAACCAACGATTCCTACTTTTTCATCTTTACATCCACTGAAAAGCGTTGCCAGAAAAAGGGCTACGATTGCGGGAATCCATAATTTCAGTCGTTTTGTTTTCATCATATTACATTTTTAAAATTAGTATTTAAACTTTTGAAAAGAGCTTACCCAATGCGGGGCTCTGTTCAATATTTTGAATTCATTTAATTTATTGTATTCTTTTAAAAACTTTAATTCCAAAAACGACTACATTCCTGAATTGACTTCCAATTTCCAACTTCTCGTTATTCCCTTTCCCAAACCCATTCTGACAAAAAAAATTTCTTTTGTTTAATAGGTTACATTCGATTCATGTATGTAATTATTTTTTGCTAATTAATTTAAGTAATGAATAAATTTTCACAGTGTAAAGTTCAAATAATTGAGTTCGATTTGTGTTACATAACTTTGGAAATAAATTACATAATTCACACATTGCATTCTGACACTTTTATTTATGAAAATTTTAAAATTTACAATTCTTTCTGGTATTTTTCTATGGTCAGTCGGGCCATCAGATAACTCACTGTTGATTCTGCTCCCTGGTTGAGATTCACGTTAAATTCTTCCAAACCATCATAACAACCACCGGTACAAGGATTATAAATAATCTGATGTAGACGGTTTTCACCAAGAAACCAATTGAAAGCAATTTCCATTTTCACACGGTAGGCATCATCTTTAATCTTATCATAAAAATTGCTCAATGCCATGACTGTATAGGCAACATCAATGGGTTGCTCACCAAATCGTCCGGCTTCCTCTCCCTTTTGCAACCATGTTTTATTAGAGATGACCTCTATCCCGTTTTCATTAAAAGTCTTGGATAAGAGAAAATCAAACGACGAAATAGCGATTATAAATTGCCTCCCCGGTTAACAACCAGGCATATAACATTGCCTCTGGTAAAATACTGTTGGCATAAGTAAGATAACCCTCAAACCAATCCCATTTTTTGCTTGATTCGAGCTTATACATCTGAACCAATCGTTTAGCGAAAGTTTTTAAAATAACAAGATCTTCGGAAGACTTCGTAATGCTTTGAGAATAATATATTCCTTTGATTACAAATGCCATTGCCCGTGGGGAGTTCATTTTATCGATTTGAAGCAATGAATTATTGTAAACTTCTTTAGCTTCAGTGATGATTTTCGCAGGGAGAAGATCGGCCATAGAAATCAAATAGCCTAAAGCCCATATAGCCCGCCCGTTTGAATCTTCCAGATTCGTAGTTTTGTTTTGATTGGTAAACTGAAGATCCTTATCGACATAGTTTAAGAAATTTCCTTCTGGCTGCTGACAACTCTTTACAAAAGCAAGATATTTCTTTATTTCTTTTACAATTTTTTGGTCTCCGGTTAACTTAAAATACATACACATCGAAACCATTGCTCTGGCATTATCATCAAGCGTATAACCTGTACTGAGATCTGGCTGATTGACTCTTGAAAACTGAATGATTCCTTTACTTGTTGTCATTTGTTTCAAATGTGTCAAGTTAATTTCCGGAAGATTATATTTCAATATAATTTTATCACCGGCAGTCTTACTGAATAACATTGCATGAGAAACAGCAGAATTTTCCCAAGCTGTAAAAACTATTTTCTGGAGTGCATTTATACTGATATTCCTTCTTAATTTATCATTGCTGAGCAACTTGTTAACAGCTTCAGACAATTTCAGAGAGTTACAAAAATCAAATATGATCCCGGTATCTTTGGTTATCAATTCCCTTGCATGGGGAATTGGTGTTGAGATTATTGGGCATGCACAGCTCATTGCATATGCAAATGTTCCGCTCACAGCCTGGTTAGGGTCCTTGGTTGTAAAGAGATAGATATCGGTTAACTGTAAATATTCCAGTAACACTGGCAATCCCAGATATTTATTAATGAATAGCACATGATCCTGAAGAGAAAGTTCTTTAATTTTCTGAATTAACATCTCCCGGTAGTTTTCACCCTCTTCTTTTACAACTTCAGGATGAGTTTTACCAATAATAAGGAAAACAACTTTAGGAGTTTTCTTAACAATTGAAGGCAATGCTTCAATGGTGGTTTCCAGGCTCTTTCCTGAACTAAGCAAACCAAATGTTGTCAAAACTTTCCGGTCTTTTAAACCATATTTCAACTTTAACCCTTTTTTGCTTATATGTGTAACTAGATGAGTTCCATGGGCTATTACATTTATTTTTTCTTCCAAAATACCATAATCATCTGCAAGAATATCGGCTGAAGTTTGAGTCATAACAATTATTGATTCACATGCTGCAGCTATACCCCTGATTTTTGTTTTCAATTCTTCTCCGGGATGAGGCAAAACAGTGTGGAAACCAATTATGACAGGCTTTGTCAGATCATATAAGAAGTGAAGAAAGGCATGTTCCTGTGCCCTGAAAAAACCAAACTCATGTTGGATAAGGACTATTTGGATTTTATTGTCTTTATTAATGGTCATAGCCATTTTTTTATATTCAGCAGCTATTGATGTATTAAGAATATATTTAACTTCTTCAGGATATGAATAATTGACATCTGTCGGTTCTAATGCACAAACTTTTAGAGACAATGAATTACTGAATTTGTTTTTTAAGGACGTGATCAGATCCTGTGAATAGGTAGCGATGCCACATTCCCTTGGCGGATATGAAGTAATGACTAATACTTCAGCAAGATCCGTTGGTTTAACCTGAATATGTTTATATATTTTAAGTTTTAAATTGGGTTGAGTGGTATTTTCCATTACCGATAGTTTTTGAAGTTGCATGATGACATCATTCTGTACAAGAGCAGTACCTTTTATATTTTTCATCGTTTTTTAGTTTAAGTATTTTTATTGAAGTTTGTGATGAGTAGAAGTAATTAGCCCGGTATATAACCATTTATTTAAATTATTTCTTTATTTTAACCCTTGGTGGCTTTAGTTTAATCAATGGTGGCATAGTATAGCCCAATAAAAAACCCCATGGCTTTAAGGGTTCGATGTTGTCGCAAAATAGTTTCACAATGGCAAGAAGTGGTATGGAAAGAAACATACCGGGTATTCCCCATAGAGCATTCCCAATAAATACTACGATTATTGAGAAAAGTGCATTTAATTTTACTTTTGAAGCAACTATTATAGGAACGATGAAGTTATTGTCAAAAAGTTGGATGACGTAATAGGCTATCATAACGTATATGGCATACCAAGCCGTAGTCTTTGTAGCTACAGCAACCATCATAGGTAACGCGACTGCTACGATTCCTCCGATATATGGAATGACGTTGAGCACTGCACCAATCGTACCGAGCAGGATCGCATATTGAATACCCAGTAACAAAAGAGCAGTTGAATTTAAAATTGACATTAGGACAAATTCAATAACCAATCCAAAAAGATATCGTTGAATAAGTGTTTTGGTTTGTGTTGCCATTTCATTTACATGACTTTGGTTGCTTGAGACAAAAAGCTTGCGAATAAACTCACGTAAAAGAGGTTGGTAATATAATATAATAAAAGTATAAGTAGGAATTAGTAACAACAGCATTACACCACTGCCAAAGATGACGATTGTTTTTCCGATTGCAGCACTGCTGGAATTGATGAGTTCTCCTTTGGTTTTTATAATCCATTCATGGATATTTTGAGGATCTATATCTAAATATCCTGATATACTGGTAATTGATTGATTGAGTATCACGGTAAACTTATCAATCAGTTTAGGCCATGATTCGTAAAGCATGTGAGCTTGCGAAAATAAAAGATCTACAAATGCAGCCAGGGCGATAAAGGTTAGGAGTAAAGTAATTATAATAGCTACTAACCTATTTATTTTTAACCGTATAAAAAAATTTACTACCGGATGAAGTAAAATTGCAATAATAACAGCAAAAACGACAGGAACAAGGATGTCCTGACCGATGTACATAATCGTAAAAAAGGCAAAAAGGCCAACAAGAGTAATGGTTGCCTTTAAGTAAAATGGTAGTACCAATTCTTTTTCGATCACGGCTGGATAAGAGATTTATTTTTATGAAGGAAGTGTTGTAAAATATTATGGCCTAAAGACTTAATATATTTTGGAGGATTAATCACGTTTTTTACACCAAACTGCAATACAGACCCAAAAAGTTTTTTTACTATTCTGCCTGATACCCCAACCAATATTTTATTGGAAAAATAGCCAGAAGCCATACTTAAAGCAGTACCTATAAGGTTGTCAATAAGAAATGGTGATGAGACCACTTCTTTCAACGTACTTTTTAAAAGGTTTACAGTCTTGAAACTTTCGTAGGTAGTATATAATTGCTCTTTCAACTGTTGCCCGCTAACATACTGCTCAACTTCTAATAATTGAATAGTATTTTTAAGTTCAGCGGAAGTAGTTATCTTTTCCATGTGTCTTTATTTAAGCACTTGTTTAATAATGTAATTGCAGATTTTCTTTTTAAGCCAATCATGCATAAAGAAATGTATCACTAGTCCCAAGACACCATAAAAAGCAGCTACGACAAAAAAACCGTAACTATTATTACCCATGATTTCGCCAAGCCAGAAAGCTAATCCAAGGTTAAAAAAGAACAATAAAGAGGCTATAAAAAAAAATACAATAGAATGAGGAATGAATGAGGAAACAACTTCAGATGTTTTATCCAAAGTTTTAAGTTTCACTAATTCAAAACTTGTTTTGCCATATTCAATTGTTCGCTCTAATAGTGATTCAATCAATTTCTCATTGTCGTTCATGACTACTGTATTGATAACTTTGTATTAGTATAAAAATCAGCGTATTTAGAAAATGTTTAAATTTGTCCGTACGACAGTAATGTCAATAGAGAGATCTTCATCATTTACCTTTTCCCCATAGGGGATCAACCTTTAATGTTAATGCCCTACGGGCAAAATGAGAGGGGGAATTGCCTTTCTATTGTCATTAATGCGCTACGGGCAAAAGAAAAAACGAAATTTAAACAGTTTCTTAATTTTCAGTATATTGTAAATTACCATTGGCAATGGTTAAAAGGATTACAGTTTCTTCGTTGGTTGTCAGGTTATAATCGATTTTTTCTTCAAGCGTGAGAAACTGATCCTTTTCAAGGATGACAGATTCTTTATGTGAATGATAAGTCAACTTTCCTTCAATTACCTGAAAAGTAACAGCATCATTAGACTGAAAAGATTTGAATCCTGTTCCTGCATGTAATAAAATAAGCACAACCTTTTTATCCAAACAATTCAAAAGAATCATTGAATCGGGTTCCTCTTTTGAGGAGATATGTTCATGTTTCATCATTCTGATTAAGTTAGGCAAATCAAAAGTGAGCAATGACATATTCAGTGAACTGACGTCCTTTAAAAGGGGAGTTCCGGTTTTCAATGATTCTTTATCCATATTGTTGAATATTAACCTTTTTGAAATGTTCAAATTTGATAGAAAATATTTCAGATGCTGAAAGATTTCTAATTCTTTTTCATTTCTTTAATTTTGACTTCTGCCTTGTCTGTATAGTCAGATACTTCGTCATTTACGACTTCAAATTTCTCAGAGATTGAATCAAGAAACTTGTTGAATTTCTCTTTTAAATCATCAGTGATGTCGTCTTTCTTTTGACCAATTTTCCTTCTTGTGTCACAGCCTTTGTCAGGTGCAAACAATACTCCCAATAAGGCGCCGGTGGCAATGCCGGCTACAACTCCTAATAATATTTTTCCTGCAGTCATAATTTTTGTTATTTAAATCGTTTATAATAAAATGATAAGTAATAAGATAATGATGATGATAGCACCTACTGACATATAAACACCACCATTCATAGTTTTAAGCTCGCGGTTGATCGAACGAACTTCTTTGCGCAAACTTTTCTTTTCTGATGAATTTAGATTGCTCTTATCCATCTCCTTGATTTCGGTTAGTCTCAAAATCATTGTTTTAGCCTTTGCAGCGTCAGCTGTATTTAAAACTACTTCAGTAGTTGTTGCTGGTTTCGTTGCAGCACTTGTTTGAAGTGGTTGAAATGTTAATAACATCATACATGATGCGATTAAACAAAAAGTGATTTTTTTCATGTTGATTGTTTTAAAATGTTTGAATTATTTGTTTGTTATTAATTAAATTGATCTGTCACCACGAATAAGTCTAAATATTATTGCAATTATTGCAATAACAAGTAGAATGTGAATGATGCCCCCTGCACTGTAACCGATGAATCCAATTGCCCAGGCAATGATCAGGATTACTGCAATTAGATAAAGTAGATTTCCCATGATAGTTGATTTAAAATTGTTTATATTTAATTATTTATTCTTACCCTTGCCCTGGCCCTGATTTTTATCATTGCCTTTGCCTTCATTTTTACTGTTGCCACGTCCCTGATTATTATCATTTCCACGACCAGCATTTTCATTCTTTTGCATTACCTGACGGTTATCGTTTCCTCTTCCAGGCCGTTGGCCAATACTTCTTTGTTCCTGTCCACGGTAACCTTTTGCATATTTGGTCTTGTAAACATTATAATTGGAATAGGGTCGGGTACCATGATAATCAGTCATTACGACTTTGTATCCACTATACAGGTCATAATCTCTGTAACGTGTTGGAAGGTATGCTCTATGAACCCAAACTCCACCATTCAAATAAATAAACATAGATGTTTGGACATCATAATAGGATTCCACATCGGGCAGGTAGTAATACCTTGCATGGGTATATCCCACCGGTCCCCATTGTGGTGGAGAGCCAAGATTCAGTCTGATCGAAATTTGTGCCTGTACCGGGTTTGCCAGAAACAACACAATTGCGATGACTATTAATTTTAAAGCTTTCATTTAATTTGTTTTTATTTAACTTAATTTATTGAATTGTAGTCTATTTTACTCTTTTTACCGTTAAATCGTCAAATGATTTACCGAGTTCATCCATCTCACGATTATAATCGGCTTTGAAAATTTCCCACTTGGCTTGTTCTTCATATTTATAATCAGCCAGCTTCATTTTTAATTCGAGGTTTCTTTTTTCTAATTCAGCTAATGTCTTTTCGTATTTCGCTCTGTTCTCTTTTTTCTCTTTTGCAATTCGTGTCTTGAATTCTGCAATCCCCTTTTCATATCTGGTGATTTTTACTTCAGATACTGTTCTGAATTGTTGTATAGAATCCTTAATCGCCTGATCCAATTCCAGATTTGCCTGATCAACTTTATCCTGTGCAACCTCTACTTTTTTAGCTGACGACCTGCAGCTGGTTAGTTGTGTTCCTGTAAAAAGCGCTGCTATAGCTAGTGTGAAAAATATTTTTTTCATTGTTTTTAAATATTAAGTTTTTAAAATGCATTAGTAATTGAATTCCAATTAAATATTTTTTTTTCTTTAAATTATAAATGATTATAGCTCTGAAATAATCTTGTGCAATTCGTCCTTTGACTTGCCAAGTTTTTTCTCTAATCGGCCTAACATTTCATCTTCTTTTCCCTCGAGTAACAATAAATCATTGTCGGTTAGCATTGCGAAACGCTGTTTCAGTTTACCCTTTGTTTCATTCCAGTTACCTTTCAATTCGGTTAAATTTTTCATCTCTTTCAGATTATATGATTAATAAATAATTTAGTTACAAAGATGACTTACCGGAGAAGAAAAAGTGTTACATAACTTTGAGAATATGTTACATCATTCACACATTTTCTTAAAGGAGCATGTGCAATATTTATGATATAAAAAAAGGAGTGTTGTTAAATTAACAACACTCCTTTTTTATTCTATTTATAGTTTCCATTGCACAATGACATTGTAAATCATTGCAAATACTTAGAGTATATCCGATCTAAAAACCATTATGCTATATATGTAAAGCATAGCATCCAATATGTTACATCCTTTCCATATACCAGTTCAATTCTTTTTCCATTTTTTTGTAATGAAAAATAGTAGTTATGATCTTTTGCAAACGCACAAATGCTGTCTCACTTTTTACAACATAATCAAATGCCCTGTGATGCATACAGTCAATTGCAACATCAATTTTATCCTGTGAGGATAATATCACAATCGGAATATCCGGATTGAATGCTTTTATTTTATCCAATGTTTCGATCCCGTTCATTGCAAATTTATCAATACCATCAAGGAAGTAATCTAAAATTATTACATCCGGATTGTGTGATAAATTTTCCATGCAAAGCTCACCTGATTCATATGTTTCAATTACGAAATCTGCATGATCGAGAAAATCAATCTCCAGAGACTTTAAAAACAAGGCATCATCATCAACCAGGAAAAGTTTTATTTTATTATCGTTTTTCATGATTTTGCGTTTTTATACTTTAAATATTCTTCTTCTAATTCTTTACATGCCTGTGTACAAATGTCTCCAAGCTGTAAAACCATATCATTTATCCCATCGCTTTGTTGTTGCGTACTCGCAAACTCCTGAACTTTTTTTGCCATGTTTTCAAAATTAGGATTAAGACCCATAATTGAGAATGATGGAATCATCTTATGAACAGCCCCATATAAAGCTACCCAGTCTTTATCAAGCAAACCTTGTTTCATTGCATTAATCAAAGGTGGGGTTTGTTTTAAATAAAGTGAAATCATTTCCATCATCAATACAGGATTTGATTTTGTGCGGTGCAATAAATAATCCAGATCAATGCATCTTATCTTTTTACATTCAACGTATTCTTTTTCCTCTCCCCGTGTGTTCTTCATTACTGTTGGCTTCTTCACTAAACCAACAATTTTATTGTACAATACCCTTTCATCAACTGGTTTTGCTATGTAATCATTCATACCCACTGCTTTGCATTTTGCTAAATCTACAGTAGTCACATCTGCCGTTAATGCTATGATGGGTATTTTCGAATGCAAAGTTTTACGGATGTATTCAGTAGCTTCAAATCCATTCATCTCGGGCATTTGCAAGTCCATCAAAATTATATCATATGATTTTGACTGGAGTTTTTCAATGGCTATTCTTCCATTCGAAGCAATATCCCTTTCAAATCCAAAATCATCCAGCAAAGTTTTCATCAGTAATTGATTCAATGGAATATCTTCAACCACCAATACTTTTATGTCTGTAATCTCTGAATCCAACTCAATAACTTCCACATCTGATTCAGCTTCGGATTTTGTTTTTTGAAAACTCAATGTAAAACTAAATGTAGAACCTTCATCTATTTTACTTTTTACATTAACCGTTCCTCCCTGTGGTTCAACCAATTGCTTTACAATAGCAAGTCCTAATCCTGTACCACCATATAGCCTTGTAGTACCACTTGATGCCTGTTGAAAGTTTTCAAAAATCTTATCAATTTTAGCTACAGGTATCCCTATTCCTGTATCAGCAACAGCAAATTCTAAAGTAACGATTTCTTCTTCGTCACTTATCATTCGAACACTTACTGTAATTTTTCCTTCATTGGTAAACTTTACCGCATTACTTACAAGATTTAAAATAATCTGATGCAAGCGTACAGGGTCACCCACCAAAACATCAGGAATATTATCATCGTAAATTTTAATTAGTTCTAAATTCTTTTCTTGAATTTTTGTCTCAAACAAATGAAGCATAGCTGATATTGATAATGCCAGTTTAAATGGTGTTTGCTCAAAAACCATTTTCCCGGCATCAACTTTAGCCAGATCAAGGATATCATTTATGAGTACGATCAAGGCATCGCCACTCATCTTTATGGCAGTTAAATATTCTTTTTGTTTTAAAGATAAATCCGTTTTCAACAACACTTTTGTAAATCCGATTATCGCATTCATAGGAGTACGGATTTCATGACTCATGTTTGATAAAAACTGTTGTTTTGCTTTTACTGCATTTTCTGCCATATGTGCAGCAGTTTCTGCATTACTTTTTGCTTCTTCTGCTATTCCAGTTGCCAGCTCAGCAAATACTTTTGCCTCAATCAGTTCTGTAGCAATTCTTTTTTGTTCTGTAACATCTCTGGCGACAATCACTACTCCCAGTACGTTTCCTCTGTCGTCTTTATAAACCGATCCGTTGAACAATACATCGGTCAGTTCACCATTTTTATGTCGAAGTGTAAGTGGAGAATCGGCAACAGATCCTTTTGCAAAAACCTCCTGATAAACTTCACGTGCCTTTTGCGGTTCGGTGAAATAATCAAAGAAGTCTGTGCCTGTAAGCTTTTCACGAGTTATTCCAGTTATGTTAGCGAGAGCTTCATTCATATCCGTAATCTTACCTTTTGTATTGATCGTAACCAATGGATCCAAACTGGCTTCGATCAAACTTCGGGCATATCCCGATTCTTGCATTAATACTGTTTCCATTCTTTATATTTAATGACACTCATTAAAAGTTTGTTTTATTTCAATTTTCATTATTTAACCTTCCAAGTTCTTCAACCGGAATACGCCTTTTGTCTTTCAATTGTTTAAAGTGAGAAGGAGAGAGTCCCGTGACTTTTTTAAATTGATTTGATAAATGCGCAACACTGCTGTAATTCATTTTCCAGGCAATATCTGTAACAGATAATTCATCATAAATAATCAGTTCTTTAATCCGTTCCACTTTATGAAAAATGATAAATTTTTCAATTGTAGTTCCCTGAACTTCCGAAAACAAATTTGACAAATAAGTGTAATCGTGTTTCAATGTATCACTCAAATAATCGGATATATTAAATTTGATTACTTCATCAGAATGATATATCATATCAATAATCGATTTTTTTATTTTTTCAATCAAAAGTGCTCTCTTGTCATCCATTAATTCAAGTCCTGAGTCTAGCAAAGCCATTTTCAAATGCATTCTCTGCACGCTGGAAATTTCTTCCATGATCTCAACTTCACCCAATTCAACCACTATAAAATGCAGACCCAGTTTCTTCAACTCGGTTTTCACTGCTTTTTTACACCGGGTGCTTACCATGTATTTGATATATAGTTTCAAATTATTTTTTGCTTTAAATCAAATGTTGATAAAGGTAAGCTTCGTTTTATCAAAAAAAGTTACATAACATTTAAAATAAGTTACATAATTCGCACATTTATTAATCCTTTTTAACGTCAATTGTATTGCTTTATAAATAATTGAAAAATATACTTAC
>Ga0209748_1000352_pt1 | contig 25097 bp, 16 predicted proteins | sample BarGraIncu00421A_FD_185490 | JGI IMG/M metagenome (GOLD analysis project Ga0209748, IMG submission 185490) | Arctic peat soil microbial communities from Barrow, Alaska - Barrow Graham LP Incubations 004-21A (SPAdes) (version 2) | ecosystem: Environmental > Terrestrial > Soil > Wetlands > Peat... | reverse complement strand
TTTCAACCTAATCACTCAAAAAACAATCAACCTATGTTCAAAGGACACCCCAAAGGGCTTTATGTTGCCTTTTTTGCCAATATGGGAGAACGCTTCGGCTTTTATACCATGATGGCAATTCTTGTACTTTTTCTTCAGGCTAAATTTGGTTTAGATGCCGACAAAGCCGGTTCAATTTACAGCATTTTCTATTTTTCTATTTATGCTTTAGCTCTGGTTGGCGGTATAATTGCCGACAGGACACAAAATTACAAGGGAACCATCATGGTCGGAATATTTGTCATGTTTGCAGGCTATTTGCTCATGGCGACTCCGGGTATGGGGCTCACATTCACCGTTATCGGTTTGTTTACAATTGCAATTGGTAATGGTTTGTTCAAAGGGAATCTTCAGGCTTTAGTAGGTCAGTTGTATGATGATCCCAAGTATTCACATTTGCGCGATTCAGCATTCAGTGTATTCTACATGGGTATAAACGTTGGTGCTTTCTTTGCTCCAAGCGCTGCCCGTGCAATGCGGAGCTGGTATCTGCATTCGAATGGATTTGCTTATGATTCTGACCTTCCTGCACTTTGTCATAAATTATTAAACGGGACGCAACTTGATGTTGCCAAGTTGCAGGAACTGGCTGATAAAGTGACACTTTCAGGAGGTCATGTAACAGATTTAAAAGTATTTGCAAGCGAATATATTAATGTTTTTTCGACCGGTTATAACTATGCCTTTGGAGTTGCCGCATTGGCAATGGTTCTATCGTTATTGTCGTATGTTCTGTTTAAAAAACATTTACCCGATCGCAAAGCCCTTGCAGTCAATAATCCTTCTCTCATAAAAATGCCATGGGCTGAAGAGAAGAAACGACTCATTGCTTTGGGACTCGTTTTTCTGGTTGTGATTTTCTTCTGGATGTCATTTCACCAGAACGGATTGTCGCTCACTATGTTCGCCCGTGATTATATGACCAAGACAGTTGATCCGGTAACAAATATTATGTTCTATCTTCCTGCCCTGCTTTCGTTGATCGCAACTATTGCAGGTATTGTTATGCTGGTTCAAAAGAAGTCATCTTCAATGAATAAGGCTATTGGAGCAGGACTCACAATTGTTGGCGCCTATTTGGTTTATTATTTCTTCAAAGGAATGCCTGCTGCAAATCCAATCGAACCTGAAATTTTCCAACAGTTTAATCCATTATTTATTGTTGCGCTGACCCCTGTTGTGGTTTGGTTCTTCGCGTGGTTACGAAACCGGAATATTGAACCTTCAACTCCAAAGAAAATCGGTATTGGAATGATCCTGGCTGCATTGGGATTCTCGGTGATGATAGCCAGTTCCATCGGTTTAGTTTCACAGGTTAATCTGGCAGGCGAACCCTCACCTGAACGTATTTCTGCACATTGGTTGATCAGTACATACCTTGTTTTAACCTTTGCCGAACTATTCCTTAGCCCGATGGGAATCTCGTTTGTTTCCAAAGTATCACCCCCGCGTTTCCAGGGATTGATGCAAGGTGGATGGCTGGGAGCTGCGGCTGTTGGTAACTCACTGCTCTGGATCGGGAGTTCCATGTATATCCGTCTGGAACTTTGGCAGGTATGGTTGATTTTCGTGGTTTGCTGTCTGGTTTCTGCCGCATTTATTTTCTCAATAATGAAACGACTTGAGGATGTGACGAAATAAAATGTTTTTTATAAAGAATTCAAAAAGGCTGCTTGTATGAAGCAGCCTTTTTGAATTTATAAAATTAGAATGATTGAATTTGAACAATATTTCTCTCAGAGGAGGTTTGTCAAAGTTTTTTCCCCCTTTATCAGAAAATAGTAGAAAAAAAATTAACTTTGAAAAGTATCGTTGCTATAAAAGTAAATTTTCAAAAGAATTATTCAGTATGATCATTGCAGTTGATTTCGATGGAACCATTGTGGAAAATAAATATCCCAAGATAGGGCGTGAGATAATATTTGCCATTGATACACTTAAGGCATTAAACAAGAAAGGGCATCAATTAATACTTTGGACTGTTCGGAGTGGAAAGCAGCTTGAAGAAGCTGTAACTTTTTGTGAAGAGCGGGGAGTGGAATTCTATGCAGTAAACAAAAGTTATCCGGAAGAAGTGCACGACGAAACTATGAGCCGGAAAATCAATGCAGATTTATTTATTGATGATCGGAATTTTGGAGGAATGCTTTCATGGGGAGAAATATATCATATGATTTGTCCTGAGGAATCCAGAATAGATGTGCCAAAACTAAAAAGTGGTTTGTTGCAGCGGGTATTTAGAAAATGAGTAGAAATTAATGTAGAGCGATTTTCCAATATTTGAAAAACTTTATTCGTATTAATACATTAAAAATCATCCTTCAATATACCATCTCATCATCCTTTCAATACCTTCTTCGATTTCAATTTTATGAGTCCAACCCAATTTATGCAACTTAGAAGGATCGGTCAGTTTTCTCATCGTTCCATCTGGTTTTGAGGCATCATACACGATATCTCCTCTGAAGTCAACTTTCTTTTTAATCAACCAAGCTAAATCCTTTATTGAAATCTCCTTGCCTGTACCAATATTGATATGACAATTCCTGATATTCTTCTCACCAGATAATGCTGCCAGGTCTTTAAAGTCGACCTGCTCCATGATATAAACACAAGCATCAGCCATCTCTTCGCTCCATAGAAATTCCCGCATCGGTTTTCCGGTGCCCCATATTTCAACAGAGACTAATCCTTGTCCTTCAATATTTTTATCCGAAATTTTTATTCCAAACTTAGCCAAAACTTCAATAATCTGTTCCTTAGTAGCCTTTCCATCAACTCCGGCAACTGGAAACCGGTTCAAATCTAAACGAATAGCATCCCAGTCCCCTTTTTCCATCCAACTTCCCAGATACATCTTACGAATCAATGCAGGTAATACATGCGAACGTTCAAGATCGAAATTATCATTTGGGCCATAGAGATTTGTGGGCATAACAGCAATAAAGTTTGTCCCATATTGCAGGTTATAACTCTCACAAAGTTTTATTCCTGCGATCTTAGCGATAGCATATGGTTCATTTGTGTATTCCAATATATTAGTGAGCAGGCTATTTTCAGTCATAGGTTGTACAGCATCTCGCGGATAGATACACGTGGAACCCAGAAACAGTAACTTCTTCACGCCATATTTCCAGGCGCAATGAATAATGTTGTTCTGAATCATCAGGTTCTCATAGATAAAATCTGCCCGGTAAGTATTGTTCGCCATGATACCACCCACTTTCGCGGCGGCCAGAAAAATATATTCAGGTCGTTCGGTAGCAAAAAACTGTTCCACCGCTGACTGGTTCCGGAGATCTACTTGAGAAAAATCGCGACCCATCAGATTGGTATATCCTTTGCTTTCCAGATTTTTCCAGATAGCAGATCCAACCATACCCTTATGACCAGCAATATAAATTTTAGCTTTTTTATTCATCTATTCAAAGTAATTCATAATCCTGTATCCGCCTTCTTTCAGATAGGTCTCTTTCTTCATCAACATAATATCCGAAGTAATCATATCTTCTATTAAACCAGCAAGGTCATATTCAGGTTCCCAGCCCAATACCCTTTTTGCTTTTTCTGGATTTCCAATCAACAACTCTACTTCTGTTGGACGGAAATACTGTGTGTCGATTGCAACTACCTGAGAAGTTTCATCATTTATCTCTGCGATTCTGTTTTTGATCTTAGTAAGGTAACTTGCACCCACCATTTTTGAAAAGAGAACTTCATCGACACCAACCATATAGCCTTTTTCATCGATTCCTTCGCCTTTGAAGGCAATCTCTATGCCAATTCCTTCAAATGTTAACCTGATAAATTCGCGTACCTCTGTTGTAATTCCGGTTGCAATCACATAATCATCAGCCTTTTCCTGTTGAAGTATCAGATACATTGCCTTGATATAGTCTTTGGCATGGCCCCAGTCGCGTTTTGAGGAAAGGTTCCCCATGAACATTTTTTCATGCATACCTAAAGCTATGCGGGCAATTGCACGTGTAATCTTGCGTGTGACAAAGGTTTCTCCGCGAATAGGAGATTCATGGTTAAATAGAATTCCATTGCTGGCATGCATACCATAAGCTTCACGATAGTTGACGGTGATCCAGTAGGCATATAATTTGGCGACAGCATATGGCGAACGTGGATAGAAAGGAGTGCGTTCAGTTTGAGGCACTTCCTGGACCAGTCCGTAAAGTTCTGAGGTAGAGGCCTGATAAATGCGTGATTTGTTTGACAATCCCAACAAACGTACAGCCTCAAGAATACGCAACATTCCAATGCCATCGGCATTTGCAGTATATTCCGGAGTGTCAAAACTTACTTTGACATGACTCATTGCAGCAAGGTTGTATATCTCGTCAGGTTGTACTTCCTGGATTAATCGTGTTATGTTCATCGAATCTGTCAGATCGCCATAGTGAAGCATAAAGTTACGGTTCTCCACATGCGGATCCTGGTAAAGATGATCGATGCGATCAGTATTAAACTGGGAGGCACGACGTTTTAGTCCATGTACTATATATCCCTTTTTTAATAAAAACTCTGAGAGATAGGCTCCATCCTGACCGGTTACTCCGGTAATAAGTGCAACTTTTGACATACGATGTTTTTGAGTTTGTCCTATTTATGTTATTGGCTATTGTTAATACTAAAGTACTTAATATTTTGTAAAGATCGTTAAAATCATCAGATTTATTCATTTAATTGATTCCATTCGGAAAAATATCTTGTGAAAAGTTTTTTACATTTACCTTTGTGGTATGAATAATCGTGTTTTTCCCTGGGGACATACCCGTCGATATAATTCTTATTCAGAATATTTTAAACGATTATTGGGTGAGCGGGTACAAAAAGTTGCTGTCGATGCGGGCTTTACCTGTCCAAATCGGGATGGCACAAAGGGTAGGGGAGGTTGTACTTATTGCGACAATGACTCATTTAATCCATCCTATTGTCAGCCGGAGAAAAGTATCACCCTACAAATCGAGGAAGGGATTGAATTTCATTCCAGACGATACAAGCGGGCGAAAAGTTTTTTGGCTTATTTTCAGCCTTATTCCAATACATATGCTACTGTCGATAAATTGAAAAGCCTTTATGGTGAGGCACTTCAATATCCCGGAATAGTGGGATTGGTAATTGGATCAAGACCAGATTGTGTAAACGATGAAATTTTAGACTATATAGCAGAATTGAGTCGTTCTTATTATGTGATTCTTGAACTTGGTCTTGAGTCCTGTTACGATAAAACCCTTCAAAAGATCAATCGTGGACACAGTTGGGCTGAAAGTGAAGATGCCATCAGAAGAGCTGCATCCCGAGGGATAAAAGTAGGCGCACATATGATATTTGGTCTTCCGGGTGAGAGTCGTGAAGAGATGTTGGCTGAAGCAGAAATCATTTCAGCATTGCCTTTAGACAATATTAAATTTCATCAGCTTCAGATTATCAAAAAGACTAAGATGGCGGTTGACTATCTTGATCATCCTGAATTATTTAACTTATTTACGATGGAAGATTACTTGAGCTTCATGGTCAGCTTTCTCGAAAAGCTTAATCCTGCTATTGTTGTAGAGCGGTTTGCAGGAGAAGTGCCTCCCCGTTTCTTAGTTAGCGCCCCCTGGTCAAACCTGCGCAATGATGCCTTCAACCGGTTACTTGAAAAGAGACTCGAAGAATTAGATACCTGGCAAGGTCGTTTTTATAAAGTTTGACATCGTCAGGTCTTGGGATGAAAACTAAATCTTAAAAATAAATTGAACACTTAATTCCAAAGGTTTTTTAGGGTTCGAAGTTGTTGAATTCGTTACTGATGTATCAGATGATGCCACAACATCTGTCGATTTGCTCACACTTTTTGTATAACCAATTTTGAAAGTAACCGTTTGTTTTTTTAAAAAACGTACCCGGCTAAACAGATACATCCGCGTTCCCTCTCCATAAAGCATTGGCGTAGTGAATGAAAAAAGGTGATCGTTTTCATAAGTGTAGAACCGGTTATCATAAGAAGCAGAATAATATGCAAACCGTGCAGTAAAACCGAACCGCTCCTTTTTCTCTTTCCAGGCAACATCCTGTAAAAAAAGATACCCTTGGCTACTCCCGGAAGTTTTCACCAGCCGATTCCATTCAACGCGTGATTGTAATGTGATTTGTTTTCCCAATTGATTTCTAAGGTTGAGGCGAATATTTAACCGGCGCTGATTTTCAACTTTATTCAGTATGTTTGAATCTACCGGCATATTCAATGGTCGGTTTTTATTCCCGATTCTCAATATCAGCAAATTTTTAGGAGAAGCCTTCCATTCTAATTGAAATTGTTGTTCATATCCTGAGGATGGTGCATCGATTCTGTATTTCAGCCAGGGGTAACTATAAAAATCAGCAAATGATCGGACAGTAACTTTAGAACTTAACAGCATAGTAATCGCGGCAAAAACTCCTCTTTCATTTTGAGGCAATCCGCTCTCTCCCAGACAATTTCCAAATGGTGCGCGATAGGTCGGTGAATAATCGCGGATAGACAAAAAGAAGGTGTACCCATAGAGTGGTTGAAACAACATGTTTTGAATAATTGCCCAATTCCCCGACCGGTTTATTGCAACTTCTCCACTCAACAAGATCTTTCCAAGTACCAAACGATGATCGAGACTCACGTTGCTAAACTGACTTCCCGTAAAATCATATTTTCTGTAAACGGCTGTAGGTGAAGCAAAATCCTTGCTATAGAGCCCACTGATGAAATTTAATCCTACAACCGAAACATCCTGTTTCCAGGCAAACCTTCCACCATAAGAAACCTGTGTGATATTATGTCGTCGGCTCCATTCTGTGCTATCGCGATGCAGTCCATCGGTGACCAGGCTTGTGACCTTGTCTAAAGTATCCAGCCTTCCATCCAAAGGGGCGACTGATAAAAAGCCTGTCAGATCAAACTTTTTGAAAGCAAGCGTAGCAGCCACGCCTCTCATGAAGCCTGTCTCCATTGCCGAACTGTTTTGTGCAATTCCGGGAGCCTTTCTTGTGTAGCCTGAAGCAAAAATAGTACGCCCAATGTTATAGCCGCTCCAGATGGCTAAACCCTGCCCAAATCGCAAATGATAATCTCCTATGATCAGCCTTTTAAAAAGTCCCGTGTTGCTGATCATGATATAAGCTGATGCATAATCAATTCCGGGGAATTTCTTTAAGGACTTTTTAAACAATGGTTCACCGGGATCTTTTTCAAAAATAAAACCTGCAGTTACCCGATTTTGCCAGTCATATTTATATTTTAGTAGTAATTTGATAGCTGAACCCATGTAGACGCTGTCTTTCGGTTTGCCAAAACCTGATGGTCTGAATAAAAAGTCATCGTCTCCTTCGTTGAATAATGCATGCGCTGTAATCTTCCTTTTATTCTTGTCTTTTGTAAAGTCGATATACGGTATGATGCTTTCAATTGTTTCCCTGTCAAAACCTTCTATCAGTTGAAGTTCATAAGGAGAAACGATATAACCGTACTGCTTTCTGTAAAGTAAAAGGTTCCTGATCTGCAGATCATTCAACCAGGGTATTTCTGACAATTGGTCCGGATCTGCAAAGTTGATCGGAATGGGATTTCTTGTAAGATGGTCGAGTAGTTCTTCACGATCTGATAGGTCATGTTCTGTTTCTGATCTGCTTTGCAACTCTTCCTGTTCATATTCTTCCTGATTTGTAGCCACAGTCTGGGCGCTGCCGATAGTCGTGATCAGCAATAAAACCAGGACAATTTTAATTGTACGCATCAGTGTGAAAATGTATAAGCCAATGAAGCCTGCGGCGTAAATCCAAGTGTCTGATGCCAAGATGCGGCAACATCAATCGAAAACTGTGTGAAAACATACCCAAAGCCAAAACTAAATTTCGAACTGTTTAAACCTAATCCTGCTCTAACGAAGATTTTATCGTCAAAAGCATATTCCATTCCATAAGCAATAACAATAACTGAGCTTGAAGATTTTTCTATTTCTGTCAGCATCAACAGTTCAGGAATCGGTTTGTAAGAGAACCCTGCTCGGATAATTGAAGGCATTTGTTCATCTGAAAGGCCAATCAGTTTAACCCGGGTTGGATTAAAAACATTACAGGCGAAAGTGACATTTTCGGAGATCTTCCATTGTATTCCGGCATCAAAAGAAACAGCAGTACCGGCTTCATACTCTTTTCCAAATGAAACACGATAACAGTCAAATCGAACTCCGGCTGAAAAACTTTCTCCAAACTGGCGACCATAAGCCAGACCGGCAAAGGTGTTTGTATATTGACCAAGTCGCAAATGGCTGATGGCAATACCAAAGCCTCCGTTTTTTACAGGCAATGCAAAAGAACCTACATTAAAAAACAACTCTTTGATCAAAAATCTGTTCTCTATATATAATCCGGTCACGGGATTCATTAACTTTGCTAAACCGGCAGGGTTATTATGGGTTGACCAGATTCCTATGGTGAAAACTGAGATTCCACCTGTTCCGGCCTGAGCGGCGCCCGCGGGATCTCCTTCCTTTCCTGCGAGAGACAAGAGAGGGGAAAAAATAAAAAACCATATGGTAATGTACTTATACATCTTAAAAACTACATTATACAATTTACGATTAATTTTAGCAAAATGCAACGACTTTGTAAATTAAATATTTAGCCATTTAAAACCTTTATCCATATGCCAACAAATGATATTCTACAGTTTCTTGGGGAATTAAAACAAAACAATACCAGGGAGTGGTTTGCCGGAAACAAACAAAAATATGATAAGGCCAACAAGTCTCTTTTAACGCTTGTCGAAGAATTAATACCTGTAGTTCAGCGCATTGATTCTTCGATAGGCGCGCTTTCTGCAAAAGATTGTGTGTTTCGAATATATAGAGATACCCGGTTTTCTAACGATAAGACACCTTATAAAACAAATATGGGAGCCTACTTCGCACGTGGAGGTCGCAAAAGTATTTATGCCGGATACTATATGCATCTTGAACCCGGAAATAGCATGCTGGCAGGCGGGATCTGGATGCCTGAACCGGTGGCATTAAAGAGAATTCGTCAGGAGATCTATTACAATAGTGCAGAATTTAAATCATTGCTTGAATCAAAGTCTTTTAAAGATAATTTCGGAACCTTGAGTGAAGAGGGCAAACTGAAAAATCCTCCCCGTGACTTTCCGGCTGATTTTCCTGATATTGATTTATTGAAAAACAAGAACTTCACGATGTTTCATTCACTTAGCGATGAAAAAGTATGTTCCGAAGATTTCCCTGTCCTATTCAGCAAAATATTTGAAGCAATGAAGCCGGTCAATGATTTTCTGAACAAGGCATTTAAAGAATAATTTTACCTGAAAAACCGTTCCCTGTCAGAGAAATGGTGTGAGGTACCATTTATTTTGAAAATAAAAAAGGGACAGGTCGCGACCTGTCCCTACGCCATCAAAATATCCTGCTAAATTTATTCTCCAAATCTAAAATAGACTTTTCCTTTTAGCGGACTGTCACTTTGCAGGTAAAGATTCTTTTGTCCGGCTGGTCCACCATCTTCAGCTTTTGAAAACTTCGTACCAATTGCGTTTATGCCATTCAAAATAGAAATGTTGCCGGCAGGGAATGTTGGATTTACACCTCCTTTAGCAAATTTACTAAATTGTGGCGTAAACAAATGCAGAAACAAATCATTAGATTCAGACACTATTGTAAATGGCAATTCTTTTGTCTGAACCTGTACGGCATAAAAGTTGGAATAATAACCCTTGAACTCAGGATAATTCCATGTTTCACCGGTAATAGTATTGTTATATTTCTTGTTATAAACGCCAAGTGTTGTTCCTTTTAATCTGTTTTTCCAAACATGGTAAGGTCCATTCGCCATCAAAGTAGCACCTGTAACCAGGTTTTCAGGATAATTAAAAGTAATACCTGCGTTCTCTATCTTTCCAACAGGATGTAGTTGGTATTCCAGTTCTAACCATCCACCCGGAAGCATAGTCCATTTTATAGAATTTGCAGGTGACTTGTTATAATTGATTTCCACAACCCAGTTGTTGCCGGATGCATACTGTTTCAATTCTTTGAAAACAACAGTGTCTCCAACAAACAGAGGTCCGTTGTTAAATGGAATCACCCGGTTTCCTTTTTGAACTTCGGTCAACAAACCATTCGTTTTATTGAATTTTGCAGAAACATTTCCTGCAGTCAGGATTACAAATTCACCATCCTCATGCATAGATGCTTTTCCCGGGGCAGTTTTAACAATCCGGTTTGCCATGTTTTGTGGTGTTGTTATACTCCACGACCATTTATTAAGCTGTCTTCCATATTGATCTGTAGCAGTAACGGACAACACATCATATTCTTTCCAGTTCGTTGGCAAGTTGATTTTCAAGAATCCGCTATCACCAACAGCAATATTGGGCGCTTTTATTATACCTGCGATCTTTTGGTTTACAATCTTAGGAAATACTCCTGTAAACTTTGCAAGTTCATAAGTGAATTTACACTTATTCAGATTGGTGTAGAGATATCGGTTGCTGACATTTAGATTTCCATCAAAAGTTGAGGTAATCCGTGTGTTTTTGAAATGTACAGGTGACCAAATTTCTTTGATTGTATAAAAACTACCTTCTTTTTCGAGATGAGGTCCTACAATACCGTCCGGGGCATTGTTGCCATGCGTATCAATAGAGTCTTTCAGATCTTTGCGTACAACTCCTTCATCGGCATAAACCCACAGGAATCCACCTGCCCCCAGAGGCTTAGAATGCATCAGTTCCCAATAGTCATCCAGACTTGCTCCATGACCTCCATCATGCAAACCATGCAGAAATTCTGTTGGAAAATATATATCAGTACCGGTATTGAGAACATTAGAAACATATTTATAATTTGGGTAATGTTTTGTATTCATCCCATTAAGTGTAGACCATGGTTCTATGACCTGCCGGTTTTGAGGATCCCATTTGCCGTATTCAGTGCGTAAATCTTTATTGAAACCGCCTTCATTTCCATTGTCCCAGAGCACAATTGATGGGTGGTTAACATCTCTCTCTACAATCTGTCTTACAAGGCGTTTACCGGTTTCGGTATCATAGAAAGCCTGCCAACCTGCAAGTTCGTCAAGTACGAATAATCCAAGAGAGTCACAAACATCCAAAAAGTGTTGATCAGGTGGATAATGACTCATGCGAACTGCATTCATATTCATGTCCTTAATCAGATTAACATCCTGAATACTTACGGCCTTACTTGTTGCTCTTCCCGTTTCCGGTCTGAAAGTATGGCGGCAAACTCCGCGAAACATTACTTTACTGTTATTTACATATATACCATCATTTTTCCTTACCTCGACTGTTCTGAAACTAAAACGCTGTTTTTTGGTATGAATAGTATTCGTTCCATTTTTCAAACTCACTACAACCTGATAGAGATTGGGCGCTTCTGGATTCCATAATGCCGGATTTTTAAATAATCCGGTTAATTTTGCTTGTTCCTGATTGCTGCTTAATGTAACAGAAACGGGTGAACCAAATAGTTTCCCATCAATAGTCTGGAGTTGTGCTTCAACATGATTTGCCTTTGAAACTCCGTTCAGGAAAACATCCATGTTAAAAGAGCCATCTGCTTTTGCATCAATGGCCAGTCGATCAATAAATTCTGTTGGGTATGCCTCAAGATAAACCGGTCGGAAGATTCCTCCAAAGTCCCAATAATCACCTCTGCGTTCAGCTCTGTTCACACTAACATTAGCAGATTCTTTGCTGACATTTGCCTCGAGGAGGTTTTTCTTTCCATATTCAAGCAAATTGGATATTTCATATCTGAAACGATAAAAAGAACCTTGGTGAACTGCCCCTGCGGATTTACCATTTATTTTTACATCAGTATCGGTCATCGAACCTTCGAAAACAATGTAAACTTTTTTGTTTTTCCAGGTTTGGGGTACCATAAACTGATACTTGTAAAGACCTTGTTCATTATTGTATTTCTTATCCTGCCCATAATTATATGCACCAAAACCTTGCTGTTCCCATTGAGAAGGAACTTCAATTGTTGACCATTTATTGCTGTTCATTCCTGCAGTACAGAAGAATTCCCATTTAACAGTATGGTCACTTCCGGTACCTGACAGATACTGGATTTCAGTTTTTTGCGCATAAATTGATAATGAAGTCAATAAAAAAATCAGTAATGGTAGGGTTTTTTTCATCAGTAATTTAAATTTTGAATTTATTGTAAAGGTATAATAACTTCAAGTAATTCGGGTAATTCCATTCCAATGTTTTTTAGATTTTCGACTTTAGGTACACCATTTGAAGTCCATCCACGTCTTTGATAAACAGCGTCGAGCAATTGCTCATAGCGGTTCTCGCGATAAGAACGGACCAGCGCCATCTTTTCTTCAGTCGATTTGTTTAAAGGATCGATTCCGATATCTTCTTTTAATTGTTTATCATAACGTTCCTGACGTGATTCGTATTCCTCCTTAGTAACCGGTCCACAAGCACGATAAGGTTGTGCATCATGTTTACGCAACCCAAATCCACGACGAATATTAAAGATACGTTGAAAATTATATACACGTTCACTCATTCTGATCATATCTTCTTTGTTTATATTCTGACCGGTAACAGCATTGAAAATAGTCACATAATTATCAACATGCCCGGGAACCTTATTGGGTTCGGGGTTTAAATGGTTGTCAGCAGGCTCAACATCATTCCATGGAAGCTTACAGAAACCAGCCAATCCAAACCATGTGCGGAACATTGGGAAATAATGTAATGCCTCGGCTTTCTTTTCAAAGGTAGGAATCATATTGTTCACCATATCCATGAAAATCAACCACGCTTCATCATGCTGAGGCCCTTTGTTGGTCATGGCATAACCACCCTGTTGAGCAAGTGACTCTTTTGAAACATATTGTGAATATTCAAGACCCTTGTTTTCCATGCCAATATCCTGAAGGAACTGAGGGTCGCCCCATCCTTTGGCAATAAACATCTCCTTCATTTTCCGAACTCCCTGTCCTGCTATAAGACCAAATCCTTCTCCTCGCGAAAGCTGATGTAATAATGCCATAGCATCTTCTTTGCAGCCGAAATTGAGTTCCAGCCCTCCTGTCCGTTCTTTATTCAGAATGCCATTTTCATAACACTCCATGATAAAACCCATTGTAGTACCCCAGGTGATCGTGCAGATTCCGTAGGTATCACAATAGAAATTAGATTCAATGGTAAAATCCGGATCAAAGATTCCCATGATAGAACCCAGTGAAGCAGCTGTTTCATATTCCGGACCTTCAACCAATACTTTGTCACCCTTGTATGGTCCTGTCTGAAGTTCATAATGATCTACAGTTTTGGCACACGACATATTACATCCTGTCCAGCATCCATCAGGCATCCCCTGAGTAAAGAATTTCATGTAAATATCCGAGTGGATTTTAGCTGCCATAGGATGACTTCCATACTTGAAATTATTGACAGGAAGCAGATCGTAATCATTCATCACATTGGTGAGGTGGGCAGTCCCTTTTTTGCGCATCTGGCACTGATCATCGTCAAGATCCTTCATCTCTTTGTTGAAGCGACGGCCCCGTTCCTGTATGGCTTCAAGGTCAACCACATTATTGCGGTTACCCGAGGTGCCTTTTGTCCTGGCAACTATTGCTTTTACTTTTTTATTGCGCAAGACTGTTCCGATTCCACCTCTACCGGCTTGTTTCAATCTGACTTCTTTTCGTTTGGGATCCCAGAAACTGAAATTCAACATTCCCATTAATGAATGGTCAGCAGCTGTCCCTGCCGAAACGACTGAAATATTCTTTCTGTCTCTTTCGTCATCAGCCAGTTCATGGTGTAGATGTTCTGCAAGTTTATGGGTGTCGATAGCATCCAGAAGCGCTTCATATATTTCAACTACTTCTCGTGTTTCATCAATCAGAATGATGACTTCAATGTCAGATTTACCCTGTAACTCAAAAGCATCGAAGCCGGCAAATTTCAGGAAAGGTCCAAAGTGACCACCAACATTTGAATCTATGATCGAATCAGTTTGGGGCGAAATACTCACACAAATCGACTTGCCGGTACCTGAATACTGGGTGATTCCACAAACAGGCCCACCCGATATAACGATTTCATTTTCCGGATCTGTCCATTTTGTATCGGGACGTGTTCCATCCCAGAGAAGACGCAAACCGTAACCTTTTCCTCCGATGAATTTTTCTTTCATCTCTTTCGGAACAGGTTTTTCTTTTATCTGTTTATCTGAAACATTTACATAAAGTGTACGATCATTGTATCCCTTATCGATTGGTGCCCAGACATATTTCTGTTGGGCTATCAGCCTATGATTGCTTTTAAACGTATCTAAACTCATGGTTTCATTTTCTTTTTAATGGTTCATTTTTGCCTATACAAATATATTAATTTTGAGTCAAACAAATAGTATTTATCTCTTTAAAATCAATATGTTCTGTTATGCATAACGTTAATGGCGGAATAAGGTATTTCATGATTTTCTACTGAAAGGCAAAGCATTTTTTTAATAGACGGTTGAGTAGAATTGGTTATTTTTGTACAAATATCTTTACTATGGTTCAACTTGAAAATCTGCGTAATAAGACTGTTGGAATTGCCGGTTGTGGAGGATTAGGTTCAAACTGCGCAGTTGCGCTTGCAAGGGTAGGTGTAGGCCATCTGATAGTTGTCGATTTTGATATCATCAGTGAAAGCAATCTTAACCGACAATATTATTTTTATGATCAGATCGGGAAACCAAAAGCCCTGATGTTAAAAGAAAATATTGCAAGGATTAATCCTGCTGTTAAAGTAACTGCGCTCAATCTGCAACTTGACGATCAAAATATAAAAGAAATATTTAACAGTGTTGATGTTCTGGTTGAAGCTTTTGATCATTCAGATCAAAAACAAATTATTATTGAAACAGCTCTTGCCTTGTGGCCGGATCGTCCTTTAGTAATTGGGATAGGAATGGCAGGGTGGGGTGGCAATGATTTAATCCACATGAAACAATATGGAAACTTGTTTATTTGTGGAGACCGGATTTCTGAAATAGGTCCAGAAATGCCACCTTTGGCTCCTCGGGTTGGTATTGTTTCCAATATGCAGGCCAATACTGTATTACAGATTCTTCTTGAAGGGTCCCGGGTAGGAGTCCAAAAAAACTTAAATTGATGAAAATTCTACTGAATAACAGACATGAAGAGTTTCGGGAAGAACAATTAACAGTGCAGGAACTTCTTGAAAAAAAGAATTTTACTTTTAAAATGTTGATTATTCGTATCAACGGTAATATCGTTAAGAAAAATCAATACAATGATACGATAATTCATGATAGCGATGATGTCATGGTATTGCATTTAATTTCAGGCGGTTGAAATCAAATAACTTCTGCAACAACAAAAGCACTTCCTCCGATAAAAACCAGGTCATCTTTATCTGCAGTACTTTGTGCAGCTTCTTTTGCTTCAATAACAGAATGCCATACTTCCCCGGTCAGTCCAATCTTTCGTGCTTTATCTGCTAACAATTCTGCATTCATAGCCCTTGGGATGTTCGCATTACAGAAATAATATATAGCCTCTTTTGGGAGTAACTCCAACATTCCGGTAATATCTTTATCATTAACAACTCCAAATACAATATGAAGCTTTTTATGCGGAGTAACATTCAGTTGTTTGATCACCTCTTTAATGCCATCGACATTATGTCCGATATCACAAATTGTCAAAGGTGAGCGTTGGAGCATTTGCCATCTTCCTGCAAACCCGGTATTTAATATCACATTTTCAATTCCCATCCTGATGTTCTCAATCCCGGTATCCCAACCCAAAGCTTCCAGAATATGTGCAGTTTGAATGACAGTCAAAATATTATGTGGTTGATAAGAACCGGCTAAAGGGCTTTCAATATTCTCAATATAAAGTTTCCCTTTGTGCCAGACATCAAAAGAGAGTTTTGGAGCATCTTTAATCGAGTAATTCACATTTCTAACTTCAAATTCCTCATCAGCAAAATAGATTGGTGAAATCATTTCAGCAGCTTTAGCACGAAAAACAGGAAGCGTTTCAATATTTGTCTGCCCAATAACAACAGGAGTTAATGGTTTGATGATTCCTGCCTTCTCACCTGCAATCAGTTTTAATGAATCACCCAGAAACTGTGTGTGGTCGAATCCAATATTTGTAATCACTGAAACAAGTGGAGAAACAACATTTGTTGAATCCAATCTTCCGCCCATCCCGGTTTCAAGGATGGCGATATCAACTTTCTCCTCTGCAAAATATGTAAATGCCAATGCTACATTCATTTCAAAGAAAGAGGGTTGAATCCTGTCAAAATCATTGCGATACCGATTAACAAATTTCACCACGTAATCTTCTGGAATCATTTTTCCGTTGATACGGATACGTTCTCTAAAGTCGCGAAGATGTGGTGAAGTATATAAACCCACTTTTTTTCCACTGGTTTGGAGGATAGAAGCCAGAAAATGAGAAACTGAACCTTTCCCATTGGTTCCGGCAATATGTACTGACTGAAAATGACGATGTGGATAATCTGTTATCTCGCACAATTCCAATGTATTGCCAAGATCAGCCTTGTACGCAGCTGCTCCAACCCGATGAAACATCGGTAACTGAGCAAGCATATAATCAAGCGTTTGTTGATAATCCATTAATAAACTCTCTTGGGTCGTACCTTTATTGGAGGATCTACCATCAACGGAACCTTTTCAATCGTAACATTTGAAGTATCCAATCCATAAGCCTTCACATTAGTGATGGCAACCTGTTTAATCAGGTTGTGGATTCCCATAATAAACTGATCGATAGGTCTGAAGTCGAAATCATAATTTTGAACCCGATCAGTTATAATAAATTTAAAATCGCCCAGAATACCATATTTTCGGAGAGAAGGGTAATGACTGATGATATCAATTTCGTGCTTCTGCATCAGATCTTCAAGAATCTGTTTAAAATAAAGATTAATTCTTGGCTCTACCTTAAATCCGATTTTGAAATCTATTCGGACCAATACGAAGGGGATGATATGTTCAAGTTTATATTCCAGAGTAAAGGGTTCATCAACAATATCAACATGGAAGAACCAATACAGGTCGGCTCTTTTGGGCTGTTTGTTAATGATCGAATACATGATTTTAGCCTCAATATCAGAAGGGTAGTCGGCACGTGTCAGATAAACCAGATTTGTTGCGAATTTTGGTATAGAGTGGTCATTGTGCAGATCTTTCAATACCTCTGTATGATCAGAAATCTTATCAAATTTGAGAAAGTCCTTTTTGAGCGATCTGGCTTTGTACCAGGTATACATAATCATAAAAATGATGGAAGCCATTAAAATGGTAAACCAACCGCCATATACAAACTTATGAAGATTTGAAACAAGAAATGAACCCTCAATGATCAGATAAGAGATCAGAAATATGCCTATATATGCCAGTTTGACCTTTTTATTGTAGAGATAGAAAGTAACAAGCATGGTTGTCATTAACATCGTTATCGTGATAGACAATCCATAGGCAGCTTCCATGGCTGACGATTCCTTAAACAGCATCACAGCGCCCATACAGGCAATGTACAATATCCAGTTAACACTTGGAATATACATTTGACCTTTGATACTTGTCGGATATTTAATTTTGACTTTTGGCCAGAAGTTGAGGTGGATTCCTTCACTGATAATCGTATAAGATCCACTGATCAATGCCTGACTGGCAATAACAGCTGCAGCAGTGGCAAGGATTACGCCTGGCCAAATAAACCATGAAGGCATAATAGTAAAAAAAGGATTTGTCTCATGTCCAATTACAGCTTTATGTGTAATGATCCATGCACCCTGACCAAGATAATTTAAGATAAGGCTTATCTTTACGAATATCCATGATATCCTGATGTTATGAAATCCACAATGTCCCAGATCTGAATATAATGCTTCTGCCCCGGTAGTACAGAGAAAGACAGCCCCTAGCAGCAAAAAACCACTTGGATGAAATGCCAGTAATTTAACAGCATAAATAGGATTAAAAGCATTCAGGATGGCTGGAAATTCATGGATATGGCTTAATCCCATGACGCCAATAGTGAAAAACCAGATTACCATTATTGGCCCAAACCCTCTCCCCAATCCATCCGTACCAAATTGTTGTACGAAAAACAGGCAAGTGATCGTAATTAATGCAATAGGAACAATCCGAATAGTTGGATTAATCATTCTGAGACCTTCTATTGCTGATACAACAGTAATAGAAGGGGTAATAATGCCATCAGCCAGAAGAGCAGCACCCCCGATGATAGCCAAAACGTAGACTCCTTTTTGTCTCTTACGGATAAGTGCATAAAGCGAAAAAATTCCTCCTTCACCATTATTATCAGCACGCATAGTGATGATAACATACTTCACGGTAGTCTGCAAAGTAAGTGTCCATATAATACATGAGATGGCTCCAATAATATTATCAGGTGTGAAATTACTTCCCAAACCGGTAATAATGGCTCTCATTACGTATAAAGGAGATGTTCCAAGATCTCCAAATACGATTCCAAGCGTGATAACCATGCCAGCTATAGACAGCTTGCTGTTAAAAGAATTTCTAGAATCCATTTTTCGAATAATACGCTAATATAAATAATTGAAAAACAGCAATAAACAGATTAAAATTAAACATTGGATTTTGTAAATTGTTGTTTAAAAACTGCGAATACAGGTGGAATTAGCGAGATAAAGATTATTCCCAGTATGACGATAGAAAAGTTGTTTTTAACGAATTCGATATTGCCAAACAAATATCCGGCCCAGCAAAAACAGTTAACCCAAAGGATATTACCAGCAAGACTGAAGATATAAAATCGCTTATAGGGCATCTGGCCTACACCTGCAACAAAAGGAGCAAAAGTTCTGATAATTGGCATGTAACGTGCGAGGATAAGTGTTTTGCCACCATGTTTTTCGTAAAAAGCATGTGTCTTGTCCAAATTCTTTCGTCTTATCAGTTTGTAATTTTTTTCATAGACAGCCTGACCAAGGTACTTACCAATAAAGAAATTGGTGTTGTCGCCGGCAAAAGCTGCAAAAATAAGTAAAGCTATCAGAAAGTAAATCTGAATAGGGTTTCCTGGCATTGCTGCGATAGCACCTGCTGCAAACAACAGCGAATCTCCGGGAAGAAAAGGAGTCACTACCAAACCAGTTTCACAAAAGATGATAAGAAACAAGATCAAATACGTCCATGTTTGATAATCAACAACAATATCGCGTAAACTTTTGTCGATGTGAAGAACAAATTCTATAAAAGACTGGATTGTTTCCAAGTTGTTTCATGTTTAATCAGCGCGCAAAATTAGATAAAAGATATGAATGGTTAACAAAAGACGATTGTTATTATTTCACGAAACAAAATTTGATTAATGCAAAGGTTAATAAATTCATAAAACTTCATTTTTTTTAAAAATGATTAAACTACTTTGTGAGTTACATGTCTAAACATAAACAAGAAAAAATATTCACCTTATAATTATTAAATATGAAAACAATTGCAATTAAAGGAAAAATCATTCCTTTGTTAATTACAGGATTATGTTTGATTTTCTTAGCTTCAAATAGTGCATTAGCCCAGAATAAACAGGCAAAAAATGTCAAGACCGTAAAGATAGAAGCCAAAGAAGTTAAGCAGGAAAATAAAGCTGCTAAACTAACCGATGATCAGAAAGAAAAAATGAAAGATCTTCGGGCTGAGAATATGAAAGTTATTCAAACATTGAAAGCACAGAATGAAGAACTGAAAGCTCATCTTAAGACACTTAATATTGCTGAGAAACCTGATAACAAGGCAATTTTCAAGACTATTGATGAATTGACAGCAAATCAGGGTGAGATGATGAAACGCATGTTCACTTTTAAACAATCTGTCAAGGCTTTGCTCACCCCTGAACAACTCAAGGCAATGGAAGCTCGTGGTGGAATGAACAGACATATGGGAATGGGTGGCCGCAATCAAATGGGAAGAATGCAGGGCAATCGTAACTTTGGTCGTGGACAGATGATGCAACGCGGTGGAATGAATCGTATGGGTCAGATGCAACGTGGCGGAATGAATCGTCCGGGACAAATGATGCAACGTGGACAAGGACAAATGGGTCAGGGTGGAATGAGACCACAAGGACAAATGATGAACCGTCAGGGTGGTCAGGGTTTCGGTGGTGGACAGATGATGCCACAAGGACAAATGCAAAAGAGATTTCAGATTATTAGACAAGGTAGACCCGTAGTTTCAGATTCTACAAAAACCAAATAATAATAGCTAAATAAACTAAGTCAACCCTAAAACGCCTCTACTTTGTTAAAAGCAGGGGCGTTTTTCATTGGCAGAAACTATACTATTTTACAAAAAACCTGAAAGTAATTTCAAGCCCCAGAGATTGAGCCGTAGCTTTACTGCTTCCTTCCATAAAACTTTTGATGTGACTAGCATCCGGAGTTAGCTGGAATTTATCAGGTGATGCATTTACTTGACTGCTTGTAAAGGATTCTTTTAAAAGTGAGTTGTTAATGTTCGCAGCTATTCCGATTTGCATCGAATTGGTAATATTTACATCAAAACCGGCGGAGACAAGAGTGTTAAACCACAACTTTTTAATTTCCAGCTCTCCTTTCGATGCTGTGTTTTTATCATTTACAAATCCGTGAGCAGGAAGATTTTCTAGCAGAACATTATATTTTGGATAATATCCTTTATAAGTGAAGATTCCACTGCTATTATATTTTTTACTGATAGGCACTGACAGATTAATACCTGCTTTCAAAAACAATCCGAATGTTTGATTAAAAGGCAATCTGAGATGAATACAAATAGGAATGCTTAAGAAATCAACAGTTTGTAGTTCCTGAATTCCTGAACCCGTAACTCTCATATTAAAAGGTTCATTCTCTGAATCGATAGCATCAAAGTTTTTTTGAAAGGAGATTAGGTTAAGTTTCGTTTTATAGGAAACATAACCAATTCCGGATGAGATTCCAAAATAGTCTGAGAAGAAGTATCCTATTTCTGCTGTACCAAATGATGCATTTTCTTTGCTGGTAAGAAGAACTGAGTCATATACGGATCCTGAATTTACAATTTTGGTTTTTGATGGCCCCCCGCTAAACCCGTAAAAGAGACCGGGAATATTTCTGGTGCCCGAATCGGTTTCCTGAGACCAGGCTTTAAACAGACAACAATTTATCAGCAATAATGTAAAGATGATCTGTTTGATGTATAAGTAGTTAAATTTCATCTTAAGCTTGTTTTGTACATTATTAGCATTATTTTATGACAACAACTTTTGAATAATATAAATCCTGATTGTCCATCAATACCCTAACAACATAAACCCCGGGATTTAAATTGCTCACCGATATCTGCCTGAGTAGTTCATTGTTCTGGATATCCGACTCAAATTCCATCACTTTTAACCCTCCCGAATTTAGAATACTCACAAATGCTTTGCCTGTAGTTTTATCATTGACTTTTATCCCGAAACTTACAGATGTAGGATTAGGGAAAACAGACAATGATTTTGTACCGGTTATTGTAATTGCATTTGAAAGTGTTTTACAGCCATTTCTGTCAGTGGCTTCTACCGTGTAAATGCCCGGAAGTTTGTTTGTTGCGTAAAATTGATTTACAGCATTTTGAATTGCAACACCACTTTTAATCCATTGAAATCCCAAAATGGAATCATTAATATTTGAACATATCAATACATCTCCCCATTTAACAGAAATCCTGGGGATAACTCCTTTGATAACTTTTCGGGAAACCTGACCGCTGAATCCGCTTTCAGATCCATCCTGATTCACAGAAGTCATTCTGAAATAATAAGTTTGACCACTCGTCAGGCCTGAAATTATTTTAATTGTATCAGATAGCGTATTTAAAGTAGAATCTATTTTCGCAGTAGGATTATTGGTAATCCCTGCATAAATACGATATTTCTGAATATCTGCACCGATTCCTTTCTTCCATTTCAGTGTCACAAGATTACTGCAGCAAGTCGTTGTCAATCCTGATGGAGCAGTTGGAGGAACAGATAATGTTGTAACAGATATGTTGTTGGAGTTGCCGCCCGTTCCGCCAGCATTATAAGCTCTTATCCAATAATAATAAGTGATCTTTGGACTTAATCCTGAAATACTGATTGTTAATACATTGCCAACATCCTTATCATTATATCCACTGACAAAGGATGTGAATCCACTGTTTGTGGCAACGTCTATCCGGTAACCAGTTGCGGTTGCCGTAGTGTTCCAGTTGGCTATAAAGCTGGTCTGATTTACAGAGGTTGCAGCATTTGCAACAGGGGAGGGTATTGCATTTGTTGTAAAAGTGATCTCTGATCCATAACCTGTCCCTGCAGAATTTGTTGCCCATGCTCTTACGTGATAAGTAGTTCCTGCTGTCAATCCGGTGATATTGCTTGTAAATGTACCGGGTCCGCTCCCGTTTGAGGTTTTTGTAGCGAGAGTTATAGTTGGATTAGCAGAAGTGCTCCAGCATACTCCTCTGGCAGTAACCGCAGCGCCGCCTTCATTTGTTATATTTCCTCCACTGGTAGCTGCAGATGATGTAACAGAAGAAGCTATTGTGGTTGCAATTGTCGGAATAATAGTTGTGATTACTGATGAGAGCGAAAGATTATCAATATACCAGTAATTAAACTGATAAAGATTACCATCAATAACAAATGAAATATATGTAGTTGCTGCGTTTAAGTTATGCGTAATGGTTGTATTTATTGTAGCGGGACCAACAGGAACAGCGGATTTTGAAGCAAGCGACCAGGATTCATCTGTCCAGTTTATCATGTCTTGCGACGATTGAATCTTTAGTGTTGCACCCGGGCTAAAATCTTCAAACAAATGTTTAAAGCTCATAGCAATGGCAGATACTCCGAGAGTATTAATTGCAGGAGTAATAATTCTGGTTGTTCCGGCAGTGATATACAAGTAAGAACATTTTAACTCATAAGCAGTCCCACCTGCATTTGCACTGTTCGACATACTCCAGCGTTCAGTCATTCCGGTACCAATATTTTGAGTAGTCCATCCTGCAGGAAAATTGGCAGAATTAAAATTTTCTGTTACAGGAAGTGTTAATACTATTGTTGGATTGGTGCTGGTTGTGAAAGTCATATTGCTTCCATAGGTAGTTCCCAAAGCGTTTACGGTTTTTACCCTGTAATTGTAAGTTGTATTAGCTGTTAATCCTGTCAAAGCAACTGAAACACTTGTAGGAGAATCACTGTTAACGATATTGGGATTTGCATTTACGCTAGTTCCATAACTGGTTGTAGTTCCATATTCAAATGTCACAGTTGTTGCTGCATAGTTTGAACTGACCAGTGCATTTAGCGTTGCTGAAGTTGTAGAAATATTGGAAGCCGTTACAGTAGTTGCCATGGGTGTCGTAGCAATGACCGCAAAACCAAAAGAAACAGTATTGTTGCCAATATTTTCTGTAATATTTGTAATGGGTTTGTTCGTAGGAACCCCGGCCCATGACAAAGCATTGGGTGTTGTTGCATCAATAAATGAGGTGATGTTACTTGTTCCCGGAAACGGCAATCCACTATTATTAATAACCCCATAATCTGATGGCGGGTTTCCTGTTGCATTCGCACAAACAGGGTACATCCTTTGGTGATTGGTTGTATTAATTGCACTCCAATTGCTCTGTACATCCAGAAAATTCTTGTCTACACGGTAAATAATCATTCCATGGCCTGGGATATAACCATCGAATTTAATTTGTTGTCTGTTTTCAATCAGAAAAAATTCACCGGCAGTTGTTGTGTTTACCCTATAGAAACTATTTGAATTCTGTTCAGCATTGTTCAGTGTTATGTTTGTTCCCGATGTTAGCGTTGTTGCAGTGGCCCAATTATAATCGTAAATTATTGTATAAGGATTATGATGTGCTGGGGTATCGCCATTGTTATTCCAGTTACCATTGCCCATGACATCCCATTTTCCGGTTCCCAGATATAACGTATTGGTCGTTTTATCAAGATTATAATAGTCATGCGCCCCCAAAACATGTCCAAATTCATGACAAATGACCCCTATACGGGTCAACCCGATTCCACTGTTTCCTCTTAGTTCACACGAACATGAATAACGGCTGACCGTTTTGCCATCAACCGTCATTGGTTGAATAGATGAAGCATGTGCCCAAATTGCATCAGGTGTAACTCCTGTATATTCTTCCCCATATCCGGCATAAATCACATAAACCCCATCAACGGTTCCATCATTATCATTGTCAAATTGAGTAAAGTCAACAGTTGGATCAGCAAGTGTGATTGCTTCAGAGATTAAAGCCTGTGGATTTTTATCATTGCCATTGACATCATTGCCGCCATAATATGCCATGTTATGTGCGGCTGTAAAGGGCCCGGCTACAGTCACATTTAAATTGAGCTGGCCATAAGAATTTTCCTTATAATAATCATAGACACTTCCTGATGCTCCATCAGTTGTATAATTGACTTGATTAAACAGATTATCAAAATCCGCTTTTGTCTTAGTAAATGCTAAGTCCGTAAATCCAATCAGTATACAAACCAGTTTTCTTGAACCGGTAGTTGGAAAAGTTTTCTCTGAGCCGCTTTTTTGCATATTCGATATGCTTTTCATCATCCCAATCTGGTTGTCTGAATAAGAAAGGTTTTTGGGAATATTCATCAGGAATTGGATATCCGAAGCGCTTCTGTCTATTGCATTTCTAACGAGGATACCCGAAGGCACCATATCATTTTTGGCGTCACGTTTAGCATATTCATAAATGCCATTGCTGTTGCGCATGATAGAATATCCATCCACAGTTTGAGCCCATTTTACGAACTCATCTCCTTTTTGAATAATGGTAATTTTAGTCCCGTCAGTTTGTGTAATCTCAACCGGATATGGATATGCAGCAACACCAAATGCTGATTGGCAAAACGAAATCAAAACAACAAATAAAAAAATAACCTGTATCTGCTTT
>Ga0209748_1000351_pt1 | contig 25100 bp, 19 predicted proteins | sample BarGraIncu00421A_FD_185490 | JGI IMG/M metagenome (GOLD analysis project Ga0209748, IMG submission 185490) | Arctic peat soil microbial communities from Barrow, Alaska - Barrow Graham LP Incubations 004-21A (SPAdes) (version 2) | ecosystem: Environmental > Terrestrial > Soil > Wetlands > Peat... | reverse complement strand
CCACTATAGTAAAAAAAGTAAATAAAGACATCATTAAAAAAACAGCCTTGGTGCTTTTGGAATCGGTTGGTTTATCAGAAAAAAGAGATGAATACCCATCACGGCTTTCAGGGGGACAACAACAAAGAGTCGCCATTGCACGAGCCTTAGCAATGGAACCAAAAATTATGATGTTTGATGAACCGACTTCAGCACTCGATCCTGAACTTGTTGGTGAAGTTCTCGCAACGATGCGTCATTTAGCAGAACAAGGGATGACAATGGTCATTGTTACCCATGAAATTGGTTTTGCACGAGAAGTTGCAGACCGGGTTATCTTTATGGATGAAGGTGTTATCTGTGAGCAGGGGACACCGGATGAAGTTTTGCTTAATCCAAAAGAAGAGAGAACAAAGATTTTCTTGAATAAGATACTATAAATAGTTAAAAACACAATAAAAAATTGCCCGTTAAGGCAGTTTTTTATTTGCTTTTTTGATAAATAGCATGATACAATCATAGAAAGTCAATTCATGGAGGTACCCAAATGATACGATCTAACTATCATGTGCATTCAAACTATTGTGACGGAAAAAACACTTTGGAAGAAATGGTTCTAGCTGGAATTGATGCGGGCCTGGTGAGTATGGGTTTATCCAGTCATATGGCACTGCCCTTTAAAAATGACTGGACTATGAAAGAATCAAATCTCGAGAGTTATTTCAAAGATGTGACCTGTCTTAAAGAAAAATATGCTTCATCCATTGAACTTTATTGCGGCCTTGAAATTGATTATTTTATTGATCAAAATGATATCAGTGCTTTATCTAAAAAGAATATTTCAAAACTGGACTTCACCATAATGTCCATCCATACCATCGGATCAACGCTTTCGGACAATGTTTACTATATTGACGAATCCCAGGATAATTTAACACAGGGAATTAAAAAATTCTACAATAATAATCCTAAAACTTTTATCAAAGCCTATTATAATGGAATTACTCAAATGATCCTTTCTTATCAACCTGATATTCTGGGGCATTTAGATTTGATTAAAAAATTCAACCGGGAACATTTCTTTTTCGATGAAAAAGAAAAATGGTACAAAGAATCCGTTAATCAATGTCTTGATGCTGTTGCCAAATCCCGAACAATGATTGAGATTAACACAGGTGCTGATCTACGAGTTCCCGGTGTTGGCGGTTACCCATCGGATTGGATCATTCCGGAGCTTTTCAAACGAAAAATACCAATTACGATAAGCGGAGACAGCCATTCTCTTGAAGGCATCAGGTTTAATTTTAATGAAGCAGAACAATATTTGATGGCTTGCGGTTATAAGGAATATGGCATGCTGAAAAAGGGGCAATGGGAAATGCAACCTCTAGGCGTGTGAAAATGGATAAAATTGATAAAAACAAAGTCCTGTATCTGCTTTTGATTATTATTACAATGGGTATATTTTGGGGATGGTATAATTTGACCCAGTCTCAGGGAACCCAGCTTTCAGTTTCAGGAGCCGAAGAAGTCAATACAAATAGTAATGTGTCCTCTGGGGATAAGATTCTTATTCATATTACCGGAGCAGTTAATAATCCTGGAGTTGTTGAATTGATCAAAGATGCCCGAATGGTTGAGGCTGTGAACGCAGCAGGTGGCTTTACAGACAAAGCAGATTTTGATACCGTCAATCTTGCCAGAAAGCTAAAGGATGAGGAAAAAATTTATATCTTTAATAAGGGTGAAGTTCCGGAGCCAAGTGTTGAAAGCGCCACCGGGTTAATTAATATTAATACTGCCGGTCTGGAAGAGTTGAAAAAACTACCAGGCGTAGGTGATGTTATTGCCCAGGGCATCATTGATTATCGAGAAAAAAATGGCAATTTTACACAACTGGAAGATTTGAAAAATGTCACCCGAATTGGTGATAAAGTATATGAAGGACTTTCGCTGGCAATCACTTTGTGAAAAAGACTATAAACAAAAAAGATTGACAGAAATTTATCAATTTACAGAAAGCCTAATATTAGTTGTTTCATTTAGTGGTTTTGTGCTATAATTAACTTTGTCAAACACACTTTTTATGGGGGTTGAAAATGAGATTATCTGAAAGTCAAAATAAAATTACCTGAATATTTAAAGAAAATCAACCCATTTTCAGTAATAATATTTCGAAAAACCTTGATTTAATTGGGCCATCATTTGTTTCCGGCTTAGATGTTTTCAATATGATGGGGATTTTTGAAGTGAAACATAATGTTCGTTATTTAAATATGGGAAAGAGTAATAAACAATTGAGGAACAGTCTAATGAAAACATTTGTAATTTTCGTTGTTTCCGATTCATTAAGTGAAATTGGTGAATTATTGGTTAAGGCAGGAAAAAGCTGCTTTGAAAGATCAATCAAGGATGTTCGGTTCCATCCTTTCGTTGATGATAAACAAAGCATTGATTCAGTATTGGAATTGGCGAAAAAGGAAAATGGTCTGATCGTATACACCATTTATTCTTTGGAGTTGAAAGATTATATGGATAGTGAATCAAAACGCCTAGGGATTCCAACCTATGATGTTATGGGATCCTTAGTTGAAACACTGAAGAATCTCACGGGAGAAGAACCGGTTCGGGATCATAAAATGTTTTCTGAATTGGATGCCCAATATTTTAAAAAGGTTGAGGCGATTGAATTTGCGGTTAAATATGATGATGGTAAAAACACATCAAACCTTGATAAGGCAGATATTATTTTAATTGGGGCATCCCGAACATCAAAAACACCCATTAGTATCTATCTTGCCAATAAAAACTATAAAGTTGCTAATATTCCACTCATTCCCGAGGTTGAACCACCCCCGGAATTATTTAAAATATCCAATAAGAAGATATTCGGGTTATTGTTAGACCCAAATCAACTTGTGAATATTCGATCCGAACGATTAAAAGCAATGGGTATCACAGGGACATCAAATTATGGAAGCTATGAAAGAGTCATTATGGAGCTAGAGAAATCACAACAGCTTTTCGATAAATTAGGGTGTACTGTCATCGACGTAACATCAAAAGCAATTGAAGAAATTGCAGCAATTATACTTGAAAATATAATCAGGAGGTAGTCTGTATGTTAAAAAAATGGGTTTATTTATTTGAAGAGGGTAATGCAGAAATGAAAGCATTGCTTGGGGGAAAAGGCGCTAATCTCGCAGAGATGACTAATATCGGGTTACCAGTTCCTCAGGGTTTCACTGTGACAACTGAAGTATGTACAGAGTATTATAATCAAAGTGAAAAGCTTTCTGATGAAATTATTACGCAAATTGATAAAAGCCTGGTAATTCTTGAGGCTAAAACCGAGAAACAATTTGGGAATAAAGAAAATCCATTGCTTGTGTCGGTACGTTCCGGTGCCAAATTTTCAATGCCTGGAATGATGGATACCATTCTTAACCTTGGTCTTAATGACGAAACAGTTGCAGGGATTGCCAAGATCACAAAAAATGAACGTTTTGCTTTTGACAGCTATCGTCGATTTATCCAAATGTTTGGCGATGTTGTTCAGGAAATTCCTAAAGCTGAATTCGATAAAATTTTAGAGGATGCAAAACATAAAAATAGCTACAAAGATGATACCCAATTAACAACTGATGATCTAAAAGAAATCGTGGTTGCTTATAAAAAAATCATCAAGGATGAAACAGGGAAAGACTTTCCAATGGATCCAAAAGACCAATTATTAATGGCCATTGAAGCAGTCTTTAGATCCTGGAACAACAAACGTGCCATTAGTTATCGTAATATGAACGATATACCCCATGATATTGGAACAGCTGTAAACGTACAGTCCATGGTTTATGGAAACATGGGGGATGACAGTGGAACGGGTGTTGCCTTTACACGAAACCCTGCCACCGGACAGAATAAGCTTTTTGGTGAGTTCTTAATCAATGCCCAGGGCGAGGATGTTGTCGCAGGGATTCGCACCCCTAAAAATATTGACGATCTTAAAGATATTATGCCTGAAGTTTACAAACAATTTCATGAAACAGCTGCATTACTTGAAAATCATTATAAAGATATGCAGGATATTGAGTTTACCATCGAAAAAGGCAAACTTTATATGCTCCAGACACGAACTGGAAAAAGGACAGCAGCCGCAGCTCTTTGCGCAGCTGTCGATATGGTAAAAGAAGATTTGATTACCAAAGAAGAAGCTATTTTACGATTAGATCCTTTGTCACTGGATCAATTACTTCATCCAACCTTTGAAACTGAAGCTCTGAAAAACGCCGAACTTTTAGCAACCGGTCTTCCTGCTTCTCCAGGAGCCGCCACTGGAAAAGTATATTTTACAGCAGAAGCTGTTTGTACCGCGGCAGCCAATGGCGAAGAAACCATACTCGTAAGAAAAGAAACCTCGCCGGAAGATATTGAAGGAATGTATGCAGCCAACGGTATTTTAACCGCCCGAGGCGGAATGACTTCTCATGCTGCTGTTGTTGCCCGTGGTATGGGTAAATGCTGTGTTGCCGGATGCGAGGCGATTAAGGTCGATGAAGCTGCAAAACAATTTGTTATCGGTGGCCAGGTATTTAAAGAAGGCGATTATATTTCTTTAAATGGCAGTACCGGTAAAGTTTATAAAGGAAGCATTAAAACCGTAACGCCTGAGCTTTCAGGTCATTTTGGGGAAATTATGGCATGGGCAGACGAGTTTAGAACACTCACTATTCGAACTAATGCAGATACTCCAAATGATGCTTCTGTGGCCGTTCGATTTGGTGCTGAAGGTATCGGTTTATGCCGAACTGAGCATATGTTTTTTGATGAAAAACGACTTCCCAGTGTTCGGCGCATGATCCTCGCAGAATCTAAAGAACAGCGTGAAAAGGCCTTAGCAGAAATTCTTCCAATGCAAAAAGGCGATTTTATTGGAATATACAAAGCCATGGAAGGCCGACCAGTAACGGTGCGTTTACTAGATCCGCCGCTTCATGAATTTCTGCCTAAAGAAGCCAGGGATATTGAATTATTGGCAGCTGATTTAGGAATTTCCAATGAGGATATGGTTGAGGTTATTCACGGTTTGGAAGAATTTAATCCAATGCTTGGACATCGTGGTTGCCGTTTAGCCATTACTTTTCCAGAAATTGCCGAAATGCAAATAAGGGCAATTATGGAAGCAGCTATTGAAGTAAAAGAAAAATACAACTTTGATGTGGTTCCAGAAATCATGATTCCACTGGTTGGGATCAAAGAAGAATTTACCTACCTTGATAAAATTGTTCGGGACATAGCAGAGTTGGTTAAAGTTGAAAAGAAATCTGATATAAAATATCTGGTAGGAACCATGATAGAAATTCCCAGGGCTACCCTGATTGCGGATCAGATAGCAGAAACTGCTGAATTTTTCTCCTTCGGAACCAATGACCTCACCCAGATGACCTATGGATTTTCCAGGGACGATGCCGGTTCGTTCATTACCGACTACAAGGAAAAGGGGATTTTAACAAATGACCCGTTCCAAAGCATCGATGTCGAAGGTGTTGGATCATTAGTTCAAACAGCTTCCATACTTGGACGTCAAACCAAACCAGAATTAAAAATGGGCGTCTGTGGAGAACATGGCGGAGATCCGAAATCCATTTATTTTTTCCATAGTATCGGTTTGAATTATGTTTCCTGTTCACCATTTCGTGTCCCAATTGCACGATTAGCAGCCGCTCAAGCAGCGCTTGGTAAATAAATAAAACAAAATTTTGGAAGGCAAAGCGCATTAAAGGTCTTTGCCTTTTCAGAAATAATTAAATAAAAAAAAGCCACCCATGATGAGGTGGCTTTTTGTTGTCGCTGCTCTAATTTTTTTCTACGCATTTCTGCGGGCTAGGGTGTTTTGATACGAATCCTTCAATATCGTCATCGAGATTGTGCAGTTTCAATGTCATTGCTTCAGGATCAAAATTAATTTCTAATGTACAATCGGCTTCTAAATTCTTTAAAGCTTCTTTAACAACAGCTTCATCACCAATTTCTTTTACAGAAATAGTGGCAATTCCGTTGTTATTGAAATTTGCAGTATTAATTTTTTCCTTCAGTAACGCAATAATTTTTTGGTTTGCCATAAGGACACCTCTTTCTGAATTTTTATTTGTTTGTTATAGCATAAGTATACCCCCAAAACAGGAATTTATCCATTAATTTTGTGTTATTTAAAAATTTTTAAATCTTAATTTTTGTTTAAATCTAAAAGAAAAGGATATTATTAAAGGAGAATACAATTTGATTGAGAATAATATTAAAAGTAAGGAGTAATCCAATAGGATAGCTTCATTAGTCTGAAAATAAGGAAAAATAAATGACAGCATATTATTCAGAGGAAGTAATACAGGAAATAGTGGAAGCCAATGACATTGTGGAAGTCATTGCGGATTATATGACTCTGAAACGCGTCGGAAATTCGTTTAAAGGAAAATGTCCTTTCCACAATGAAAAGACACCATCTTTTACGGTGTCGAGAGAAAAACAATTGTATCATTGCTTTGGTTGCGGTGCTGGCGGAAATGTGATTACCTTTGTCATGGAAATAGAAAAGTTTCCCTTTGTTGATGCACTTAAATTTTTGAGTGCTCGAGGGAACATTATTTTGCCGGAAAAAAATAACCCGGAAGAAGACCGGCTGGTTTATGAAAATAAAAAACGGCTTTATGATTTGCACCGAGATGGGGCAAATTATTATTTTAAATGTTTAAATGACAGTCAGCAGGGATTAGCTTACCTTAAAAAACGTGGCATTAGTTTAAAAACGATTAAAACCTTTGGTTTGGGGTATTCAAATGGAAACTGGGATAGTTTGTTAAGCTATTTAAAAACCAGGGGCTATACCACAGAAGAAATGGTAGGATCCGGTTTGGTCATGGCCAGTGAAAATAAACACACCTATGATCGCTTTAGGAATCGTTTGATGTTTCCGATTATAAATCCAAGAAATCAGATTGTTGGTTTTGGAGGGCGCATTATCCAGGGTGATGATGGCCCTAAATATTTAAATTCGCCTGAGACAGCCATTTTTTCAAAAAGCTATGAGTTGTTTAACTTAAATCATAGCAAGAATTTTATAGAGAATGGCCGATTATTCATAGTTGAAGGATACATGGATGTTATTTCTTTATATGAAAAAGGCATAAAAAATACGGTGGCGGCATTAGGCACGGCATTTACACCTTTTCATGGTAAAATTTTGGAACGATACGCCAATGAAGTTGTTATTGCCTTTGATGGCGATAATCCCGGGGCTGTTGCTACTGAAAAAGCAATGAATATCTTGAAAAAAACTAATTTAAATGTTAAGATATTACTCTTGTCCCAAGATGAGGACCCTGATTCATTTGTTCAAAAGCATGGGGTTGACGGATTCAATGAGGTCGTTTCAAAAGCTCTGACCATTGTGGAATATCAACTTGAACTATTAAAAAAAACCAATAATCTCAATCAAACCGATGGACGGATTAGTTATGGAAATCAAGCGATCAAAATTTTAAAAGATCTTGAGAGCTCGGTGGAAATTGATTATTACAGTAAAAAGGTTGGCTCCGAGACAGGAATTAATGCAGCAACCATTCGCAGAGAGGTTGTTCGTTCAAAGAATAATCAGGATCAGACCAAACCTTTAATCGTTGATTTTGGAAAGACTCGAATGATGAATCAAAAAATTCCAAAAGCTTATATAAAAGCTCAGGAATTGGCGATCCGATATTGTTTAAAAACACCTGAAATGGCGGCACAGTTTCCAATGGATTACTTAACGGACGACCTATACCATCAATTATTAATGCTGGTTCGTGAAGAAGTTAAAAATGCCGGGGACTTAAATGGCAGCAGATTAACGAATCATTTTGAAGATTCCGAGGAGGTTCAAAAAATTGTTGAGCTATTGATCAATGAAGAGGAAGTCTCTCTGATTGATTATCATGATGCGTTGGATATTATGAAACGCTTTTATAAAGAGGCTCAGATTGAACAACTTTCTGAACAAATAAAAAAAGAAACAAATGAAGGAAATGATATAGAGGTAGCAAGGCTTACCGATCAATTGATTGGTATTAAGAAAATGATGAAGGAAAACAAGAGGCAATAAATGGGAAAAGATGAATTAAGCTTAAAAACAGGTATTGATGATGTTAGCGCAGGAACTGAAAAAATTTCAATTGAACAAATGCCTGAGGTTCAGGTGCTTTTAAAACGGGGAAAAACAAAGGGAAACCTGAATAACCATGACTTTGAGGAATGCTTGGAAAAGGTTGAACTTGATCCGGAAGAAATAGATGCCATTTATGTTTATCTTCAAAAAGAAGGAATTGAAGTTGCTTTTACGGACCTTGATCTTGAGGCAATCGAAGCGGCAGAGCTTGAGGAAGAAAATCGTAAAGAAATTGAGTTAGCAGATTCGGTGAGTGTCAACGATCCAGTCCGGCTTTATCTGAAAGAAATCGGAAAAGTGCCCTTACTTACCGGAGATGAAGAAATGATTTTAGCCCGCCGAATGGAAGCAGGCGATGACAGCGCTAAAAAGGAATTGGCAGAGGCCAACCTCCGCCTGGTCGTCAGTATTGCTAAACGTTATGTGGGTCGGGGGATGTCCTTTTTGGATCTGATCCAGGAAGGTAATCTTGGACTCATTAAGGCTGTTGAAAAGTTTGACTATACCAAAGGATTCAAATTCAGTACATATGCCACATGGTGGATTCGCCAGGCGATTACAAGGGCAATTGCAGATCAGGCCCGAACCATTCGAATTCCTGTGCATATGGTAGAAACCATTAACAAACTGATTCGCGTTTCCCGGCAGCTCCTTCAGGAGTACGGACGGGAACCAACGCCAGCAGAAATCGGAAAGGAAATGGGATTTACCGAAGAAAAAGTCAGAGAAATTCAGAAAATTGCCCAGGATCCAGTTTCTTTGGAAACTCCGATTGGGGAAGAAGAAGATAGTCACCTGGGCGATTTTATTCCCGATGAGGATGCTCCGGCACCGGCAGAGGCTGCATCCTATGCCTTGTTAAAAGAACAGCTGGTAGAGGTTTTAAATACTTTAACAGAGCGTGAAGAAAAAGTCCTCCGATTACGTTTTGGCCTGGATGATGGCCGAGCCCGAACCCTGGAAGAGGTAGGTAAGGAATTTAATGTTACCCGGGAGCGGATCAGGCAAATTGAAGCCAAGGCGTTACGCAAATTAAGACATCCAAGTCGCAGTAAAAAGTTAAAGGATTATTTAACCTAAAATGTCCATTGAATTAAGCCCAAGATTAAAGGTGATTGCCGCTTGTGTTGTCGGTGCGAGTACCATGGCGGATATTGGAACCGACCATGGCTATTTGCCGGTAGCATTGGTAGAAAAAAAAATAGTATCAAAGGCCATTGCCTGTGATATTAATGAAAAACCTTTGGCAAAAGCAAAAAAGTTCATAGCAGACAATAACTTTGATAATAGTATTGAGACCCGACTTGGTTCGGGTCTTTCTGTGCTTAAATCAGGGGAGGCAGAGGCTATTGTTATAGCAGGAATGGGTGGCTTTCTGATTCAGGAACTACTGGAGGCAGAAGCAGTAATTGCACGTTCAGCTAAAAAATTAATTCTTCAACCCATGAATAATCAATCAGTGGTACGGCGGTATTTAGAAACTCATGGCTATAAAATCACTCGCGAAGATTTAGCCAGGGAAGGACATCGGATTTACGAGATCATCGTGGCTGAACCGGGGACTATGGTAATAAGCAATCCTTTAGATTATGATCTTGGCTTTAAGGCAACAGAAACAAAGCACCCCCTGCTTAAAGAACACATTAATCGAAAGATTTTTCTGGAAGAAAAAATATGTAACAACATCATGGGGAAAACAACAATCGATGCGAAAAAGCAATTTAAGGATAGTCAGGCCATGATTCAACAGTTAAATGAGGTGAAAGAATGTCTGTAAAGATCAGTGAAATAATAAAAGTGATTGAGACCATTGCTCCAAGGGCTTTAGCAGAAGACTGGGATAATGTCGGTTTACAAATCGGATACCACCAACAATTGATTAAGAGAGTGCTTTTGACATTGGATGTGACTTCCGAGGTTGTAGAAGAAGCAGTAAATCAGAAAGTTGATCTTATTATTGCCCATCACCCCTTTATTTTCAAAGGATTAAAAACCCTTTCAGCGGATCATGAAAAAGGACGATTAATCACGAAGCTCATAAAAAATGATATTGCCCTCTATGTCGCTCATACTAATCTTGATAAAGCGGAATTTGGGCTCAATGATTTTCTGGCACATAAACTTGGACTAGAGACCGTAAGGTCACTGGATCCATCTGATCCTGAAAAATTCTATAAACTGGTGGTATATGTTCCCAGTAAGGCCACAGAAAAAATTGTTGAAGTATTTGGAAAAAATGGAGCAGGGGCCATTGGGACCTATGATTATTGCACCTTTCGTTCATCGGGCGTGGGCACTTTTCGCCCACTTATGGGATCAAATCCCTTTATTGGAAAGGTCAATACCATTGAAAATGTCAATGAGGATCGGGTAGAAGCCATTGTTCCTGAAGGTTTATTAAGAAATACCATCAATCAATTGAAAAAGACCCATCCCTATGAAGAAATGGCCTATGATGTGGTTCCCCTGGAAAACGGCCGGATAATAAATCAAAATGGATTTGGAAAAATAGGATTACTCAAAGAACCTATGAAGGGTAAAGATTTTACCCAATATGTAAAGAAAGTCTTGAATCTAAGCACTCTAAGAGGCGCGGGAATTTTACCAGAGACTGTAAAGCGGGTTGCACTTTGTTCCGGAGCAGGAGCAGATATGATCGGGATTGCCAAAGCAAAAAAAGCAGACGTTTTAATCACCGGCGATTTAAAACACCATGATGGGCAGCGGGCAGCGGAAAATAACTTTTGGGTACTTGATGCAGGTCATTTTGGAACGGAAAAATGCGTAACCGAATGTCTTGAGGCAATGATTATTGCCGGTTTAGGAGAAAAGACTCCGGAATTGATTACCGCCAGGGGTTTAAAAGATTATATTTTCCTTTATTAAAAGTTATTTATTTGCATCAGAATAAATAATAGGTTATAATTGAATGGTTTAGTAAATCAGATAGTCGCACCCGGGTTACACCGGTTGAGGAAAGTCCGAGCTCCAAAGAGCGTGGTGCCGGGTAACGCCCGGTGGAGGCAACTCTAAGGCAAGTGCAACAGAAAGTATACCGCCAGTAATGGTAAGGATGAAAGGGTGAGGTAAGAGCTCACCAGTGGTGTGGTAACACATCAGCTATGTAAACCCCACTTGGAGCAAGACCAAGAACGGATTTTAAAAGACGGCTGCTCGTCGTTATCCTATGGTAGGTCGCTAGAATTTATTGGTGACAATAAATCGAGATAGATGGCTATTTAAACAGAACTCGGCTTATAGATTTAGTAAAACAATTTTGCGGATAAAAGTAATTCAGGTTAATCTGAATTGCTTTTTTTTTATTTTAAAGGTTTTTAAATAATGAAACTATTTTTTTACATAATTGATGGTATTTGGTATAATAGTATAAAATCAAGTGGATAAGTGGAGAAGTTACCTTTGGTGAAAAATAGTATTGAAAATATAGTCATGACCATTGATTGTGGAACTAAGGGAGTTCGAGCAATCCTCTTTGACGATTTTGGAAATGAATTGGGGAAAAGCGAAATAATTTATGACGGTTATTATTCGAAAAATTTTCAGTGGAAAGAGGCGCCACCTGAAATGTTCTGGGATGGTCTTGTTGGGGTCATACGAATAATCAGAGAAAAGCACCCAGAGCTTTTTAATGGCATTCAGGGAGTGACGATTGCCTGTCAACGTGATATTATTACAGTCGTAGATGAAAAAGGAGAACCGCTTCGGGATTTTATTAGCTGGCTGGATCGGCGAACCATAAAAGAACCTTTAAAGATTCCTTTGCCCTATGAGCTGTTATTTAAACTTGTCGGCTTTAATGCTTTTGCAAACTCCTTTAATATTAACACCCATGCCCATTGGATTAAGGTAAATGAACCGGATATTTGGAAAAAAGCTTACAAGCTGGTTTTTCTTTCCACCTATCTTTTAACGAAGCTTACCGGAAAAATCATGGACAGTCGGTCTGCTACCGTAGGCCACGTTCCTTTTGATTATAAAAACAGAAAATGGTGTAAAAAACAGGATGTTAAATCACAGGTGCTGCAAATTGAACCTGAAAAGCGCTATGATTTGGTTGAGTCCTGTGAAATTATTGGCTATGTCACTGCTGAAGCATCTCAATTAACCGGACTTCCGGTTGGCTTACCCATCATATCTTCCGGAACTGATAAGGGGTGTGAAACATTGGGGGTTGGAGCAATCACTCCTGATATTGCCAGCGTTTCACTTGGAACCCAGGCAACCGTTGAAATTACAACCACAAAATACATCGAGCTTTTCCCTTTTTATCCAGCCTTTTCAGCTGTTCAAAAGGATTCTTATAATCCGGAAATTACAATTTATCACGGATTTTGGATGGTCGAGTGGTTTATTAATGAATTTTTATCACATGAGGATCCAAGTGCGGTTTATGCTTTACTTGATAGCTATCTTAAGGAAACACCGGTGGGTGCGAATGGATTAGTGCATCAACCCTATTGGGGAAGGGAAGCCTATCGCCCTGAAGCCAGAGGGTCGTTAATTGGTCTGAGTGAAGGTCATGATAAAAAACATATTTATCGGGCGTTTATTGAAGGTCTTGGTTTTGGAATTTTAGAGGGCATAAAAGTCATTGAATCAAAAACCGGGACCCCAATAGAGGCCATCGGCCTTTCAGGTGGCGGATCACGAAGTGATGATGTGGCTCAGATAATGGCGGATATTTTCAATCGACCTGTCTATCGGGTCCAAACCTTTGAAACCACTGCATTAGGCGGTGCCATGGCAACGTTTATAGGCTTGGGACGGTATGAAAGCATCAGAGAAGCAGAGACATTTATGGTCAGAAAATCTAAAACATTTAAACCTGATCTTAAAAATGCTCAAAAATATGCAGAGATTTATAATAATATTTATAAAAAATTATATGGACGTTTAAAGCCTTTATATAAAAAATATAAGGGCTGATTTACATATTATTGACATAAATAGAGAAGAGGTCATAAAAATCAATGAAGAATAATTTAAAAATGGGTATTGATATTGGATCCACTACCATTAAAGTGGTTGTGCTCAATAATAGAAATGAAATTATTTATGAGGAATACCGCAGACATTTATCAAATATAAAAATAACTATTGTTAATTTATTAAAAGAAACCTATGATAAGTTAGGCGATCTGAAATTAAGAGTCTGTGTCACCGGATCAGGTGGTCTCATGATCTCCCAGTGGTTGGGAATCCCTTTTGTTCAGGAGGTTATCGCCGGAACTTTAGCAGTGGAACGATGTATTCCGCGAACCGAGGTTGCCATCGAACTCGGTGGAGAGGATGCGAAAATCACTTTTTTTAAAGGCACCATTGAGCAGCGGATGAATGGCAGCTGTGCCGGTGGCACCGGGGCGTTTATTGATCAAATGTCGACCCTTCTTAAAACAGATGCTCAGGGTCTTAATGAATTGTCAAAAAATCACACGATGATCTATCCCATTGCATCACGTTGCGGTGTTTTTTCAAAAACCGATATTCAGCCTCTCATTAATGAAGGGGCAGAAAAATCCGATATTGCGGCATCCATTTTCCAGGCTGTGGTGAATCAAACCATTAGTGGTCTTGCCTGTGGACATCCCATCCGCGGAAATGTAGCATTTTTAGGAGGACCACTTTACTTTTTGTCAGAATTAAGGCAGCGCTTTATTGAAACACTGAAATTAAGTAAAAATCAAATAATATTTCCGGAAAAATCAAATATTTTTGTAGCTATCGGGGCCGCGTATTCCGCTGAAAAAGAAGATTTTATGGATTTGGAGGAACTGGTTTTGGCGGTAGGCAATTTAGATGCGTTATCAAAAAACGAAGTGGGCCACCTTGAACCTCTTTTTCTAAACCAGGCCGAACTTGGAAAGTTCAGACAACGACACAATAAAAATCAGGTCAAGAGGCGTGAGCTAACTGATTACGAAGGACCGTGTTATCTGGGCATTGACGTTGGATCGACCACCACTAAAGCGGTGCTTGTCAGCCAGGATGGAGAATTGCTTTTTAGTTACTATGGCGGAAATGAAGGAAGCCCCCTTACTCAAACCATTAAGATTTTAAAAGAAATTTACACCATCCTTCCCGAGGGTGTCACGATTGCCAAGTCAGCGGTTACCGGTTATGGAGAAAGTTTGATTAAGACTGCTCTGAAAGTGGATATTGGGGAAATTGAAACCATTGCCCACTACAAAGGTGCCCGTTATTTTAGGCCTGAGGTTGATTTTATTCTGGACATTGGCGGTCAGGACATGAAATGCATGAAAATAAAAAATGGCACCATTGACAGTATTATTCTTAATGAAGCCTGTTCCTCAGGCTGTGGTTCCTTTTTAGAAACTTTTGCTAATTCACTTGATTTAACCATGGAAGAATTTGTGGATTCTGCATTATTGGCAGAAAATCCTGTGGATCTTGGAACCCGGTGCACGGTTTTTATGAATTCTAAAGTAAAACAGGCTCAAAAAGAAGGGGCAGAAGTAGGCGATATTTCAGCTGGACTATCCTATTCAGTCATCAAAAATGCTTTGCAAAAAGTTATTAAAATACATAATCCCAAGGAATTGGGAGAGAACATCATTGTCCAGGGAGGTACCTTTAACAACCAGGCAGTGCTCCGGACCTTTGAAAAGATTACCGAAAAAGAAGTTACCCGTCCTGATATTGCCGGGTTAATGGGAGCCTTTGGGGCAGCACTTATTGCCAGAGAAAACTGTGTGCCCGGGGAACGCAGCGGGATTTTAACCATGGATGCGTTAGATGAGTTTGAAGTCAAGGTGAGCCATAAAAGGTGCGGAGGCTGCAGTAATAATTGCCTGTTAACCATTAATCGATTTAATGACAACAGTCGTCATATCACTGGGAACCGATGTGAAATTGGGGAAGGCAGTCCCAAAAATAATCATCGTTTGCCAAATCTCTATCAATATAAATATCAGCGTGTTTTTAATTATGAGTCTTTGCCACTTGAAAAGGCACCGCGAGGAGAAATTGGAATTCCCCGGGTATTAAACCTTTACGAAAATTATCCATTCTGGCATACTTTTTTTACAAATCTGGGATATCGGGTGGTACTTTCACCTGAGTCCAATCGAAAAATATATGAAAAAGGAATGGAAAGTATACCCTCAGAATCGGTTTGTTATCCTGCAAAGCTTGTCCATGGTCATGTTCAATGCCTCATTGAACAAGGGATAAAAATGATTTTTTATCCCTGCATCCCCTATGAAGAACAGGAATTTGAAAAGGTTGATAATTGTTATAATTGCCCCATTGTTGTGTCTTATCCTGAGACCATTAAACACAATCAGGATGATATAAAAAATGAAAATATCTCCTTTTTAAATCCTTTTATTCCGTTTGATAATAAAAGGCGGTTGGAAGAACGCCTTTGTGAGGTCTTTAAGGTGTACGGGATCACTGAAGATGAAATTGCTTTTGCAGTAAAAGAAGCCTTAAAGGAGAAAGATTGCTTTAGAGAAGATCTCCAGAAAAAAGGTGAGGAAACCATTGCTTACCTTAAAAAAACCGGACAAAAGGGGATTGTACTGGCAGGACGCCCTTACCACATAGACCCTGAGGTGAACCATGGCCTTGATAATATTATTACCGGCCTGGATATGGCAGTGCTCACCGAAGATGCCATTGCCCATCTTTATGATGTCAAGGAGAATGAACATTACCGTGTTCTTGATCAGTGGAAATATCACAGCCGTCTGTACAAGGCGGCAAATGTGGTGAATCAACATGACTTTTTAGAATTGGTCCAATTAACATCGTTTGGTTGCGGCCTTGATGCAGTCACATCAGAGCAAACCCAGGAAATTCTGGAAAGTTGCGGAAATATCTATACCATGATAAAAATTGATGAGGTCAATAACCTCGGGGCTATTCGGATTCGAATGCGGTCTCTGAAAGCTGCAATGATTGAGCGTGAAAAAAACCATACAGCTGTCACCCCGATCGCTTTACCAAATCGGGTCGTTTTTACTCGGGCAATGAAAAGGAAACATACCATACTGGCACCTCAGATGTCACCTATCCATTTTGATTTTATTCAGGAAGCCATGGAAAGTCAGGGGTTTAACCTGGAAGTAATGCCAAGTGTTGATAATGCGGCCATTGAGGAAGGATTAACCTATGTGAACAACGATGCCTGTTATCCAACGATTATTACCACCGGCCAGATAATGCATGCGTTGAAATCCGGAAAATATGATTTGGATAATGTCTCAGTCCTTATGTCACAAACCGGCGGTCCCTGTCGTGCGTCTAATTATGTCGCGTTTATTAGAAAGGCATTGGAATCCGCTGGCATGGCACAAATTCCGGTTATTTCCCTGAGTGTGATTGGCCTTGAAAAAAATCCTGGTTTTAAATTAAGACTCCCTTTGATCTCACGATTACTCATGGGCATTGTTTATGGGGATCTCTTACAACGCGTTGTCAGTGCAACACGGCCCTATGAACTGCATCCCGGTTCCACAGAAGACTTGTATCAATATTGGCGGAAAAACGTCAAAGAAAATATAAAAAGCGGCAGTCTTCGGGGATTTAAAGAAAATGTGCGGACCATTGTAAAAGAGTTTGACACAGTGCCTCGTACAGATAAAAAACTTCCGAAAGTGGCTATTGTCGGAGAGATTCTGGTGAAATATCATCCTACCGCCAATAACAACCTTCAAAAAGTGTTGGAAGATGAGGGTGCAGAAGTTGTAATGCCGGATCTCATGGATTTCTTTTTATACTGTTGTTATAACCAGGTTTATAAATATGAAGAACTTTCAGGGCGTCGACGGTCAATGAAGACGGCAAAGCTGATGATTAAATTCCTGGAATTTACAAGAAAAAATATGAAAATGGCTTTGAGAGAAAGCAGTCATTTCACATCACCATCCACCATTGAAAAAAAGGCATCTAAAGCCAAAGAATTGATCTCCCTTGGTAATCAGGGAGGTGAAGGCTGGTTTTTAACTGCAGAAATGATGGAACTCATAGAAGATGGTGTTGAGAACATCGTTTGTGTTCAGCCCTTTGCCTGCTTGCCGAATCATGTGATGGGTAAGGGTATGATTAAACCGATTCGCCATAAATATCCCATGTCAAATATTGCTCCTATTGATTATGACCCTGGAGCAAGTGAAGTCAATCAGCTCAATCGAATCAAGCTGATGATGGAAACAGCGAAAAAGAATTTAAAGAAAAATAGTTAATAAAAGGCCAGCAGTTTTGCTGGCCTGAGTTTGTTGACAAACCCATCCTGGGGACAATGGTAAATCGTTGTCTGCTACATGTTCGTACAGGCTAACGCCTGTTCGCCATGATGCAGACACCTGATGTTACCATTATCCCCAGGACTTACTATACTACTTTACCTATTTGTATACAGTCAGAGACCAGCAGTTTGCTGGCCTTTTTTGAATTCTAAATTTTTGCATAAAAAAAGAACTGCTTCAAAGAGAAACAGCTCATTTTCCTAAATGAAAAAGGGGAGTAATTCATTTAGGAATAAAGGATCTTATGTGATATTCTCATTATATGGAGAGTCAGGTAAGAATACAATCTTTATTTTTAGGATAACGTTTTCAGTTTAATGTAAAAGGTTTACACTTAAATAATAAAATTTACAAGGCCTTAACATGGAATATGATATAATTTTATTTGTAAGAAAAAGTTGAATGTAAAAAGGAGACCATATGAAAAAAATTCTCATTATAGAAGATGAATGGAATATATTTGAATTAATTAAATTTAACCTTGAAACACAGGGATTTAATGTGGAAGGCGTTCAGGATGGTGCATTGGCCATTGAAAAGATTTTAGAGTATCAGCCTAATCTTATTATTTTAGATCTCATGCTTCCGGGAAAAGATGGGATTACCATCTGTCGTGATGTACGCATTAATCCTGATATTTCCTTTACCCCTATTATCATGCTTACTGCTAAAAGTGAGGAGTTTGACAAGGTTTTAGGCTTGGAAATTGGAGCCGATGACTATATGACAAAACCCTTTGGAATTAAGGAGCTTTGCGCTCGGGTAAAGGCCGTCTTAAGACGAACTGAATTTCTCTTATCTAAAGAAGAAGAAGCCATCATAATTGGTGAACTTATCATTGAACCAAAGGCGTTCGAAGTTTATCTCGATGGAAAAAAGCTGGCATTGACTTTAAAAGAATACGAGTTACTGGTGTTTTTGGCAAACCATCGAGGCCAGGTATTAACCCGAGATCAACTCCTTGATCAAATATGGGGTTTTGATTATTATGGAGAAACCAGAACGGTGGATGTACATATACGGTATTTAAGAAAGAAAATTGAGGATCAATCCGAGCATGGACGAAAATTCATTGAAACCGTCCGTGGGGTTGGCTATCGTTTTGTAGAAAAAATAGAGGATTAGAAATGAAAAAGCGACTTTCCATTGCATTTATTATTATTATTGTCGCAAGTATCGTTTTCTGTGGTTTGTTAACAACGCTTAGCTATCGACAAAGCTATTTTTCGGATACTGAAAGCAACTTAAAAAAGAGCAGCAATTATATTGTGAATTATTTATTACCTGTATTTATGGAAACCGGCAATTCCGAAGAGTTGGATCACTTCACTGATAGTACAGAACTCCGGGTGACAATTATCAATCCTAACGGCGATGTGACATATGAATCACTTAAAGGATTGGATACCATAGAGAATCACAAAGGCCGGCCTGAAATTGCAGGAGCGCTGAAAGGGATAACCACAACAGAAATTCGTTATTCAGATACTTTTAAAAATCAAATGATTTATGTAGCCACACCATATTATTCTAACAATAATATCGAAGCAGTGGTAAGAGTTGCCTTACCCCTCAAGGCTATGGAAAATGGTTTATATCAAATGTTTAACTATCTTATAGTTATTTTACTTGCTTCCATTTTAGCCACGATTGTTTCTGTGACCTATTTTATCAATCGTGAACTGAAACCCCTTGATGAGGCGTCATCTTTTGCGAGGAAGATTGCATCCGGAAAATACGGAGAAAAGCTTACAATGATCCGTGAGGATAAAATAGGAGAACTGGTTGAATCCCTTAATCAGATGTCATCCCAATTAGACGATTCCTTTACAGAAATGAATAAAAAGAATGCCGAACTCACATCGATTTTATCAAGTATGAATCACGGCATTATTGCCATAGATGGTGATAATCGTATTATCCATTTAAACGATGCCGCCCGGAAGGTTTTAAAAATACCGCAGAACGAAACAGTTATTGGGAAAAATATTTTAGAAATATATCGTGATTCCTTTATCTATGAATTAATGGTTCATCTGGAAGATGAGGAAAGTGAAAAAATGAATTTCGAATCACGGATCAATGGCAATCAGTTTCTGAGAATCTATATCAATCGTATTATTGAAAATAATAATATCTTCAATGGACACATTATTGTATTGGAGGACATTACCTTTTTAAAAAGTCTGGAAAAAATGCGACGTGATTTTATTGCCAATGTTTCTCATGAGTTAAAGACCCCGATTACTTCCATTAAGGGATTCATTGAAACCATCCAGGAAAATAATATCCAGGACGAAAAGACATTGAATCGTTTTTATTCAATTATTTCAGAAGAAAGTGATCGTCTCAGCCGATTGGTCAATGATATTCTGGTATTATCTCATCTTGAAAATAAGGGCGGAATTAATGAAAAGTGTGAATCACTAAAGCTTGATCAAGAAATCATCCAAATTTTTGATATTCTGAAGCTAAGTGCCGAAGAAAAAAATATCACCCTAAAATTAAACATCAAAGAGAAAATTATTCTTTATTTTAATCCGGATGAGTTCAGACAAATGATGATTAATCTTATTGATAATGCCTTGAAATATTCTGAAATCAACAAAAGCGTTGAGGTCAGTCTGACACAAGTTGAAGAAGAAATTAAAATTGAAGTAAAAGACCAGGGTTATGGTATTCCGGAAAAGGATATTGGAAGAATCTTTGAGCGCTTTTATCGTGTGGATAAAAGTCGGTCAAAAGAAAAAGGAGGCACCGGTTTGGGCCTCGCAATTGTAAAGCACATCATATTTAATAATCATGGGAGTATTGAAGTTAACAGTGTTTTAGGAACGGGAACCGTGTTTATTATTCACTTACCAAAAACTATGGATTCAGACGTTTAAAAATAGTGGTTTTATTAAGAAGCCTTAAGAGTTCACGGGCAGTGATTCCGATAAAAATCCCGGTGGGAATGGCAAAGAGCATCAGAAATAGAAAATACAATATCAGATTACCAGTCTGAACAATAACGACTGCAACGAGAACTTGCCCCAGGTTATGGGCAATAGCACCGAAAATACTAATGATTATGAGTGAATAACTGTTTTTGGAAAAGTGAAGCAGCAGAGCCATAACCAGTAGACTTAAAAGCCCGCCGGCAAGTGCAAAGCTGATAGAAGATAGGTTACCGAACATAAAACCGGATAATAACACACGCCCCACAACGACTAAAATAGTAAGCGGCCATCCCAGGGTGATTAACGAAATCAGAGTAATAATATTAGGTAAGCCAAGCTTTACACCGGGAATTGGGACGGGTAGGGGTATGAAGCTTTCCACATAGCTTAGAATCAGAGCCATTGCAATATATAAACTCAGAATAACCAACCGATACGATTTTGAATCCATTATTTGTCACCAGTTACGATTTCGACAATTAATTTGTGGGGGAGGCATACAATGGTTTCCCCTGGAGATGAAATACCCCGTGCTTTGACACATATTTGATCAGGACAATCAGCCTCAGTCATTCTAGCCTGTCCATTGGAAATCACTAGTGTATTAGTGCCAGATGCATCTTTGAATGTTTCAGAATATTCCTGGGAAAGTGGAAGAGTGGCCAGGACCTCACCTGCACGGCTAACTCGAACCGATAGGGGTTGATCTGTGGCGTTTAGTCCATAAAAAAGAGCAATGCCTCCTAAACTGATGGCCAACAGTATTGTTATTATTAATAATTCTTTTTTCTTCATGTAGTTCCTCGTTAATTTGAATTTTGGAATTGAACGCATTTTAATTAAATATATTAAGTATTGACATCGTTTATGTCAATATTTTATACGAAAAAATGGGAATGGTAAAGACTTTACCATTTTTTTTGTTTTTTCTTAAAAAATTTGATATAATATTTAATCTAAAAAGAAATTGAAAAAGGTTGGGAAAATTATGAAAACAAAAAAAATGATCATTCAGATAAGTTGTTTAGTACTGGGGTTGAGTCTTGTGATATCGATGTTCACAGGGTGCAATAAAGGGAAAACCATCACGCGAAATGATTTTTTACTGGATACATTTGTTAGCATTACACTCTATGGTGAATCTGACGAGGCTCTTTTAGATAAACCCTTCGACAAAATCAAAGAACTCAATACCACACTAACAGAAATTGATAGTCAAAGTGATTTGACTCGGATTAAAGATAATGCTGGGGTTCAGCCTGTGGTTGTTTCAGAGGCTACCTATCGGATTATAGAAAAAGGGATTAATTATTCCAAAATTTCCGGTGGTTATTTTGATGCTACCGCAGGTCCGCTCATAGATTTATGGGGTATTCATGCTCCTGAAATCAAAGAAGCACCATCCCCAGAGTTGATTGCAGCGGCTCAACAAAAAATAGACTACAAAAAAGTTGTGTTAGACCCTGATAAAAAAACCGTGTATTTGCCAGAGCCTGGAATGTCAATTAATATTGGATCCGTTTCCAAGGGATATATCGCTGATGCCGTCATGGCAGTCATCAAAGAAGAAGGTGTTAAGCATGCTATCGTTAACCTGGGAGGAAATGTGTTGGTGATGGGTGGAAAAGAGGATGGAAGTCCATTTGGTGTTGGGGTAGAAGATCCTAATGATCCCGGTAAGGGATACATAGGGGTATTATCCATAAAAGATGGTTCTATCGTAACCTCGGGAGATTACCAGCGCTACTTTACCGATGCAGCAGGAAAGCGCTATCACCATATTCTCGATCCTTTCACAGGATATCCTTCAGATTCAGGGTTAACTCAGGTAACTGCGGTTACAGACGCTTCCGTTGATGGAGATGGTTTAACAACAACCTTGTTTTTGCTTGGATTAGACAAAGGTCTTGCTTTAGTTGAGAAAATGCCTGGAGTGGAAGCTATTTTTGTTACCAAAGACAATAAAATTTTTGTAACAAAGGGACTTAAAGATACCTTTGTTTTTGACAAAGAAAAATATGGGAGTAAATATACAGTGACAATGATGGAATAAAACTGGAAGGGAAGAAATGCAAAAAGAAGAGCTGTTAAATACTTATCTTGATGAGGCAAGGCGTATTCGTCGAGAACTTCATCAAATTCCTGAAGAGGGCTTTAATTTACCTAAAACCCATGAATACATTATCAATTATTTAGAAAGACAGGGATACAAACCCGAAAAAGTCTGTGATACTGGTGTAATATTGTATATCCCGGGAAATGACAATGATAATGCCATTGCATTTCGTGCGGATATGGATGCTATTTGCTTGAATGAAGAGACTGACCATGTATTCACATCCGCGCATCCAGGATACATGCACGCCTGTGGTCATGATGGACATATGACTATGAATTTACTGTTGGCAAAATACCTGGCGGATCATCCCAGTGAGAAAACAAGAAGTGTTTTACTGATTTTTCAACCGGGAGAAGAAGGACCCGGAGGGGCAAAACCACTGGTCAAGGTCGGAATTTTAAAAAGATATGATGTTAAAGCGATTTTTGGATACCATCTCTTTCCTTTTATTAAAGAAGGGATCCTCAGTACAACCCCAGGTCCAATGATGGGGCAGAATAATGAATTCTATTTTACTGTTCATGGAAAAAGCGGACATGCTGCTGAACCACATCTCGCGGTTGATGCCATTGTTGCAAGTGCATCCCTGATCACCGGGATTCAATCCATCGTAAGTCGTAATGTTAATCCTATAAAAAATGCTGTCATTACCATTGGATTATTAAATGGCGGAACCCGAGTAAATGTGGTGGCAGAAGAAGTGAAAATCGGTGGAACTACACGTTCTTTTGATGAAGATATCCAAATTTTGCTCCAAAACCGCATTACTGAAGTTGCCAAAGGGATTGAACTTATTCATAAGTGTACCATTGATTTAGAGTTTGTTGATATGTACCCATCAGTCATTAATGATTGCTCTCTTTATGAAATTTTCTTAGAGTTATGTAACCCGGAAGAGAGATTAGTATTTGAAAAAGTTATGCTTTCAGAGGATTTTGCTTTTTACCAAAAAGAGATTCCAGGGCTTTTTATTGGAATTGGTACCGGTAATTCTCAAAAAGGTTTTGACAAAAGTCTACATACATCACATTTTAATTTTGACGAAGAAGTCCTGATCAGTGGATTGGAGATGTCTTTGAAATTTTTGAGTTATAGGAAAAAATATTAAAAAAACAGAGGTTTAATTTATGTACGAAGAATTTGCACAGGTTTATGACAAACTTATGAAAGAAATTGATTATTTAAAATGGTCTGAATATTTGCAGGGTTTGTTTTTGAATGCGAATCGTGAAATAAATTCGGTTTTGGAATTTGGCTGTGGCACTGGAAATATCACGTGCAGTTTGGCAGATAAAGGTTTCGAAATGACAGCCGTTGATTTATCCGAAGCAATGTTAACTTTTGCCGATGAAAAAGCCCGTGAAAAGGGTTTTAAAAATATTCAATTTTATTTGGGAGATATGAGTAATTTTGAAATCGATCAAACCTATGATGCAGTGATCTCATGCTGCGATTGTGTCAATTATTTGCCAAGCTTAGAATCACTTCAAAGTTTTTTAGTTTGCAGCCACGATCGCTTAAAGAGCAAAGGATTACTGTTGTTTGATATCAATACAATTTCTAAATATAAAAATATCATTAAGGATAACACCTATATCTATGATGTTGACGATGTTTTTTGTGTTTGGGAAAATGAACCTGATTACGCAAAAAAAGAAATGCAGTTCAACTTGACCTTCTTCTCTGAAAATCCGGATAAAACCTACAGCCGATTTGAAGAAATACAAACCCAATATATGTACACGATTGATGAAATAAATCGATGTCTAACAACGATTGGATTTCATAAAATTAAATATTTTGACTTTGGTACTGACAGCCAAGGAAGTGATGACAGAGAGCGTATTCAAATCGTTGCAGAGAAAAAATAATAAAACTTAAGAAAGTCATTGACAACTTGGCTTTACTGCCGTATAATTACGCTTGTATCTCAAGTGATGGTCGCATAGCTCAGCTGGGAGAGCACCTGCCTTACAAGCAGGGGGTCATAGGTTCGAGCCCTATTGCGACCACCATATTTTTTTTGAGGTGGCCTGGTAGTTCAGTTGGTTAGAATGCCAGCCTGTCACGCTGGAGGTCGAGGGTCCGAGTCCCTTCCAGGTCGCCATTTTCTATTAAAGAAATATTGATGTAAAGTTTGAAAAATATCATATGCCCAAATAGCTCAGTCGGTAGAGCAGAGGACTGAAAATCCTCGTGTCGGTGGTTCAATTCCGCCTTTGGGCACCACCATTTGCGGAAGTAGCTCAGTGGTAGAGCATCGCCTTGCCAAGGCGAGGGTCGCGGGTCCGAATCCCGTCTTCCGCTCCATATAAGGTGCCATAGCCAAGTGGTAAGGCAAAGGTCTGCAACACCTCCATCCCCAGTTCAAATCTGGGTGGCACCTCCAAAAAAACAATAAAAACACTTGACAGCATTAGGGAATGACGATACAATAGAAAAGCTTCTTAAGAGGAGTGGCGGTCATAGAAAAGAGAATAGTACCATAAAACCTGTTGATTTCGGCTAACACTTTCGGGTGTTAGGAGAAAACAAAAACACGGTTCTTAGAGAACCCTTCGCAAGAAGTAAAAATT
>Ga0209748_1000348_pt1 | contig 25213 bp, 14 predicted proteins | sample BarGraIncu00421A_FD_185490 | JGI IMG/M metagenome (GOLD analysis project Ga0209748, IMG submission 185490) | Arctic peat soil microbial communities from Barrow, Alaska - Barrow Graham LP Incubations 004-21A (SPAdes) (version 2) | ecosystem: Environmental > Terrestrial > Soil > Wetlands > Peat... | reverse complement strand
AGCGCAGATGCTGCTACTGTAAAAACAAGATTAGCTGATCCTGCTAATTGGTATCTTCCATTTAAATGGAAATAAATATCATTAATCTTTTGTTGCTTCATTATTTTTAAATGAGGCAACAAAAGGTTTAAACTCCTTGAAACTGTTTTAACTTAGCTCTATTTGATGATTTAAAACAGTACTAAAGTTTATTCTCATTATTTACTTTTCTTAATTAGAAAAAAATTGAAATATGAGTAAAATAAGGCAATGTCTGTCAAGATATTGCCTTTTTTTCTAAAACTAAAATCTGTTAAGGTTTTATAAAACAAAAAATTGTAAAAAAATATTATTCATCGTTTAGATACTCATTCTTACGAAACCACCAATAAATATGAAAACAAAATTAATCGGTAATTTTATCTTTTTATCACGCGCAGTTATATTATTTAGCATAATATTTAGTCTGAGCATTTCAAATATTAAAAGTCAAACCACTCAAGGGAATAAATTGGCTGTATACCAACCACCTATTTCACCACGTGCAACATATAATTTCAATTCAGGTTGGAAGTTTGCATTTGGGGACACGACAGGTGCAGATAAGCCTGATTTTAATGATAAGGCGTGGGCAAGCGTCAGTCTTCCTCATACATGGAATGATATCGACTCTTATCGTGCATATATTGGTCATGGAAGTGGCGACAAGACCGTAACGATGGGTATCGGCTGGTATCGTAAACATTTCAAGTTGCCCGCTGGCACAGATGGGCAAAAGGTTTTCCTTCAATTCGATGGAATGAGACAAGCAGGTCGCTTCTTCCTCAACGGAAAACCTATTGGTAAGCTGGAAAATGGCGTAACCGCTGTTGGACTTGATATCACGAAGTTCGTTAAGTATGGTGGTCAGGATAATATTCTATCAGTAAAGATTGACAACAGCCCCGGTTACAAAGAAGATTCAACCGGTATTGCTTTTATGTGGAATTCTAAGGATTTCAATCCAAACTTTGGTGGTCTCAACAGGAATGCCACATTGATTTTGGCGAGTAAGATTTATCAGACATTGCCTCTTTACGAAAATCTTAAGACTACCGGAGTCTATGTATATTCTGAAGCCTTCGATTTGAAGAAAAAGACAACTGATTTAAAAGTGGAATCAGAAGTTGTCAATGAGACAGGTGACTTCGCATCAATAACTCTTTCATCTGTTGTAGTTGATGCAGATGGTGTTGTTCGGGCAAAACTGGATGGTAATACTTCTGATCTGGTTGCAGGACAGTCTGAAGTATTCACTGCCTCAGGCACACTCAAAGATGCACGTTTCTGGGATATAAATGATCCATATTTGTATAAAGTATATTCAATCCTTAGTGTTAATGGAAAAGTCGTGGATGTTTGTGAAATACAGACCGGCTTTCGCAAGACTGAGTTCAAGGGTGGTGTTGGCACGGGTGGTGTTTGGCTAAACGGAAGGTTTGTTTGGCTTACAGGCTATGCTCAACGTTCAGCTAATGACTGGGCAGGATTGGGTGGCGCTTATCCTGACTGGATGCATGATTTCACTCTCTCAATGTTGAAGGAGAGCAATGGCAATTATATGCGTTGGATGCATGTTGCTCCCCAAAAAGTAGATGTTGAAGCATGTGACAGACTTGGAATTGTTCAGGTTTGCCCTGCAGGTGACAAGGAAAGGACAGTAACTGGTCGTCAATGGGATCAGCGTGTAGAAGTTATGCGTGCCTCTATGATATTTTTCCGCAATAATCCCAGTATCTTTTTTTGGGAAGCAGGTAACACAGTAGTTCTGCCGGAACAGATGGTACAGATGGTAGCTTTACGAAAAGAGATTGATCCTCATGGTGGTCGTGTTATGGGTACTCGCGGCAATAGCGACGGGGAGGCCAACACTGCTCTTACACCTGTATCTGAGTATTATGGCGTTATGATCGGTCAGGATACTCAAACCGATAAAATTTCGGGTAATGATATCTTCCGTGGATACAGTATCGCAAGGCGTGATAAAGCCCCAATTGTCGAGACAGAGGATTTCCGCGATGAAGCCGGACGGAATGTTTGGGACGATTTCTCTCCTCCTCACTTCGGTTTTAAACCTAAACCAGGTATGACTGGTGGCCGTCCAATTGATACATATCATTGGAATTCTGAATCATTTAGTCTTGCTGCAACCACACGTTATGCAAGTTATGTTCGTAACCGTATCGATAACACTGATCCGGCACATTCGAAATGGTCAGCTTATTGTTCTATTTATTTTACAGACGAAGATGCCGACGGACGTCAGCAAGGCAGTTATGTCCTTCGCGTAAGTGGTAAAGTTGATGGTGTACGTATCCCTAAATCGCTGTTCTATGTTTCGAGGGTAATGCAAAATGAGCAACCCGATATTCACATTATCGGTCATTGGAATTATCCTACGGATACAAAGAAAACGATGTATGTAGCTGCGACTCATTGCGACAAAGTTGAATTATTTCTCAATGGTAAATCACTCGGTGTGCAGACAAAGCCAACTGTTTTTGTAGATACCTATGATCAAAGACCTGCCGGCCCCGATACAAGAGAAAGAGAAGGTACAGACTATGTTTATGCATTTCCGGATGTGAAGTTTGCTCCCGGATCACTCAAAGCCATTGCTACCAAAGGCGGAAAGGTTGTTGCTCAACAGGAAATTCAGACTGCAGGAGAGCCCAAAGCAATAAAACTAACACTGCATACAGGTCCAAAAGGATTACAGGCTGATGGTAGTGACGTTGCACTGATCGACTTTGAGGTCGTGGATGCACAAGGGCGTCGTTGTCCAACCGATGAGGCCAGAGTAGATTTTTCAGTTACAGGTCCGGTTATCTGGCGTGGTGGTTTCAATGCTGCGAAACTCAATACTACAAATAACCTCTATCTTGATACGGAATGTGGTATAAACCGTGTGGCTATCAGATCTGTACTTACTCCCGGAACTATTACTGTAACTGCTAAACGTGAGGGTCTTACAAGTGCAACAGTTAAGCTCGATTCAAAACCTGTCGAAATCATTAATGGGCTTTCAAAAGCGTTGCCTCAGAGGTTACCTGTGCTACTAAGTATAGCAAAATAATAAATTACAATGAAAAGCAAGTTATCATTTTTGTTCTTTATTATCTTTGCATTATGCCTTTCGACATATGCACAGGACAACACTGCTCCTGCAAGCACACCTTATCAGCAACCGACGCCTCCACGTGTAACCATCAAACTGCCCAATGGCAGGGCTGCAGCTATTCCAAAAGGGCCTTATAAGCCAAGTTGGGAATCGTTGAAGGAAAACTATAAAACTCCGGAATGGTTGATGGATGCCAAGTTCGGTATCTTTATCCATTATGGCCCATATACTGTTGCCGCATATGCCAGCGAGTGGTATTCCAAACACATGTACAGCAATGGAGGTGTCCAGAAATGGCATGTTGAACATTTTGGGCCTGTTGATAAATTCGGATACAAAGATTTGATTCCTCTTTTTACGGCAGAGAAATTTGACCCGGATGAATGGGCTGATTTATTCAAGAAGTCAGGCGCTCAGTATGTCATTCCAACAGCTGAACATCATGATGGTTTTGCCATGTACGACAGCAAGCTGACCAAATGGAACGCTAAGAACATGGGACCCAAACGCGACTTTATTGGGGACCTGGGAACTGCTGTTCGTAAGAAAGGAATGAAGTTCGGAGTTTCAAATCACAGAATCGAGAACTGGGATTTTATGTATCCGGATTTGAAGGTTAAAACTGATCAGTTTGACCCTGCTTATGCAGACTTTTACGGTCCTCCACAGCCAAAAGGAACTCCTACAAGCCAGGCATTTCAGGAAGAATGGTTAGCCAGAAATCAGGAAATCATTGACAATTATCATCCCGATGCACTCTATTTTGACAATGGTATCAATGGACGGATGTTTGATTCTATTAAACTTCGTTTGGCTGCTTATTATTATAACAGAGCGGCAACATGGAAAAAGCAGGTTACTGTTGTTACAAAAAGTGATGCATATTTGGCAGGTAGTCTTGAAGATTATGAAAGACAAGGTCGTGCACCCAAAGAACTCACCAATTATTACTGGCAGGTCGATGATCCTATAGGAGAGAAGTTTGGTTATGTCGAAGGAATGAAGCTGACCAATGCTGGTTCTGTTGTAAGCAGGATTATTGAGAATACTTGTAAAAATGGTAACTATATGTTGAACATCTCTCCTAAGAGTGATGGAACAATTCCCGATGCGCAACGTCAGATTTTACTGGGTGTAGGGAAGTGGCTATCTGTAAATGGAGATGGTATTTACAGTACACGGGCATGGACAAAATTTGGTGAAGGTCAGTTCAGATTCACAACAAAAGGAAATGTATTGTATGCAATTTCTACGAAGTGGTCTGATCAGCCTGTTGTAATTGCTACGATTACTCCTGAAACCATGAAGGTTAAAAGTGTCACAATGCTTGGTCATGAAGGAAAGATAACATTTACACAAGATGAACAGGGATTGAAAATTACTTTCCCAACAGAAAAACCGTGCGAATATGCCTATACCTTTAAAATTGAAGGATCAGGCTTGAAGAAATAATTTTAAATTAAGAATCTGTTTAAAATTGTCCGTAGGACATTAATGTCAATAGAATGATTGTAATCTTAAAGCTTTTTCCCGTAGGGGATCAACCTTTAATGTTAATGCCTTACGGGCAAAATGAGAGGGGGAATTGCTTTTCTATTGTCATTAATGCCCTCGGTCAAAAGGAAAACAAAATTTAAACAGTTTCTAAACAGTTTATTTAATTTATAAAAGAATACCCAATTATGAAACTGATAAAGTATTTTGCAATTTTATTACTGGTAGCCATCTTCTCCGGAAATAGCTATGCCAATGTCAAACTGGCCAGCCCGTTTGGTGATCATATGGTTTTGCAGCGGAATAAAATGGTGCCGGTTTGGGGAACTGCTTCTCCCGGTGAGAAAGTGACTTTGACGTTTAATAAACAAAAGAAAACAGTGGTTACTGGATCTGACGGATCATGGATGATCAGTTTAGATAAACTGGCAGCAGGCGGTCCTTTTACAATGACTATTGCCGGTGCCAATACGATTACTGTGCAGGATGTTTATGTTGGAGAAGTATGGCTTTGTTCCGGACAGTCAAACATGGACTTCACGGTCGCGCGGGAAGATCGTTACTGGTGTGGTGTGTTCAATGAAAAAGAAGAAGTAGCAGCAGCTAATTATCCTTTAATAAGGGTTTTTGATACTGACTTTTCTCCCAGACTAGATGCTCAGAAAGATGTACGTGGTATTTGGGAAGTCATATCTCCTCAAACAGTTGGGCATATCTCTGCAATCGCTTATTTCTTTGCCCGTGATCTTCAAAAGAAACTCAATGTACCCATTGGATTGATTACTACTGCCTTTGGCGCCAGTACTGCCGAAGCATGGATCAGTAAACCCGCATTAGAGGCCAATCCTAAATTCGCCACCCTGCTGACCACTTTCAATGGCAAGCTTGATAAATATAATACCGATACTGCAGTACAGTCAAAATACAAAGTTGCATATGCAAAATGGGTAGTCGATGCTGCAAAAGCAAAGGCAGATGGCAAAGATGAGTTAAGAGGACCTAAAAACCCAAACCCCGTTAATGATCAACACAATCCTTATGTATTGTGGAATGGTATGGTGGCCCCTCTGGTGCCTTATGCCATTCAGGGAGCATTGTGGTACCAGGGAGAATCAAACAGTCCTACAGCTTCTATTTACAGAGATTTGATGGAAGCACTGATAGTTGATTGGAGAAAACAATTTAATCAGGGTGATTTCCCATTCATTTATGTCCAGCTTGCAAATATCGGGACCAAATACGATTCGATTCCTGCGGCAGGAGGTTCTGAAGCCATCAAACGTGAGGCTCAGTTATTGAATCTTTCGGTTCCCAAAACTGCAATGGCTGTGGCTATTGATAATGCCGATCCTTTGGATATGAAAAATGTTCACCCCAAGAATAAGCAGGAAATGGGCAGACGTATGGTGCTTGCTGCACGGGCAATTGCATATGGTGAAAACATTACTTATTCAGGTCCGCTGTATGATAAAATGCAGGTTAAGGGCAATACCATTCAACTTGATTTTAAATCTGTTGATGCAGGCCTTGTCTGTAAAGGCGATAAATTAAAAGGTTTCGCTATTGCCGGCGAGGATAAAAAGTTTGTATGGGCAGATGCCAAAATTGAAGGTAATTCAGTCGTCGTTTCTAGTCCACTCATCACAAAACCTGTTGCTGTCCGCTATGGTTGGGGTAACAATCCTCCAACAAGTCTTTATAATAAAGCAGATTTACCGGCTTCTCCTTTCCGAACAGATGTTGGAAGCAAATAACAGTTTAATAATTTGCAAATGAAACAAATGAAGTTTTTGTATTTATTGCTCTTTCTTGTTCTTTTTTTGATGCCCAATCATCTTTGGTCACAGATAAACTGTCAGGGTAAACTTGCCGATAAACCTTTGTTCACTGACCCGATCTTTGATGGCCCTACCGACCCTACAATCATCTGGAATAAGAATGAAAAGAAGTGGTTTATGTTTTACACAAGCCGCAGGGCCAATGCAAAAAACGAAACCGGAGTAACCTGGGTTCATGGTTCAAGAATCGGTATTGCCGAATCATCAGATGATGGAGCAACCTGGAAATATCGTGATACTGCCAATATCAACTACAGACCCGACACGCAATATACGCAATGGGCTCCTGAAGTGATTGAATACAAAGGCCTTTACCACATGTATCTGACTTATGTACCGGGAATCTTTACCGATTGGAATCATCCACGCGTTATTGTTCATCTTACGAGCAAGGATTTACTCAACTGGAAATATGAATCTGTATTGAAGCTTGCCAACGAAAAAGTAATTGATGCTTGTGTTTTTCAGATGCCGGATAGCAACTGGAGGATGTGGTACAACAATGAAAAAGACGGGAAATCTATTTATTATGCAGACAGTCCCGATTTGTACACATGGACAGATAAAGGAAAAGCTGTTGGCGATAAAAGTGGCGAAGGTCCCAACGTATTCAAATGGAAAGATAAATATTGGATGCTGGTTGATAACTGGTCAGGATTCGGGATCTATTACTCCAACGATATGCTGAACTGGACTAAACAACCGGATCGGATTCTTGAAAAACCGGGCACTGGTCGTGAAGATGGATACATGGGTAATCATGCTGATGTAATTGTCAGTGGTGACAGGGCATTTGTAATTTATTTTGTTCATCCCGACAAGGCAAAGAGAGTAGCCGGTTCAACGGAGCCTTTTAATCCTAAGCGGAGTGTTGTTCAGATTGCCGAATTGGGTTATGAGAATGGATTCATTACCTGCGACAGAGATAAACCTGCCTATCTAAAATTAAAACATTAAAAACCTTTCAAAAACACCATAACTAAACCCACTATTCATCTCAATTTAACAATAACGTTTATGATAAAAGGTATATCAAAATTAAGAGCTTTTGTTGTTTTAGCGATTATCCTTCTCATTGTCGGATCTCAGACAATGGCACAAAGGCAAATGGAAAACCTTGATCGTGGAGTGATTGCAATTCGTAAAGCCAGCGATTCTGTTTATGTCGGTTGGCGAATGCTTGGAACAGAACCCGATGAGATCGCTTTCAATATCTATCGTAAGAGTGGTACAGAGAAAGCTGTCAAACTGAATAAAACACCTATTAAAGAAAGCACTAATTTTGAAGATGGGAAATTGAATTACTCTATCGATAATTCATATTTTGTAAAAGCAGTACTCAAAGGTGTTGAGCAGGAACAAAGTAAATCGTACACCATTAAAGCCGGTTCACCGGCTCAGCAGTATCTCAATATTCCTCTAAGAACGCCTCCGGGTTATACCCCAAATGATGTTTCTGTTGGAGATTTAGATGGTGATGGTGAATATGAACTCATCGTTCATCAGACTGGACGCAGCATTGATACTCCGTCAACAGGTATTTCCGGTATTCCAATCTTTCAGGCATACAAGATGGACGGAACCTTTTTATGGGAAATCAGTCTTGGACGGAACATCCGTGAAGGAGCCCATTATACTCAGTTCATGGTTTATGACCTTGATGGCGATGGCATAGCCGAGTTTGCATGCAAAACGGCAGATGGAAGCATTGACGGTAAGGGAAAAGTCATTGGTGATTCCACAAAAGATTATCGTAACCTGAATAGAAACAGCGGTGCATTCTATGGTAAAGTACTGGATGGTCCGGAATTCTTTACAATTTTCAGCGGCAGAACAGGTCAGGAACTGGCAACAACCAATTATATTCCTAACCGTCTTCCACTTAATGGTTGGAATGGCCACGGTGGCAACGGTGGAAGCGACAGTACCGGAAACCGCGTAGATCGTTTCCTTGCCTGTGTTGCTTATCTCGATGGTGTTCATCCAAGTGTTGTCATGTGCAGAGGTTACTACGGCAGGTCTGTTTTGGCTGCCTGGGACTGGAGAGGTGGAAAATTGACTTCACGTTGGGTGTTCGACAGTAAAGATGGTGAAAATGCCTATTCAGGACAGGGTAATCACAACCTAAGTGTTGCTGACGTTGATGAAGATGGGAAAGATGAAATTATTTATGGTTCAATGGTTGTCGACGACAATGGCAAGGGCTTATTCTCAACAGGATTCCGTCATGGAGATGCAATTCATGTTGGTAAGCTGGTAGCAGGTCGTCCCGGACTACAGGTTTTTGGTCCTCATGAAATAGAAGATAATACTACAGGTCCGGGAGCTACACTTTATGATGCCAGGACAGGTGAAGTTTTATACAAAGGTTCAATGAATAAAGACGTGGGTCGTGCTGTTGCCGAAGATATTGACCCTTCAAATCCAGGAGCAGAGATGTGGTTTTCAGGTTCAGGTGGACTGTTGAATATGAAAGGTGAAAGAATCGGGGATAATCCTCCATCTACAAATTTTTTAAGCTGGTGGGATGGTGACCTGAGCAGAGAATTGCTTGATGGAAATCATATCGATAAATACAAAGTTGGCCGGATCTTTACTGCCGAAGGTTGCATGTCTAACAATGGTTCAAAATCTACACCTGCATTGAGTGCAGATCTGTTTGGCGACTGGCGTGAAGAACTTATTCTGAGAACCTCAGACAATAAAAACTTACGGATCTATACAACTACTATTCCTACGAAATACCGGATCTATACATTGATGCATGATCCTCAGTACAGATTGGGAATCGCAACACAAAATGTGGCTTATAACCAGCCTCCTCATACCGGATTTTTTCTTGGAACCGATATGCCAAAAGCCCCAAAACCTAAAATTGTTTTGGTCAAAAAAAGTGGAAAACCGATTTCAAAATAATTCGGTTAACTTTTTAAAATAAATAAATTAGTAACTTTAATGTTCAAAAAAGAAGATATATGTTTAAGCTAAAACCCGGTTTTATATTCTCATTTTGTCTGTTATTTATCATGATGGCTTTATCTCTGCAAGCTCAAAAGCCTAAAGATAATTCACGTTCAACACTAAACTTCGACGCTGATTGGCGATTCCTGAAGGAAGATGCCAAGGGAGCAGAAGCTCCTGCTTTTGATGATTCCAAATGGCGTAAACTCGATGTCCCTCACGATTGGAGTATCGAAGGACCATACGATAAAGCCAATCCTACAAGTCGTGGTGGCGGTTATTTGCCTTCCGGAATAGGCTGGTACCGGAAAAGTTTCACCGTTAGTGAAGCCGATGCCAAACAAAAAGTCTCAATTGAGTTCGATGGTGTCATGGCCAATAGTGAAGTTTGGATCAATGGCTTTCTTTTAGGGAAACGTCCTTATGGTTATATCAGTTTTAGTTATGATCTGACTGCACATCTGAAAACCGGAAAGGGAGAAACAAATGTTATTTCTGTGAGAGCAGATAACTCCATTCAACCTGCTTCCAGATATTATACAGGTGCCGGGATATACCGTCATGTCAGATTGGTCACTACAAATCCGGTTCATTTTGAACAATGGGGTGTTTATGTCACGACATCGCTGGTAACTGCTAAAAATGCAACTATTAATGTGCAGGCAAAGATCAACAATGAATCCGGTACTTCAAGCTCTGTTGTTGTGGAGACTTCAATCATTGATCCTACAGGTAAAATTGTTAAATCGTTAGAGTCAAAACAATCGGTTCCAGCCGGCCAGTCTGCAACTGTTATTCAGGCGATTGATGTTGTAAAACCTCAACTTTGGAATCTGGATCAACCCAATCTTTATAAAGCGATTACAAAAATAAAATCTGCCAAAAATACTTTTGATGAACAGTCTACCACTTTTGGTATCCGGGACAGCAAATTTGAAGCAGCAACAGGCTATTGGTTGAATGGCAAAAACATCAAGATCAAAGGTGTTTGTCTTCATCATGATGCTGGTGCTTTGGGGTCAGCTGTTCCGGTTCGCGCATGGGAACGCCGTCTGGAATTATTGAGAGAAGCTGGTGTCAATGCAATCCGTACTGCACATAATCCGGTAGCTCCTGAGTTTCTTGATCTTTGCGATCGTATGGGTTTCCTCGTAATGGATGAAACATTTGACACATGGACAGCACCTAAACCTGGTGGAGAAAAGGGTTATAACCTTTACTGGTCGCAATGGTGGGATAAAGATACCCGTGATATGATCCTTCGCGACCGCAATCATCCTTCAATCATCATTTATAGTGTAGGCAATGAGATTCATGATAATCTGAACGATTCTTCAGGCTTCAAAAAATACAGAGATCAACAGAATCTGATTCACAGCATTGATCCATCCCGTCCTGTTACAATGGCATTGTTCCGCCCCAATGTTTCTAAGGTTTACTCTAATGGTTTTATCGAAAAAATGGATGTTGTAGGACAGAATTATCGTGAAAACGAACTGGTCGATATCCACAATCTTAAACCTTCAATGATAACTATCGGTACTGAAAACGGACATGAACTTAAAGCATGGTTGGCTATGCGTGACAATAAATTTATTGCCGGACAGTTTTTGTGGGTTGGCTACGATTATCTGGGCGAAGCTATGTGGCCAAATATCTCCTTTAACAAAGGACTTTTTGATCGTACCGGTAGTTTTAATCAGTTAGGCCTCCAACGTCAAAGCTGGTGGTCCGATAAACCTGTTGTTCATATCGTTAGAAGAGACAATAATGCAGGAGATGGTGAGTTGGTTGCAAACTGGACACCTGTTGATTTCGGCACTTATGACGATGCACGGGTTCAGGTTTTCAGCAACTGTGATGATGTTGAATTATTTCTAAATGGGAAGTCGTTGGGTTCAAAGGCAAAACCTGCAGATGACTCACCAAGATCCTGGTCTGTTACTTTTGAAAAAGGTTCTCTGAAAGCTATTGCTAAAAATAAGGGTAAGGAAGTTGCAACTGAAGAATTGATAACGGCAGGCGATCCTGCTAAACTTATTCTGACCGTTGATAAGTCTAAAATCTCTAAAAGCTGGGATGATGTAGTTTATGTTACCGCGAAAGTTGTTGATGCAAAAGGAGTTGTTTGCCCAAATGTTGATAAATTAATTTCTTATAAAGTGTCTGACAACGGTACTATTGTTGCAGTCGACAATGGGGATGTTCAAAGTCATGAAGCTTATAATGCAACAGAACGTCATACTTATCATGGACAAACAATTGCAATTATAAAAGCTAAATCAACTTCAGGCAAGATCACAGTTACTGCTTCATCACCTGAACTGGCTTCCGGATCGGTGACGATTGAAGTAATTCAATAATCCATCACTTTTAAACAACCATTGAAATGAAAACAAAATTTAATATAAGATTCATCCTACCTGCTTTGGTTGCAATCCTTTTGTTGGCAGCAGCATTCATTGCACCTCCCAAACCGGTGTTTTATATTATTGGTGATTCAACTACAAGAAATTCAAACAGACCACAGTGTGGTTGGGGAGAAGTAGTGGGTGAACTATTCGACACTACCAAAGTCAGCATCTCTAATCAGGCAATGGCAGGTCGCAGTACGCGCACTTTCATCAGCGAAGGAAGATGGGATAAGGTGATGGCTACCATTAAACCCGGTGATTATTTTTTGGTTGTTTTTGGTCATAATGAAGGCAGCGCTCCCGATACTACCAGAAATGGCAGAAGGGGAGTGTTGAAAGGAATTGGCGAAGAAACCAAGGAGTTGACTTTGAAAGATGGAAAAATTGAAGTTGTACACACCTATGGTTGGTATTTACGCAAGTTTGTAAATGAAGCCAAAGCCAAAGGAGCAATTCCTATCATTGCTTCTATGATTCCAAGAAATGAGTTTAGAGAAGGTAAAGTCATGCGGGCCAATAACGATTATGGCAAATGGTCAGCCGAAGTTGCTGCTCAGACCGGGGCTTTCTTTGTAGACTTAAACACTATCACTTCTGATAAATACGATAAGTTGGGACCGGATGAGACCAAGAAGTTTTTTCCGGGCGATCATACACACACAAATGTTGATGGTGCAAATATCAATGCTGCTTCTGTTGTTGAAGGTTTGCGTGCGCTCAAAGATTGTCACTTAAAAGATTTTCTTCTACAGAAATAACAATGCCGAAGGCATGAAAGTATTATAGCAATTGAAAGCATAAATCTATGAACCCCGAAGGGGTGAAAGTTTAAATACAATAATTTCACCCCTTCGGGGTTCAGGTTTTGGTTTATTCATTTGCTATAATACTTTCATCCCTTCGGGATTTTTCAACAATTTTTTGAATACAACTGCGGGATTATTAAACAAACTTAGCATTCCAGATATCAAGAAATTAACCCCTTTCTGAATATGAAAAAATCAATTTTTATCTTAATATCATTTTTTATTGTTGGGTCATTAATGGCTCAACAATTGGCGTTTAAAGGGGCAGATGGCTTCGGTAAATTTGCCAAAGGGGGACGTGGTGGATCGGTCTATCATGTCACAAACCTTGATGATTCGGGTACCGGATCACTAAGGGATGCAGTCAGCCAACCAAAACGTACCATTGTTTTTGATGTTTGTGGGGTGATTAACATAAAATCAAAACTCTCGGCAGCGTCCGAAATAACCATTGCAGGTCAGACAGCACCGGGTGAAGGTATCACAGTTTATGGTGATGGCATTACTTTTAAAGGTGCAGATAATGTGATCGTCAGATATATTCGTTTCAGAGGGAGTATCAATATGAGCAAGGGTACCTGTACGCTGGCTGCCGACGATGCACACGATGTTATCTTTGATCATGTTTCTGTTGAATGGGGCAGGTGGGACAATTTGCACATCCAGAACAGCAAAGATATGACCCTGCAATATTGTATAATAGGGGAGGGGATAGACCCTCAGATCTTTGGTGCATTGCTTGAACGTCCAACAAATCTGACGATTCATCACTCACTTTGGATCAACAATCAAAGTCGTAACCCGAAAGCCAAAGCAGGAATAGAATACGTGAATAACGTGATTTATAACTGGGGGGGCAGTGGTTTTGTAGGTGGTCACTCCAGCGCAGACAACTATCAGGATCTGGTCAACAATTATATGATTGCCGGTCCCAATTCATCCAACAATTTCCTGACCATGTTCACTGCAACAGACCATGTGTATCATCAGGGTAATAGGATAGATCTGAATAAAGACGGCCAACTGAATGGAAGACTGATTACCAATGAGGAATTCCAGAAAACGGGGGCAACACTTGAACCCAAGCCACACAATGTTGCCATGAATCCCAAAAGAATTGATAAACCTGAAGATGCATTGAAAACAGTTATTGCTGAGGCCGGAGCCTCTTTGCATCGTGATGCAATTGATAATCGTTTGATCGATTGTGTTAAATCCCTTGGGAAAACCGGAAAGATCATCAGGAGCGAAGTTGAAGTAGGGGGACAGCCATCTATTCCATCTGTTAAAGGACTCAAAGATACCGATGGTGATAGTATTCCGGACAGTTGGGAGAAAGCCCACAAGCTGAATCCTAATGATCCTTCCGATGGTAGTAAAATAACTGCTAACGGATATTCCAACCTTGAAATATTTATCAATGAATTGGCTGAAAAACATTTGAAGTAAAATACTACACTAATTTCTGACACCATGTTTAAAAAGGTATTTCTTTTAACATTTCTGATTCTTACAATTCTGACAATGAAGTCGGTTATCGCTCAGAACGATAACAAATTGGAATTGTCTATTCAAGGTACATGGAAGTTCAAGATGGATCCTCAGGATCTGGGGGTCAAAGAGAATTGGTTTAATCAGTCTTTCTCAGAATCGATCGTACTTCCTGCTTCAATGACAGAAAGAGGATTGGGCGATCCGGTCACGCTGAAGACAAACTGGACTGCAAGTCTTTACGACAGCTCATGGTATTTTAACCCTCGCATGGAAAAGTACCGTCAACCCGGCAATCTCAAATTTCCTTTCTTCCTCACACCGGTAAAATACTATGTGGGAGCAGCCTGGTATCAGAAAGAAATTAAAATACCCTCGGAATGGGTAGGAAAAAGAGTTTTATTATCTCTTGAACGTGTTCATTGGGAATCCACTGTATGGGTTGATGGGAAGCCAATTGGGATGCAAAACAGCCTGAGTGTTCCTCATCAATATAGTCTGGCTGAAGGACTGACTCAGGGAAAACACATCATTACCATTCGTGTCGACAATCGTTTGAAAGAAATCAATCCCGGTCGGGATTCTCACAGTGTTACCGATCAGACCCAGGGCAACTGGAATGGTATAGTCGGGAAAATGAACCTGACTGCAACTACGTCTACCTATTTTGAAGACGTTCGGTTGTTTCCAAATCTGGCTTCAAAAACAGTATATGCGCTGATCCGATTAAAAAGTACGGTTGGGAAAATAGGTCGTGGAACCATGAATTTCAGGGTAAGAGCAATCAACTCCGAATCCAATCAATTCATTAATCCTTTATCAATCGTCTACAGTTTTAAGAACGCAGATACTATGTTTACTGTTGCCTTCCCAATGGGTGATAAGTTTGAAAAATGGGATGAATTTAATCCGGTTTGTTACCAAATGAACCTGTCTCTTACCAATGAAAAAAATGAAATGGATACCAGAAGCGTTGTTTTTGGTATGCGTGAATTTAAAACCAACGGCACCCGTTTTGCGATCAATGGCAAAACAACATTCCTTCGCGGAACAGTCGAAAACTGTGATTTCCCTCTGACAGGATATCCTCCTGAAGACGAGGCTTCATGGGCCCGCGTCTTTAAGATCTGCAAGGCTTATGGATTAAACCACATGCGATTTCATTCATATTGTCCTCCCGAAGCTGCTTTTATAGCTGCCGACAAAGCCGGAATCTACCTGCATATAGAAGGACCCAGCTGGTGCAATCATGGCACATCATTGGGCAGTGGTAAGCCTATCGATAAATATCTGATGGAAGAGACCGAACGGATCCTGAAAGAGTATGGCAATCATCCTTCGTTCTGTATGATGGCTTATGGCAACGAACCCAGTGGTAACTACGTTCCTTATCTGAACGACTGGATTACCTATTTCAAGAAACGCGATCCAAGACATCTGTATACAGGTGCAGCAATTGGTGGTAGCTGGAAAATCATTCCAAACAGCGAATACATGGTCCGTGCGAAGCCAAGAGGATTGCCATGGGGCAAACAGCCACAAACAATGTTTGACTTCGCAGATAAGCTCGAAGACCTGAAAGTGCCTTATGTTTCTCACGAAGTAGGACAATATTGTGCCTTTCCCGATTTCAGTGAAATCAAAAAATATAACGGTCCATTGAAGGCGTTGAACTTTGAGTTGTTTCAGGAAGACCTGAAGGATCAGGGCATGGGCGATCAGGGGCACGACTTTATGATGGCTTCAGGTAAATTACAAACCTTGTGTTATAAGGCTGAAATCGAAGCGGCTTTACGTACTCCCGGATTTGCCGGTTTTGAGTTGTTGTCGTTGAACGATTACTCCGGACAGGGAACGGCGCTTGTCGGGATGCTAAATGTCTTTTGGGAAGAAAAGGGCTATCTTTCATCGCCTGAATTTACCAAATTTTGCAATCAGGTCGTTCCACTTGCACGGATTCCTAAATTTGTATACACCAATAATGAAACTTTTAAAACTGCCATTGAAGTTGCAAATTTCTCAGGAAAAGACCTCACCAATGAGAAGTCAACCTGGAAAATAACTTCTAAAAGCGGCGGTGTTATTGCAAAAGGAACATTCAATAAATCCTCAATTCCTCAAGGCAATTGCATTCCGATGGACTCCATTAGTCTCAATCTGTCTGTTATACAAAAAGCAGAGAAATTAAATGTCGAAGTCTCGGTTGGTAACTATTCCAATAACTGGGATTTTTGGGTCTATCCTCAAATGATTACAATTCCTGAGGCTGGAATCTATTCATGCACTCAACTTGATGCAGAGGCAATGGCAACCCTTCAAAAAGGAGGCAAGGTGTATCTGAATGTTGCCGGAAAAGTTGAAAGTGGCAAAGATGTCGTCCAGACATTCACACCGGTATTCTGGAATACATCGTGGTTCAAAATGAAGCCACCTCACACAACAGGTTTCCTCTGTGATCCTGCAAATCCTGCATTTGCAAACTTCCCGACAGAATATCACAGCAATCTTCAATGGTGGGAGATCGTTCAGAATGCACAGGTCATGCAAATTGATAACTTTCCTAAGGGATTCAAATCTATACTGCAACCCATCGATACCTGGTTTCTGAACCGGAAACTTGCCATGATTTTTGAAGCAAAAGTTGGCAATGGGAAACTACTTGTCTGTAGTGCCGATCTGCAAACCAATATTGACAAGCGTCCCGCAGCACGGCAGTTATTGTACAGCCTGAAAACATATATGGCTTCACCTTCTTTCAATCCAAAACAAAATTTGTCTGAAACAAATATTCGTTCTATATTTGAAAAGCAGAACACCAAAGGACTTGATACGCATACTACCGACAGTCCGGATGAATTAAAAAAAGGATTAAAATAATTTTTTAAAAATTGAAATATGAAACAACTTTTTAGCATCGTTTTTCTTGTTTTTATGTTGTTCACCTTACAGGCGCAGACAACAAAAACAGATCTATCCTGGCCTCCGATTACCAAAGAGACAAAACCCTGGACCAGATGGTGGTGGTTGGGTAGCGCCGTTGATAAAGAGAGTCTTACTTACCGTCTTGACGAGATGGCAAAAGCCGGACTGGGTGGGGTAGAGATCACTCCGATTTATGGAACCAAGGGATTTGAGAATAAATTCATTGATTTCCTTTCCCCAGCATGGATGGATATTTTGAAACATACCATCAACGAAGGGAAACGTCTGAATCTGGGCATTGATATGAATACCGGTACCGGTTGGCCTTTCGGAGGACCAAAAATCACTCTGGAAGATGCTGCTTCAAGATATATTATTCAATCATATCCATTGACTACTGGAAATAAGCTCGCAACTAAAATTGAGGTCACTAACGTACGGCAAAAAGAGGGTGCTATGCTTCAAAGTGTTGTTGCTTATTCTGAAAAGGGTGAAAAAATTGATCTGACTACTAAAGTTACAGATGGAACGCTCGACTGGACTACTCCTGAAGGAACCTGGAAATTGTATGCGCTCTTCAATGGCAAAACAATGCAAAAGGTAAAGAGAGCCGCTCCGGGAGGAGAAGGTTTGGTGATGGACCATTATTCAGAAAAAGCCGTTACTGCTTACCTGAATATGTTTGAAACGGCTTTTCTGAAAAGCAAATGCCCGATGCCAAATACTTTTTTCAACGACTCTTATGAAGTATATGGTGCAGACTGGACTTCAACATTGTTGGATGAGTTTGCAAAACGACGCGGCTACAGGCTGCAGGATTATCTTCCTGCATTTTCCGGTGAAGGCGACAAAGACATTATCGCAAGGGTAAGATGTGATTACAGAGAAACTGTTTCAGATCTCCTGTTAACCAACTTTACCAAAACATGGACCAACTGGGCGCATAAAATGGGGAGCATAACCCGCAACCAGGCTCATGGATCACCCGGTAATCTCATTGATCTTTACGGAACTGTTGATATTCCTGAATGCGAATCTTTTGGATTCACTCCATTTCCTATTCCGGGTTACCGTGCCGATTCAGGTGACTATAAATTAAGTGATTCTGACCCGATGGTGCAAAAATTCGCCTCCTCAGCTGCACACATCACCGGAAAAAAATATGCTTCATCAGAGTCATTTACATGGCTGACCGAACATTTCAAGACAAGTTTGTTTCAGTGTAAGGCTGAACTCGATCAGCTCTTGACTTCCGGGGTGAACCATGTGTATTTTCACGGAACCCCTTATTCTCCAAAAGATGCACCCTGGCCGGGCTGGCAATTCTATGCCGCAGTTAACTTTTCTTCCTATAATACGATCTTCAAAGCAATGCCTGATTTTACTTCATACATTGCCCGAAGTCAATCATTCTTGCAGGAGGGTGAGCCGGACAATGAAATACTGCTCTACTGGCCCATTTATGACACATGGAACAGTGACAGTGGCAATGCTTTTCTTGCTTTTGCAATCAACTCTTCCAGGAATTGGATGAAACCAACCAATTTTTCGATCCTTGCCCGTCAACTCAGAACCAAGGGATATGATTTCGACTATATTTCCGATAATTTTATAGGACAATCTAAAGTTGTCAATGGTTTGATCAAGACTCCGGGGACAACTTACAAGACATTGATTGTGCCTCCTTGTAAGTATATGCCTGTTGAGACCCTTCGCAATCTGGTTCGGTTGATGAACGATGGAGCCAATGTGATTTTCATGGATAAGTTGCCGGAAGATGTACCAGGATTAGGAAATCTGGTTCGTCGCAGAAATCAGCTTCAACAAATTCTCACGGTATTGCCCGTCAAGTCATTTGATCAGGACAATGCAGCGCCAATGGAAAAGGGTAAACTGATCACCGGTAAAAACATCGACAAGTTATTATCTTATTGCAATGTATATCATGAAACGCTTTCACTGGAGGGTTTGAGATATATCCGACGCAAAAATGCAACCGGCTTCCATTATTTCATCTCCAATCTTGAAGGTAAAGAGGTCAACGGATGGATTTCTCTCAGCGTTCCTGCAAAATCGATCGTGTTGTTCGATCCTTTGACCGGAGTTTCCGGCGTGACCAAGGTGAAGACTGTAGACAACAAGTCTCAGGTTTATCTCCATCTGAAACCGGGACAGTCTATTATCGTCAAAACATATGACACAAAGAATGTTACAGGTACAGCGTTTCCTGAATTCAATAATGCCGGCCAACCTATTGAATTAACAGGCAAATGGAACCTTGAATTCAAAGATGCCAATCCTGCCATTAAAGAAAAATACACCCTCGATAACCTGAAATCATGGACTACATTGTCGGATGAACTGAAAATCTTTGCCGGAACAGGCAGTTATTCTCTCGATTTTGAGATGCCTGAAGGAAAAGCAGATGAATGGATGCTCGATCTTGGGAAGATTTGCGAAAGTGCACAGGTGACCCTGAATGGCCAGAAAGTTGGAACAGTTTGGAGCTTGCCTTTTGAAATCCCGGTTGGCAAATTCTTGAAAAAAGGCACCAATCATATCGAAATCGATGTAACCAACCTGCCTGCCAACAAGATTGCAGATATGGATCGCAGGAAAGTTGAGTGGAAAATCTTCTATGAAATCAATTTTGTTAATGTACTGTATACTCCTTTTGATGCATCAAACTGGAAAATAATGCCGTCAGGTTTAATCGGTCCTGTGAAGCTGGTACCATTGACAAAATAGCGATTCCACACATCTTGATTTTTAAAAATGCCACCGGCAATCATTGACTCCAAATCAATGTATTCCGGTGGCTTTTTTTCATATATATCTGGAATATTCTTTGAATATACCCAGAATACTTTCCTAATATCCCCATATGACTTAAATCAATGTCATTTCAGACTCAATTTGAAGTCATATTAAAGCCATGTCGGTCTCATATCACAATAGTTGGGTCCAATATGGCTTTAATATGGCTTCGATATGGCTTTTAAGGGAGTCATATGGGGATATTAGGAAAGTATTCTGGGTATATTTAAAGAATATTTAAAGAATATTCAAGGAGTTTCCGATTTGTGTTTTTCGAAAAATGTTGTCAGTTTTGAATTAAAATAGAAATTCATTTTTTCTCCTTTTGTAAAATTACAACAGAAATGAATGTTTTCGACAATAATCTTGCTATTTTTTCAGCCAGTTGTAACTTTTAAAGTCAGGATTGTTACAAGTAAAAAGTATATTGTTACTTCTTCTTTTTAAGGGTGTATTCGAATTTGGTCTGGCCTTCTAAGCTTTTGCGTTCGACGTTGACCTTCATTACGGTGTCGTTTATTCTTTTATACGTTATCCGGTTAGGATAATTATTGTCATTATTTGCAAAAACAACTGTATCAATAGAATTTGAAGTCATTACGAAATCCTTTGTTAATCCTTCAACTGTTTGTTCTTCTATTTCACTGATAAAATGTATAGAATCTTTTCGGCGAATAATTTTAGGTCGTTCTTCGACCAGACTATCTGAACCTGACGGTGCTAAAGAAAGTCCTTCATAAAGGGTATCGTTGACACGTTTCCATACTTCGGTATAATTAGGAACATCGGTACTGACCCATTTTCCTTCTATCCATTGCAGTTTATCGAAAATCTTCTTTGAATCACCATTTGTGCTACTGCAACCACTAACCACTAAAATAACGACAATCGCCGTAAATAATCTTGTTCTATTCATGATATTCGTATAGACTAATTGATAAAACAGTTTAAGAGTCTTTTAGTTGAGTAAAAACTAAAAAAAACAGATAAAAATTTTAATGAATGCATTGCATTCATTTCTTTAAATAATTCTGCAAAGTTAATTATAATCCTGATGATATTTGATTAAGCCTTCGATTGGTGAACGCAAGATTGTTCCAACTTCAATTCCCATTTGCTGAGCTTCTTCGCGTAAAAAATCACCAAGGAAGAAGGCAATTGATCCTACCAGGCTGAGCGTCAGTTTGTGATGATCAGGACATTTGCAAACCTGATATTTCAGATAAGCCTGAAATTCTTTTCTAATCAGGTTCTGTATATATGGATGTTCTTTGTGAAAACTAAGGAAATCACAGAAGGAAGCAAGAAAACGATTTGGATGTGGTTTACGATATACAGCATCAAGGACGACACTGAGGATAGGATTATAGCGTTCCTCAAAGGCAACTTTGATTTCAACCGGCATCTCGTTTTTGAAATACTCCCTGATCAGTGTTGTTCCGAAGCGTGCACCGCTACCTTCATCAGCAATCACATAACCCAGTGAAGAGACACATTCTACAGTTACTTTTCCATCATAATATACCGAGTTTGAGCCTGTTCCAAGAATACCGGCAATGCCACTTTCATGACCAAAGAGTGCACGTGCTGCTCCTAGTGTGTCACCCCTGACTTCAATTTTAACAGCGTTGGGGAATGCTTTTTTACAAGCAACATATATGATATCGTTATTTTCCTTGCTGGAGCATCCTGAACCATAAAAGAATATTTTATTTACTGTCTGAAAATCTATTTCAGGTATTAATTTAGTGTTCAGGATATTAAGAATCTCTTCTGTCTTAATGAAATAAGGATTGAACCCGATAGTAGTGAATTTCTTTATTTCATTATTTTTATCATACCACCACCATTCTGTTTTGGTTGAACCACTATCTGCAACTAAAATCATATTATGCGTATTTCTAAAGGATTTGTGAAAATTTAGATAAGTTTAAATGTGATTTCTTGAGCACAAGCGTAATAAAAGTATCTCTTCTATATTTCATCTCAGAAGCAGAAGGAGTTTTGGGAGAAAGATAATAACACCAATAATAGCCGATGAAATTGAAACAATCAGAACAGCGCCTGCTGCTGTATCTTTTATGATTTCGGCTCGTTTATCATATTCTGTAAACCGGACATCGCATAATAATTCTATCGATGTGTTAACTGTTTCAGAAGCAAAGACCATTCCGATACAAATTATTATTGCAATCCATTCTGATTGTGAAATTGAAAAACAAACACCAAGTATAATTGCGATTAAAGCAAATCCCAGATGAATCCAGGCATTGTGCTGAGTCCGCAGTAGATATAAAATTCCACGATAGGCATAAACAAAACTTTGTAGCCTCTTACGTGAACTGAATACCCTTTTATTTGTGTCAATCATATTATTAATAATGATGAAGTTATCAAATGCAAAGGTAAAAAGAATTTATATTTATTTAGAGCTTTATGATTTTTAATAAAACTGAAAATAAGATCAAAATCAGATAATAATATTATTGTTGATGGTATAAGATGAATTTGGGCTTCGATGCAAAACTTTTTATATATATTTTTGTATATTGCAAGCTGAAGTTGGCATCCAAAGTAAGACTTTGTGCAAGTGTAAATTTATTTACTTTATCTCAGTGCTATATGATTTACGAACCAAAAAAATTCAATATTCTACTGGTTGATGACCGGCCTGAAAATCTTGTTACTCTTGAGGGAATACTTGAAAGTCCTGAATTAAATATTTTCAAAGCATATTCGGGAAATGAAGCACTGAGTATAATGTTTGAAACAGATTTCGCGTTGGTTCTACTCGATGTGCAAATGCCGGTAATGGATGGTTTTGAAACTGCTGAAATCATGCGAAGTTCTGAACGTACCAGGAATGTTCCAATCATTTTTGTTACAGCCATCAGTACTGAAAGGAAACATATTTTTAAGGGATATGAAAAGGGTGCAGTAGATTATCTCTACAAACCACTTGATCTTGAGATATTAAAAAGCAAAATAAAAGCATATATTGAATTTTTTAAGCACAAAGAGGAACTGATAGCAACTACTGTAAAGCTTGAAAAAACGGTTGATGAACTGAATAATGCCAGGGTCATAGCAGAAGAGGCAACAAAAGCCAAAAGCTCATTTCTTGCCAATATGAGCCATGAAATCAGGACACCTTTAAACGGGATAATCGGGATGGCTGAGTTGATTCTGATGGACGAACTTCCTGACCTTCAGCGAGAACGTTTAATTGATTTAAAATCTTCTTCTGAATCATTACTCGAAATCATAAATGAAATTCTGGATATATCAAAGATTGAAGCTGATAAACTCGAGTTGGAGAGTATCAATTTCAGTCTGCGGAAGATGATAGAAAAAAGTGTCAGACTGCTTGCTGTCAAAGCTTTTGAAAAGAATATCGAAATGGTATGTCGCATCGATCCTGCCTTGCCTGATTACTTTATAGGCGATCCTTTGCGCATTCGACAAATATTAATCAATCTGCTTGGGAATGCAATAAAGTTCACACATAGTGGATATGTGGGCGTTTTTGTTGAACACGTTGGGACTGTTAGTAATAACTTCGCAATAAGATTTTCAATAAAAGATACCGGGATTGGCATCGAAGAAGATCGTGTTAATATGGTATTTCAATCTTATTTTCAGGCAGAAAATTCAACTTCAAGAAATTATGGTGGAACTGGTTTAGGTCTTACCATTTCAAAGAAGCTGGTTGAAATGATGGGTGGAGAAATTGGTGTTCAGAGTAAAAAAGGCGTTGGAAGCGAATTTTTCTTTAATCTTGTTTTGAATCGTGCTGAGGGAGATGATAGTTTCTATCAGCCCGATATGTCAACCATAAAGACAGATTTTAAAGTTTTACTCGTTGACGACAATGCTGTTGTTCAGCAATCTATCAGCGAAATCATGAAACAATGGGGTATAGCATGTAACATTGTTTCTTCATGTCACGAATGTGAATCACAGAATAAACTGAACAAAGAAATCTATGACCTTGTATTGATTGATAGTGAAATGATGCTGGAGAATCAGGATATGACTTTGGAGAAGATGAATGAAAGTTTATCACTTGTCAACGGTGGGCAGATTGTAGTTTTGGGTTCTAATCTGTCGGCAATTCAAATTGGCAAACTAAAGCAGTTGGGTATTCAGCTTTTCATCAATAAACCTGTGTTGCAATCTGATCTTAAAAACCTTTTTGTTCGATTGAATAATGTTATAGGTACGGATATTCAAGAGCTTAAGCCATCTCAAAATGAGGTAAAAACTGAAGAGGCATCTGATAGTGCAAAAAAGATACGTATTTTATTGGCAGAGGATCAACCCATTAACAGAAAGATTGTGATTGGTCTTTTGAAACGATATGATTGGCAAATTATTTCAGCCGAGAATGGGGAAGAGGCGGTGGAAAAGTATTCGACAGAACATTTTGATCTTATCTTGATGGATGTTCAAATGCCCAAAGTTGATGGATTTGAAGCCACCAGACAGATCAGACAAATTGAAGAAAAAAGTGGTATAAGAATTCCGATTATTGCAATGACTGCTCATGCAATGAAGGGTGACAAAGAGAAATGTCTGGATTCAGGTATGGATTATTATATTACAAAGCCGGTTGACTCAAAGGAACTTATTGAACTTATTCAAAAAGTTATAGCAGTTTAGGCTTTTCTACAATACCAACTTGCAACCTGATTCTAATAAAAAGTATATTATATAAGCGGCAATATTATGAGTTACCAAAATGAAATAAATAACTCCTCCAGGGAACATAAGAAAAAATATTTCATAACGGCATCTATGCATATAGGTGTCGGAAAAGCTCTTTTTCTGTGGTTTTTGGCGCTTTCGTTTATACCATTGGCAACAGTTAGTTATATTAATTATTTGAATTCTTTTAGTGGGCTAACCATTGTAACGCAAAAGTCATTGACAACGAGTTCTAAACTCAGGGCCCAATATCTGGATTCTTATTTTAAGAATATTGTAAATACACTTGAGATTCAATCTAATGAAAAGTCGAATATCGATTATTTAAAGAAATTGAATGCTGATTTAGATCGTTCCGGAATGAATGCTGACAGATTTGTTCGTTCCGAAGTATGGAAAAAGCAATATACTGAAAATAGACCCAAGTATGCAAAAATAAGGGATATTGAAAAGTATCAGGATATTTATATGCTGGATAAAGCAGGAAATATTTTGTTTTCGCTTGGCCAGAATGATGATTTAGGTTCAAATGTATTCGACGGGAAATATTCACATACCCGGTTTGCTCAATCCTGTAAGACAGCGCTGGGAAATAATAAGGCCACATTTTCAGATCTCGAATTT
>Ga0209748_1000346_pt1 | contig 25266 bp, 21 predicted proteins | sample BarGraIncu00421A_FD_185490 | JGI IMG/M metagenome (GOLD analysis project Ga0209748, IMG submission 185490) | Arctic peat soil microbial communities from Barrow, Alaska - Barrow Graham LP Incubations 004-21A (SPAdes) (version 2) | ecosystem: Environmental > Terrestrial > Soil > Wetlands > Peat... | reverse complement strand
AAATACAATATCGATCCTACTATCGCTCCCGTCTGTCATGACGCATCGTCGCTTGAGGACATATACTTCAATTATCTAAAAAGACCTACATTCTATCAGGACTAGGTAATGCTTACTGAGCAGTTTTCAGTCATGCTCAGGACATAGTGGAATTACTCCTCGATAACAATATCTTCGGTCAAGCCAATGTGCGACACGCTGTCGGTGACTTTGCCATCTGTATCGACCCAAACCTGTATATGGAATGGTTCGGTATACCAACCGTTTGCTTTGGCTATCCTAGCCCAAAATACTCGGTGCTTTTCAATCTCTGTTTGTGATACTTTCATAACTTTTCCTCCTTTTTAATTAATCTTTAAAGCGAATCGACCGACCGCTCTGTCGATGGAGGACGGCTTAAGACTAATTGCGTCAAGGTGGAGACTTGTACTACCTTGATGCGGTTAGTACAAGCCGTACAATGAGGAAGACAGTGGGAGGTTAAATCTTTGCAGAACACTTGAGCTACTTTTAGGTATTGCTCGGGACATAATTATTCGAAGTGTCCACGACGCAGTGATTAGAGAGAATCTAATTTTTGCGATAGTTGAAGCAAATAATTTGAGCCTTCGCCGACTCCCCCAAGACCACTATTAAGGTCAGATATTCTTGAATTATTATTCGCCCAGTATTCCATAAACGTTAATCCAACACTTATCGCTGAAACGCCATGTTCAGCTAATAAGGTCGCATCCATATACTCACCACTTGATACTTCAGCATTTACAAGTCTCATCCTAAGGTCAGTCACTTGATTGAAATATTGCTTATCAAGAGCAACTGCACTACGAATACGACTTATCTTTTCTGTGTTAGTGACTGTACCAGTAAAAGTCACAAGACCTACAATTTTGCTGTAGTTAGCAATTGCTATATTCCCATCAGCGATGAATGCATCTCGGTTAATTGGTATTGGGGTTGGCGTGTAGGGTGTCTGAGCGGTTGATTCAGATTGAGCTTTTGGAGGAGGAGTGTTACTAACAGTGGGTTTTGTTTGAGTATCAACTCCACTTTTAGATGACGGTTCTTCTGTTGTATTATCTGGTAACGATGGAGTTTTATTGTTATGCACGTTAGTGTCTGTTAATTTACTCATTTCTGCTTGTTTCTGGTTCCATGCATATACTACCGTGCTGCAAATTATTATAAGTAACAGGCTTGCGATTGATACAGAAAAAAGAATAATTCGTTTGCTCTTATGCGCAGACCTTATCTCAGCTTCAAATTCATCCTTAAGTGAGTGATCCATTTGCCATATATTATAGCGCTAAATAATCAAGAATGATAAAGGTATATACTAAAATCAGGCCCCGTGGTGGAGGCCTATTGGGAGGGCCTGATTCGTCAGGCCCTTTCTGTTTCTACAATCGGGCAAGTGGATGCGTTTTAGGAACTTAGCGCAAACTCATGATACGAGGTATCACAGCAAATAATGCTATTATATGAGTAACTAAATGAATATATTTGGAACTAATTCAGCAATTAATATTATAGTAATGCTTTGGCCACTATGGCTACTTCTAGGCGTTACTCTTATCCTAAGAATAGTTTTTGAGATATGGCTACCAAATACTATTAAAAAATGGAAAAACAAAAGAAGATTCAAAAAAGGTGAAGCTTGGAGATCAGACCAGCAACTTATTCAATGGCTACGAAAATTGAGCCCTAAAGATTTTGAAGTGTACATTGCCGACTTATTTGATCGGCTGCATTACAAAACTCAGGTTGTAGGTGGCTCTCATGATGGCGGAATCGACGTTATCGCCGAGAAAGATGGCGTTGTTAATTATATTCAATGTAAGAAATTCATAACCCAACAAGTTACGCTCGGAGCTATGCGCGATTTTTACGGTGCTCTTGCTAATAAGCTCTCTACTGGTAAAGGATACTTCATCACAACAAACGTCTTTACGTTAGAAGCAGAACAATTTGCCGAGGATAAGCCAATTGAACTAATTGATGGTGCCGAATTAGTTCGTCATATACGGCTTGTCCAAAAAGATGAAGTCGATTCGAATAGTACAGCTAGCGAAAATATTAAGTGTCCTAAATGCGGAGGCAACCTCATCGAAAAATCTGGTAAATTCGGCAAATTCATCGGCTGTTCTAATTATCCAAAATGTGATTACACAAGGCACACATAAAACTAATAGGTTAAAAACACGCTGTTATCGTTCAATGGGGTCGAAAAAGAATAACTATGTCAGGTGAGAGATTTGGCTCCCTCTCTAGTAAATCTCTCTTGATTATTCGGCTGACCTTTGATCTTCCTTGGACGTTTTGTTCTAGGTTTATTATCCGGCTTAGCAACTGACTGAGGCTCGGGCTCCTTCTGTGTCTGCTTCACGACAGTTTTAGTGTACTTCTTGCGAGATTCTGTAATAGCTCGTTTTGCAATCTCAGCATCGCCATCATCATCAAGTAATAAAGTAATACCTGACATGGGTTCTTGCGAACGAACAGCCGCAATTCGAGCATAGAACGAGTATGTGGGTAGGTTAGCTATTTCACCTTCTTCAACATATGGGCTAAAAAGTGGCAAAACAAGTCGTTCGTCAGCTGGGCTACCTGATCGAAAACAAACTACTGTACCAACATTTGCCAAGATGACATCGACAAGTTTTTGTTGATCTTGTTGGCTTGTTGACTGCTCGGCCATAGTTAGAAATAGCCTATACTTCCTCGCCTCACTTAGCATCTGTGTAAAACCAGTCGTAGCGAAGTTTTGAAACTCATCAACATATAAATAGAAGGGTCGACGATCTAACGCACTCATTCGCGCTCGCCTAAGTGATGCAAGCTGCAATTTCGCAAGTACGGTCGTACCAAATAGGGCAGAGGTATCTTCGCCAAGTAAACCTTTTGAGAAGTTGCAAATTAGAATCTTACCTTCATTTATAATCTTATCAAAATCAATGGTAGATTTTTCTTGCTCTAGTACACGGCGAGCTGAGGCTGAAAACAAAAAGCGTCCAATCTTTGCGGTTATACCGGCCGACATCTTAACTCTCTGCATATCGCCAGCCCTACCAATCTCATTTTTCCAAAAATTTCTAAGATTTTCATCATCTAGTTTTCTAACAACATCACGTCTAAATCTCGAATCGTTAAGCAACTGAAAGATGGTGAATAATGTTGAGCCTTCAAGCGTTAAAGCAGTTTGAATAGCATTACGCAAAATATATTCAATACGATGTCCGCCACTATCATCTTCAGAGAATATTTTGCGCATCACAGATATAGTCGACTCCGTCACGAAGTCTTTTTCGCGTAACAAATCATCACCCTCAAGGCCGTCAGGAAGTTCAAGAAGGTTCATACCGACTGGATGCGTTAAATCATCAGGATTCATATAGATCACATCGCCAATTCGATCTTCTGGGATATGCCGAAGGATTGTTTCAGCCATGTCACCATGCGGATCAATCACCGCTATACCGTTACCGTTCTTAATATCTTGCACAATCGAATAGAGAAGCATGGTAGTCTTACCGTTGCCAGTTCCGCCAATAATATATAAATGTCGCGCCCGCTCGGCTTCTGTAAGTCCAATTGGCGTTATAACACCATGATGCTGATTCTCACCAATTATCACAGCTAACTTATTTTGATTAGATTTTAGTGATACTGGTGCTGGCAGGGTTTTGCTTAGTGAGGTAATCAGATTATCGGTACGGCTTAATTTACTCGAAGGGAAGTGATATAAACTAGCAATCTCATTGGTCGAAAGAATCATTGAACTTCGTCTAGTCAAAACCGGCAAGCGTTTGCTGGCAAGATTTTTGCGGTACCGCCCCACAAGTGGCAAGCGAATCTTAGCCTTAAGTGCTTGGTATAGTGGCACACTGTATCCATCTAACGCCGAGCGCAAACTTGCCAGATGTTCTCTACTATTATCACCGCTAACAATAATTCGTAAGCTAACTTGGAATAGGGGTTGTGTCACTTTTTGATGCATCGATTCCATTAGTTCTAATTCAAAGGCGCTCAAGGTTCGAGCTGGTCGCTGTCCGTTAGATACTTGAGCCTTAAATTGAGCGTCTTTATCATTAACACGCGCTGTGAAATTGTCAGAGGTCGTGCCGTGATAAACTTCGCTTGTTGTATCGACAATACTCCACAAAACACTATTTAATAAGTTACTAATTCGTTGTAGCCAAATAATATGTCCGCTCTTAGTACTATTTAATATATCCTCATTACTAAGAATCCTCTTAGCTAACTTATTGGCATCAGGTAGCTTTACTGGCGCAAGTACAAGTTGCATCGTAACTTGCTCTGACTCATTTAACTTTGTCATGGCATTAGTTACATAAGCAAGGGGGTCGTGTTGATCAAGAGCTGAAGTGAGCGTTAATGGAAATATATAATGACTGGCTTGCTTAAAATCGATTACATCGCCAACTGTCTGCTCGGGTATATCAACTTGTTTTACTTTGGCATCAGACACATAGGCCGAAATTGTCTTATGAAGGCCCTGACTCAAAGACTTTTCAACCTGTACAAGGTAACGAATGCCATCTTGTTTAGTTGAGGTTATTTCAAAACTAAAGACTGGTGCTCGACCTAGTAGCCTATCTTTTAAGCCTCTCGCGGCATATATGCCGTGAATTACCGAGAATAACTGTTCAGTAGCCTCTGGCGTCCTAGCAATTGAGGCTGGTGGCGTTAATTCAAGCCATACCATATTGCGATGCTTTAAATACCGACGATTAAATATGCGAATAGCAAAAGCCATAAGTAGCGTCAAAAGTATTACGCCAAGAATAAGTACTGTTATATCAAACCAATAGGTTACTAAAAATTGCCAAAATTGAGACTCGTTCATGGCGTCGCTCCGATCCGATCGTGGATGAAGTTATAAGACATAGCCGAAGCTTTATTAAAAGTCCGCGTGCTGATGACATTGAGATGAGGTGCATTCATTTCAGATATCGTCCACTGCCCAGTTTCGCTATTAACATTGGTCACATAGGCTACGTGCCCCAGGTTGCCTTCGCCGGTTTGCATAACTGCACCGACTTCTGGGATATTGTCTACTTTATAGCCATCAAGAATTGCGTTATCATCCCAAGTATTAGCGTTACCCCAACTTGTCGGGATAGGTTTGCCAATCCAGAGCCTATTTGCAAATGCCCAATAGGTGCAATTTCCCCAAGCATAGGTATCACCATTAACAGGGCCACCCAAATAAAATCCCTGTTCTTCCGCAGAAACAGCACTTGCTGTGCCACTTAAGAAATTGACTACATCACCACCCATCGAAAAAACTGCCATTACTGGCAGTGCGATAATAAAGGCAAGTGTCGCTAAAGTCACGGCAAAGTATTTTTTTAGACCTCCGCCAATTAGATTGATAGCGACATATGAGTTCATCAGGTATAAATCTCCGCAGGATTAGTCGTAATCAACGGATGTTCTTTTTCACTCGCCACAACTTTTATGGCAACATGGTTTTGATCAGATATAATTAGCGCGTCGCCACGTTCGCAGGTCAGCAGAAAACTCTCCTCATATTCAGATAGGTTAAACTCGTCTGCCACATTTTTGATTGTTGTTGTATCTTGTCTCATAAGTATGCGAAGCGCACTCTGAGAGGCGATAGCACGGCCGTAATCACTTCTCAAGAAGTCATTGGCTTGTTGAGAGATAATTGACACACCTAAGTAATATTTACGAGCTCGACGTACAAGACCAGCTACAAATCGAGCGCTCTCTTCATGTTCTAGTAACATCCAACCCTCATCAATAATTAGCAGACGTCTTTCAGGATGAGCTTTAACCTGATTCTGGACAAAGTTTGAGATAATAAGCATCATAATTTGTCGCATTGATTCTGGCAGATCTTTAATATCAAAAATCACCAGACGATTACTAAGATTAATATTGGTTTGTGAATTAAAGACTTCAGATAACGAGCCAGAGATGTACTTTTCAAGACGCTCACACAGTTTGAGATGCCCTAATTTATGAAGTTCACGGTACAGATCTTCTAGTAATGGCTGCTCATTCTTGGCCGATTTATAGATTTTTAGAATTGCCTTATCGACAGCCGCTTTCTCGCGTGAGTCTAATCCTTCAGCCATTAAACTAATCACTTCAGTTAGATCTTGGGTGTGTTCGGATAGGTCAGTGATTTCATGGAAGGTGGTAGCAAGATCAAATGGATTAATCTTCTCTTTACTATTAGCCGACAGCTTAATGTATGTACCTTTGACTGATTCGGTTAGGCGTTTGTACTCACGCTCTGGGTCGATCACAATAACTTTCGTACCTTGCATCAATTGACGTAGTATTTCGACTTTGGTGGTATAGCTCTTACCAGCTCCCGACTGAGCAAATACTATCGAGTTAGCATTATGTAAGCTAAATCTATCAAGAATCACCAGTGAATTATTAGATTTGTTGACGCCATACAAAATGCCAGATTCCTGCACTAGTTCTGAGCTCATAAACGGAAAGGTTAAGGCCGCCGAAGAACTATCAAGATTTCGCTTTTGAGCTAATTGATCTTCGCCACGAGGCAAAACCGACTGCAAAGCTTCAATTTGTTGATAGCGAGCCACTTTACTGTAAAATAGCCGAGCCGATAGGGTAGTTTCAAGCAACTTAGTTATCTTATTAAGCTCTTCTAAACTTTCAGCTCGAAGTGAGATATAGATAGACACTTGAAATAACTTTTCTTGGCCTCGTTGGATCTTGTCACGTAGATCGATAGCTGATTCTAGCGGATCAGTAACTTCTGAACCAATAATTTTACCGGCCCGAATCATCGCCCGTTTAGTACTTTCTAACTCAGTAATTTTTCGATGAAGTTTCGGTAGCGCCGAAAGGGCGTTGACTTCATGAATATGGTAGCTAATATCTGTATCGTGATTAAAATTAATCAAGCTATCTAACCACCCCGAACTGGCTACAAACGGATAGCCAGATATAAATAGTGTACGGATAAATACACCGTCAATATTTAAGTAATCGACATTTTCTTCCAAACTAGCGTAACTCATGACATCGAGCATATCCTGCTCGCCGAATGCTAGGTTAAGCTCATTGAGCTTGGCTTTCTTAGCTTCACGACGTTTGGCTAGTGGATTAATTCTTTTCATTTTTATCTCCTCTTTTGACTAAGGCTGTATGTATCATCTGCATGGCTCGATCGGTAAGTGGCTGTAACTTAGCTTGCGACGGGTTATAAAAACTGTAAAATAAATCAAGCACTTCAAGGCTGGATAACTGACGAGCGTGCATACCAAGTCGCATCATGCCCTTAGCGACAATATCAACAGTCTGCCCAAGTTGCTCTTTAGCTATAGTAAAATCAACTTTACCGGTAGCTACGAATGGGACGATTATATAAAAACGCCTTGTTAGTATCTTATTCGACTGGATTAGTGAACGAATAAACTCGTCATAGTTTAGTAGTTGCTGGCGGTAGATTGGCTCAGCCTCATCTTCAAGACGCCCACCTAGATCTTCGAGATACTTATCCATATCAATCTCACGAGTTCGAATCAAGATTTGCAGACTCGAGCCAACCGAGTTTAGAAAACTCTCATAAGTATCGATAATAATATCTTGCTCATCTTCACTTTTAAGTTCGAAGTTGAGTGATGACACTTCCAGTACTGCCCGATACTGATTGTGGGGGAGTATCAAAATTCCATCCTTGACACCCTTAATCGCAATCTGGGCACGGCTACTGACTTTATTCTTGGACTTTACTAATCCGAACATTTAAACCTCCTTTCTTATTCATTTCAAAACACAGCCTATTAACAGGATCGTCGAGAGCAATATATAAATGGGCCTGCTCTTTTGATCCAAGTTTTACCATCTCAACAGCTGCACTTAACTTTGCTGTACTAACTTTTGGCATTGGCTCTTTTGGCGGTTCTGGATAATCTTCGCGAAAGTTACAAACTCTTTTATTGAATAGATAAAGTTTTGGCCTTAGGTTATACCTAAACAACACAAACAACCAAAGTAGGATTATCTTTCCCTTAATACGAATTGCCAAGATTCCAGATAGTACTGTGACAACAGCGATTAAAATGACTTTATACAGACTAAAATCCATACTTGGTGGCAATATAGCGTAAAGCAGCGAACCGCCAAAGACAGGTATGGCGAATAAGGCTAATTGTAAGAAGCCTAAGTTGCCAGCCACACGATCTTCAACCGTAGTGACTTGAGCCGGTACAACAGTTATTTTCATGATACTTTATCCTCCTTTTTAATAGTTTTAGAGCCTGCAACCCGCCTAACTGAAACTTGGCCGATTGGCACTATATTCCCAGATGAATTGACTCTTGGCGCACGAGAGGTAGTTCCAGTTGGTGCTTTACTTCTTGCCGATGAACTACCGACAGCTGTTTTCGACTTTGGTGCCGTATATTGCGCCGAACGCTTTGATCCAGCCGACGATGAAGTGCCACTGACTGAACGACCACTAACTTTACTCGATACCGCCGATACCGCTGCTTTACCACGACCGCCCAAGTAACTAACACCATTCATAAACTGCGAACCGAGTTGTCGCGTCGATCTTGCGCCAAGGCTGACGTAGCTAAACTGCATCATCAGTCCTTGAGTCTTAAGAAGGGCAATAACAGCCGCTAACCCAACCGCCATCGACATTAAGACATTGGGCACATTAGTACCGGTTGTTGTCGACATGCCGACAAATAGCGAGGCTGCTAACGTTAGGATCACGACATGAATAAACAGTACAAAGATAGTAGTAAGGTAAGTCTTCATGGCCGTTTCTGAAAAATCCCTAAAGCCAGGTACCAACCAAAGCAGCAAAACAAGTGGTGACAAAACGGCACCAATAAACAAGGTCACAATACGACCGACATAGTAAATTAACAGGATAAACGAGAATATCATGAACACTATCATAATCAGCAGAGCCGCAACGCCCTGTCCGCCAGATTCTTTGACGACTGCCGTTAGTGAATCCCAAACCGACGAACTCCCACCAATCTGCCCAACGGCATTAATTAACACATTCGACAGTTCAATAAAGCCATCAATAATAAAGATTGACGTATTGAGAAGTAAAAATATCAAAGCAAATCTTGGTAGTAGGTGTTTAAACTCAATTTCATCAAGACCGAAAGTTGATGCACTCATCACATGAAAGCCAATCAGTGCCACAACTACAGTAAATAGAACATCTGTAATGCCAACCATGACTGCCCAAAAGTTAAAGACACTCGAATTTTCGCTCATTAGAGGCGTTGCCTTAGTAAAGAAGTTAAGAGCCCCTAGAAACGGCGCAGCCACAGTCTGAATAATTGTGTTCAATAACCCAGTTATAGCGCCGATTAGAATGTCGATAAGGCCGCTACTAGGCGTAGCTGGCTCAATAGCCGTCAGACTTGGTAAAGTTGCACTGGCAGGCTGTAAAGTGTGGTTTATAGCTCCATTTAGTATTGCAGTCAGCGCCCCTGCCGCCAGAACAATCACCAAGCCAATTAAGGCATTTTTTAGAACGTGCTTAGCTTGATCGAGTTTATCTGGCCGACCAGTGCTTGTCATATAAAGAAGGCCCCCATAGACGATGAAGAAGACGCTAGCAATCCCCGCGATTGCGGTGAGCATCTGCATCGTTGGCGTCACGTAGTTGTGTATTGCCGTGAGCGCACCTGACGAGTCAGCCATGAGAGACAAACTCATGGTGAGGGGATTTATCATATACTACTCCTAACTTCCGAACGAATTAGTGGCGATTGCAACAACAATATTACTGATAACGAAGGCCGCTATCACTATAGCGAGGCCAATAGCTGACCAAAGCAGTGTTCGCTTAGCACGATCTAGATGTTCTGGATTGCCGGAACTGGTTATATATCCAAAACCGCCAATAACAAAAAAGCCGGTCGCTGTGAGACCGGCTAATCCTGCGACGACTTTGATAATGTCGCGGATGAAGTTCTCAACTTGAGACACATCCGCCGTTGCGGCTGACGCCACGGGAGCTAATAGGATCAGCGATCCCATAGCTACATAAAAGGCTACGATTTTTATTGACGTGGAACTTCTAATCATATTACTGATCCTCCGTTGATAAATTATTCGTCTGCGCCTTCAAGATATCACACCTGTCAAATAATAGTACAGCATAAGCATTCTGCATATTTGTCAAAAACATGCAACACTAGCTTTCTGTGTATCTTATGGCGATGTTGTGTATTCTACTATAACTAATACGCTCTGGGTCAAGTGCATCTACTAAAGTTCGGGGAATTGTGCCTGAGAAATAATCGACATAAAATGGACAATCCGGTGCCAACATAACAACGTAACATTTAATATTTCAAAGTAGTATAATGTAATAGATGTTGACTAAAATCTAGTCAATAAAAACAAAATATGTATGAGGCCGGAATTGGCTATATTAAATAGGATGTAACGAGGTTGGTGTGAGTTTAATAGATAATAAAGAATCAAATACGCTATCTGCCGCTCTTTCTGATGCTCTTCAAACAGCCATATCGCTAGATATTTTTACTGGTTACTTTTTCTTTTCTGGCTTTTCTGAAATGGCCGATAAAATAAAAGATATCAACGTACGTATTATTGTTGGCATGGATATCGACCCGAAGGTTGTATCTGCAAAACGAATTACGGACGACTCTGACTTATCTAGATATCAACTTGAGAACGAACCGCCAACAATCACCTCTAAGATAAAAAACTATCAAGACTCATTTGTAGCTTTATTTAATAATACTGATCTACTAGATAAAGAACGCATTGCCGGTGTATTTGATATTTTCTTTAAAAAAATTAAGGACGGCTCACTTGAAATACGAATGAACCACATTAGAGATCACTCAAAATATTATTTAGTTCATAATAAGCAAGAATTATCTCAGAATGGTGCTAATCCTGGTACGCGTTTTATGGGCTCAAGCAACTTCACATTATCCGGGCTAAAAGGGCAGGGTGAATTGAATGACAGACGAATTGATCCAGATGATTTTAAAGAATACGAAAACAGATTTAATAACGTATGGAATGAGGCCAATTCGGTACCCGTAATAGATATTGATAATGCCCCTGAATTCTTGGAAAAAATTAAAAATGAAACTTCATTATTCGATGATCCAAGTCCTTATCTTATTTATGTACGAATCTTGAAAGAGTTATTCGAGAGGCCTGACAACTCAAAAGTAAAAAAACCAGGCACATTAACCAACGGTCGCTATATAGACTTTCAATATCAGACAGATGCAATAATTGATGGACTGGATATCCTTGAAAAGTATAACGGCGTAATAGTTGCCGATGTTGTTGGCTTAGGCAAAAGTATAATCGCTTCGGGAATTGCTGCGAATTTAGGTCATAAAACAATTATTATTACTCCGCCCCACCTTGAACAGCAATGGAAAGATTATGCGTATGAGTTTGGTATAACTGCCCGAATTTATACAACTGGCAAGATTGAAACTGCCTTGAGCGAGAATAACTACGACGAGGTTCAAACGGTTATCGTGGATGAAGCCCATAGATTCAGAAACGAAGATACTCTAGATTATCAAAATCTTCACAAACTATGTCTTAAAAATAAAGTCATATTATTAACCGCTACACCTTTCAATAATGATCCAAAAGATTTATTCGCATTAATTAGACTTTTTGATGCGCCAAGTCAAAGCAGAATTAATACTGTCGAAAACTTATCTATCGAATTTAGGCAACTTATAACTGAATATCAAAAAATGCGTCGTCAACTTAAAAAGATGGATGACCAGGAGATTAAGGATAAGGCACAAGAAATCGCACGCAAGATGCGAGACATGGCAAGTCCAGTCATCATCCGTCGCTCAAGGGTAGATCTAGATAAGATTAACCGCTACAGGATAGATCTTCAATCTTTAGGCTATACTTTTCCAAAAGTCCACGACCCAATATTGCTTGAATATAGTCTAGAAAGCTTTGGTGATTTATATTTAAATACACTCGAACGAATAACTGATAGAGAGAATGGTTTTACTGCCGCTAGGTATCAGCCATTACACTTTGTTAATGATATGGGTAAGTTTAATGAACTTATGCAGACCTACTACAACAACATAGAAGAGTTCAAGCAGGCTCAGACAAACTTGGCTAATTTCATGAGGCGCTTCCTAGTTTTGCGATTTGAGAGTTCAATAGCATCATTTACAAAAACACTAGATAATTTTATTAAAGGTCACAAGTTGATTATTGATTGGTATGAAAAAGCTGGCTTTGTCCCAATATACAAAAAAGGGAATATTCCTGATCCAGAAATCTTAGAAGATGCATTTGAAGTTTCAGAAATTAGCGAAGAATTCTCTGAATCAACCCTTGAGCGAGCATTAAATCATCCAGAACTTATGAAGGATATTCAGAAAGGCCTCATGCTTATTCCGGCTGACTTAATGAACTCGGGATTTATTGATAGTATACGTCGTGATATCGTCCTATTATCTGATTTGAAAAGACAATGGCAAGAAAAGACCCAAAGCCTAACGATTGATCCAAAAGCTGAGGATGTTCGTGGAAGAATCTCAGACCTTCTGAGTCAGGACCAAAAAAGAAAAATTATTATCTTTACGGCATATTCAGACACAGCTGACTACTTAGAAAAAAAATTATTAAATGACGGGTTACGAGTTCTTAAATATACTGGATCAATTGCGTCAAACCTAAACAAAGATATTGTAAAAAGAAATTTTGACGCTGGGCTATCAGATGACAAACAGGATAATGATTACGACATACTTGTTGCCACTGATGCAATTTCAGAGGGCTACAATCTTCATCGCGCAGGCGTAATTATTAACTATGATATTCCTTACAACCCAGTTAGGGTTGTACAAAGGGTTGGTAGAATTAACCGTGTAAACAAAAAAATGTTTGAGGAGCTATTTATATTTAATTGTTTCCCTACGATCATCGGGGAAAATGAAGTTGCCACAAAACGAATATCTAGTTTAAAGATTCATCTAATGAATGAGTTACTTGGCACCGATGTCAAAGTACTTACTGATCAAGAAACTATACAGACGTTCTTCGTTGATACATTCAAAGAAGAAGACGCAAAGGCTAATGACGAATCTTGGGATACTGAATTTATTAACTATTGGGATAGCATACGTTACGATAGGCAGTTAATAGAAAAGGTAAATAATATCAAACAACGTAGCTTCCTAACTCGCGAAAAAGGTCAATCCGGCATTGTTTTATTCGGCAAAAGGGGCAAGGGGCTACCAATCTTTGTTACAGATATTAATAGAGAAGAAGCTTCCAGGGTACCAGCCCAAGAAGTTTTACGTATTATTGAATCAAAAGTTGATGAAAAAGTCGCCGATAGATCTCCGGCATTTAAGACGAAGTACGAAGCTGCGCTTGAAAAGTTATTCAAATCTGACAAATTACCCGACAACAAGGGTAGACGAGGTGATGCTATTAATGTCCTTGATATGCTTAAAGAAATGCACCCGGCAGCAAAGAACCACTGTGATGATGCAAAGAAAATCATAAAAGATCTTGATGGATTTCCAGAGGGCACATTAAAACGAATTATTGATTTACAAAAACAATATTTCAAAAACAAAGATTTCGATGGTGCATACAAAGAACTACAATATATAGCTTCCGTAGATTATATGGCCGCCCTCCAAGACAGGGTACAGGGCAGGTCAAACGAGCCCGAGACGCTTCTAATCGCTGAGGAACTTATATAGTGTCACCCGACAAGCTAACACAACCTTTTAGTGAGGAGTTATTTGCTGAAATAACAGAACAGCTTATTGGTCACGATTTTACAAAAGATAATAGAAATATTTCTATCACTGGAAAAAATCTAAAATTTGTAAAAGTAGTAAAAAATCTCGGCCATTACCCAGACCTCAACTTGCATGTATTCATCGTTAAAAACTCAAGCGAGAATGACGCCCGAATCGGACTTAGCAAAGAGCTATTCGGCATAATGAAAGAATATTCCTTTAGTAATGCTCTTATCGCAACATATAACGATAGTGGCAATTGGCGCTATTCACTATTAACTTCGAACCTAAGCATCGCCAAAGATGGGCATGTCGTTCGAAGCTTTTCAAACCCAAAACGCTATTCGTATTTACTTGGGATGGGCGCAAAAGTAGTTACGCCGTACAAATATCTAATTAAAAATGGTAAAATTTCTGATTTTTCAGATCTACAAAAAAGGTTCTCTGTTGAGGTGGTTAATAATGATTTCTACAAAGAGATTGCAAAACTTTACGATGATTTAGTCGGTACATCAAATATAAAAGGCGTAATAAAATACCCCCAGGATGGCGATATGAGGCACCAATTTGCTGTTCGCCTAATTGGTCGCATAGTATTTTGTTGGTTTCTTAGAGAGAAAAATAGCGACAACAATAAATCGCTAATTAGTACCGAAATTCTATCTGGCTCAGCTGCAAACAAAGAATCGAACTATTATCACAAAATACTTGCACCACTTTTTTTCGAAGTATTAAATAAACCAAACCAGAAAAGACCTAAACCGTATAAGGATGGCGCCTTTGGTGACATCCCATACCTTAATGGAGGTCTATTTTCGCCTCAATATGATGATCATTACAAATTTGACTCAGCAATTGAGCAGTCAGTTCCGGGATTAGTTAATATTCCAGATCAATGGATTCGGAGGTTTTTCGATTTGCTCGAAACATATCATTTCACGGTAGACGAAAATACTAGTGTAGATATTGATTTGTCTATTGATCCTGAAATGCTTGGCAGAATATTCGAAAACTTACTCGCACGTATAAACCCAGTCACCGGAGAGACTGTTCGTAAAACTACTGGTAGTTTTTATACCCCACGCGCAATTGTTGAATATATGGTTGATGAAACGATTACTCAATATATTATTAACAAGACCGGAATAGAAGAGCAAAAAATAAAATCACTTGTAAGTTATGATCTTGATGATGACACTCTATCTCCAATTAATGAAACAGAGAAAGCAAAAGTCATCAAGGCGCTCGGAAAAGTTAAAATTCTAGATCCAGCCTGTGGTTCTGGGGCGTTTCCTATTGGAGTTCTCCAAAAAATAGTATTCATTCTTCAGCAAATAGATCCAGAGGCAAAACTTTGGTTCGAAAACCAAATAAACGCAATTCCTCCAGAATCACGTCGTTTAATAGAAGAAGAATTTAAGAATAAAAATTTCGATTACATTCGTAAACTCGGCGTAATTAGAGAGAGTATTTTTGGAGTAGATATACAGCCAATAGCAACCGAGATAGCACGTCTAAGATGCTTCTTGACTCTTATAGTCGACGAACGAGTTATAGACAATGAGCCAAACCGAGGTATATACCCATTACCAAATCTAGACTTCAAATTTGTAACCGCAAATACTCTCATTCAGTTAAATCCTGCCAACAACCAAAAGGTTTTGCTTTTTGAAGATACAGAAGGCCTAGATGAATTAGCAAATATAATGACTGAATATTTTAGCTCACCATCGAATGAGCGCGATGGGATTAAGTATTGCTTTTCACAAACGCAAAAGAAAATTTTTGAACGGTTATTAAATGGATTTAAAGATGTAAGTTCGAGCACAAATACTTATAAGCTAAGCTCTTGGGACCCTTTTGAATTAAAACCGTCCGAATGGTTTGACCCAGAATGGATGTTTGGTATAAAGACAGGCTTTGATATCGTTATTGGTAATCCACCTTACGTCGGAGAAAAAGGGCATAAAGAGATATTTCAGCCTATAGCGAAATCACCGTTAGGACAAAGGTTCTATGCCGGCAAAATGGACTTATTTTACTTCTTTTTTCACCTCGGCCTTGATGTTTTAGCCGACGGCGGGGTTTTGGCCTACATAACAACAAACTATTACGTAACAGCTACAGGTGCAAAAAAGTTAAGAGAAGATATAAGAGCTAGATCAACAGTTCTTGATCTCATAAACTTTGGTGAATTAAAGATATTTGAATCAGCACTGGGACAACATAACATGATATCTATATTGAAAAAAAGTAAATACAATCTAATGGCACAAACATCAGTAACGCATCAAAAAGGTTACTTGGGTTCAGAAATAATACAGTCAATAATAAACAAGGATGATAAAAATACTGAATACTATTTGTTATCGCAAAATGATATATACAGCGGAGAAAATATAAAATTAACCAGTGGTAGTTTAGATCAGATATTAAATAGGGTGGCTAAAAACCCAACCTTAAACGACGTAGCTAAGATCAATCAAGGGTTACAAGCTGGAGCTGATACTCTTACAAGAAAACACATAGAAAAATTTGGAGACTTAGGCAATATAGATGATGGTATTTTTGTTATAGATTTAAAGAATGCGCGGGATAAAGCATTTTTTGACTCCATTCCTGACAGCGAGAGGTCGTTACTTAAACCATTTTATAAAAATTCTAATATATACAAATATATATCCGATAATAACCCGACCAAATATATAATATATATAACAAAAGATACAAATATGATTAATTATCCTGCGATACTTAATCATTTAAAACAATTCGAACCAATATTAAAAGAAAGGTTGATAACCTATAACGAGAAGTACAATTGGTACAAATTACATAGAGAAAGAGATGCAACAATTTTTGAAACCGAAAAGATTTGCGTTCCATATAGATCGAAATTTAATACATTTGGATACACAGACAGTCCTTGGTACTTTCGATCGGATTCTTACTCTATTATCTCAAGAGATAATAAGTATCCTACTAAGTTTTTATTAGGCATTTTAAATTCTGAACTTATTTACAAATGGCTTAGCAACAGAGGTAAACGAAAAGGAGAAATGTTAGAATTGTTCTCTGAGCCACTCTCTCGTATTCCAATACCTAAAATCACTGACAAAAATATTAAATTGGCCGGTGAGCTAGAATCAATCGTAAATAAAATACTTGAAGCAAAAAAAGCAGATAAGAATGAAAATATAGAAAAATTTGAAAAAGAAATAGACAAGATCGTTTTTAAATTATACGATTTAAGCCCTGATGAAATCTCTATCATAGAGGAATCTTATAATGACTAACTTCTTACGAGGGTCGGAGTGGCGTAGATGGGACCTTCATGTACATACGCCTTATTCGTACGAGAGTAAATATTCGGATTGGGCAACTTTTTATACGCAATTAAAAGAGAAGGCAGTATTTCATGACGTTGAAGTAGTAGGAATTAACGATTATTTTACAGTAGACGGCTACGAAGCAATCATACAAGAACATGACATTATAGATAAAACCACTGAGCCTAGAGTAAAACTATCAAATGGCAAATATCTATATTTCTTCCCAGTTATTGAGCTCCGCTTAGAGAACTTTGCAGATGGCACAGCAGTAAATATTCATATCGTTTTTAACCCTAAAATTAATGTTGCGACAATACGTGATAATTTTCTTGAAAAACTAAATATAAATTATGATGGTATCACTCTATCCTGTAAAAACAATGATTTAATTAAAATTGGTTACGCAAGTGTTAAAAAAACAGCGGTTGATATAAATCTAGATGTATCAAAGATATCTTTAATTGACCAGAATAAATATATGAAACAAGCGATGCATGAGATAGTCTTAAGCGGTATTGATTTCAAGGATAAGGCTGAAGAATTCAGAAAACTACTGAGCAAGTCAGGATTTACGGAAAATGATTTCATGATAATTATTGCAAATAAGGGTCATGGTGGACTAAGTGATTTCAAATGGATAGATGAATACAATAAAACCGGACGTGCAGCTACAATTAGAAAAAATCTACTCCATATATCTGATATTTGCTTTACAAACTCTGATGATGATATAAACTTTCTTTTAGGTAATAACCTACCGAGAAGTATGACGTCCAAGGATTTCAAGCAGAAAATAGGTGGTCTTAAACCATCAATTTGGGGAAGTGACGCACATGAGCCAAAGACCTTATTGCATCCGTCTAGCGGAGCCACTAAAGACTATACATGGATCAAAGCAGATCCAGTATTTGATGGGCTAAAACAAATATCAACAGAGCCAAGTGAGCGTGTTAAGGTTCAGGAGTTAAAGCCAGACGAGAAGGAACCTTATAAAGTTATTTCGAGTATTCGCTTTACAGGTAGTCCGGATTTTCCAACAGAAGAGATAGTTCTTAACCAGAACCTTTGTTCTGTTATAGGTAGTCGTTCGTCCGGCAAATCCGCTCTACTAGCGTATGTAGCGCACTCAATAGATCCTGATGAGGTCACTAAACTTCAGAAAAATATTGACGGTGAAAATATACCTGGACCCGCAGCAGGGAAGACGTGGGCTGAAGTTTCAAATGTTAGCTGTGAAGTCGAATGGGCTTCGGGCAAAAAAGGCGGAGGAAAGGTAGTATACGTCCCCCAAAATTATCTTTATACAATAAGTAATCGTCCAACTGACATAACGAACAAAATTATGCCTGTCATGTTTATGAAGTATACGAATATTAAGATTCAATACGACCAGATGATTTCCATGGTTGAAGACAGCAACGATAGAATCGGCACTGAGGTTGATAGCTGGTTCAACACATCTAACGCTTTTAGAGAACTTAACGTTCAATTAACAGATCTCGGCGATAAAAAAGAAATTTTGTCTACGAGAGATAGTTACCAAACTACAATTGATGAACTCAAGAATAAGCTCAATATCACTGATAGCGACATAAAACAATATCAAAAAGTTGTTGAAGATATATTCAAATATGAATCACGTATAAAAGAAATAGCTAGTGAAAAGGCTTCTATCTTGCCTTTTGTCAAAGTTAATAACAACAAAGTGGAGTCTACAAAACTAAATTCAACAATTACCTTGCATCCATCAATAGGCTCTCTTCCCACCAATCTTGCTGAGCAATTAGAAACGATAATCCAAGCAGCAAAAGATTCTTTAGGCACTAAAACAGGTAAGAACATCTTTGATTTTTATGAATCTCTCGATAAAGAAGAAGTGAAGATTAACGTAGGGATAAAAAATCTTAAAGAAGATAACAAAGGACTCATTGAGCTTAATAAACAAAATGAACAACTTTCCAAATTAATTAGTGATGTTGCAACACAAAACAAAAAAATCCAAGCAATCGAAACTAAAGAAGCTTTAATAGAACAAAAAAAGAAGTTACTAAAAGAAAACGTTACTAATATACAGAAGTTCATTAAATCAAGATCAAAGGGTCTGTCAGAATTAATTACAGAAGTTAGACGAACCGATCAAAAGGATGAGCGTATAACCTTTGATATAGAATGTAATTTTTCAGATGAAGATAAAGGCATATTAGCTGACATATTAAACCGAAGTTCAGCTAGTCCGTTTTTAGACAATGACCTAAAGCATATTAACATGGAAGCTATACGAACAAATGTTTCAGATTTTCTAGAAAAAGTTTTTTCAGGAATCCAAAAGTTAAAGTCTGCAAATACAAAACAAGAAGCTGCCCACGAGCTACTAACTGCAACCGAGAATGTAAGATTTAGCGCACAGCTTGAAGGAGACATAATAGGAGGCTTCAGCCGTTCAACTATGACTCCGGGGAAGCGAGCATTGTTTGCGCTAACACTAATGCTAAGTGAATCAGACGGTGCGTGGCCTTTATTAATTGATCAACCCGAAGATGATCTAGATAGCAGATCTATATACGGCCTAATTGTTCCATATTTATTAGAAAGGAAGCGAGAGCGACAGATAATAATGGTTAGTCATAATGCCAATCTGGTAATTGGGGCTGATTCAGAACAAATAATAGTAGCCAATAAACATGGTGACGATCGCAAAAACAAAGACTCAAGAATGTTCGAATATGTCACAGGAGCACTTGAAAATAGCAAAGAAAAGGATAATTCCGATATTATATTGTCATCATGTGGCATTCGCGAACATGCCTGTGAGATTCTAGATGGCGGCGAAGAAGCATTTGAAAAAAGAAAAGAAAAATATCGACTATAATAACAATAGCTGTGTCTATTGTGGACGATAAAGTATTTCTAAATATTATAAAATATTAGCTAAGGTAGGGATTCATGAAAACAGTTAAAGTATCCATCCAAGACGAAAATACATTAGTCTTGCAAGAAGACGCACGAAAAGGCGATTTAATTGACCTAAAATCAATTCACGAAACAGATATCGATAAATCCTCAATCGAAAGTGTTGTCAATTCAATCAAACTTGACAAGTTTAATGATGAACTCAGCAAAGCACTCGAAGCTAAGGATCGTGAGTACGATCTTAAGCTCCAACTTAATGCAAAAGAAATTGCAGACAAAGCCAAAGACACTCTTAATAATAAAGACACCAAGATCACGGAGCTAGAAGTAAAACTTAAGTCAGCTGATACGGTTCAAGAACTGGCCGTCACAAAAGCTGTAGGTATAGTCGAGAAAGAGCGTGACGAGCTTAAAATTAAACTCTCTGCAGAAGAGCTCGATAAACATCGCATCGAGACATCACTAACAAGAGAAATCGAACGAGTTAGAGACATGAAGGCAAAGCTCTCTGTTAAATTGGTTGGTGAAAATCTCGAACAACATTGTCAAATTGAATTTAATAGTGTTCGCAGTAGCATGTTTCCTCTTGCATACTTTGACAAGGATAACCAAGCGATTGAAGGAACAAAAGGGGATTATATCTATCGCGACTATGAATCGAAAGATGGAATAGAAATCATTTCAATAATGTTTGAAATGAAGGATGAACAAGACGCTTCCGTAAACAAGAAAACTGTTGAGAGCCATTTAAAAAAGCTCGACGAAGATCGCAGAAAGAAGGGTTGCGAATATGCAGTTCTTGTCACTTCGCTCGAAGCCGATAATGATTTGTATAACCGAGGCATAGTAGATGTTTCATATAAATATGAAAAGATGTTTGTTATTCGCCCACAATTCTTCTTACCCTTGACATCACTACTTAAGAATGCCAGCTTAAAGTCCGCCGAAGACAAGCGTCAACTAGTCGTAGCCAAAAACAGTAATATTGAGATTGAGAACTTTGTGGAGAATGTGGAGACTTGGAAGTCCAACTGGCTAACAAGCATAAAGAACGCTACAAAGCAGCACTTCGGAGCTATTGAACAGATTAATAAAGCTATTACTGATTTACAAAAAGTCAGAGACGCACTTACAATGTCGGACAAGCATTTATTAACTGCTGAAAACAAGATGGATGACCTGACTATCAAAAGACTAACAAAAAACGCACCGTCGGTAGCCGAAAGATTTGAGGAACTAAATAAATAATATCGTAATGAATATATATCTAGACATCGACGGCGTGTTACTAATTAACGAAACCAATACAGCTTTATATGCCGATGAGCTTATTCAACGAATTCTTGAAGTTTATCCAGATAGCGTATACTGGCTAACTACACACGATTGGAATGGTGAGAATAATATCGAAGAAACATTCGCACCTTATTTAAAGCCAGAAACAGCAAAGTTACTACATAAGATAAAGTCTACTAAATGGAAAGAGTTAAAAACCGACGGCATAGACTTTTCAAAAAAGTTTTTATGGCTTGATGATGACCTTTGGCCAGAAGAACTATTAGCTCTTGAAAAACACAACGCTACTGACAACTTTATTATGATCGATCTTAAGAAAGATCCTGAACAACTCAAGAAAATAACTGAGCTTATTTAGTCTTTTTCGTATCTTTGATGTAATCACTAATTACCGCAAACACCATCAGCCGTTGGTATAAACCAACTCGTTTGCGTTTTACAAACCGCTTATAGGTTAGTAATCCGACAAATACAATGAGCACACCGATAAGGTAGTAATACCAATTAGACCAGAAGATAATCGCCGGTAACAAGACAATAGGGATAGTACGAGTCAGTAACATTTTAACTAATCCATCATAGTAACGACGGAATCGCTTATATGATGATGGTTGTGCGACTCTATGTATTCGCAGGTAATCAGCATAGGTCTTAAACTCTTTAGTCTGTGTCTTGTAGCAATTATACGTAGCGTCGTCGTCGGCTACATTATATATGGCATCAAATCCATAGCGTGACTTAAATAGGGCGTAGTAAACAATTATCAAAATATAATCGACGTTCGGCGATAAGAAAACAAATCCGACTAAAGCGCCTGTTCCAACTGCTAACCATTCCATAAGCTCCATCATATCATCTTGTCCATTTCTTGAGGCCAGTGAACTTCATCGTCTCTTTAACTAGTTCCTTGGACTGCATCCGCCGCATTATCTCGCAACTATCATTTTGAGACAATATATTAAGGCTGCCTTCCCATAAGATATCACAGTCAATTATCGCTATTTTACGATGATGGCCACTAGTGAACAGTACTTCTATACCTAGATCTTGCATTATACCGACCGCCCAAATAGCCTGTTCTCGATAGTTAGATTCATGTTCGTTAAATGGTTTTGTATTTACAATAACTCTTATATTTTTAGCCCGTAACTTTTCTAGAATAGGGAATAGCTGTTGTATTCGTTTTTTAGTAATAAAAGGGCTTTCGATGATTACTGATGATTTAACGTAACTAAGGTCTTTTAAGAATGCACCATAAAATGTGTTCTGATTATATAGACGAGAAGGGGATAGATTATTCATCTTGCTCTTCCTTAGAAAAACATATTAGACCACAATAGGTTCGGTAATCGTCCACCTGCCCCTGCCAAACAGGACAAAGAAGCTCTAATTGAGAGTTTTCCACAGTTTGACCTCTATCAATGGGGTCTTTTTTGTTGGTTCTGCAATTCATTTTTGCCTCCTTTAAAATTTGCTTACTAACGTATACTTTTTCTTCGATCAATTTAACTAATTTTGTAGATTCAACAGAGATAGAGTTGTCTTCATAATCGACTGATTCGAAAAGTTCTGCTAAAATTGTGCGCTTTTGTTCATTAGTTAGATTTTCACTTAAATATTCGTCTTTAGCCGTCTGAGTAAGCTTTATTAGATTAATTGCTTGTTGATGCTTTTCTATGCTCGTTGAATCGGCGATGAGTAGATCATCCTTTAGTTGTTCGACTTGTTTTAACATGTCAGCATGTTTACTGTCATAGCGTTCTTGGGTAATTTCACCAGCTAACTTGTCATCATATAGCATTTCATCCATCTTCTCGAGTCGGCTGAGACGTGTTTTAATTGAATGTTTATAATCTTCTGCCTGACTAGAATTGTCCTTATAGTCACTCTCTAAATGCTTAATTAGCCAATCTATCACGGCTTTTGATGGGCTAATGAGGCTGCCTATCTTCTCGACTAATACATTCTGAGCAGTGTCTTCACGAAGATATTTGTTACGTTTACAATCTGGTGTTATGTGATGGAAAGCGGGATATTATGATGCGCATGATGAAAGCCGAAATAGCTTATGTAAAGCTTTAAAAAGAGATACCGACTTAAATAAATAGAGTAATATACGTGAATTTCGTCAATTAATATAGATAAATCACGATATTATCAACAAAGTATATAGTTTTATCGCTCACTATGAGCTATAATTAGTACTATTATGAGCGATAGAATTGAACTAACAAATAGACAAATAGACATTCTAAAATATTTTAAATGGGACGATAAGATATCGAGTGGAATATTATTAAAGGCCTTGAATGGTTCTATATCCATAGCCACCCTAAAACGAGATTTATCAGTATTAAGTGAACTGGGTTATATCGTAAAAAGTGGAATCAAAAAGGTTTCAGAATATTCACTGACTGGCTACGGTTTAATACATAGACAATTTAACCTGGGTTCATATTATGTCATTCCAGAAACTGAGCGCAATTCCATTGTTCAGTTTAATCATGAAATATTTAATATCTTAAAAAACGAGCAGATATTTTCGGCTGATGAGATAAATAATCTTGATGAAGCAACGGCTATATTTAAAAAGAACGCGATCAATGCTAGTGATGTTATATACAAAAAAGAACTAGAGCGATTCGTAATTGAATTTTCATGGAAGTCTTCCCAAATAGAAGGCAACACGTATACATTACTAGAAACCGAGATGCTCATCAAAGAGGGTTTAAAAAAGAATGATCGTTCAGATTCCGAAACATCCATGATCTTAAATCACAAAAAAGCCTATGAATTCCTACTAGATCAGACTAAGGATGGCACATTGATATTAAACCGAGCAACTTTAGAAAAGATTCATTCCTTAGTAGTAGATGGACTTGATATTAGTACCGGTTTGCGTAAAGCAACTATAGGCATCTCCGGATCATTATATCGACCGCTATCTATAATGTCTCAAATTAAAGAACAATTAGATAATTTAATCGATTGTATAAATAGTAAATCAAATATTTACGAGAAAGCTTTAGTCGCCGTGATTGGAGAAAGCTATCTTCAGCCATTCGAAGATGGCAATAAGCGTACAGCAAGAGTAATTACTAATGGTTTATTGCTACAGGCCGGTTATGCGCCATTGTCGTATAGGAGCGTTAATGAACAAGATTATAAAGAAGCTTGTCTGATTTTTTATGAACAGAATAGCATAGAACCATTTAAAAAATTGTTTATCGAGCAATATATATTTGCAGCAAATAACTATAATATATCAAAATCAGCCAAATAAAATTCGAAAATCGGACACAAAATTACCGAAATATTTCCCGATATAGTTACCAATAAACTAACAAAAAAAGAATTAGAGTTTTTGAAACAGATAGCTGGATATGTTGAGAAGAATGGTCAGATAACTAATTATCGCGCACGAGTACTAACAAATAAATCTGGCGAGAGTGTTAAAAAATATTTTATGAAGTTTGTTGAAATTGGGCTATTTGCAGCTGAAGGTGAGAATAAGGGTAGGGTATATAAACTAATCAGAAGCCCTAAGGCATAATTAATATTTTGTCAAAAGCATGCTACACCACAATAAGTTCTGTAATCGTCCATGAGCCCCTGCCAAGCATAAGCATCATAACTAAGACTCAGTTTACTGGGTCTTTTGTTCACATATACATTTTATTGTAAAAAGCTTATAGTAATAGACATTATGACTAAAGCCAATCCTAAGATTTCTGGTTTCACGATAGTTGAACTCCTAGTAGTCATAGTAGTTATCGGTATCCTGGCCGCCATAACCATAGTCTCCTATACCGGTATAACCAATCGAGCCAATATAGCTGTCATGCAATCCGACCTATCCAATGCTTCTAATCAACTAAAAGTCTATCAAGCTACCTATGGTTCTTATCCAACTGCTCTTATCAATA
>Ga0209748_1000343_pt1 | contig 25447 bp, 17 predicted proteins | sample BarGraIncu00421A_FD_185490 | JGI IMG/M metagenome (GOLD analysis project Ga0209748, IMG submission 185490) | Arctic peat soil microbial communities from Barrow, Alaska - Barrow Graham LP Incubations 004-21A (SPAdes) (version 2) | ecosystem: Environmental > Terrestrial > Soil > Wetlands > Peat... | reverse complement strand
TGACAGGTTTGATTGTTGAAAGTGATTTCCATTCCTTTAAAGTATTTAATAAAAACTTTAGGAATGGCAGAAAGGGGATGTCTATTTCTACTTTTCCCTTCGGCAGCATTATCTGCATCAGGTTCGCAGGGTATTATCTCAGCCTGTAAAGGCACCCCTAAAGTCTGCGACAAATGTATGTAAAAATTCCAAATAGAATATTAAAAGTTTCTAATTCAAAATCATTGTTGTCTGTTAAAACCAGGATTGAGTTATTTTTGCATTTAAACTCATTGATAATCAGAGGGAGTATTTTTGCTTTTCAAAAGTAAGCCTCATTCAATTTAGGGAAGAATAAATTTTGATATTTTTTTACTTTATTTTCTTTTACCAGGGCTCTCCAATACTTTTTCGGATCTTCACTGAAGCTAAAGATGTTTATTTAATTCATCAGGTGCTGTATGATAAGGAGCAGTTGTTGTTGATATTACTCAGCGATAATCAAGTGATTAATAAATGGAAGGTGCTAAAGAAGAAATGGAAAAGAACCCAGGGATAGTGAATATCACCATACTGACCGACATTTCCGGTGGAATAACCTGGATTACAACCGCAAATTATTGGAATGGCAAAGAAATGAAGAGTGCAAACATACCATTTCTTTTGACGAACAAAGATTTTAACAAGACTTTTAAAACAGAGATTATTGCGGGTACTGATTTTTCGGAACAAGCCGACAGTATGGTTGGCGAATATCTGATCAACGAAACTGCAGCAAAACAATTTGGACTGGCTTACGCATACTTCGTACAGAATTGAATTTAAAGGTGAAAGTTTAAGAAAAAAAACGGTAAAATTGTCAGTCATTAGAGTTCTCTGAACCATCATCCTTAATGGGGTTAATATGACGAAGAACCAGCATAGTCCGGATTATCCAACTCTTCGGCAGAGACACAAATATATTTAAAAACAAATTCCTATAAATGTTCGTAATGACCAAGCCAACACACTCTTATTTAAGCTGTGTGATTTTATAGCCTTTCCTTATTTCGCAATAGGGATTATTTTATCTTCTTGCGGTCAGCGTTATCCCGAATAGAACATTGTATTACCTTATAATTATTTACTAAATAAACATTACTGATGAACTCAACATTGATCATCAGCCCGTCAGTTGTTTCAAGCGGCAAATCTTCATATCGGACAAATTCTTTCAACTGAAGTTCTGAAAATTTATCTTGATTTGTGAGTATGTCTTTAAAGAGCCCTATTTCCCATATGGCTTTTTCAATGAATTGTTCTTTTGAGTAGCCCAACATTTCAATCAAAAAGGAATTCACATCAGTAATCTTTCCAGTTTCTGCATCGAGGATTAGTATCCCATCTTTTGCCGATTCAAAGAGGCGTCGATAACGAGTTTCCGAAACGGTCAACGCATCTTCCACTAGCTTGCGGTCGGTAATATCGCGAATAATGCATTGGATTACCTTATTATTAGCTACTAAATATAAATTGCTGATGAACTCAACATTGATCATCAGCCCGTCAGTTGTTTCAAGCGGCAAATCTTCATATCGGACAAATTCTTTCAACTGAAGTTCTGAAAATTTATCTTGATTTGCGAGTATGCCTTTATATAGAGTCTGTCTGTAAAGTCACTTTATTTTGATTTTTTTGTCCTAAGCATATAATTCTTACGAAGAATTGATAACGGTTTACGATCAAATTATTGTTTTTCGGTTCTTTCTTTAAAAAAATTGCTTCTTTGTTTTCAAAAATCAATATAGACAACATAATATCGACCAACTTGGCACGTGAATCATATTGGTTCAATATAAAATTCAATTTTCGCAATCTTTTTTTACGCAAGTCCCGCTATTCGAGACAAAGTCATGTTAGTAATTACCCGGATGTTGTAAGCCAAAACACTCCACATCACCTTTGCTTTAAAATGTTTAAATCCTTTCCAGTTGCAAACCCTCAGGTAGAAGCCCCGTTTGAGATTCGAAATAACGGCTTCAATACCACTGCGCCATTTCTTCAAACGTGTTTCCATATTGAGGCTGGAGGCAACATTCTTCAGGCTTTTTGTAACTTTATTGAAAACGATGTTTACGATACCTTTTGATTCACAATGATCTAAACTTCCCTGACAGGCATAGCCGCCATCAGCGGATGAATCTCTGGGTGTTATCCCGTAGTTATTTATCACCCTGTCAATGGTAGGTTTGAATAAAATTATATCAGATGGATTCCCCTTAGGTATTTCACAATCAATAATCAGGTTACTCTTTCCAGTTGCCAGATTTACCTTGTGACCAAATAGTACATCGCGTCCGCCCTTGACAATGATGTCAGCGTGTAGTTCGTATATCGAGAATAATTTTTGATCGTTCGGTACTGACTCGCCCAGAACCTGTTTCCGATAAGTCATGCTGTAAACCTTTTCCATCAATGGAAGCAGTTCTTCAAGTTCGATGACAAGAATGTATGCTTTAAGGCCGAGACAATCGAACTTTTTTTTTACCACATTGGAGACCTGATTAATAACCTTTGTGAAGGTAATCAACTGTTTATTAAAGAGATCTGTTTGCTTATCTTTTGACTTGATGTCGTTTATCCTGAAATAGGTGCTTTTGGCAGATTTGGTATAATCGATAAATGAGAGCGTTCCAATCTCTTCTTTGAGGTGGCTCAGCAGACGGTGGCTTTCATAAATGCAGTCCCAAACGAGTGAGTTATTGGTTGGATAATGAATATTGCTTTTAACAACTGTGCTGTCTTGTCTGATCTTGCTTATATCTTCATAGCCTTCATCAATGGCAATCTTTACGATCTCAACCAAAACTTTGTGAAGTGTGTCTTCACTTATTCTTGAAATGAATTTCTGAAATGTCTGAAAACAAAACGGTGTGCGCTCATCAAGCTTAATAAATGTAGCACAGATACGGGAATCACTTTGTGCATATTCAAGTTCACAATAGTCATAACCTTTTATCTCTTTATAAATCGCGGCCCTTACAATTTGTTCAACCGTGGTGTGTCTCCCCGTCCAAAATTGTTAACATCATCATTTCCAGCAATATCAAATTTAAAAATGCGATAAATTTCAGGATGAAACTCAAGAATAGTATCGATCACACCAAATTCGGGGTTCTTGGACCAATCAGATTTTTCAAATTTCAACACCAGGTCGTTAAATATTTTCATGGTAAATGCTATCTTTAATTCGGAAACAAGATACAAAGAAGTTTTTGATAAATCAAAGATATCTGCCTGAAATTCATATGTTTTATATATTACAGACAGACTCTAAATAGTTAACAATATGCCTTTATATTTGGTGCCTTATAAATATGTCATAGTATTTTCGATTTTGATATACTAATTACCACTTATTAAAAGGGTAAAAGTAAAAGTTGCAATTTACCATATCAGGTGTCTCAAATAATCAACATTATTTTATTAGTTTTGGCATCACAATTTCACATTTAGCCTGTAAAAATGGCCGAAAAACACAATGATCATAGTTTAGTTCAGCTATTGCAAAAGGGAAATGTTGTTGCATTTGATTCACTTTTTGAGGTTTACAGCTCTAAGTTGTTTTGTTTCGCCCTGAAATACTTAAAAAATGTGAGTGATTCTGAAGAACTTGTTCAGGAAGTATTCGTGCAAGTTTGGGAACATCGTCAAACATTAAAATCGGATTTATCATTCAAATCTTACCTTTTTACTGTTACATTGAACCAGATTCGGAAATATTTCAATAAAAAGGCAATTTCGCTTCGTTACCTTGAAAGCCTTGGGCATGATCTAGAACTAACAGATAATGAAAAGATACAGAACGATGATTATGAATCTATACTTCGACAAGTCTACCTAATTATCGATCAAATGCCACCGCGACGCCGTGAAATATTTATGAAAAGTAAGCTGGAGGGTAAAAGTTCAAAAGAGATCGCAATCGAATTAAATATTTCACATGGGACAGTTGATAACCAGGTTTCTGAGGCGCTAAGGTTTATTCGTTCCAAATTAAACAATGAAAACTTAGCCTACATGCTTTTTGCCGTTTTGTTTATATATTAAATAAAGGGAGGTTCTAAAAATTCGTTTTTTTAATATTCTTCAGTCAAATTCTTCTGACCAAACCGTAATCTGATCTTTCTGTATTTTACGCAATCTTCAGACTGCAATTAGAAGACCTAATTTGTGGTCTTTTATGGAGAAAAATTATCTGATTCTTTCTATTTCCGCTCGCTTATATATTTGTTTTACAGCTTTTAAGCAGTTCTTCTGATCAATTGTTCGTATCTGAAAATATTGTATGTCAGATTGATTAGCCCTAAAATACCAGTTGCCCTGGGTAATCCGACAGACCAGATATACAATCCTCTCATGCTTTGTTCCATAAAGCCAAAAACGTGTTCTACTCGGGCTCTTGTTTTTGACTTTATTCTGTTATTGGCTTGTTGTTCAGTAGTTAACGGGTTATTCCGGTATCCTTTTTCGCATACTTGATTGCTCATTTTGTGATCTACTATTGCCTGTTCTTGTTTGGCTCCAGTATAAGCACTGTCGGCATAAAGTGGTTGATTTTCATCTTCTTCCGTCAGCAGCATATCCAGAACCTTTGAATCGTGAACGGAAGCATCTGAAACCATATAAGTGTCTATTAACTTGCTTTTCCCATCTATCTTGATGTGATTTTTATAACCATAATAGTCATCTCCATTTTTCTGTGTCCATCGTGCATCAATATCTTTATGACTTTTCTTGTGTGGCTTATCGTTCCAAAGATCATCGCCGTTATCTTCCTTAATCTGTTTGTTTTCATCCCTATTGTTGCGTTGAATTGGAACTTCTGTAAAACTGGCATCTATTATTTTGCCTTCATTAAATATCAGGCCATTGCCTCCCAAGTATATACGGAACTGGATGAATAAATCTTCGACGATTCCCATTTGTGTGAGTTTCTCTCTAAATGCCCAGATGGTTTTTTCATCAGGAACTTTATCGCCGCTTTCAAGTCCCAAAAACTTTTTAAAGCTCATTCGGTCAATGATTTGGTATTCCACCTGCTGATCTCCAAGATTATAATATCTTTGTATCAGCATAATCTTGAACATTAACACTACGTCAAAGGGTTTGGCACCTGCATTATTCTTCTTGTTTGTATTTAGCAGTTTTTCTTCAAATATTGGTCTAAAATACTCAAAATCAATTACTTTATTAATAGCCTCCAAGGGATTACCCATTTCAGTAAGCTATTCAGTAGCAAACTGTTTATCAAATAGACCTATTTTACCAGTGGATTTATACTTTCTTGACATTGCTTGATGGTTATCGTTTTTCAATAGCCAAATATAACATATTTATTTGATATACTGATATTTAAATTATAGAACCTCCCTAAAGTCGGTTTGTTAATTAATCAAACTTAAAACATTCGCATTTCTTAAATTTAAAACTCTTGTCTTTTTATCATTTTGATATAGTGACAGATAGTAAGTATATTAAAAAAATATCAAAAATACCCATTAGATATTACAGTTCATTGGATATAAGTTCAGAGTTTATGAAAATACTTGCAGATTATTATCTGCAAAAAAAATCTGGGTCAGGCAACATACAACAATGAATGAACATTTACAACATTTAGTCCAAAAGCATTTCGAAGGGAAATTAACGCTAAAAGAAAATATTGAGTTTTCGGAACTATTAGCTGACCAAAAGAATCTAGATGCTGAACATTTACTGGATGATTCCTGGCGGTCGCAACTTAATTCGGAAGTCTTTCCTAACCGAAATTTAACACCTATTCTCGATAAGGTACACCACCGTATTCGACTCAATGAGAAGATTATACCGAAACAATTGAAATGGGGTCAAACCTTCCAACGTGTTGCCGCTATTTTAATTATTCCACTTTTATTATCATTTGTAGTATATTCTTATTTTCAAAAAGCAAAATCAGCGGACATCATTTTTTATGCGGAAATTCAGTGCCCTTTGGGGGTTCGTACTAAATTCCTGTTACCTGATGGATCGACCGGATTCCTTAACAGCGGATCAAAATTAAAATACCCGGTTGTATTTTCTAAACAAAGAACAGTAGATCTCTCAGGTGAAGCCTATTTTGATGTCGTCCATAACAAGGATATCCCTTTTCATGTAAAGACCCAAAATCTGGATATAAAAGTTTTGGGAACCACCTTTAACGTGATTGCAAACGAGGATGAAAAAATCGAGGAAATCGTTTTACAGAATGGCAAAGTTGATGTTTTGACTAAAAGCGGGTTACAACTGGCCGTTCTTTCACCCAATGAGCAATTGACCCTGAATACTGAAAATCTAACCTTCATAAAAAAGGAAGTAATTGCCGCACAATATACCTCGTGGAAAGAAGGCAAGCTTGTTTTCAGAAATGAAAATATGCAACAAGTAGCATGCAGATTAAGTCGGTGGTACAATGTCGAAGTATTGGTCGAGGACCATTTGCTTGACGATTATACTTTTCATGCAACATTTATTGATGAACCACTTGATGAAGTGCTAAAACTAATTTCAATCACTACACCAATCACTTATAGAGAAGAAAGGAGGACAAGCGATAAGGAGGGAATATATCAGAAGAGGAAGATAATTCTACGGATCAACAGATTAAAAATCAATCAATTCAGATAAAATGAAACAGGAAAGTGTTCGAACCACTCTCCTGTCATATCAAGTAGTACCATATCAAATTATTGTTTAACCACTTAATGATTCAAATGTATGCAAAAAAAACGAACCAGGAGGGCCGTTGCTAACCGTGTACTCCTTAAATTTTGGAAAATTATGCGCCTAAGTGTATTTTTTCTATTTTTCTTTGTTGCGCAGGCTTATTCTACAGTTACTTACTCGCAACAAAAGCTCCTTACGCTAAAAATGCAGGGGGTAAAAGTAATTGATGTATTAAACAAAATAGAAGACCAAAGTGAGTTTTTCTTTTTATTTAATCAAAAATTGCTTGACGTTGAACGACAAGTAACTGTTGACGTTAAAGACGAAAGTATTAGGAATATCCTTTCCGGGATTTTCGATAATACCAATGTTTCTTTTTTAGTAAAAGATCGTCAAATCATTTTAACGACAGCAATGGGTAGTAACGAATCAGATCAGGTGCTGCAAAAATCCGTTTCCGGCAAAGTGACCGATCAATCCGGCTTGCCAATACCAGGAGCATCTGTTATAGTAAAAGGCACTACAATTGGTATCACCACTGACAATGAAGGCCATTTCAGTTTGTCATTGCCCGCAGAAGCCAAAATACTTGTCTTCTCGTTTATTGGAATGAGGGCACAGGAGATTGAAGTTGGAGATAGAACTCTAATTAATATTGTACTCGTCGATGAAATGGTGGGAATTGATGAAGTTGTCGTGGTCGGTTACGGAACTCAAAAGAGGGAACAGGTTACCACAGCTATATCAAGTATCAAAACCGAAAATTTCGTAAAAGGTTCAGTGACAGATGCTTCTCAATTAATTCGGGGCAAAGTAGCTGGGTTAAGCATTACAACACCTGATGCTAATCCAACGAGCGTATCCCAGATTAATTTACGCGGAATCACGACACTTGTTTCCGGAACAAGCCCACTTGTACTTATTGATGGAGTGCCTGGTTCATTGATCACGGTTGCTCCGGAGGATATTGAATCCATTGATGTATTAAAAGATGGTTCAGCTGCCGCTATTTACGGAACGCGTGGTACCAATGGAGTAATTCTGATTACTACTAAAAAAGTAAATGGAGAAACACCAGCCACGGTTGAGCTAAACAGCTATGTAAGCACTCAACGGATTACGAAAAAACTTGATTTTATGAATGCCAGTCAGTATAGAGAGTTGGTATCTCAAAATAAACCAGGTGCAACAGATTACGGTTATAATACAAACTGGTTGGATCAGGTATTACAATCACCAGTTTCTCAAGTTCATAATATTAGTCTTAAAGGGGGATCTAAAAATACAACCTACATTGCCAATTTGAATTACAGGGGCACTGAAGGAATTATTAAAAGATCAGACAATAAGATGATTACATCTCGTGCGGAAATTAACCACAGTATGTTTAATGGGAAACTGAAATTTAATGCGAACATCAACGGATATCAGCAGGAATATTTTTCAGGTTCGGATGGAGGCAGTTTTAATACTGGGGTTTATCGTAACGGGTTGACTTATAATCCTACTGATCGTCCAAAAGATGATAACGGTAACTGGGTTGAACATGTTGATAAAACGGATTATATGAACCCACTAGCTCTTCTTGCGGAAACTCACGGTTTAAACCAGATTACGGACCTGCGCACGATGGGTACAATTACCTTTTTACCGATCGATGGTTTAAATATTAAATTATTGGGGTCAAGAGATGTAAATAATAGTACACGAGGATACTACGAAACAAAAACCCATTATTCTACAAAGCATGATGGAAGAAATGGATACGCTTCACGAGGTACAACCCGCTCTCTTGAAGATTTGTTGGAACTTACAGCTCAATATGCTAAAACAATAGGTAATCATGAGGTTACCGGGTTAATTGGCTATAGTTGGAGGCAAAATAACTATCAGAATTATTATATGCAGAATTGGGACTTCCCAACAGATGCATATGACTACAATAACATGGGTGCTGGATTGGCATTAAAAAGGGGTGAAGCGGCCATGGTCTCATATCAGAGCCAAAATAAACTGGTGGGATATTTTGTTAGGTTGAATTATAGTTTTCTGAATAAATACCTTCTGATGGCAAGTATCAGACACGAAGGCTCATCCAAATTTGGTGAAAATAACAAATGGGGTAATTTTCCTGCAATATCCGCTGGTTGGAATATCCAAAAAGAATCGTTTATGCAAAATTTTGCTTTTTTAAATAATCTTAAACTCCGGGCTGGTTATGGTGTCACAGGTACCGAGCCTAATGCCCCATATATGTCACTTAACCGTATTAATTTTGACACTTATGGGTTAAGCAACGGAAATTGGATACAAACAATTAATCCATCCAGTAATGCAAACCCAGATTTACGTTGGGAGAAAAAAGAAGAGGTGAACTTAGGCTTGGATTTTGGATTCCTAAAAAATCGTATTTCTGGTTCTGTTGATTTATATAAACGTACAACCAAAGATCTTTTGTTTGATTATCCGGTATCATCTCCGCCATATTTATATACTACCCTTAGGGCCAATGCAGCTACAATGGAAAACAAAGGTATTGAGGTGCAAATAAATACTACACCAGTTCAAAACAATAATATCCAATGGAATTCATCGGTTAGTTTCTCATACAATATGAATAAGCTTGTTTCGTTAAGTGACAAAAACTTCACGATTGCAAGTGGATATTTTGATACAGGAAATTCGAGTGAGCCTATTCAACAAAATTTCACACGTGTTCAGATTGGTCAGCCAATTGGAAACTTTTGGGGCTTTAAAACGCTTGATATTGATGATGCTGGTCATTGGATTATTGAAGGGAAAGATGGCAAACCAAAACCCATTTTGCAACAACAGGCTGATGACAAAAAAATATTAGGTAATGGCACTCCAAAATATTATTTGAGCTGGAACAATACAGTTATTTATAAAAACTTTGATCTGAATGTTACAATGCGTGGTGCTTTCGGTTTTCAAATCGTAAATTACCCTCAGATGCAATATGGCGCTCCTGTTATGCTCAATAGAGGTAATCTTTTGGTTTCCGCTTATGATAAAATTTATGGTAAAAGACCATTAGCCGACGATCAGTCGTTAAATTTTGTAAGTTACTATATTGAAAACGGTGATTATTGGAAAATTGATAATGTGACATTAGGTTATAACCTATCTTTGAAAAGCAAATATTTAAAGAAGATCCGTATTTATGTTTCTGGTTCTAACTTGGTTGCCTTTACCAAATATAAAGGAATTGATCCAGAAATAAGCAGTAGCTACGGAGGTAATGGACTGGTACCCGGAATTGATGACAAGAGTCGTTATCCGGCAGCCTCAACTTATACGTTAGGTGCATTTCTTACATTTTAGTAATTTTTAAAAGTATATTCCATGAGAACTATTATAAAAATATTCTTATTGATCCCTCTTCTCGCTTCAATAATTACGGGATGCAATAACGATTTAAAGGAAATAACCTTCAGTGATGTTACTTCAGGCACCTACATTTATACTGATGCCTATAGTGCAATGGGAATTGTCTATGCCAAACAGCGAAACAATTATGGACATCTTGAATGGTACAACGTACAGGAAACGAGTTCCGACGAGATGTGTCATCCTGCTAATGCTTCGGGTTGGGACGACGGAGGTATTTATAAAAGAATGCACTTGCACACCTGGAATTCCGAAAATCCGCAAATGGGTAATATGTGGAACAATCTATATTCCGGAGTAATTAATGCCAATCGGGTTATTGAACAACTTCGAACTGGTGTAGTACCAGCACCGGTTGGCGTAAACAAAACCTCGCTTGTTTCGGAAATGAAAGTTGCCCGAGCCTTTTATTACTGGCTTTTACTTGACAATTTTGGGGATGTACCTTTGGACACATCAACAACAGTAACCCTGGTGCCCAAAACTCCCCGAAAGGATATTTATCAATTTGTGGTAAATGAAATTACACAAGCCATGCCAAATCTAAGCGATCTGAACGACAAATTAATGTATGGCAGGTTTAACAAATGGAGTGCTAAGGCGTTATTGGCAAATATCTATCTTAATGCACAGGTTTACGGAGACGCTGCCAAATATGCTGAGTGTTTGACTCAATGCAACGATATAATCGGTAGTGGTAAATACAGCCTTGAATCAAATTACAAAGACATATTTAAAACAAACAATGAAAACTCTCCGGAGATTATATTTTCTGTCCCGTTTGACGAAAAAGTAGGAAGTGGACTGTACCCGGAGATGTGGTCATGGAATGGCTCTTTCAAGGAAAAATCAAACATGCAGGCAACTCCCTGGGGTTTCGGTGCCGTAATGGCTGTTCCGCAATTTATTGACACCTATGATGCAGCCGATGAGAGACTTGCAGATACATGGCTGATGGGACCACAAGTGAAACTCAATGGAGATCCTATTTTAGCCAGTGATGGAACGCCCTTTATTCTTACAAAGGATTTGCCCGATGGATTATATACCAATGAAAAAGAGGGTTATCGAATGAATAAATTTGAAGTTAAAGTGGGTGCTTTATCCAATTTAAGCAATGACTTCCCTATGTTTCGTTATGCACAAGTTTTATTAATGAAGGCCGAATGTTTACTACGAAGCAATAAAGCGGATGAAGCTGCAACTATTGTTTCGCAAGTGCGGGCAAGGGCCTTTAAAAGTAATCCGGCAAAGGCTGCTGTTTCAGGTGCAGATTTAATGGGAAACACTAAATACAAATACGGTTATGTCGAGAATTACAAATTAGTAGATCCCGGAAATAGTTCATCTGTACAATATGGAGCCTTCCTGGATCAATTGGGTTGGGAATTTGCCTGGGAAGGTCAACGCCGCAGAGACAATATCCGGTTTGGTACATTCACAACAAAAAGCTGGCTTTCTCATAAGCCGAATGGTGATTACCGGACAGTTTTCCCACTTCCTCAATCGGCGATCAACGCAAATACGCTACTGGTACAAAACCCTGCTTATGCACAATAAGTTTTTTTAAATGGATTTATTTAGAAAAAATCATTAGAAGGTAAAGGCTGCTTCATCTGAAATCAATTGAAGCAGCCTTTTCTTTGAAGGTATAGATATAAATTTCATGAGGTGTTTCCTCAAATATAAGTTCTTAAAAATGAAAAAATTACTAATTGCTATTTTGACCAGCGCGGGGATGATTTCATATCTTCAGTTGGAGGCGCAAAATGCACTTCAGAAAATGGAGCCTGTAAACTTTTCGCAGGTTGAAATTCAGGATAACTTTTGGAAGCCTATCATTAACAAGGTAAGTACAGTAACATTGCCCGTATGTATTGAACAGACTGAGGTAAAAACACCCAGAATCAGAAATTTCGAGAAAGTAGCCGCAAAAAAAGGGGAGAAACATGAAGGTATTTATTTTGACGATTCAGATGTCTATAAAGCTTTGGAAGCTATCGCCTATTCGTTGAAGAACCAGCCGAATGCAACGCTTGAAAAAAAAACCGATGAATGGATCGATAAGATAGCAGCAGCGCAATTGCCAGATGGATATCTCAATACATATTATACACTTAACGGCATTGATAAGCGGTGGACTGATATGGAGAAACATGAGGATTATTGCGCTGGACACCTGATTGAAGCAGCAGTTGCATATTATAATACAACCGGAAAGAGAAAGTTGCTTGATGTAGCTATTCGCGTAGCTGATAATATCGACAATACTTTTCGACTGAAAAATGTGCCATGGGTTTCAGGTCATGAAGAAATAGAACTGGCGCTGGTAAAACTCTATAAAACCACAGGAAATAAAAAATACCTCGAACTCGCAGATTGGTACCTGCAACAACGCGGACGTGGTCATGGCAAAGGTGTTATCTGGGATCAGATGAAGGCGCCGGAATATTGTCAGGACAAAGTTCCTGTGAAAGAACAAAAAGACATTACGGGTCATGCTGTGCGTGCGATGTATCTTTATACAGGAGCTGCTGATGTGGGTGCAGCAATGAATGACGATGGCTATATGAATGCCATGAAATCCTTATGGGAAGATGTGGTTTACCGCAACATGTATATCACAGGCGGAATTGGTTCATCCGGTAGCAACGAAGGTTTCTCCGTTGACTACGATTTGCCCAACGAGAATGCTTATTGCGAAACCTGCGCTTCAGTTGGAATGGTATTTTGGAACCAACGCATGAATTTACTTACCGGTGACGCCAAATATACCGATGTCTTGGAACGCAGTCTTTATAATGGAGCATTAGACGGACTATCTCTCTCCGGTGACCGTTTCTTTTATGGCAACCCCCTTGCCTCTCGCGGAAATTATTCAAGAAGTGAGTGGTTTGGATGTGCATGTTGCCCTTCCAATATTGCCCGGCTTGTTGAATCTGTTGGAAACTATATTTACACAAAGAGTGACGATGCAGTTTGGGTCAACTTATTTATTGGAAGCACAGCAAGCATATCGCTTAAAAATAGTAAGCTTAAAATCTCTCAAACAACGAAATACCCATGGGATGGTGATATTCAAATAAGTGTAATACCTGAGAAACAATCAAAATTCGGACTTTATATACGTATTCCAGGATGGTCGAGAAACCAGCCTGTTCCTGGAGATACCTATACCTTTATCGAAACGGATGCCAGTAATTTCACGCTCTCGATTAACGGCAAACCTGAAAACTGTAAGCCGGAGAACGGATATGTTTTTATTGATCGTATTTGGAAAAAAGGAGATAAAATCAATCTCAATTTACCGATGCCAGTTCGTAGAGTAAAAGCGAACGATCAGGTAAAAGAGGACCGCAATTCTGTTGCATTGCAAAGAGGTCCGCTGGTTTATTGTTTTGAGCACCCTGACAATGGAGCTCAAACCAAAAGTATCATTATACCTGACAATGCTAAGTTTAATGCAGAATTTAAGCCAGGGCTTCTTAATGGTGTTGTTGTATTAAACGGAAGTGCTCCTGTTGTATCCGTGTCACCGGACGGATTAATAGTGTCAACCGAAAACAAACCAGTTATGGCAATTCCCTATTATTCATGGGCAAACAGGGGACCTGGTTCTATGCAAATATGGATGCCGCGCAAAGCACAGGACATAAAAATTATTCCTTAAGCTTAAGTTGTTAATACGAATTTCTGGTCTGTGAGGTTGACTTAGAGTTGGAAAATGCCTTACATTAATTATCTGCAGAAGCCCTTGATTTCTCAGTCGCTTTCTGTAGGGTAAATTTCACAGTGAGTAACTCGACGATTACATGGCGATTTACTGCGCTCTTAGTCAACCTCATTACTTTTAGTCAACCTCATTTGCAACAAAAATGAATAAACTGAGTCACAACACTACTGAAGGAAAAAAGAATAAAGCGCTTATCTTTAAAACGATCGCTGTTTTATTGCCTTTTCTCCTTTTGATTTTACTCGAAACTGTATTGCGTTTAATTGGGTATGGTTATGATTTGCGTTTATTTATTGAGGACGAGAAAAATAAAAGTTCATGGGTAATGAACCCTCATACATCCAAACGCTATTTTACGGATAAAGAGAATGCAACCATCGGCACATTTGAGTCTTTCAAAAAACGGAAGTCTCCTGAAACTTTCCGAATTTTTGTTCTCGGTGAATCGACAACCCTTGGATACCCATATATGTACAACGCATCATTCCATCGTTGGCTTTTTTATCGGTTGATGCACACCTTCCCTGAAAGGCAATTTGAAATCATAAACCTTTCGCTGACTGCCGTAAACTCATATACAGTTCTCGGATTTGCAAAAGAGCTTGTTAACTATCAACCTGATGCGGTATTAATATATTGTGGCCAAAATGAATACTATGGCACCCTCGGCGTTGGGTCAACTTCGCAACTTGGAAGTAATCGGGTTGTGATACAAAGCCTATTGTATTTACGCTCTTTTAGGTTTGTTCAATTGATAGGAAATGGATATTATGGCATTAAAGGATTATTTAAAGGCAAGCAGGTTGATACCCGCGAAACCCTTATGAAACGTATGGCCTCAAAGCAGGAGATCCCATTCAATTCAGCCGTTTACAACCGGGGAATATCGCAATTTCAAGAAAACATAGAATCTGTTTGTAAGGTGTTGACCAAAAAAAATATTCCTGTCTTTATTAGCAATCTGGTTAGCAACGAAAAAGACCTAAAACCATTTATCAGTTCAATAGTCGACACTTCTGCTTCGGCTGATGCTCATTACATTTTGGCTGGGAAAGCCTATCAAAGCGGAGACTTTGTCAAGGCCAAACAACAATATATTCAAGCAAAAGATCTCGATCTGCTTCGGTTTCGCGCACCCGAAGCATTGAACAGGATCATCGTCGATTTACCCAATAAATTTCCGGCTGTTTATCTGGTTGATACCAGAAAAATATTCGAAGCAAATTCTCTTCATGGTATTATTGGCAATGAGACAATTTTGGAACATGTTCATCCTAATATTTTGGGGTATAGCTTGATGTCTGAAGCATTTTATCAGTCAATCAAAGTGCACAAATTAATCTCTCAAACATGGGAAAATGAAATTCCGCTAGAGAAACTTCAGCACGAAATGCCAATTACTATAGTTGACTCCTTAAAGGGAACTTATGAAATAGCCGTTTTGAAAGAAAACTGGCCATTTAATGAGAATAAAACCTTCCATTCAAATCAATTGAATTCGTATGAAGAAAAAATGGCAGTCGCTTTACTCAACGGAAAAATAAGTTGGAACGCCGCGATGGAAAACCAGATGAGCCATTATTTAAATCAGAACGATCAGGTCAATGCCACTAAAGTTGCAGAAGCAGCTGCACTGCAATATCCTAATGACGCCACGTTTCTGCTCTTTGCTGGTAAATTTTGTATGAAATTGCAAAAAGATGATAAAGCGAAAGTATATTTTCGAAAGGCATTTAGACTTGTTCCGAATTTGGAAGCAGCTCAATATCTGACGATGCTGTATTTTAAAAGCGACGAACCAGTTAAAGCATTGAACTATCTAAATTATCTGGTGCCAGACAAAAATCCAAAAGCCAACTATTTTCTTGCCAAAACGCTAACAACTGAGGTAATAGATTACGAAGGTAAGCTTAAGGGTGATTCTGCTAATGTTAGTTTGCTTAATAAAATTGCCTTAAACTATTATAAAATGCAGAGTTCTGGTATTGCTTTGAAATACGTTGAAAAGTCTTTCAAGCTTGACAATAAAAACATCACAACAATCGAACTTCTCCGGAAAATTAAATCAGGATCTGTCAAGGTCCCTTAATCGATATCTATATGGTCAAGACAAGTAAGAAAACAAATAAGGACAAATCGTTTGGACTGGCTTTGTCGCTGATATGCCTCGGATATATTTTGTATTCCTACCTCCATTTACAGGTTTTCAATCGTCTGATGGCCGGTTTCGTTTTATTGTTTTTATTAGTTGCATTGACAGTACCATACCTTTTCTACCCTTTTCGCAGGGTGATGGAAATATTTGGTCATTATCTGGGTATCGTTAACACTTACGTTCTGCTGACCCTGATCTATCTTTTCCTTTTTATCCCAACTGGATGGATAATGAAATTATTTGGGAAAGATAGCCTCAAGCTGAAATGGGATCTGAAAGCAACCTCATATTGGGTTGAAAGAGCGGATAAAAATGATAGTTCAATGAAAAATCAATTTTAAATAGGAAACATGGACTTTTTAAAAGAATTGATGACATTCTTAAAACACGAAAAGAAATATTGGCTTTGGCCACTTATACTGATTTTGGTATTACTTGGTTCACTTATCGTATTTGTTGAAGGTTCGGCGCTTGCACCTTTTATTTATTCATTATTTTAACGGATGTATATCTTAGGTATCTCAGCTTTTTATCACGACAGTGCTGCTTGTTTGCTTCAGGACGAAGTGATTGTTGCAGCAGCACAGGAGGAACGTTTTTCGCGTATCAAAAACGATTCGCAATTTCCATCTTGTTCAATAGATTTCTGTTTGAAATTAGCTGAGATAAAGCTTTCAGATGTTGATTACGTTGTTTTTTACGAAAAACCCTTTCTTAAATTTGAGCGAATCGTTGAAACCTATGTTTCGTTTGCTCCTCGCGGATTGTTCTCATTTTGGAAATCAATGCCGTTGTGGATCAAAGAAAAATTATTTCAAAAGAATACAATTATTCAAAAACTGCAATTAATAGATCCCATCTGGAAATATGATGGTGAAAATCTTTTATTTACCGATCATCACCATTCACATGCAGCATCGGCCTTTTATCCATCACCGTTCAATCAGGCAATTATTCTTACACTTGATGGAGTAGGAGAATGGGACACGACAACTGTAGCTCTGGGTTCGGAAAATAACATCGAATTTTTCAAAGAAATCAAGTTCCCACATTCCATCGGATTACTCTACTCTGCATTTACTTATTATCTTGGATTTAAAGTAAACTGTGATGAATGCAAGATGATGGGGCTTGCCCCATATGGGAAACCGATCTTTGTTGATACTATTTACAAACATTTGATTGATGTTAAAGAGGATGGGTCTTTTCGGCTGAATATGAAATATTTTGATTACGGAACCGGTTTAAGAATGACCAACCGAAGATTTCATGCGCTTTTTGGTGCGGGACCTCGTCAAAACAATTCCGAAATATCCGGTTTTCACATGGATATTGCCTGCTCTATTCAAAAAGTGACCGAAGAAATCCTGTTACGGATGGTGAATCAGCTTCACAAATTATATGGGTATGAGAATCTATGTTTAGCTGGCGGTGTGGCACTAAATTGTGTAGCCAACGGCAGAATTCTTCGCGAAAGCCCTTTTAGAAATATTTGGATACAACCTGCTGCAGGTGATGCAGGTGGCGCTTTGGGAGCCGCATATGCAGTTTATTACAAATATCTGAACCATCAACGCGCTGATGCATTGGGATCAGATAAAATGAAAAGTGCCCTGCTGGGTCCTTCTTTCCGAAAGGATGAAATTGAAGCAATTCTTCGAAAAAACGAACTCAGTTTCTATGAATTGGACGATGACCTCTATTACCGAAAAATTGCAAAAGAAATTGCAAACGGTAAAATAATCGGTTGGTTTAACGGAAGGATGGAATATGGTCCGCGTGCATTAGGTTCCAGAAGTATTATAGGTGATGCCCGAAATCCATTAATGCAGATGACGATGAACATGAAAATTAAATGCAGGGAATCATTTCGACCGTTTGCTCCTGCAATCCTCGAAGAATTTGTCAATGATTACTACTATATAAAATCACCGAGTCCTTATATGCTTTTGGTTGACTACCTGAAAAACGATCATCGGTTAGAGGTTGGTCCTGATCGATCTAAAATAGCTGGAATGGATCTTTTAAAACAGGTTCGTTCGAATGTTCCTGCTATTACGCATGTCGATTATTCGTCGCGGATACAAACTGTGAATCCTAGCAATAATGGAAATTTTTACCGGTTAATAAAATCATTTTATGAACTTACCGGATGTCCGATGATCATTAATACCAGCTTCAATCGCATGGATGAGCCAATTGTCTGTTCTCCAGATGACGCTATTTCCTGTTTTTTACGTTCAGATATCGATATACTGGCCATTGAGAATTTTGTTGTCGAAAAGGTTATCAAATAAAATTATGTTTCCTTAAAATTAGCAGGTATGGACAAATTGTATAAAATGCATTTTCGGACTGTTTCAACGCTTTTGATCTTATTGCTGGTTGTTGTTAGTTTTCCTTCAAGCGGTCAGGAATCTGCCGATAATACGATTAGATCGACGGAATCCCAGTCCTTTGTTTTAAAATGGAAAGATTACAGTCCTTATATTCAGGATTTCAATCGGAATGATGATGAAATATATGTGCAATATTATCCAAATTCCAAGGCAGAAGAATTTCTGAAGGGAAACATTCCCTATTTTAATTGTCCCAATCAGGAACTCGAAAAAACCTATTATTTCAGGTGGTGGACTTACCGAAAACATATCCGTATGACTCCTGCAGGTTTTGTGATTACCGAATTCCTTCCGGATATTCCATGGGCTGGAAAATATAACACAATATGCTGTCCTGCAGGGCACCATTTTTACGAAGGTAGATGGCTGCATAATCAAAGCTATCTCGAAAGTTATGCCAATTTCTGGTTTAAAGGAGGAGGAGAACCCAGACGCTATAGTTTCTGGGCCGCAAATTCAATCCTGGCGTTTGCCTGTGTCCAACAAAACAAAGAACTGGTAACGAACTTGCTCCCTTATTTTGATCAAAACTACAAAGAGTGGGAAAAAAGTAATTTACGGGAAGATGGTTTGTTCTGGCAAAATGACAACAGGGACGGTATGGAAGTATCAATCGGAGGCTCAGGAAAGAGAGCGACTATTAATTCATATATGATTGGTGATGCTGAAGCGATTGCTGCAATTGCGAATTTGTCAGGAAAAGATTCGTTGAAAAAGTTATATAAAGACAAAGCTGCAACCTTAAAATTGCTCCTTTTAAAAAAGATGTGGGACAAGGAAGATAATTTCTTCAAAACATTACCAACTAATTCAGATACGCTGGTTGCGGCACGGGAACTGCATGGTTACACACCATGGTATTTCAATATTCCGGAAGACAAACATTCGTCAGCCTGGAAATATCTGCTTATGAATGAAGGTTTTAAAGCACCATATGGTCCTACAACTGCAGAGCAAAACAATTCAGGTTTTAAGGTTGTTTATGAGGGTCACGAATGTCAATGGAATGGACCCAGCTGGCCTTTTGCAACTTCAATAACCTTAAAAGCCCTTGCCAACCTGCTTCACAACTACAACCAATCAGTCATCTCAAAATCCGATTATATTCAATTGTTGAATACATTCTCAAATAGTCATCGAAGAATAAATGAGAATGGAAAACAAGTTTGCTGGATTGACGAGAATCTTAATCCATATACAGGTGATTGGATTTCGCGCAGTATCATAAAATCCAAAAACGGTTTGCCAATTGAACGAGGTAAAGATTATAACCACTCTTCATTTTGTGATTTGATTATTAGCGATTTGATAGGTATTCACCCTTCGATGGACGAACAACTTATAATTGATCCGTTGATTCCTTCCAGTTACTGGGATTGGTTCTGCCTTGATCGCGTAAAATATCACAATAAAATTTTAACCATTGTTTGGGACCGCCAAGGATCTAAATATCAGAAAGGAAAAGGGTTTTCCGTTTTTGTTGACGGAAAATTAAAACATAATTCCCAGCGAATTGAGAAAATTAAAGTTCAACTATAATAAAAATGAAAATGAAAAAAATTGTTCTATTATTATTAGGTATTATATTGTTGCTTTTGACCGGGTTTGCAAAGGAGAAGCGAAATTCATATTATGTGACCAATCAGGCTCCGCTTGTGGCTCAGCCCTATACTGCTCTTCCGTTAGGTGCAATTAAGCCTAAAGGAATGTTGCTAAAAATGCTTGAATTGCAACGGGATGGACTCTCTGGACATTTGGACAGTATCTACAATGTGGTTTGTGGGGACAATAATGGCTGGCTAGGCGGAACAGGTGACGGCTGGGAACGTGGCCCCTATTGGATTGACGGGCTGGTTCCGCTTGCGTACATTCTGAATGATGCGGTACTAAAGGCAAAAGCTCAGAAATGGATTGAATGGAGCATTAAAAACCAACGTGAAGATGGTTATTTTGGTCCAAAACCACTTCCTGAGGGATATAAACAGATTCCCGGAACTCAACAGGATAAACGCGAAGACTGGTGGCCGAAAATGGTAATGCTGAAGGTTTTCCAACAATATTATACTGCGACAAAAGATGAACGCATCATAAAGTTAATGACCAATTATTTCAAATATCAATTAAAAACACTTCCCGAAAAAAAACTTGGTTTTATTACTTTCTGGGCTGAACAGCGTGGTGGTGATAATCTGGCGATTGTATATTGGTTGTATAATATTACGAATGAAAAATTTCTGCTTGAACTGGCAGAAACCATTCATAAACAAACTTTTGACTGGACTGAAATTTACTCAGGGAATGTTATTCGTCGGTTAAATCCCATGCCCGACCTTCATTGCGTAAATGTGGCACAAGGATTAAAAGAACCTGTCATCTATTATCAACAACATCCTGAGCAAAAATACCTCGATGCCGTTAAAAAAGGGTTAACAGTACTAAAAGATTGCCATGGTTTTGTAAATGGAATGTATGGTGGTGATGAAAACTTACATGGGAACGATCCGACACAGGGATCAGAGCTTTGCTCAGCGGTGGAAATGATGTATTGTTTTGAAAGCATTCTGCCGGTAACCGGAGATGTTTATTATGCTGATTATCTGGAGAAGATTGCCTACAACGTTCTTCCGACACAAAGTACTGATGATTACATGCGTAAACAATATTTTCAGCAGGCCAATCAGGTTATGATTACCGATGTAGAACGTAACTTCTTTAATGATAAAAATGCAAGGATTTGTTTTGGAACAACCAGCGGTTATCCTTGTTGCTTAACCAATATGCACCAGGGTTGGCCAAAATTTATTCAAAACCTGTGGTATGCCACTGCCGATAATGGCATTGCAGCATTGGTTTACGGACCTTCAGAAGTAACCGCTAATGTTGCAGGTGGGGAACAAGTAACAATTACAGAAACGACTGGTTATCCTTTCAAAGAAAAAATTCAGTTTGCCATCCAGACAAAAAATAAAATTAGTTTTCCGTTTCATTTGCGTATTCCTGAATGGTGTAAAACGCCAACTGTTACTTTAAATGGAAAAACGATTGAGTCGCAAGCCAAAAATAGTATAGTTGTTATTGATCGCGAATGGTCTGCCGGAGATGTTGTTGAACTAAATCTGGCAATGGATTTCCGTTACAGTCACTGGTTCGAAAGTTCTCTTGGAATTGAACGCGGTCCATTGGTTTATGCTTTAAAGATTAAGGAAGATTGGCGTGAAATAACCCAGGAAGGATATGATGATACATTTTGGGAAGTGCTACCAAAATCGCCCTGGAATTATTCAATTCAAAAAAATGAAATCGAAAAGAATTTGTTAAAAATTGAGGTGAAAGATCAGATTGCTGCTAATCCCTGGAATTTAGAGAATGCCCCAGTTTCAGTAAAATTAAAAGCCAACCGCCTTCCGATTTGGCAATTGGAAAGAGGTTCAGCTGGAAAGCTTCCATCTGTCTCTTGGCCAAGTAGAACGGTAGAAAGTCAGGAGGAGGAAATTGAATTGATTCCATATGGGTGTACTACTTTACGTATTTCAGAGTTTCCAACGCACTAAAAATTATTCTGGTAGGTCATATTTAAATCGTCATGTCTTAATACGCTATACCAATTTTGATTCAAGATAAGGATACCGCTATAAATGGCAGTATCCTTTTCTTTTTGTGTGTCGTGCATGGCGAATAACTTGACGGTGCAAGTCCGTTATGGGGGATTGTAGTTTCCAACCATTAGCCAATAGCAAGGGTGTCGTGGGTGACTGCGAATCCGAAGGAAGCTGGCGGCAAAGTTCCGACCCGAGGAATACGAACATTATCAGGCATATCCGGTTGGATGAGTTTGCAAAACAAAGTCCAAAAGGGAATGTAATCTGAACTCTGTCCGATCATTTCTATTTTCGTAGCTCAAATCTACAAATCTCACCTTTTCTCAACCCTTAGATGCTTTTTTGATAGATTCTGGGGTTTGTCAAGGGCGGCGGAGGAACGGAGCCGGTTACGAATAACTATTTGATGCGTTTTCTCGTCCAGCACATTCATTATATCGTCAACTATCTTCAAAGTCACATTGTAAAGTGCCGTCTCTCCATAACTAATTGAACAACTAATATCTACATTATCCTGATGCATTCTCTGCCTGCTACTGCGCTGAAGCAGCGGAAATGAATTTTCATAGCTTGTTTTACCGTTTCTTCTCAAAGAAACTTTCAAGGTCAAACTATCCACGATGGAATATTCGGTATTAAATTCCTAATCCCTCATCATTCTTTGACCAACTTCAGCTTTTTCGGTGTAAATGGGTTTCTCATTTAATACAATTTAAATTTTCTAATTCAAAATGCTCAGTGAATTTTAGTGATAATCACCTCTCCCGGTTTAAGTACCATTGTAATTTCTTTTCCTGATCCTATCGTTTCTTTTGTTTCAAAATTTACTAATGTCAAAGGATTAAATGACTTTACCGTAATATGTTGGTACTGCTCAGAATGGTTAAGCAATAATAGTATTGATTGATTACCATCACGTTTGATGTACAGTTCTACAAATTTATTGTCAATATCAATTAGAGTTTGTGGTTTTAGAGCGCTATAAAATAATTCAAAATTTGTTTTCGCCCAGGGATTATAGGTTTTGACGAGGTCAGATTCCAAATTACCGGCAAAATAGTAATAAGTTCCTTTTCCGACAGGCTGAGTTAAAAATACTGATTCATTAGATTTCGTTTCCGGAGTAAACAAATTGCTTTCGGAGGCTAACGAAACTAGAGGTTTTGCCGGTTTGTTATAAGATACCTTACGGAATGAAATTTGAGCTGATATTGACATTGGTTGTCCAACTTCCATTAACCCTATCCGCTCGGTAACGATTAACGATGGATTAGAAACCACGGTGTCGTTTCCTACAGCAATAGCTGAACCGAAATCGTTCTCATACGATTGATATACAATACCACCATTAACAAGGTATAATTGAATTACATCCTTTGCTTTGCCTGAAATCTTCAACCCTGGAATAAATACGGCTTTGGCATTTGTAGGTATTTGCGTACCTTCATAACAAAGTTTCACATCAAAATGAGCTTGTTTTGCTAACGAATATGCAGTAATAAATTTATGCATTGCTTCATTAAAGCTTATATCAACTGGGACAACTATATAACAAACAGGAAGATCATCGGTCCATGAAAAGCCTAATTCATTTACAGTTTTAATGCTCTGTGCATAGGATTGAGCATACTCTTTAGGTACATTCCGAGTAGAGAGTAATCCGGTATGGTATTCCTGTTCATCAAATTTTCCACTTGCAAAAGTGGAACTTGAGTATTTAAGTTGCAAATCTTTGCTCTTAACTCGAAAGGTTGTATCAATATCATGAGAACCCCACCAAATAAATCCTGCGGCACCATCTGCCCAAGTACTCAAATAATTAAGCCGGAGATACGTTCCAGTTTTTGAAGCGGGCAACCATCCTTCCGAACAGCCAAATTCCTGGAGTACGACGGGTTTCCCCAACATTTCGCACCAGCTAATTATAAAGTTAGGACTATATGTGGTTCGTTGCCCATACCAAGGATCAAGTTTAAAAGTACCATGAAAATATGGATAAGAGTGAGGTGAAAGATAATCCGTAGTTTGTGCGATATTTCTCACATCAAAATTATGATCGTAACCTGTTCCAATTCCATCTGTTATCAATTTATCACGGGAATTATCCTTAAAGGCATAATAAATTTGTTTCATCCAATTGAAAATCTGATCTCTTGAAGCACCTTTTGAAAGGCGGTCGACCAATACATTTAATTCATTGCCAAAATCGTAACCTAAAACTGCAGAATTATTTTGATATCGGCTTGCAATTGTTTTGCAAAGAAATTTTTGGCCATCAATAATTTTTGGATCACGGAATAAATCGCCAACTGCCCATGGAGGAAGGAATACTGCCCCTGACATCCACCCAGTAATAGGGGCAATTTGTATTGACACATTATGTCTCTTCGCACTTTCAATCAACATGTCAAGTTTATTCATTACCTTTTCGTCGAGTTTATCCATGTTTGGCTGGGTAAGATTCCATAACGGGAAAACTCGGATGTGATTTATTCCGATATTTTGCAAAGCAGCCATGTCAGCATCAGCTGATTGTTGTTGCAGGTTGGGGAGGTTTATCATCCATCCATCTGAAAATGTATAATTTACGCCACTTAGGTAAATTAGTTTGCCGTTTTTTGTAAGATACTTGCCTTTTATTCCCCATGAGTTTTGCCCAGAAGTCAACTGTATTGAAGCAAATAATACAAGAATAAAGATTAAAAATTTCATGAATTAGATTTAAAAGTTTGATTAAACGTCATAGATTAGACACATATGTTGTTCATGGTGTTAATCCGTAATTTAAGTAATATCCATTTATTAATTACTTAATATTCAAAGAATCTCTCCGCCACAAGCGAGCGGGCAATCTTTATGGATTCACTTTATATTTCGACTCAATCGTCAGATATTTAACCCATAGAGATTTAACAAATCGCATGATAGCATTTCGATATTTAACCGGACACCGGAATTTAAAACTGCTTTTTTTATATTTTTTCACCTAAAATTTCCCGGCGAATAGACCATGAAAACCAGCCTAAATTCTCGATGTTTGGCCAAAACATTCGGAAACTACATCTTAAATGAACGAGATAATTGCGCCAGTAATTATTCTCATTATCAATCAGTACAAAATTTTAATTGTAATAGATTAGCTGCCACTGAAAGTGAGGCCATATCGCCTATTTGTTCGTCAAGCTCAGACGGAACAATGCGACAAACTTTTCTGGCACGTGGCAATGTCTCTTCCTGAATTGTTTTTTCAAGTGATGTAATTAAATGATGACCGGCCCTTACAAAGATACTTCCGATGACAATACATTCCGGGTTCAGGATATCAATCAGTACCGAAATACCTTTGCCAAGATAATTTCCACATATGTCATAAATCTCCAGAGCTAGTGTATCACCATCGTTTGCAGCATCGCCAACCAATTGTGCTGTTAATGACTGTAGTTCA
>Ga0209748_1000341_pt1 | contig 25571 bp, 16 predicted proteins | sample BarGraIncu00421A_FD_185490 | JGI IMG/M metagenome (GOLD analysis project Ga0209748, IMG submission 185490) | Arctic peat soil microbial communities from Barrow, Alaska - Barrow Graham LP Incubations 004-21A (SPAdes) (version 2) | ecosystem: Environmental > Terrestrial > Soil > Wetlands > Peat... | reverse complement strand
GATAGGCCGGGAGACGAGCGAGATGCTTTTGAAATCTCTCTTAAATTGGCCATCTGGTACAACTGTAAGTTCAATGTGGAGCGCACAAAGAAGGAGGTAATCAGTTACTTCCGTGATAAAGGGATGTTGCAGTTCATGGCAAAGCAGCCTAGTATCTGGTCAAATGGTGTAGATGCCAGTAAGATCCAAAATATCTACGGATCACCGGCACATGAGAAGGTAATCATTCACTACAACAACAAGATCAAAGAGTATGTCTGTGACTTCAGCGAATTAATATTCTTTGAAGAGATCCTTAAGCAATTAGGGGAATACTCAATCGAGATGAAACGTAAGTTTGACGTAATCGCTGCCGTAGGTATGTGTGAAATGTTGGACGAAGAGTACGATGCATCAGGGCTTGTTGCTAAGAGTACTATGAAAGCTACAAACAACATGACATTATTTGGGTACTACTACGATGAGAGAGGTTATAAGAGATACGGAGCACTCCCAAAGAAGGAATCATACGAGGAGCAGTACAACAAGATCGGGTTCGAAGCTCCGCAAACTATTGAGGATTTCGTATCCGTGGAACCACTTAATTTTATCGATCCTAACGAGATCAATGCTGTTGGGAATAGCACTCCAAAATTATTATTTGAATTATCGTAATAAGGTATTGCAAATGAATAAAACATTTTGTATATTCTTAGTCACTATTAAGGAAATCAATCCAAAAAATGTAATATGAAAAATGTAAAAGAAAAAGTAGAGTCTGTTAGACCACTTAAAAACTTCGCTAAGGTAAAGGTAATTATACCTTCGGAGATCAAGACTGAATCAGGACTTGTCCTGGTTGACAGTACAAGGTTCAGTAAATTCTTTACCGACATTGAGATTTATGAAGGTGAGATTCTGGAACTAAGTGCCGGTGCCGAAAAGTTAAATGATGGATTCTTCAAGGTTGGTGATAAGGTAATCTTTGATCGTTTGGCCGAAGTAACTATCTCAACTGTAGGGGACGACTGCATCAAACTTGTTGAAGTTGGAATGCTCATTGTAAAGAATGACGGTGCATTTGGAGAGTTTGCCATTAAATCCCTCACCCCTTTTATGGAAAGGGTTATCGTTAAGGTAGAGCCATTGCCATCAATAACCGCTGGTGGTATCATCATTCCTAGCTCTGCTAATAGAGCAAGTGTCTTAGACAGAAGCCTTCGCAAAGGAACTGTAATGTCAGTGGCCCAAGGTGTAGATGAAGTAGTTCCCGGTGATGTGGTTATATTTGAAGATGTCTGTGGAGTACCGATGGTAGTGGGACTCACAGAATATAGGATTCTAGTAAAGTACGATTTATTTGCAATTATAGAGAAGTAATGAGTTAATCCTCATTGTCTTTCATACCGATAAAGGTATAAGTAGGAGTAAGTGCAGGGAATGTGTAGATGGTCTCAAAGGAGAGGTCATTGAGCATTTCCTGCACTTTTGGGTCATTGGAATAAATTCCAAGACTGTGCTTGTCGTACCATTCAATTGTTTTCTCGATGTTCTTCCTGTTGCTGAGTGCCATAGTTTTAAAAATTATGGTGCAAAAATACGAGATTAAACTCCACATTTTCAATAATTAGTGTAATTTATTTTATTCGATTATTTTCATAGTATATCGTATCCACGTTATAATATATTTGCAAAAGGCAAAATTAATGACTATATTATAGGCTATAACTTGAAAGACGATGTACGATATAAACGCAATAACCCTTAGCGATTACACCCTAACCGAGACCGAGAAGAAGTCTTCTGATTATCTTGTCGCCTACACTGACTGGATGATCGCTGACCTTGTATTAACTAATAGCCCCTCCAGACTAAAGTTTGGAAAGATGAGGGATATGTACGAAGGGATAAGGGATGAGAGTGAGTTTCAGTACCTAAAGGATAATAAAGGGATCGGTAATGCAGCCGACCTTAAGTTTCGTCCAATCATAAGAAACCGGATAGATGTACTTATCGGGTTACTATCTTCTGCAACATTTGATTACAAAGTCTCCGTTATGGATCAGGACACATTAGGTGTTATGATGCAGGAAAAGGTATTTGCACATTTACAAGAAGTGTATGCCGGCATAGACGATCATATAAAAAGATCTAAGTTCCTTACACAACTGGATCCAAACGCACAACCAGGACAAGCAACTGTACCACTTAACATCAAGAACCTTATCCAAGAAACAAAGGAGAAGGTTGATAAAGAGTGGAGATCAGTGTTCGTACACTCCTGTAATAACATGCTCAAGTACTTCCAAGAGGATATCGACATTGATATGCTCCAGAAACGTAAGCTCTTATTCGAGGATCTCTGTGTTATTGGTAAGTCCCTATATCGTGTTCGTGCAATAGAGAAGGGAAAGATGCCGGAATTCGAAGCTCTTATTCCAGAGAATGCTTACTATCGTTTAAGAAGAGATCAGAAATATATTAAACAAGCTCAGAGAATGGTGTACGTTAAGTACATGACCAAGACTGAGATACTTACCATGTACGGCCACTTGTTGAAACCGGAAGACATGGAGGATCTGTTTGCACTCCCTACTATAACCAGAGCTGCTGCTATCAATAGTCCGGCCCTGATGGAACGTGTCGCGCGAGAAATGAAGGGTGATAAGCAATCCATCATGGATGCTGATGTTCTTGAAGTTTACGAGTGTGAGTGGATTGCGAACAATCCCTACGATATAGACACTGAGATTACTCGTGGCAACTTACTTGTGGACGGTCCTGTAGATGTCAGTAAGAAACGATGGAGACAGGATAGATATCAGAGCATCCGAATAGGTGCCGATATCTACGTTGACATGGGTAAAAGCACATACATTGTCAGAAGCAAAAAGGATTCCGACAAGTGTTACCTGACCTTTAACGGAATCCAATACTCAGATAGAAGTGGTGAGCCATACTCACTCTGCTGGAAAGCCAAGGATGTTCAGGACGACTTTGACATCCTGAGGTACCATAGGGATAACCTCATTGCCAACAGTGGTGTAAAGGGTTCCAACATGAATTACGAAGCTATTCCAGAGTTCCTAGATCCTGAGCCAGTGGCAAGGATTATGAAGTTCATCGCGTATAAGAAACAGGGTATAAGCCTTGTGTCTCCGTCTCAGGATGGTGCTAAGGACTTTAATAACTACGGTGCCTTTGACGACTCACTTGATGGGAACTCAATAACCGCTATCAACGCCACACTTCAGATGTTGGATGATGATGCCTCCGCAATTACCGGGGTAACTCCGCAGATGATGGGATTGATCGAGCAAAGGGAGGCCGTTAGCAATGCCAAACTTGGAGTAAGTCAAGCGTCCCTAGTGACCAAGAATTTATTTGATCACCATGACGTTCTCACAAAGCATCTTATAACTGACCTGATCCAAGGATGCCAGTTAACACTGAACTCTGGGTATACAGGATCATTCACTACTTCATCTGGAGTAAGCATGTTTAACTTGATGCCTGAGTACTTCTGTTACTCAGACTATAACATACATGTCACCAGTGCATCGAATGAGTATGCTAAGAAGCAGGAAATTCGTCAAATGATACCAGTGCTCATAAACGCTAAGATCATCGCTCCAGACATCGTATTTAAGATTATGATGCAGGATAGCGTCTCCGATATGGTATACATACTTGATCAGAGCATGAAGGAGTCGAACAACTTCCAGAAACAGATTGAGAACCTGAGCAATCAGAATGCAGAGCTCAAGAAAGAAAGCGAACAGGCATTGGCACAATTGAAAAAATTCGATCAGTTCAAACATGAACTAGAGTCTAAGAAGTTAGACTTAGATAGTTTCAAAGCTAAGAATACTTATGAACTAGCCAAGGACGCAAACGACATCAACCGGGAACATAAAGAGAGGGACATTGAACTCAAACTTGAAGGTATAAAACTAGAGAGGGATCAGCTGTACCTGGGAATAGGACAAGAACGTAAAATTAACGAAGATAAAATATGAACATAGTACTGGATTCTAACCTATTAGTGGTTAAAGGTATTGATAGAGAAGGAAAGTTTTTTGTGGTTGAGGACAACATAGGGTTCTCAACCGGAGACGGTACCCAAGGGTTTAATAACTTTGGGACCTCCTTTAAAGATGATCTGGGGGAACTATACCCAAAAGTAAGTGATGTTGCATTAGTGCTTGTCGCAATGTACAATGCCAGCACTGGAGAGTATCCTGTAATACCTACAGGAAGTGTTACCTTCCCTGAACTCGTTCAGGCATGTTCAGATTACAGTGAAGCAAAGAGAACCTACGTGTTTACAATTGGGAATGATGGATGGTATACAATACATGCTCTACTTCTCCCATTGGATTCTACAAAGAAGTTCTACTACAACGCTGTAACAAATCTTATCATGGGTGAAGGTATTCCATTGACAGTTGTTCAGGCCTTAAATATTTCTGAGATACAACACATCCAGACTGATATGGTATTTACTCCCAATATAGAACTGGAGATGGCGGATCGGATCGGAAAGATGGCTGATCTTGGACTCATTAAAGGGCGTAACAGTGAAGAGTTTCACGACATGTTCAAGGCTGTATCTTTTGTAGAGACTATGCTGATAGGTGCCAAGGTAAAGTTTGGGGACAATAGTAAGAGTACCGCACAGATGCTTATTGAAAACTTATCTAATGCTAACCCTTACGAATTTTCCTAATTATGGCAAATGTATTTACAGTCACGCTCGGAACATTCGACCCTATAGAGGGAACTGCAACGTGTTTAGCAGCAGTAGATCCTGATATATACGGATCGTATGAGGCAATTCCAGCCTCGGGTTGGTACTTTAAAAAGTGGGAATCAAATGATCCCAATCTTGATGGGGGAAATTCAAAAACTGTCAGCTTTCCTGTTGTAATGGATACGGTAACCACCCCAGTCTTTACACAAACACCTCCGTCAATAATAACTACCAAAATAATTGGCAATGGTTCAGTTCAGGGTCCATGGGGAGATCAGTTTATTGGGGATACGATAAGGTTTATAGCCTTTCCATCAGTAGGGTATACATTTAAAGAGTGGAGTTGGGGAATGTCAACAAACAGTTCAACACCTTTATTTGAAACCGTAACTGGTGACATGGAGTACACTGCAACATTTGTCAAGAATCCAGTAGTTACAATTGAAACGTATCCAGTTGGAAGTGGGTCCGCTACAGGTAGTGGAACTTACAATTATGGAAATGCCATAAACCTTACAGCTACTCCTGCAACCGGGTTCTCATTTGTTGGGTGGAAGGAGAATGGAATTATAAAGACATCCTCAATTAACTACACGGCATATGCAACAGCAGACGTTACATTTACAGCAACCTTCGTCTCAAACGTTCCTGTAAAAACTCCTCCAGTTGTAGTGCCTCCTACAGTTCCACTTACCCCAGTAGAGTTGCAGCAGACTAACATTTCTCAGTTTCAAATAAGAGCTCGTTTAAAGCTTGCGGACTTTGCAGTTGAGATCAATGAGAAATCAAGGTTCGGAGGAGATACAGATGAAATAGTTAGAGAGGCTACAGTACTTCGTTGGTTCATCGTATCCTTGAACTCCACATTTAATAATTGGAGTGAGGACGAACTTCAACGTAGGATTGACCACATGACCGATTACTACGACCTGATGGAGAAACCTCTTTACAGTGTAGATTGGCTTGATAAGTTTAAACCTATCACTCCACTGCTAATGTCAGGATTAGGAGTTTCTCAGGATTGGCAATCACCTAATCTATGGAGAGTTGATTCCTCTACCTCAAGTATTTTAAAGATTGGTGGATATGAACAGTTCAGAAAGACAGCCGGCATCGGACAATCCTACATCCTCACAAAACTTGTTGAGGGTAAATTGGTAAGGCTTATTGTAAAAGGTGGGAGCTTATCCGCTAACCCATTCCCTTCTTACTGTAAAGTGATACAGGGGCATTTAAGTCTTTACGATCCAAGCACAGAAAATATATTCGACATATATGTTGACAGAGCTTTACCAGGTAATGAGAGAGTTTATATCTCTTTTGTGAGTGGTGTAGGTCTGACAAAACAATGGAAATCTTTAATTTACGCAGGACTAATCATGTAATTGTATGGCATCTAAATTTGTAGTTGGAGTTGATGGGGAAAGCCGGTACACTGTTACCGGGGACAGGGCTATAGCAATATCCGGAATAGCCGGTAATATGCTTAGTCTTCCTAGCTTACTCTACGTTTATAATAAGACACAGGATGTAACCTACTACATGCCTGTGGAAGGAATGACAACCTGTACGGTTTCCGGGAACACCATTAACATCAACCCGGCATTCACAAAAATACTCTCGACAGACGAACTGATAATCTTTCTACACTACCCAGAGGCAGGGAGCTCCATTCTTGGATCGGTTAACATAGCCACTGCGGACGTATCTGAGACACTCCAACGTGAAGGAGTAGGCATCGCGACCTCTGTAGAGCTCCAACTCGACTGGGACAACGTGAGTGTCCCTTACGATGTGGAAGTAATTGTCAAGTCCAGATCTGAGAGAACAATGAAATATAGCCCTATGCATAGAAATATGAGAGGGGTTTTAGAATCTGCCAGCGGTAGTTTTGTATTTAACATTTGGAGATGGTCCTCAGAGGACATTCAGATTGAGGTATTAAAACACAATTGCACTACTGGTAATTTGACTGTAGCCATTAATATAAAGAACTAGTAATGAAAGGAAATACAGCTTATTTTCCCCCTCTTGGTTTACTTGAGGACGATGATGTAATCATAGACCTTGGTTACGGCCTTACAAATACACTGGAAGAACTCTCCTCTGTAAAGAGTCGTGTAGATACTTTGGATGAGGGATTTGCTATACTTGGTACTTCCATCACTCAAACTGCTGAGGAAATTGCTTTACGTGCCACCAAAGAAGAATTCAATGCTTTGGGGAGTATCGTTGAAGACCACCAAGCATCCATCACAATTAATGCCGAGCAAATAGCCCTTAGGGTTACAACAGATACATTTAATGAACTTGGGAATGTTGTAGAGACCCAAGCTGCATCTATCACCCTTCAATCTGATGAAATAGCGTTAAAGGTTTCCCAGGATGATTTTGATTCCTTAGGTAATATCGTTGAATCACAAGGTTCTGCTATAACATTACAAGCCGGAGAAATAGATTTAAGGGTAACTAAAACTGAGTTTGATGTACTTGGTGGCATTGTTGAGGACCAATCAGCAGCCATTACAATACAGGCTGACGAGATAGCTTTAAAAGTTACTCAAACTGATTTTAATACTTTAGAGGGAACTGTAGAGTCTCACTCATCTGCCCTTATTGTGCAGGCAGAAGAGATAACTGCTAAAGTATCTCAAACAGATTTCAACACTTTATCCGGTACAGTTGAGCAGTCTACTGCCGAACTTATAATACAGGCAACTAACATTGCTCTTAAGGTTTCTCAGGAAGATTTCAACAACCTTGGAGTAGAAGTTAGTGACCATACTGCTGCTATCACACTCCAGTCGGAAGAAATAGCAGCTAGGGTAACCGCTACAACCTTTAATGAGTTAAAGGGCACTGTCGAGTCACAGACCGCAGAGTTAGTAGTTCATTCAGACTCCATTGCTCTAAAGGCTACTAAAACAGAAGTCTCCGATTTAGGGGAGATTGTTGATTCCCATACAGCGGAGTTTTTAGTACAGGCAGACATGATTGAGAGTAAGGTTTCCGGGGATGTGTATGCAACAGATCTTACTGCAACCAAGGGCCTTATTGCTGATAGTGTCTCTCACACAGACGTTGTTAAGTCGTCACTTGAAACAAAGATAACTCAAACTCAAACAGACATTTCTCTTAAAGCATCAAAGGAAGACTTTAATGCCATGGGAGAAAGGGTTTCTACAGCAGAGGCCTCCTTAGTTATACAGGCAGGACTTATTGAGAGTACTGTTACAATGGATGATTTCCAAACTCAGATAAGTCAGACTCAGGAAGAGATAGCACTTAAAGCTAGTTCAGGGGATCTTAACACACTTGCCGGAAGAGTGGCAAGTACTGAGGCAGAGATAATAATAAATTCCAGTGAGATTGCTTTAAAGGTATCCTCAAGTGATTACAACATTGGGATGAGTAACCTTTCAGGTTCCATACAGGATAACATTGCACTTGTCAACAACATTAAAGATGAATTACAGAGTCAAATAGATAAAGAAATTACCTCATGGTTCTTCGCGTATGAACCTTCTAATGTTCTAGCTCCTGAGAATACTTGGGGAACGGATGCAATCCGAGCAGTCCATTTAGGGGATCTGTTTTACGACACTTCATCAGGGTATGCCTACAGGTATATGAAGGCAGGTAACATTTACTCTTGGGGATTGATTAAAGATTCCGACATTACACTTGCACTCTCTAAGGCATCTAAGGCTCAAGACACTGCTGATAATAAACGTAGGGTGTTTGGTGGAAAACCATTTACTCCATATGATATCGGAGATATGTGGGTGATCAACAACAATGACCTTTGGGCCGAGGCTAATGGTGCTATGTGGACTGATGATGGGATTGATTTCTGGACTGAAGGAAGTGCCGGAAGTATTATGACATGCATCATTGCAAGAACCAGTGGCCAGTATGTACCAGGAGACTTTATGAAAGCCTCAAACTATACTGACGATACTACTGCAAACATAGCTTCAACAAAAGCTGATGTAGCCAACCTTGCTGCTGAAACTGCTCAGAGGGATGCCCTTATAGCAAACAACGCCATTGCCGATATTGCATCTGATGATAAGTTTACTCCAGTGGAGAAGTCTTCGATCAAAAAGGAAATGGCTTCAATAGCCCTTGAGAGTATTACAATACTTGCTCAAGCTGACAACTATGGAGTGACTACTGAGAAGGTTGCATACTCTGCTTCCTACACCTCGCTTAACACCTACATAACTCCTTTAATAACTTCATTAACAACTACTGAAGATATAATTGGGAGTACTTTTAGAAGTAAGTTCTCTACTTACTATGATAAGAGAACTATTCTTTTAAAGCGTGTTTCTGACATTGCCAAGTCAAATATTGACACCGCCCAAAGCAGTGCAAATATGGCCCAATCATCCGCTGACTCTGCTCAACATTCTGCGGACTCCGCAAGTTTACAGGCTCAGGATGCCATGGATCTTCTCTCCGACATCTCCAATGATGGAAAACTTACTCCTAGTGAGAAAGGATCATTGAAGTCAGAGTATGATCAGATAGTCACTGAGAAACCTCATATACTAGAACAGGTTGGCGTGTATAGTGTAAGTATTGGAGTTTCAGATTACTCTAACTCCTACAATGCATTATGCAGTTTAGTTAATCCTTTACTTGCATCATTGACTACCACAAGTGATGTTGATGGAATTGTTTTAAGAGACACGTTCAACTCATACTATTCTAACCGGGGAGTACTTCTTACTGCCATTGCTACCAAAGCAAAGCAACTTTCTTCGGATGCCCAAGCTGCTGCCAACGCTGCTGATGCAAGAGCAGCACAAGCCGGGGTAAATGCTGACAATGCTTCTGTGGCAGCTGCTACCGCACAGGCATCCGCGAATCTTGCCAACACTGCTATCAGTGATATAGCAAGTGATGATAAACTAAGTCCAAGTGAAAAGCAATCCATTAAGAAGGAATATAATATAATAGTTTCTGAAAAACCTACACTTGCTGCACAGGCCGACACTTACAGTATTGTAACTGAAAAGAATGACTATACTACTGTATACGATTCACTTTCATCCTTCATATCCCCTTTAATAGCTGATATAAATTCTACCTCAGATATTGTTGGGAATACATTCAGAACTTACTTTAAAAACTACTACGATAAACGAACTTTACTTCTAAAGAAAGTATCGGACGTATCTAAGGTACTAGCTGATGCAGCTAAGACAGCTGCGGATAATGCAACTTCCATCGGGAGTGCTGCTGCAATTGCAGCCGGTAACGCTGCTACTATTGCCTCTGGAGCTGCTACTGCTGCATCAAACGCACAGACAACAGCAACAAACGCACAGACCTCAGCTAGTGCAGCCCTAACATCAATAGCTGACATTGCTGCGGATGATAAGCTCACTCCTTCCGAGAAGATGATAAGTAAGCGAGATTGGGATACAATAGTTGCAGAGAAAGCAGGTATAGATGCTCAGGCTGATTTGTTTGCAATTTCAAGGAATTCCTATGACACTAACTACACCACATTAAATGCATACCTAACCTCTTTACTGTCTAATCTAACAACCACGGATAACATTGTAGGTACAACCTTTAGAGATTACTTCAAGAATTACTACACAGACAGGACTGCCCTGCTCAATGCTATTGCAGCAAAAGCAAAGGAACTAGCTGATACAGCCCAAGGAGCAGCAGATACCGCTAAAGATGCAGCTGCAACAGCCAACACATTAGCCGGGACCGCAAACACTAAAGCTACAACTGCTATAGCAGCAGCATCCACCGCACAATCTGCTGCGGATACTGCTAACAACTTACTTAGTGACATAGCCAGTGATTCAAAATTCACTCCAAACGAAAAGGGAAAGGTTAATGTTGAATGGGGAATTATTCAGAATGAGAAAGACACTATAGTTGCTCAGGGTAATACCTACGGAGTGGCAACTTCCGCCTATGTAAATAGTTACAATACACTTAGCTCTTACATAACGCCCTTAATATCAAACCTAACAACTACGAGTGACATTGTAAGTTCTACTTTTAAAACAACTTTTAGTGATTACTACCAGGCTAAAGTAGTACTGTTAAACAGTGTCTCCACAGCAGCCAAGGCATTTGTAGCCCAACTAAGGACTGACACTGATGCCTCCTTCACTGCTGTAAATGGTCAACTAATTCTTAAAGCTTCAACAGTTACTACCGATGCTCTTGGAGTAAGGTTAAGTTCTGCTGAAACTAGCATCACTGCAAACGCGAGTGCAATTACTTTAAAGGCAACTAAAACAGATCTGGATGTTCTTACTGGTAGAGTTACTTCCACAGAATCCTCCCTTACTATTCAATCCGGACTTATAGCGAGTAAGGTAGAGTCAACCGTGTACACCTCTGGGATAGCCGGAGCAAAGACTTACGCTGATTCTACAGCAGTACTACAAGCATCAAGCGCACAGTCAACTGCAATATCTACAGCAGCAACAGATGCCTCCAATAAGGCTACTGCTGCTCAAGTTGCTGCCACAAATGCAGCTGCCTTAGATGCCTCAACTAAAGCTTCAAATGCTCAATCTGCTGCAATAAGTTCAGCAGCTGTTGACGCATCTTCAAAGGCTACAGCAGCACAATCAACAGCAATAAACTCAGCTTCAGCAGATGCAACAGCAAAAGCAAATGCAGCACTGGCGAGTGCCAATGCTTACACTGATGTAGCATCTTCCTTATTACAGACTTCTATAACTCAGACTTCAAGCTCCATTGCCCTTAAAGCATCCCAGGCTGATTTGAATTCTATAGGGGACAGGGTATCAGCTAGTGAGTCAACTATCGCGATACATGCAAGTAGCATCGATCTGAAAGTTTCAAAGGATAATATTATCAACTCTATCAATGTAAGTACTGAGGGGATTACGATAAATGCTTCACATGTGAACATCACAGGATCTTTAAACTTGGATGGAATATTTACAGGAGGTTTGATCCGGGCAGACAAGATTGATGTGGATAACCTCACCGCTAAAAATATCAATAGTGTTGTTGGGAGTATTGCTAATTTTACTATTAGTGAGTACTCACTGAGGTCATTAAATGGTTATTCTGATATAACTCTTGATAACGGTGTTGGTTCCCACATTCGAATGAACCCATTCGGTTTCTACCACTCAAATAGTAGTAGCGGGGGCACAAATGTTGGGCTTCAACTTAGTGTATCCGGGGCAGATGATAATAGGGCTATAAATGTTAGTGCAGGAGATGTGTGTATTCATAGTCTTGCTAGGGCCCCTGATGGTGGAAATATACTTACTGTAGTATGGGACAAGACAACTCATAAACTTTACACTTACTAAAAATAAATAAACAATTATGAAAAAACAGGAAAAACCAAAACTGACTGTGTACGACTTCTCTAACTTTACAGTTACAGATTTATTTGGAGCAGTTTACAAATTTGAGGATGATGTGGATGTAGTTAAATTAGTTGCTAATAAACTATATCAGGTTTCAAACGATATTAATTTGATGGATAAATTAAGAGAACTTTTTTATTCTCGTAAATTATCGTTATCTTCAGAAGAGAGGGATCAGATCGTGTCCCTATTATCAAATCCGGGACTACAGGTGAACGCTCTAATCCTGATGGCAGTAAAAGAACTTCTAACTAAACAAAAATAATCCATGGAACAAGTATCGATCTTCAATGAGAAGACAGTTAAAAACACAGAGATAAATACCACATATACTTATAAGTATATCACAGGTGAGAAGCCTAAGGTTATCTCGATTTCAAAGTTTGGCGATGATGGTAAACTGGTTGCCAGCGCAAGTTTTCAACCTGCCTACGGTACACTGTCAGTATCCTTCACTCCTTTACAGGAAGCTCCTAATGCAACATACCTTGACGTAATTTACGCCAACTGCATGGAGATACTCACAGAATTTGAAACCTCTGTTGTAGGGGGATAATTAAACACTTATGGTAGGATTCACACCATTAACTTCTACGGAGTTAAAATCTGAGCACAGGAACAAGCTAAACGCTATGTTATCTGAATTGTATGACATTATTAAGGGATCAGGATCAGCTACGGTTGGTCCTGATACTCCTATGCCTGAGCATACCATTGACGGAATGGCTTACACTGTCGGCATTCCCGGAACTATCTGGGGACTTGCAAACTGTAAGAAAGGAAATATTATAATGGATGATGGAATTTCATTCGAACTTGTTGGGGCAACCGGAAATTATATTCCCTTGTCATACATTAATCCCGGAAATTTCGACATCAATCTTATTGCACAATAACTATTAGCTGATTATGAGTTTAGTATCGGATAAATTAAAAAAGATAGTTGTAACTTTTGATGGTCCTCCAACACTAGGATCTACAACAGTTTCTAACGCCCCTTTAAGGTATAATAAGCGATTCGCTATGACCTTTCAGATGGATGATAATCCACTGGACTTATATACACACGGATATAAATATCTCCAAGGAGGGGTGATAGGTGGTACAACTTATCCCGGAGTTCACTACACTGATGGTTGCGGTAATAAGGTAAAGTTTAAAATAACTGGGTGCATCTACCCATTCAATAACGCTACTCCCGGATCTGAAACTCAAATTATACTAGACGATAACTCTAGTTCCGTCTACATAAGTTGGCCTCAGATAGCAGAAATGCGTAAGAACGGACATGCCTTTGTATGTCATGGCTTATCAGGAGGAGTCCTTAACAATGATTATGAGATGTTAAGGTCTATCTCATTTGCTCGTAAGAAAACATGGGCAAACGGTGTGCCGGGAGGTATGAGGTTATATTCGTTCACACCTCCAAATGGTGCTACAGATTACACCCTTACTTTAAAAAGAAAGTACTTTAACGTTTCAACAAGAGAGGGCTCCACTTATGGGATGCCAACTAGTAACATTGCAGTTGTTAATGTCGTAGCCGGTGGTCCTGACGACTTATACCGTATGAATGCGTATGGGAGTAACTCCATTTTAGATAGGGCTACTCAGGCGTATAATCTATCACTTGGAAATGACAGGATGTGGTCTATCAACTTCAACCATTCGGTCACTGGAGCTACTGGGTATGACTTTGCTTCATTTAAGTCCTACATAGACGGAATATATAACACCTATGGTGCTGCTGGTAACGATACAATCTGGTTTGCAACGGAAGAAGAGATTCATAACTACTTACTGTTAAGGGATGCAGTTACTCCTAGTTTTACTATTGTTGGGAATACTGTAGAGATAACCTTTGCAGGAACAGTGGATGATGCATTAAACTACTATGGCCTCTCCCTTAACGTGGCATCTGACAAGAACATTGTCTCTATTACAGGTAGCATTGATGGTATTGTTAAATCTAACGGTGTTGGAAAAACATCTGGACTTATTAATATTGATTGGAATGGTAAGAACGTTCAGGTAGCTGAGGACCTTGCTGAGATTGCTGTAGCTGCATACGAAACAAATCAAACCCTACAGTATGCTCTTGTAGCAAGGGATTACATTGAGATGTGTGGTAACGGTAGAGCAACAGAAGGATTTAAAGCCAGACTTGTAGCTAAGACTAATCCATTCCCTATATGGACAGCTATAAATCAAAATGCTCAGGTTACTCAAGGAGTAGCTCCCGGTGCCGGTAATGCTCTTGTTGCACTTGGGGATTTACGGCCTTACGGTAGTGGGGGCCCTGCAAACTATACATTGGAAACCCAAGCTTCCAGAGGGGGTTCCCATACATGGAATAACTGGAGAGACACTTCACTGGCTGCTGCTGCCCTTACCCTTAAAAAGGCAGATGGTACAATTACACCATGGACATTTAAACTTACAAAGTCAATACAAACGAACTACTTAGGTGGGGGTAAGTCTACAGGAAGTAATACCGGATTCTTCCCTGATAGAGTTCTTAGTAACGTTGCCTTCAGTAACTCAGGCTCTCCTTATGGTATCAACAGTGCAAATGCAGTTGAGTGGACCATTTCAGGTCTGACACAAGCTAACACATACACTATTCGAACACTTGCGGATAGGGATAATACTTATGACAATTCGCCAAGACATGCAGTTAACGGAGTTGAGAAACTCCCTCTTTACAAACAGAATACAAGTTCTTATTGTGAATGGTTAAATGTTGTACCTGTAGCCGGTGCAATTACCCTTAGGGTTTATGGTGGGGATCAGTGGGGTATGGGATTTATCAACGGTGTTGAGATTATTGAAGTTCCGGGAGTAGTTAACAGTTACTATCCGGGAGCTGCTACCAATCTCACAATGACCTTGGACTCTGGTATCAATCAGTACAAACTAGCTTGGAGTGCTGCTGATGCAGGGCTGACAAACTGGGAAGTTTGGAGAGCAGATCAAGAAACAGGTGAGTGGGCTAAACGTGCTGATGTAGTTGCTGCAAATAGCTTCTATGTTGATAACTTTGTTTCACCTAATAAATCCTACCACTACAAAATTAAGACCGTTGGACCTGATGGGACTCTGTCGGGATTCTCTGCATCAATAGCATTTACTTACCCAGAAGGGACTGCAATTCTAACTCCACCAACAGGGTTAGCAGCGTTTAACGTTAAGGCCAATGGGACATCCCTCTCGTGGGGATCTGTTGCCGAGAATGCTACACGAGTAAAGATATACAGGAAACTTGCTACAGATAATACATATACCAATATAAATTATGTACTTGTAACTAGTGGAGCATCTTTCATAGACACTACAGCAGCACCATCAACTGCATACAACTACGCGATATCAATCTGGAATACAGGTGGGGAGTCGGCATTAAGTATGGCATTAGATGTAACTACCCTTACCCCTCCTCCGGCCCCAACTACCCCTACTGGATTTACAGTTGGGACTCCAAAGGATATGAATTCCTTGACTTTAAGTTGGGTTACTCCTGCGTATACGGATAGTATACTAGTCTACAAATACAATATATCTACTACAGTTTACGATCTTATTGCAACTTTAGATGGGTCTAACAGCAGTTACCTTGTCACAGGACTTGTTATGTCAACAAGTTATTCCTTCAAGATAGCTTCTATAAACTCCACTGCAACATCCGCACAAACAGCAATTGTTTCCGGTACAACCAGCGACCCCCCAATTCCGACAACTCCATCTGGACCTACCTGTACTCCTGTATCGGATACAAGGATAGATATGGCGTGGCCGGCAGTTACATGGGCTACATCTTATAAGGTCTACAGATCAACTACAGCTAATGGAACCTACTCTTTAGTGCAAACACTAGGTAATGTTCTTACAGCATCGGATACCGGCCTTACTTGCTTTACTCAATACTACTATGAGATTGTAGCTATTAACGTTTCCGGATCATCCGCTTTATCAACTAGTGGAACAGCAACTACTTTGTTGCCTCCTATCCCGGTTACCCCCACCCTGCCTTCAGCAGTAGCAGTATCCCCTTATCAGATCAACATCTCATGGACTTCAGTATCGGGAGCAGTAGGATATAACATTTACAGATCACTTACATCTGGTGGGACATACACTTTATTGAGCTCAGTAGGAATGGTATCTACCATACCTGATTCTGGACTTAACTTCTTGACTCCCTATTTCTATAAAGTAAGTGCAACCAACCTTGGTGGGGAGTCCCCACTGACAACTTATGTGACGGTTACAACGCAAGCCCCACCTGCACCTGTTGGACTTATTTCAACTCCTTTATCTCAATTTCAAATTGATTTATCGTGGACTGCATCTGTAGGGGCAACCGGATACAAGGTATATAGGTCAACTACTTCAAATGGAACTTACACACTTCTTAGGACTTTAGGAAATGTACTGGCAGTTTCAGATGCAGGGCTCCCATTCTTGACCCAGTACTTCTATAAAGTAACTGTTACCAATGCCAGTGGAGAATCCGGACTATCTACTTACACAACCTCTACCACTCTTGCCCCTCCCATTCCTTCAATACCAACAGGGTTAGGTGCATCAGCTTCTTCATATGACACTGTAAATATTTCCTGGGAGGCCCAAATCGGAGCGACTGGGTACAAACTGTACAGATCTACAACATTAGGGGGAACCTACAGTCTGGTTATTGCGCTCGGGAATGTTTTAACTACAAATGATACAGGACTACAGTTTCTAACAACCTTCTTCTATAAGGCTACTGCTACAAATGCTGGAGGAGAGTCTGCAATGTCGCCTTCAGTAACAGTAACTACACTTACTCTGCCGGTACCGTTGAAACCTACCGGACTTGTAGTGACCAATTTATTGTTTGGGACACTGACTATCACATGGAATTTAATTGCCAGTACAACTTCAGTTGAAGTGTACAGAAAGCTTACTGGTGCTGGTAGTTTTGGGCCCCCTATTGTCACTCTAGGTTCTACTATTTTCAGTTATAATGATGCCGGATTGACTGAAATGACATCCTACCAATACCAGATAATTGGAGTAAATCAAGGGGGATCATCACCGGTGTCCGACAGTGTTACCATAACAACTCCTATAAACCCCATACCACCTGTTAAACCCGGTAACTTATCCGTAACTGGAATTACTAAGACTACCATTACTGTAAGTTGGCTCACAACTTTAAGAACATCGAAGTTTGAACTGTATAGATCCTATGCTGTAGATGGAGTGTACACTAAACTTTCCAATGTACTAAGTAGTACAGACCTAATTGCAACTGATACAGGACTTAACCCTAATACCGGATACTGGTACAGAATAGTAGCTATAGCATCAGATGGTACTGCCAATTTCCCATCCGCACCAAGTAACTCCCTATTTGTTACAACCGCACTACCTGATCCCCCTACAACACCAGGAGGACTTACTGTAACACCATCAGTATCTAACACTGACATTCAGGTAACTTGGGCAGCATCCTCCGGATACTTGATTACAGGGTACAAGTTATATAGAGCAACAAGCGTATCCGGTCCATTCTTAACACCTTACATGACTCTTGGAAATGTTTTATCTTTCAATGACTCCGCCTTGGGGTACTCGGAAGGACATTTCTACAAAGTGGCTGCATTTAATGATGGAGGGGATTCTGTAATATCCTCGGTGGCAGTTGGAGGAACAACAATACAGGCACCGGCCCCTGTCGGGTTCTCTGCAACATCTTTATCAGATACTACAATACGTCTTACCTGGAGTGCAGTTGTATTTGCATCTGACTATCAAATTTTCAGATCTAATGTCTCTGGGACTGGGTTTGTATCCATAGGCACTACCCCATCACTAACATTTGACGATGCATCACTAACCTTTTCAACTACTGAGTACTATAAAGTTGTAGCAAGGAATATAAATGCTGTAAACGGCACACTCTCTTCTGAAAGGACTGCAACAACCAATGCACCTGCAATCCCCTCTGCTCCCACACTTTCCTCAGTAACTACATTGAGTTACTTTGAAATACAGATTGCATGGACTGTTTCTTCAGGTAATCCTACTGGATATGAAGTTTATAGATCCTTAAACCCTACTGTTGGGTTCTCCAAGGTTAAGACTTTAGGGCTTGTAAATATTTGGATAGATAATACTCTATCCTATAGTACGCAATACTACTACAAAGTACTTGCTACCAACTCAGGGGGAAGCAGTACATACAGCAGCACTGTAGGGGGAACCACAAACAATTACCCTTCTCCAACTAAACCTTCAGGACTCTCAATATCCGGAGCTACTTTCTCCTCTCAAACACTAAACTGGGGAGCCATATCTAACTGTGTTAGTATAAAGGTATTTAGGAAACTAACCTCAGACCTTACATTTGGAACTGAGATCGCTACACTAGGTTCTTCTGCCATCAACTACCAAGACACAGGATTAACCGGATCTACTTCCTACTCATATAAGGTAATCGCATACAACATAGGTGGAGCATCTCCAGACTCGGATATTCTCATCGCTACTACACCATTTGATACCACTCCTCCAGTAAAGCCAACAGGACTTAATGCTCAGGGAGTATCTAAAGTGTCCATACGGTTAACGTGGAATTTAGTCCCTAGTGCAGTAGGGTACACTATTTACAGTGCTCCTACTGTTGCTGGTCCGTTTACAACTCTTACCACTATCAACGATGGTAGTATTGGGGAGTATATGGACTCAACCTTAGCCACTGATGAAAGTAAGGCTTACTATATAGTCGCATTCAACAGCAATGGTAGCTCCATCAATAGTGATTTTGTTGTTGGGAAGTCTCTTAGTGAGGATATACCTGGAACACCTGTAGGTCTAACAATAACAAAAGGAACCAACTTCTCATTAAATATTTCATGGGTAAAGAGTACCGGGGCAACTAGTTATTTCATCTACAGAAGCTCTACTATTACAGGGGTTTACAACCTGTACAAATCACTTGGGGATATAAATGCCTACAATGATGCATCACTGGGATACTCTACAACATGGTACTACAAGGTATCCGCAAGAAACACAAGTGGAGAATCTGCACTATCCCTGCAATCCAATGGGACTACTGATCCTATCCCTATACCTGATGCCCCTTCTGGAATTACATTCAGCAGTATCGCCAGTACACAGGTAACTATAAGTTGGGATGTTTGCGCAAGAGCCTTAAGCTATGAAGTTCTAAAGGCTACCAGTGAGGCCGGACCATACACATCAGTATCATCCACCTCAGGCACAGTAGTTAATGCAACGTCATTATTACCGTCTACAACCTACTATTTTAAGATAGCCTCCATTAACGGAACAGGTAACTCATCTACCATATCCACGGTAACTACTTCCGGTATTGCATTGCCGACATCTCCAACAGGGGTTACAGCAAGTGCATCTTCCACATCCCCTACTTCAGAAGTAAATCTCTCTTGGGGAGTTGCTGCAAGGGCTGAGGGGTATAAAGTGTACCAGAGTAGTTCCGCAAATGGAACCTACACATATATAAAAGATGTTGTTGGGACAAGTACTATTATGGCCGGGCTAAACTCAGGGGTTGGGTACTACTTTAAGGTTGTTTCATTTAATACTTCTGGTACATCCGGGTTCAGTTCTTACACTTACATAGTGACCCAAAGCATACCTGCTCCACTAACGCCACAAGGCGTCTCTGTAATGAGCCTTGGTAATACAAGTGCTCAGATTGCATGGGAGACTTCCGCAGGTGCTACAGGTTACACGGTATTGCGTAGTAGTACACTAGGAGGAACCTACAGTGTGGTCGCTTCTGTTGGAATGGTACTAAGCGTAGTTGATAGTGAATTGGCATCTGGTAGAACCTACTACTACAAGGTCTCCGCATTCAGTGTGAATGGGAGCTCACTACCAAGTTCCCCGATTCTAGTTACTACAAATTCTGATGGGACTGCACTATCCTATGGGTTCTCCGGGGTAGTTAAGTTCGGTGATGAGGTTGTAGTTGGTGCTACCGTTGTGGTATGGGACATGACAGATAAGAGTGTTGGGGCAGTATTGACATCGGATTCAGATGGTTTCTACTACACAGCGTCCCTTGTAATGTCACATGATTACTTACTTATCGGGTACTTATCCAATGTATCTGGTTCATTTGGTTCCTTTTCCAGAATATTAGGTAGGCCAGTAATTATGTAGTGAAACTTTTATGTAAAAGTTTTTACTAATTCTTAGGATATTAAATTAAAAAGTATTACTTTAAAAAGCGTAAATCCATACTATGAAACTAACAATTATTTTATGCCTATTTGTCCTTCTTGGATCTGTAATCCATTACCTGTCTAAGATCTGGGATGCAAAGACAAAGCATGAGAAGTTCAACTATAACAAGCAACTATTAAAGTCGGCAATCAACATCCCATTCCTGCTCCTACTGGTGTACTTCCGTACCCAGTTAGCAGCTTTTCAACCCACGATACTTTCCCCTGAAATTGTAAACAACTTTATATTTTGGATCCTTATCGGGTATGCCGGGGATTCTGTGATTAAGAATTTGAGAAAATCTCAAAGGACTATGCTTAATGACCCTTCTGATCGGGTGTAATAACCAACTAAATTGAATACTAATCCGTAATACACCTTAAAGAGCATGGTAATCGAATCCCCAGTAAAGAAAAGAGAATGGAGAGTAACAGACTTAGTGTTGGTCGCAGTAGGGATTACTGGACTATTCACATGGACACAAAGTCAATTTGGAAACTCGGCTGAATCAGCTGCTAAGTATATTGAACTAAAGCAGGAGATTATTGAAATGAAACAGACAATAAATAAACTGGACGATAGGAAGGTTGACAAAGAAGTATTTAATATGGTAATGAGTAAACTTGATCAGATAGGTTTGAAGTTGGACGCTCACATTTCCAATTCACACACAGAGAAAAAATAAATTTGTTTTTATTGAAATTATTAAGTATATTATTGCACCGTTAGGAAATATCACCAATCAATGAAACACATTGTCGAAGGGTACAAGAATTTAATCCTGTCAATAGGCAGAAGTCCCAGTCAGTCTGTAGAAATTAGAGCGAAGAAAAGGTTGGATATTTGCCATGAATGCGATGAAAGAGTGACCATCATTTGTTCAAGATGTGGTTGCCCTTTAGCAGCAAAGGTGAGGAGCAATAAAGTTTGTGATTTAGATAAATGGCCTAAATAATTAGAAATGACTGCAAGAGAAGTATACGAAGACATATTAATAGAGTTAAAGAGAATCGGAGCACCCGAACTACTGCTTGATGAGTGGAATTACTACCTCAATAAGAGTATCTTCGAGGTTTGCAAAGAGAAGTATAAGTCTATCGATATTAACCAGGAGAGTACTGACGATGTTCAAGTCCTTAAGGCTAGGACTGTACTTTTGCCGGCAGCTATAGAACTTATCGGACAGCCCTTCAATGGTGCTACAGAGGCTTTATATCGTGTCATGCTTCCCCCAGATTACTTTCACCTGTTAGGATGTATCATCACTTACACCATAACTAAAAACTTTAAGTGTTATAATGCCGGCAACAACTTTAGAATGCCGACAAGAAGATTGACCTCAGATATGAGATCCAACACGTTAAATAACGCTTGGAGCAAACCTTCCTTTAAAGTTCCATACCACTCGATACTATCTAACCCAAATCAAATACTGGGTAATTGGAAAGCGTCCATTGACAAGTATGATCCTGCAATGGTACAGGCTACAATAAACACCGTGGCTGGAAATACAGATGGTCACAATGCTTACATTGATGTAGACAAAGATGGTAAGTTCGATGCAGGAGACAAGATGTCTGGCCCTATCATGGAGATCAACTACGGTACGGACATTTCTATCTTTACCCTTACTAGGGTTGACTTAGAGTATTATAAAATACCAGCTTTAGTAAGGTTAACTCCTGATGAACTTGGAAACACTGAAGATACTTCGCAGATTATGGAATATTCTCATAGTGTGTGCTTAGATATTATAGCGAAATGTGTGCAACTGCTGCTCCTCCATTCAAATGATCCCAAACTTCCTGTATACATGGCCATAAATGGAATGGGAGCACAGGGTGCACCTCAAGCTCAACAACAACAACAACAACCAGTGCAAGCATAAAATGACAGATGATAAATAAATAAAAACAAGATGGACATTGAAGACATGTATGCCAACATCAAAAGCGATGAAGGTACAGTAGACCCGGAGGAAGCAGTCATTCCAGATCCTCCAGAGAACGAAGAAGAGAATGAAGATAATGAGCCCGGTGAGGGAGAAGGTTCCGAAGGCACCCCTCCAGCAGAAGGAGGTACTCCAGAAGCAGCAGCAAGCACTGATGTAATTACATCGTTCCTTGAAAGATACAATGTTGAAGGAGGAATCATCAACTACAAGGATGGCTCTACAGCTAACTTTAAAGATTTGGGAGTTGATGAACAACTTGAAATCTTGGAATCGTTAGCACAGTCAACCGCCCCTAGCATTGAAGCCCAGTATGATTTGGTGCCGGATGAGATTGAAGTTCTCAATGCAATGAGAACAAACAACCTTACATTTGACCAGATAGTTGATCAAACGGTAAATGCAAGACTACAGGAAATAGAACAGTCACATGCTCTGGGAACTCCAGTTGATTATGCCTCAGTTCCACCTGAAGACATCTACCGCAGATTCCTGAAGGAAAACAATCCGGATAGCACTATTGATGAGATTGAAGAGGATCTTGTCGCAGCTATGGAAAGTAAGGTCTTTAACTCCACAGTAGAATTTCTACGGAGCAAGTATAAGGCCGATCAGGACAGTACAATCACTGACTGGAACTCTCAAAGAGAACTCCAGCGTAATCAGGAGATTGAAAGTGATAAGGCAGAGATTGTAGCAGCAGTATCCCAATTAACACAAATTGGAGGATGGCCGATATCTGATGATATGAAGAATGAAGTCCTTGAGGACATCATGGAGACTGACTCAGATGGACAATCAAAGTTTATGCGTGAGGTCTTAAGTGATCCCGAAAAACTATTCACAGCAGCTTGGTACATGAAGAATGGCCAAGGTTATTTTGAGTACTTAGACACCTACTATAAAGAGGAGATTAGAAAAGCGAAACTAGGAACACCTGCAAAGGCTGTGCCACCGACTACTCCACAGGGATTCAATAGAAATAGACAACCTGAGGACCAGAAGAAAAGCACCAATGCAGTAATACAGAAAAATATACCTGAAAAATTTACCTCCCTAGAAGATTTTGCAGGACAGTAGTAACAATTGTTAAATTAAATCAAACCAAATGAGAATTATTGATCGCGAAACAGCATCATTGGCTCTGTCTTCTCAGACTCGTACCGTACAAAACTTCGGTAAGCTTCTGAGCACAAAGCCTGAAAAACTAGGACAGGTGGTTCATATGAAGCCAGACTTGTCAATCTCCATGTTAACTGACGCATTACAAAACGTTTATCGTCAGCCTAAACAGGCGAAATCAACGTTCACCCCGATCAACGCTATGGCCGTTGAATGGCAGATTGACGTAAACTATATCCCTAAAGTCCGGGTAACTGGAGCAATCAGTGGAAATGGTATTGGTGGAAAACCTGAAACAATCACTCTGGAGAAACGCTACTATGACCGCAATGATACCTTCGCTTTGGAGAATCGTCAGCAGTTGTTTGTAATGAAGAATCCTGAGATGAAAGGTCCACAGAGATGGGAATACACAGTAGTGTTGATCGGTAACGATCCTATTCGTGCCATCGATGTAAACTATTGCCAGGTTAACCGTAACACTCGTTACCGTTCAAACTACCACCCTGAATTGTCAGAACGTGGTTATACCAAGTTCACTTCGAACACTGAGACTCACAGGAATTACCTGAGTCGTCACAGATCGTCTGTTGATTGGTCAGCTGACTTCGCAATGAACGAAGATGTGTTTATTGCTGATGGTAAGAAAGACAACGAGACCATCTACAAAATGAACAAAAAGGAGAAGGATTGCTTGGATCAGTACTTGCTGGCCCGTGAGAATTCACTCCTGTTCTCAGAATGCAACTTTGACATCAATGGCAAATGTTTGCTTCAGGACGAAAAAGGACGTGACATCCCTATGGGAGACGGTATCCTTCCACAGATCCAGCGTGTTTGCGACAAGTTCACTGTATCGAGTATCACAACTGAGAAGTTCGAAGATGCTATGGCAGTTATGTCGGAAAAATCAACCAAGAAATTGGGAAATACTTGGACCATTATCTGCAACGATAAGTTCTGGAACAAGTTTAACCGCTTGATGAGAAGTGACCTTCGTTTCCAAGGAACGGACAATGCTTACTTCTGGAGCAAAACTGGTGGAAACATCAAGGTTGGAGCGACTTTCACTTCATACGAATTTGCCGGAAACACTCTGGTATTCATGCTTGACAGTACGCTGTCTTTGGAGTATGAAGATCGTGCATTCGCGATCATGTTAGATGTCGGAAAAGACGAAGTGTCTGGCCGTCCTAACATCGCAACCTTTACCCTTGACGGTGCCGAGATCACATCCGGTAACTTAAACGGTATGGGTGGAGCAAGTGGAAAAGAGTCAGGAGAAATCTCGACCTCAGTACACGGTTCTAGTTATCACCTCTTGGGTTATTCTGGAGCAGTTGTTTTCAACCCTTATCGCTCTCTGATCATCGAGGAAGGTATTGCAGCTTAAATTTTCACAGTAGGGGAGTGAATTGCTCCCCTACTTATTTTAAATGTTACATGATAAAAGTATTATAAAAAATGAGTACTGTTAAAACAGAATTGACCGGAATTATCACATTAAAGTCACTATTTTCAAAGGAGCGTAAAGTTCATGCTCAACCTGCTAAAGACAAACGTACCAACTGGTACAAAGGCGTAGCAAGAGTATCTGAAGATGAAAAAAAGAAATTGAGTAACTGGGTAGATCCCGAAGTTACCTTATTGATCACACACAACATGCAACTTGACCTTAATGATAAAAGGGATAAGTTGAATTGGGATTGGCTACAGCACCTCCCGGATATCGCAGATTCTTTCGAGGCTGCTCAGATGTCCAGAACGGCTCTGTTCTACGTTGATAACGTTTCCAGAGAAGCTAAGAAGTCGATTGCCAAAGACGAACTTGTATTCAATGCTATGAGGTACGTCATGGACGATAAATCATCCAACTATGCCACTCGTGCTCGTTTGCTCGGGTTCAACATGGAAGGCGAAGATGCTATCGTTATCAAGGAGTTCCTGCTGAAGCTTGCAAAAGACATCAAAAACTCAGCAAAGGTTATCTCGGCCTACGAGTCAAACGAAACAACTGTTCACCTTATCTTTATTAAAGCCACTGATAAGGACGTAATTAAACTTACAAATGGTGCGTATATGTTTGGCAATGTAGTACTGGGTATCA